>Ga0207426_1002545_pt1 | contig 11426 bp, 9 predicted proteins | sample AraplaMF_Cvi_mMS_FD_184265 | JGI IMG/M metagenome (GOLD analysis project Ga0207426, IMG submission 184265) | Arabidopsis root microbial communities from the University of North Carolina, USA - plate scrape MF_Cvi_mMS (SPAdes) (version 2) | ecosystem: Host-associated > Plants > Roots > Endosphere ...
GTGGACGCCAGTGCGGTGCCTCACTTTCGGAACGGCGGCCCATCGGCCGCCGCGCAGACGTTTGGGGCGCGCGGCCGGCAGTCGCGCGGGGAGGCAGCTACCATGGTCGACGTCACCGCGGGACAGGGCGTAGGCAGCGCCAAGCCCGGCATCCCCTCCCTCAGCGACATCGTCACGATCCTCAAGCGGGGCGACATCGCGCTGGCGCTCGGCGTCCTCACCATCCTGGTGGTGCTGATCCTGCCGCTGCCCGCGATCGTGCTGGACCTGTTCCTGGCGATCTCGATCACGCTCTCGATCCTGATCCTGATGACATCGCTGTTCATCCAGGCGCCGCTGGAATTCTCGGCCTTCCCGACCGTCCTCTTGATCTCGACCATGCTGCGCCTGTCGCTCAACATGGCCTCGACCCGCCTGATCCTGTCGCACGGGCACGAGGGGACGGCTGCCGCCGGTCACGTCATCGAAGCCTTCGGCAGCTTCGTGATGGGCGGCAATTTCGTCATCGGCATCATCGTCTTCGCCATCCTGATCATCGTCAATTTCATCGTCATCACCAAGGGTTCGGGCCGTATCGCCGAAGTCGCCGCGCGCTTCCACCTCGACGCGATGCCCGGCAAGCAGATGGCAATCGACGCCGACCTCGGCGCCGGGCTCATCGACGAGAAGGTCGCCAAGGAGCGCCGCAAGGCGCTGGAGGACGAGAGCGGCTTCTTCGGTGCCATGGACGGTGCCTCCAAATTCGTCCGCGGCGATGCCATCGCCGGCCTCCTGATCGTCTTCATCAACGTCGTCGGCGGCATGATCATCGGCGTTGCGCAGCAGGGCATGTCCTTCGCCGATGCCGGACGCAGCTACACGCTGCTGACCGTCGGTGACGGCCTCGTCACCCAGGTGCCGGCGCTCATTGTCTCCACCGCGGCCGGCCTGCTGGTCTCCAAGGCCGGCGTCTCCGGCGCGGCCGACAAGGCGCTGATGAAGCAGTTCTCCGGCTATCCGCAGGCGCTCGCGATGTCCTCCGCGGTCATGCTGGTGCTGGCCGCCCTGCCGGGCATTCCGACCATCCCCTTCCTCGCGCTCGGCGTCGGCGCCGGCGCGCTGGCCTGGAACGCCCGCAACCACAAGCGCACCTCCGCCAAGGCCGAGGAAGCCGCCATGGCCACCCCCGCCGCGGGCACGCCCGGCGCGCCGGGCGCCGCCGCGGCGGAAGAGCCGATCTCCGCCGCGCTCAAGATCGACGACCTCAAGATCGAGCTCGGCTACGCGCTGCTGCCGCTGGTCAACGGTCCCGACGGCACCGACCGCCTCACCGAGCAGATCAAGGCGCTGCGCCGCTCGCTCGCGATCGAGATGGGATTTGTGATGCCGGCGGTGCGTATCCTCGACAACGTCCAGCTCGAGGCCAACACCTACATCATCAAGATCAAGGAGGTCGACGCCGGCACCGGCAAGATCTGGCCGAACCAGTTCATGGTCATGGACCCCGGCGGCAGCCAGGTTCAGGTGCCCGGCATCCACACCACCGAGCCGACCTTCGGCCTGCCCGCGACCTGGGTCGATGCCAGCCTCAAGGAAGAAGCCTCGCTCAAGGGCTACACCGTCGTCGACGCCGCGACCGTGCTCTCGACCCATCTTACCGAGCTGCTCAAGGCCAACATGTCGGACCTGCTCTCCTATGGCGAGGTGCAGAAGCTGCTCAAGGAGCTGCCGAAGGAGCAGAGCGAGTTGGTCAAGGACATCGTGCCCGGACAGGTCACGGTCTCCGGCATCCAGCGCGTGCTGCAGCTGCTGCTGGCCGAGCGTATCTCGATCCGCGACCTCTCGACCATCCTCGAAGGCATCGCCGACTCGCTCGCCTTCTCGCGCAATCCCTCCACCATGGTCGAGCACGTTCGCGCCCGGCTGGCGCGCCAGATCTGCGCGCAGAACACCTCCTACAACGGCTATCTGCCGCTGATCGCGCTGTCGGCGAAATGGGAGCAGGCCTTTGCCGAATCCATCATCGGCCAGGGTGAGGAGCGCAGCCTCGCCATGCAGCCCTCGAAACTGTCGGAGTTCATGACCGGCGTGCGCGAGGCGTTCGAGCGCGCCGCGCGCGAAGGCGAGGCGCCGGTGCTGGTTACCTCTGCGGCAATTCGTCCCTTCGTCCGCTCTCTGGTCGAGCGGTTCCGCGCCCAGACGACCGTGTTGTCGCAGGCCGAGATCCACCCGCGGGCGAGGCTGAAAACGGTCGGAAGCATCTGATTTGCCTTAAGAAGCCGTGTGTTTTTCGGCCACAGGCAAATGGTTTTTGAGTTCCTGGTGCCTGGTCGACCAAAGACGGGAAAGGCACCCGGCAAGCGTATTAGAGCTTTGAAATAATTATAAAAAAGCACGATCAAGGGGTCACTCTTGATCGCGATCTTTCACGTCCTTTCACGCTCTTGTGATCGCCCCTTGGGAACGAATCCCCCCAATACTAGGTTGTTGGGGACCGGGAGCATGAACCTGCCTCAAACGGCCGGCGACTACTTCGGGTAGATGGCGGCAGGAGGCTTCCATGAACCACTCGATCTACAGCGCAGATCGCTCGACCCACCTGAAGATTGTGGTCGTGGCCCTCGTCGCAGGGATCGCGTTGGCAGGCTTCGGCATCACGGCACGCTCCGGTTCGGACGAAGGTCTGACCCAGACGGCCCGCGTCATCAAGGCCGGCAAGCCGGTCGTTATCACCAGCTCGAACGCGTCCCTCGTTCGATAAGGAGATCAGACAAGTTTTGTGAATTCACGCGGCTCTTTACCAGCCCCCCAAAGTCGCCACGTGGATATGTAGACGACCCCAACCCCAAGTCGACTACAGAAAGCGCCCGCCCCCCACGGGCGCTTTCTCATGTCTGGGGGTAGTCTCAATGACGGATGGTAGGATGGGTAGAGCGCAGCGAAACCCATCGAATGTCCCACCGCGTCTACGCATGATGGGTTTCGCTGCGCTCTACCCCTCCTACGACCCTTGCTCACTTGCATCTCTATCGCGCACACACCGTCGCAGCCTCGCGGCTCATCTCGCCCGAGTTTTGCCTGGTCGCTTCACCCTCCATTGAAAGAGGGCGCAGGGAAGACCGGGTGCCGGCTGGCACCCGCGGTCCACTGTGCGAAGTAGCAGTTAGAAGATCTGCACAGCGGCATACAGGTGAAGCCCGAACATCCGGCCTTCCCTGCGCAGTGGTTTGACGGCTTATGTCGCGCTCTCCCCGGGGAGCGATGCACTATTGCCCCCGTCGCCCCGCAGATGACTGATGTGCACGTCCGGTTGGACGTTACACACCACCACAAGACTTGGCGCACAGACCCCGGGCGCCAGGACCACACGATTTTGCCGTACGCAGATCACACCGGTCGTGCGCGCGACGGTTTCGCTCACGGTTGCCCGCCCTGCAAAAACCCTTCGCGCCGATGTGACCCACGCCCACCGCCGCCCGGCCCGCGTTCGTGACGATCGCGATACGCCCCTCTTCCTTGGGCCGGGTCGCCGCGATGGATACGCCGTTTCCGAATTTCGGTAAAGTGGAATATTTTTGGAGAGGCAGATTGCCCAAAGGTTAGGGTGTTTTGCCATCGAGCGACGCGAGGGCTTGTGGCTGGACCCACCCGCCGAATTGGCCTCGATCGGCCGCCCCCCCGCGTCAAATTTCCGGCGTTGGAATCAAAGCTGACGGTCAGCGAACGCACGGCAAGGTCAGCTATGGGCCAAAAGGCGACGTTGGAGATCACGCGCTCATCCCCGCGAGGAGGGACCGTTTTGCGCTCGCTTGCGGAGGGCCGCGTTCATCTCGTAAGGCGTCGTATTGGGCGGAAGCCTATTCGTGCAGACTATATGCCACCCAAGCAAATAACCCATTGCTGCGCCTGCCAACGCCGACAGAACCACCGCTACTGGACGATCGGAAATAAATTGGCCTAAGAACCGTCCTGTTGTCGCGTCCAAGAGACCAAATACTGTGACGCCGACGAGCGCGTACAAAATCGGGACAGGGAGCGTTGATCTTATCAATCTCAGCGCGCCATTCGATTGTTGCGGAGCTTCAAGAGCCGGCAAGGCAGTTTGCTTCGGTTCAACGCCCAGCGACCTTGCGCGACGAAACCCGAGTACTAGAGCAAAGAGCGCCGGCACAAAGAAAATCAGATAGGCGAACCCGATCTGCGAAGACCCCGAGTTGAAATGGGGAAGAAACGAGAAATTCGCGAATACGAGGATGACGGCCGAACAGACAACAATCAGTTGTGCGCACGCGATGCAGAGAAGATATCCGAAAATCGAGCTTTTGGTTTGTCCCGCGATCCAGGTGCCTGCCCAACGGCTGGGAGTCACGAGAACTCCGAACACGACAACCCAAACACCTAAAATTGCAGCGAGTGCTGACATGCAAGTTCCCCAAGGCGCCCCTTGTAGTTTAAAAACCGATTGCAAAGAGACCGTTGCGGGTACCAATACCTCCAAGCAGCACCTGGTTGCGCTCTATTAACTTCCGGTTTGGGTCAAAAGCGGACGTTCGACCGGCGAACCCGTCGCCTTCGTTTCATCGTTTCGCCTGGCCGATGGCCCCACGCTCCAGCTCAGCGGCGCGGCGCCCCATAAGTCGGTGGCGGCGCCTGCACGGTTGGCGCTGCCGCGGCGAACAGCTCGTCCTTGCTTCCGTTGAGCGGCGGATAGATGCGCTTGCGGTTGATGGTCTGCTTGGTGGCCTTCGCAGCCGCGCCGGTGGTGCGTACCTCGCGATCCCACCCCTCCGTATAGAGCGCGCCCCAGCCGCCGAGATCGAGCACGGTGACGTACCAGTCGATCCGCAGCGGCAGCATCGGCTGACCTGCGAGATCAGCCACCACGTTATGGCCGGCGAAGCGGCCCATGGGGCGGGCGAACTGGCACGACATCACGGTCGGATGCAGCCCGTCGACCACGCTGGAGGCGACGTCGCCGCAGGCGAACACGCCGCCGACATCGGCAACCCGCATGAATGGATCGACCAGCAGGCGCCCGAGGCGATCGCGTGCGTCCGGAAAACTCGCCGCCAAGGGGCTGGCACGCATCCCGGCGCACCAGATCACGGTCTGCGCCGCAATGAACTCGCCCGAGCTCAGGTGAATGCCGGCCGCCTCGACGGACACGACCCGAACGCCGAGCCGCGTCTCGACATCGAGCGAGGTGAGCGCCGTCGCGATGACGGGACGCGCATGCGCACCGATGGTGGCACCGACGGAAGGGTTGGGATCGACCAGGATGATGCGGCGGCTGCCAGTGATGCCGGCACGCGCCAGCCTGTCGGGCATTTCGGCTGCAACCTCGATGCCGGTGAAGCCGGCGCCGACCACGACGACGGTAGATCGTCCCGGCGCCGGCGCGCTGCGGCCGAGCGAGGTGAGATGATCGTCGAGGCGAAGTGCGGCGGTATAGGTATCGACATCGAACGCATGATCGACGAGGCCCGGTATGTCGGGACGCATCACCTCGCTGCCGAGCGCCAGCACGAGGCGGTCATAGCTCAGCGTCGCCTCGCCGCTGCTGGTCACCAGCGAGATCTGGCGATGCACCGGATCGATCGCCTCGACCTCGCCGAGGCCATGCGTCACACCGATCGGATCGAGCAATGGCCCGAGCGGAAGCGCGACCTCGCTGAGATCGGCCTCGTAATTGCGCACGCGGATGTTGTGATAGGGATTGCGATCAATGAGGTGAATCTCGATGTCGCGACCGGCAGCGCCGATCTCGTCGCGCTTTCGCGCGGCACCGATGGCTGCCCACAGGCCTGCAAACCCGGCGCCGAGCACGACGATACGCGCCATGTCCGCCTACTGTGCTTTCCAGAGAAATCCCGCGGTCTGCCCGCACCGGCAGGTATAGCGCATTCGCCCCGGCCGACCAAATGCGGCGGCCGCCTGGCCGCTGCACAAATTCGTGGGCTTACGCCTCGCGCAGCTCCGACGGCGTCGCGCCAAAGCGCTTGCGGAAGGCGCGGTTGAAATAGGACAGGTCGGAGAAGCCCGAGGAATGCGCGATGTCGCTGATCTTGCGCGTCCGCGCCCGGGGATCGCCGAGCTGCTTGCGCGCCAGCAGCAGGCGCTGCTCCAGCACGAATTCGGTGAAGGTGGTGCCGGCCTGCTCGAACAGGCGTTGCGCCTGGCGCGGGCTCAGGCCCGAGCGCGTCGCAACGTCGGCGAGGCAGAGATCGTTGCGGCCGAGTGCGGCCATCACGTCGGCGCGCATGATGTCGAGGCGGGCGGCGGCATGTCCGCGGCCGCGCGCAAGGCTTGCATGCTCGGCATCGGTGCCGAGCAGGAGGCCGACCAGGTCGACCATGTGCTGTGCGGTCAGGCGCTGGCCGACGGCGTCAAGATGCGGCGCGTGATTGGCGGCGAGCGCATGGTAGCGGAAGATGGTCTCGGCGACCGCGCCGTCGGAGAGCACCTGCGAGAGCTTCTCCTCGGCGCGCGGGCTGATGTCGAGCAGCGCACGGCGCGGCATGCGGATGGTGGTGAAGCGTTCCTCATCGGTGTGACCGACGGTGCCGGTGATGCCCATGTCGACGAGCACCATCTGCTCGGGAGCAAGCTCGATGGTGTGGCCGTTCTGGCCGACACGCACGAGGCCCGCATGCGCCGAGATCAGCACGAGATCGTCGCTGCCGTCGGCAAGGTGGCTCTGGGTCCGCGTGTATTGTGCGGAGGCGCCCTCCGGTATGGCCAGCACGATATTGTCGACGACACTGACCTGGAGCCGGCAATCGATGCTGTCGCCATGGCTCGGCCCGATGTCGAGGCCGCAGGCCCCGAAGGCCCGCTCGCGCCAATGTTCGAAGGCCGGACCCATCGGCAGGCCCGCATATTGGTGAACGAAGATGCCCGGCGTTTTCGCTGCATCCATCTGATGTCTCGCCCCTTCTCCGGCGCCTAGACCGGCGCCGCGTGCCAAATTCCGGGGATTTGACGCCGCGAATTGCGCCGAGGTTCAAAGCGGGGCCGGATTCGGAGGGGCTTGTCGCAAGGCGACGGCGGAGCGGACAGGGGCGACAGGAACAAGCTCATAGCTTGTAGCCCGGATGGAGCGCAGCGAAATCCGGGTTCTCGCCTGATGGCACGGAGGTCCCGGATTGCGCTGCACTCATCCGGGCTACGGCACCGCGCCCCTACTTCTTCGCGGGTGCCTGCGGCTGGGCGGGCGGCACGGTCTCGATCAGCTTTCCGGAAAACACCGGCGCCGAGGTCGGCTGGCCGTTGGGCGAGCCGCCGGCCTGCTCGATGGTGACGGCATAGGTCGCGCCGCTGACGAGGTCGGCATCGTAGCCGGCGAGCAGCGGACGGGCGGTGAACTCGCCGGCGCCGATCACGCCGAGCGAGCGCGGGCGCGGCAGCTTGTCGGAGATCAGCCAGAGCTCGAAACTCTTGCCGGGCTCGGGCGTGGCGCCGACCTTGCGCACGGTGAAGTTTCGCGTGGCGCCGTCGATGGTGAGGATGAAGGCCGGGCCGCCGCCCTGGCCCTGCAGCAGCGCGACATATTGCGCGGACGCGGCGAGCGGCGTGCCCGGCGTCTTCACTTCCACGGTCTGGATGCGCGGCGCCGGGCGCAAGGCGCCGGGCAGCGCGTCGGGCCGGAAGATCTGCAGCGACAGCGTCACCAGCAGCGCGGCCGCGAGCGCACCGACGGCGGACGCGACGGTGCGCCAGCGCCTCACGCGGCCCTCGAGCCGGATCACGTTGGTGTTGTCCACGACCGGCGCCGGCGGCGCATGCACCACGTCCGGATCCGGCGCATGAACCTGCGGCATGAAGACCGGCGCAATGTCGGGAAGCGCATCGTCCGGTCGCGCCGTTTCGGGCGGCTGCGCTTCGGAGGGCGGCGGCTCGCCTGGCTGGCTCTCGACTGGCGGGGGCTCGGTCGGCGGCGTGGCGGCCGAAGACGTCTCAGTGGGCGCGGTGTCGAACGCGAAAGCCTCCGGCACGGGCGGTGGAGGTGGCACCGCGGCTTCGGCCTGCGCGGGTGGCTCTTGTGCAAAGGCCGTCCGCGCCAGCTCGGCCCTGATGTTCTCCCACACGACCGGACGCGGCTCGATCGTGCCGACCATCTGGTTGAGGACGCCGAGCCGGTAGGCCCAGGCCTGCACGATGTCGGCGAACGCCGGGTCCACCGCCATCATGGTCTCGACCTGCGCGCGCTCGTCGGCATCCAGCGTGCCGAGCGCATATTCCGCGGCGAGCGCGATATGGTCCTCCGTGTAGGCCATCACATGCAGTCCAGAACCATCCTCATCGTCCAAACCATCTCAATCGAGCCATCTCAATCAAGCCATTACAGTCCGAGACACTCCCGGATATCCAGCATGCTGCGCCGCAGCCACGTCTTCACCGTGTTGACGGGCGCTGAAAATTTCTCCGCCAATTGCTCGCGGCTCCAGCCGTTGTAATAGGCGAGAAGCACGAGCCTCTGACGGTCCGGCTCGAGCCGGCCGATACATTCCAGGAGCCGTTTCAGCTCCTCGGTCATCTCGCGGCGCGCCAGCGGATCGGGACTGTCGGCCGCAACCTCCATCGCCTGAGGCTCTTCCTCGATGGAGACTTCCGACTTCTTGCGCACGATGTCGATCGCACGGTTGCGCGCGATCGACGCCATCCACGTGATCGGCGACGACAGGGCCGGATTGAACTGGCCGGCGCTGTTCCAGATCTTGACGTAGGCCTCCTGAATGACCTCCTCCGCGAGATCCTGCCGACGCAAGATACGGAGCACGACGCCATAGAGTTTCGCGCGCGTGGCGACGTAGAGGCGCTCGAACGCGGCCTGATCGCCCTTCGCCACCGCCTCAATCAGCCCGACCAGCTCTGCTGGCGTCAGCATTCAGCCCCCCAACACGCGCAAGGCTCAGGCGTATTCCGCACAGGCCCCCGGCACTTCGCTACCATAGCGCGTGGCAAAGCCGACCACCAAGGGGCGTGGCGCCGCGCTGTGGACAGCACATACGAAAACCCGGACCTTGCGGGTCCGGGTTTCGCAAAATTCTCGCCAGGTTTGCCGCTGGTGCCTTAGGCGACGGCGCCGATGCGGGCGCGCATCAGACCGATGCTGTCGAGGTCGGCCTGCTCGCGGGCGTTCTCCTCGGCGCGTTCGCGGGCCTGGTCGCGCTCGTCGAGGAGCTCGACCTTCTTCAGCTCCTCGAAGGCCTCGGCCAAAGCGGCCTTGGCTTCATCGAGCTGGCCCTTGAGCTCGTCGGCCGAGCGGGTCAGGTTCTCGCGGCGCTGGATCGCGGCCTTGGCGTAGGTCGGGTAGGCGAAGTGCGAGGGATCGTTGATCCCGGCACGCTCCTGCTCGGTCTGGATCTCGCGCTCGAGATCGACCGACATCCGCTGGAAATCGGCGATCATGGTCTCGATCTGGGTGACCCGGCGGCGCTTCTCGTCGACCTGAAACTTCTTCAGGCGAATGAGGGTATCACGTGACTTCATCGACTCGTACTCCCCAGAAGTCCCCTAGCTGCAAGACACACGCACATTGGGACGGCACCGGTCTCCCCACAGGCCCGACTGGGGCCAAGACCGGCTCTGCTACTCTGTGGGATCGGATGATGACCTGACAAAGTTAGCGTTCCGTTTCCAAATTCGCGAGGATTTGCGCCAACTGCCGATAGCCGTCCCCCAAGGAGGCATTTTCGTCCTTGCGCTGCCGCAGGAAGGCTTCCAGCGGCTCATGCAGGCGGATCGCCTCGTCGACCTCGGGGCTGGAGCCGGCCCGGTAGGCGCCCAGCCGGATCAGTTCCTCCATGTCGGCGTAGGTCGCCATCACCGCCCGCGCCTTCTGGATGGTCGGCCAGAATTCCGGGTCGGCGGACTTCGGCATGGTGCGGGAGACGGATTTGAGGATGTTGATGGCGGGGTAGCGGCCGCGCTCGGCGATCGAGCGCTGCATCACGATGTGGCCGTCGAGGATGCCGCGGACGGCGTCCGCGATCGGCTCGTTGTGATCGTCGCCGTCGACCAGCACCGTGAAGATCGCGGTGATGGCGCCCTCGCCGAGGCCCGGCCCGGCCCGCTCCAGCAGCTTCGGCAGCTCGGTGAAGACGGTCGGCGTATAACCCTTGGCGGTCGGCGGCTCCCCGGCCGACAGGCCGATCTCGCGCTGGGCCATGGCAAAGCGCGTCACCGAGTCCATCAGGCAGAGTACGTCCTGGTCCTCGTCGCGGAAATATTCGGCGACCGCGAGCGTCAGATACGCCGCCTGGCGGCGCATCAGCGCCGGCTCGTCGGAGGTCGCGACCACGACGACGGAACGCGCGAGGCCCTCCTCGCCGAGGTCGTCCTGCAGGAACTCCTGCACCTCGCGGCCGCGTTCGCCGATCAGGCCGATGACGCTGACGGCGGCATCGACGTTGCGCGCGAGCATCGACAGCAGCACCGATTTGCCGACGCCGGAACCTGCGAAGATGCCCATGCGCTGGCCGCGGCAGCAGGTGAGAAAGGTGTTCATGGCGCGCACGCCGAGATCGAGCGGTGCCCCGACGCGCTTCCTCGAATGCGCCGGCGGCGGCGTATTGCGGAACGGCATCGGCGAGGACCCCTGCGGCAGCGGCCCCTTGCCGTCGATCGGCTCGCCCAGCGCATTGACGACGCGGCCGAGCCAGGCCGCGCAGGGCCGCACCTGGTTGGCGGCATTGGCGATGACGGCCTTGCAGCCGCGGCGTACGCCATCGAGGCCGGCGAACGGCATCACGACAGCGTTGTTGCCGGAGAAGCCGATCACCTCGCAGGGAATGGTGCGGTTGGCGCCGGTCTCGATCACGAGCCGCGCGCCGACCGACATCGCGTGGATCGGACCTGCCACCTCGACCATCAGGCCGCGCACGCCGACCACACGGCCGTAGATGTTGACGCCGTCGATATCGCCGATCTGTTCGGCAAGAGCCTTCATAAGGAGCGCGCCTTCGCAGCAGACAAGGGGGCCTTCATGAGGTGATCGCCTTCGTCATCCGGGCCTTCACGGGGAAACTCTTAAGTTTCGCCATATTTCTGAACGGCGCTTAACTTCGTGTTTACCCGCATCATTAATCATTGCGTCACTGTCTTTGTGACTGAGCGTGGCTCCCCTTCAGAAGAAGGCTGAGTCGCGGGAGTCGGTTAGGCCCGTCTCTTAAAGTGGAACTTGAACGGATCGGAGTAACGAAAGCTGCTTCCTGCGCAAGACCTTAGGGCGATTCGACAAAAATTGCACCGGGGGGACTTGCGTTCCAGAATCAGAGTTTGTTAACCATCTGTTGTCAGGATCCGAATCAGTTGTTCAAAGGCGTTTTGTTGAGTGCCGCGAATGCGGCCGACCTGACGCCCAGGAGCGGCGACTATGGGGAACTGGCATGCGCGTTTTGCTGATTGAAGATGACAGCGCCGTCGCGCAGTCGATCGAGCTGATG
>Ga0207426_1002548_pt1 | contig 11416 bp, 9 predicted proteins | sample AraplaMF_Cvi_mMS_FD_184265 | JGI IMG/M metagenome (GOLD analysis project Ga0207426, IMG submission 184265) | Arabidopsis root microbial communities from the University of North Carolina, USA - plate scrape MF_Cvi_mMS (SPAdes) (version 2) | ecosystem: Host-associated > Plants > Roots > Endosphere ...
CGCTCGTCTCGTCCGATCACGCGCCCTTCTCTTATGACGATCCGCAGGGCAAGAAGCCGGGCGGCAAGGAAGTGTCGTTCGATCACATTCCGAACGGCATTCCCGGCCTCGAAACGCGCTTGCCGCTGCTCTTCAAGGGCGTGAAGGAAGGACGCATCTCGTTGCATCAGTTCGTCGAACTCACGTCGCTCGCGCCCGCAAAGCTATACGGCCTGTATCCGAAGAAAGGCACCATCGCGGTGGGCGCGGATGCGGACATCGTCGTGTGGGACCCGGAGAAGCGCGTGACCATCGCGAACGCGTCGCTGCATCACGCGGTGGATTACACGCCTTATGAAGGCATCGAAGTGACGGGATGGCCGCGTCATTGCTTCTCGCGCGGCGAACTGCTCGTCGAAGACGGCAGGCTTCTGAACGTGCAGAGTGGACGCGGTCGCTTTCAGCCAGCCGGCAAACCCAATCTCGAATGAAGGCGAAAGCGATGAAGATGCGTTTGTTGTCACTGACCGCTGCGGCGTTCTGCATGAGCGCACACGCCGCGGAAAAAGATATGCCGAGCGTCGCGCCGGAATCCGTCGGCGTCGATTCAGCGCCGCTCGTACGCATGTCGGAATGGATACGCGCGGACAACATGGATGTGCGCAGCCTCGTCATCGTGAAGGACGGCAAGATCGTGTTCGAGCGCTATGGCGATGGTCTCACGCGCGACAACAACTACGAGCTGTATTCAGTCACGAAGACAATCACTTCGTTGCTCGTCGGCGTGCTCGAAGGCGAAGGCAAGCTGAGTCCGTCGACGAAAGCTGCGCCGCTCATCGCGAAAGCGCGGCCCGATCTCGCCGCTCAACTCGCCGACAAGCAGAGCATCGAATTGCGTCATCTGATGTCGATGTCGAGCGGCCTCAGTTATCAGGCGCGCGAAGGCACCGACCCGCTTTACTACGGCGCGCCGGATCGTTTGCGTGTCGCGGTGACGGCGAAGGCCGCAAAGACGCCGGGCACGGACTTCGATTACATCGACGTGAACCCGGTACTCGTCGGCACGGCCGTGAGCGTCGCGGCACACGAACGCGAGGATCGTTTCGCGCAGAAGAAGCTATTCGAGCCGCTCGGGATGTCGCATTACCGCTGGACCGGCGTCGATGAGACCGGCGCGGTCGCGGGCGGCTGGGGCCTGCGGCTGCGCGCCGTCGACATGGCGAAGATCGGCATGCTCATGCTCGACAACGGCCGCTGGCAAGGCAAACAACTCGTGCCGCAGGCGTGGATCAGACAGATGACGACGCCCTCGCCCGCCGCCGCCGATTATGGTTACTACTGCTGGATTCAGCATGTCGTCGAGAAAGGCCAGCCTGAATTCGGCGCGATGGGCTTCAAGGGGCAATTCATCACGGTCCTGCCGAAGCAACATGCGGTCGTCGTAATAACGAGCCTCTTGCCGACCGATGGCGGATTGCGCGACGCCACTTATCTCAATCAATACCGCCGCATGGTGAACGATTTCATCTTGCCCGCGCTGACACCGACGACGCGTCCTGCCGTGACGGCCGCGAAGACCGAGGCGCTCAGCGAAGAACTCGAACGCAGCAACAAGACACAGGGCGTGCCCGGCACCGCAGCCGCATTCAACGACGCACCCGAGACCTGATCCATGACTCTACGCTCGCTGCTCAAGTGCATCGCGCCGGCTATCGTCGCGATGTCGATCTCGAACGCCCAGGCCGACGCGCCGCTGCGTGAGACGGGTCTCGCCGAGGCATCGCCGGAAGATGCGGGCGTCGATTCGCATGGACTCGTGCGCCTGTCGCAATGGATTCGCGAGCAGAAGCTCGATGTGTACAGCCTGCTCGTCGTGAAAGACGGCAAGCTGATTTTCGAGCGCTATGGCGCGGGCGCATCCCGCGATTCGAACTACGAGCTGTACTCGGTCACGAAGTCGGTGACGTCGATGGTCGCGGGCATGCTCATCGGCGAGGGGAAGGTCAGTCTGGACGATTCCGTCGCAACGAAGCTCGCCGCGTGGCGACCCGACTTGCGCGCCGAGCTCGCCGACAAGCGCAACATCGAACTGAAGCACGTGCTCTCGATGTCGAGCGGCCTGCACTACGACTTCAAGCCGAAAGACGATCCGATCTACTACGCCGCGCCCGATCGTTTGAAGCTCGCGGCCGAAACGAATCCCAAGGCCGAGCCCGGCTCAGCGTTCGAATACACCGACATCAACCCGATCCTCGCCGCCGCGATGTTGAGCGCCGCAGCGCATGAGCCCGTCGAGAAATACGCACAGGCCCATCTCTTCGGCCCGCTCGGGATGAAGCACGCGGTATGGGCGCGCACAGACCGTTCGGGACTCGTGTCGGCGGGATGGGGCTTGCGGCTGCGCGCCGTCGACATGGCGAAGATCGGCATGCTCGTGCTCGATCACGGCCGCTGGCAAGGGCGCCAGATCGTGCCGCGAACATGGATCACGCAGATGACGTCGCCCGGTGTCGCGCCGTACTTCGGCTATTACTGGTGGATCAACAACATCGTGCAGAAAGAGCCGGAATTCGATGCGATGGGCTTCAAGGGGAAATTCATCACGGTGCTGCCCGAACGAAATACGGTGATCGTGATGACGAGCATCATGTCCGTCGCCGGCGGCCTGCGCGATGCGAAGAATCTCCAGACGTTCCGCCAGATGGTGAACGACTATGCGATTCCCGCACTCGACAATGCGCATCACGCGCGGCCCTCGGCGCAACGCCGCGCGACGTTGCGGCATGAGCTTGCCGTCAGCGCGCAAACGAAAGGCATGCCGGGCGCACAAGTGGACCCGACCGATCTTCCCGGCCTTTGACCCTAACGCACGCCGAATTTCCAGACCGTGATTTCGTGATACTCGTCACCCGGCTTGAGTGCGGTCGAGGGGAACGCCGGACGATTCGGCGAATCCGGGAAATGCCCGGCTTCGAGCGCGAAGCCATCCGTTTGCCGGTACGCCGTACCCGACGTGCCGATGGCGCTGCCATCGAGCCCATTGCCCGTGTAGAACTGCAGGCCCGGCTGCGTCGTGTAGACATCCAGCACGCGACCGCTCGACGGATCGTAGGCGCGCGCCGCGAAGCTCGGCTCGCCATTGCGCTGTCCGTTCTTGTTGAGCTTCCAGTTGTGATCGTAGCCGTGCGCATAACGCATCTGCTGATTCGACGAACGCAGCCGCGCGCCTATCGGTGTCAGCGCGCGCAAATCGAGCGGCGTATTCTCGACGCTCATGATCTCGCCGGTCGGAATCGAATCGGCACGCGTCGGCGTATAGCTCGATGCCGCGATCATGATGAGTTGCCCTTCGACACTGCCGCTACCCTCGCCCGCCAGGTTGAAGTAGCTATGGTTCGTGAGGTTCAGGACTGTCGACTTGTCCGTCTTAGCGCGATAGTCGATGCGCACTTCGTTGTCGTCCGTAAGCGTGTAGGTCACATCGACCGTGAGCGTGCCGGGAAAACCGTTCTCGCCATCGGGACTCACATAACGAAGTTGCACGCCCGCGCGCTGCGCGCCCTGAAACGTCCTGACCACGGTCCAGACTTTTTCGTCGAAGCCGTGCGGGCCGCCGTGCAACGTATTCGGCGGCTCGTTGACGGGCAGCTTGTAGCTGCGTCCGTCGAGCTCGAACCGGCCATCGGCGATGCGGTTCGCATAGCGCCCGATCAGACTGCCGAAGTGAATCTTGCCGTTGTACTTCTCGTAGTCGCCGAGGGAGCCGAAGCCGAGCACGATATCCGCGCGACGCCCGCGCCGGTCGGGGACATCGATTCGCGTCACGATGCCGCCATAGGTGACGCAGTTCATAGACACGCCCCGCGCATTCGAGAGCGTGTATTGAACGACCGCTTGCCCTTGCTGCGTCGCGCCATACGGTGTGGAAGTGATCGACGCCGCAAAGCCATGCAACGGCATGAACGTCGCGCATGCAAGGGCGGCAAAACGGATGAGCGTTCGGTGGGTATCCGGCATAAGCGGCGTGAACAGAAGGCTGCTCGATATGGCTGTGAAATCACGCATGGAGCCGAACGCAGCATCGCCTATGCCTGATGAGGCCGGGCACGCACGATGCGTTCGCTTGTCGCATTCAGTTCGACGATGACGACAAGGAGCCTTTCATGAACGAACCAGCCGATCGTCCGACGCCACCGAAGCAGACACCCGACGATCCGAACGTGGCGGATCGCCGTCTGTCCGACGAACAAAAGGATTCAATGAAAAACGAACCGGAGCCGCCGAAGCGTACCGACGAAGGCAATAACACCAAGCTGCCGAATCCGAAGGACGTCGGGGAAGCGGGGTAGTCTTCGCGGGCCGCGGGTTATTCGTTAGATGAATCGGCGGTCCGCACGTACGAATTACATACGACGCTCGCTCGTATGAAATCTGCAATGGCACTTCGCGGCGTTGTCGAGCGCTTTTGTTGTATGGTATTCCGAAACTGTTGCAGCGTTCGAAGCCGCGCCCGGCGACGCGCCTCGCCGGAATAAGGAAGCACGACGCCCATGTACGATCCTGCTCACTTTTTGCCATCGTTCGTATGGCGCGCGACGCGAGACGGAGTGATTCAATACGCCAATCCGTGGGCGTGCCGCTATCTCGGCATCCCCTTTCCGGAACTGGTCGGGCGGCATTGGAATGCTTTTGTCCACCCCGACGACATCCCGCCGGTGCTCGACGCATTGCGGCAAATGCGCGACGGCACGCTTCTCCGCAATGTCGACGTGCGCCTTCTGCGCAACGATGGCGCGTTTCGCTGGCACACGTTGCATCTTCAGGCGCGGCGCGACGAGGAAGGACAAATCAGCGATACGGTCGGCGTCGCGATCGACATCCACGAATGCCGTCACGCCTGGGCGATGTACGAGGAGAGCGAGCGGCGACTGCAGGCCGCATTCGCCGGCGCACGCATGGGCGCATGGGAATGGGACATGAAGACGCGTGTCGTGCGCATGACCGCGCAGCTCGCCGCGCTCTACTCCTTTCCACCCGGCACCGACGCGGTGCTCCTTTCGGAAGTATGGGACCGCGTCGCGCCCGAACACCGCGAGCCGTTTCAGCGCAAGCTCACGGAAGCATTGCGTGACGGCGGCCCGTTCGAGTTCGACTTCATGCTCGAAGGCGATCAGGGACAACAACGCTGGCTGCGCATGCGCGGGCATCCCGAGTTCGACCGTCATGGCGTGCTCGCTCGCGTGTATGGCGTGAGCTTCGACATCAGCGCGCAGCGCGCCGACGAGGAACGCCTCAGTCTGTCGGAAAGGCGCTATCGCGCGCTTGTCGAAACGACGGGTGCGCTCGTCTGGTCCGCCGATGCGAAAGGCGGGATTCGTGCTTCGGGCGGCGAATGGGAGCAGTTCACGGGCAAGTCGCCGGACGTGCTGTCCGGCGGGGGCTGGCTCGACTACATCCATCCGGATGATCGCGAGCGCACGCATCAGGCATGGCTCGACGCACTGCGCGAAGGCGCCGCGCGCACGCTCACCTTCCGCATGTACCGGCGTGACGGACTCTATCGCATGGTGGAGGCGCACGCGGCGCCGCTTTACGACGACAAGGGCAACTTGCAGGAATGGTTCGGCACGACAACCGACGTCACGCCGCGCTATGAAGCGCAGGCCGCGATCGAAGCGCGCAGCCTGCGCCTGACGGTGGCGATGCAGGCCGCGAAGATTCATATCGCATCGCTCGAACTCGAGACGTGGACGCTCTTTCTCGAAACCGGCGGCGAGCGCCAGATCACCGAAACGCTCAGCTACGACGCAGCACTCGCCCGCGTGCATCCCGACGACAGTGCGACGCTCGACCGCTATGTGCGCAGCATTGCGGCAGGCGAAAACCCCGAGGGTCATTTCGAGTTTCGCGTGCGCAACCTGCACGGCGAACAATGGATGCAAGGCAGCGCCCTGCTCCAGCGCAGCAAGGACGGCAAGCCGCTGCGCATCATCGGCAGCGTGATCGACATCACCGAACGCAAGCACATGGAGCTGATGCTGCGTGAAGCGGGACGCCGCAAGGACGAGTTCCTCGCGATGCTTGCGCATGAGCTGCGCAATCCGCTTGCGCCGCTGCGCACGGCCCTCGCGCTGATGCAGAAGGATCAGGATGGCGACACGCATCTGCGTGAGCTGACCGACCTGATGCGCAGGCAAGTGGAGCACATGACCCGCATCGTCGACGACCTGCTGGAAGTCTCGCGTATCACGCAGGGACGCATCGCGCTGCAAACCGAACCGATTCTGGTCGGCACGGCCGTGTATCACGCGGTCGAGGCGATCGCGGGCATGGTCGAGTCGCGCTCGCAAACCATTCAAGTCGATGTATCCGATGCCACCACATGGGTATGCGGCGATCCCACACGCCTCTCGCAGATCCTCGTCAACGTGCTCAACAATGCGAGCAAGTACACGCCCGAGCAAGGCCGCATCACCGTGAGCGTGCAGGCGGACGAGGCATGGGTGTCGATCGTCATCGCCGATACGGGCACCGGCATTTCGGCCGATCTCCTGCCGAAAGTATTCGAGCTCTTCTCGCAAGGCGAGCGCACGCTCGACCGCTCGAACGGCGGCCTCGGCATCGGGCTGTCGCTCGTGAAGAAGCTCGTCGAGATGCATAAAGGCACGATCACCGTGCAAAGCCCCGGACCGGGACTGGGCACGACCGTCACCGTGCGGCTGCCGCGATTGCATCATCACGAAAGGCATTCGGCGCTCGCGCTCTCCGAGACGAGCATGCGCGAGACGCGCGCGGCGCTGCGCATTCTCGTCGTCGACGATAACCGCGATGCCGCCGATTCGCTCGCGATGCTGTGTGAATCGGAAGGACATGTCGCGCGTGTCGCGTACTCGCCGACGGAAGCGCTGGAGGCCGCGCCGCACTTTCAGCCCGATGTGGCGCTGCTCGATATCGGCCTGCCCGATATCGACGGCTATGAACTCGCGCGGCGCCTGCGTCGCAAAGGCGACACGACGCCCATGCTGATCGCGATCACGGGCTATGGACAGGCGGAAGACCGGTTGCGCGCGCAATCTGCAGGCTTCGATTATCACTTCGTGAAGCCAGTGAATGTGGACAGCCTGCTGAAACTCCTGTCGTCGCTGACGGTCGCGCGTTGAAGAGCCGCGCTCTACAATGAGCGTTCCATCCAGGTCTTCGAGGACGTCATGACGCCAAAGCCCATCAGCCGCTATCCCGTTCCCGATCCGCAAGACTGGCCGGACGATATCCGCGCCCGCATTCTCGACGTGCAGGAAAAGGCGGGCTTCGTGCCGAACGTGTTCCTCACGCTCGCCCATCGTCCCGACGAGTTCCGCGCGTTCTTCGCCTATCACGATGCGCTGATGCTGAAGGACGGTGGCCTCACCAAAGGCGAGCGCGAGATGATCGTCGTCGCGACGAGCGCGGTGAACGATTGCCTCTATTGCGTCGTCGCACACGGCGCGATTCTGCGGATCTATGAAAAGAACCCGCTCGTCGCGGATCAGGTCGCGGTGAATCATCGCAAGGCGGACATCACGCCGCGTCAGAAGGCCATGCTCGATTTCGCGTTAAAGGTATGTCGCGCGTCGGGCTCCGTGGACGACACCGATTTCGCCGCCCTGCAAGCGCATGGTTTCAGCGATGAAGACGCATGGGATATCGCGGCTATCACGGCGTTCTTCGGTTTGTCGAATCGCATGGCGAACGTGATTTCGATGCGCCCCAACGATGAGTTCTTCTTGATGGGGCGTGTGCCGAAAGAGCCGAAATAAGCACCCATGCGCCTGCCTCCGCTGAAATCCATCATCGCGTTCGAAAGCGTCGCGCGAACGAAGAGCGTGAACCGCGCCGCCGACGAGCTCGGCCTCACGCCCTCCGCCGTCAGCCATCAGTTGGCGAATCTGGAAAGCATCGTCGGGCGCCCGTTGTTCACGCGCCTGGGCCGCGGCCTCGTGCTCACGCCGACCGGCTCGCAATATCTCTCGGACGTCACCGGCGCGCTCGCCGAGCTGAACCGCGCAACCGAGCGCGCGTCGAGCGAAACGTCGGTCGAGATATTGCGGATTCATTCGAGCCCGAGCTTCGGTCTGATGTGGTTGCTGCCGCGTCTCGCCGCATTTCAGGAAGCGAACGGCGATATTCAGATGAATCTCGCGTGCTCATATGAGAATGTGTCGTTCACCTCGGGTTACTACGATATCGACGTGCGTCACGGCTACGCACACTGGACCGATGTCGAAGTGAAGACCCTGCGTCATGAGACCATCGCCCCGCTCGCTTCGCGCACGTATCTCGAACGCTTTCCTGTTTCTTCACCCGAGGATCTGCTCAACCGTCGCCTGATCTTTTCCGAATCGCCGCTCGTCCAGTGGCAGCAATGGTTCGGCAAGTTCGGCGTGGCGGTGAAGCGCAAAGCGTTCGATTTCTCCTTCGACCGCTCGTACATGTCGCTCGAAGCGGCCGCGCTCGGTCATGGCATCGCGCTGGAAAGCACGATGCTCGCGTCCGGTCATCTCGAACGCGGCTCGCTCGTGCCCGTGTTCGGCAAGGAATACGCGGTTGAAGTCGACGCGCATCATCTGGTTTACCCGAGTCAGAACGCCGGATTGCCGCGCGTGGCCAAGTTTCTGCTGTGGATGGATCAGCAAATCGGGCGTCGCGGCGACACCTGAAAATTTCTCAGCAACAGTTGAACCAAACTGCGTTGATCGTCAGGTCAAAGGCGAAGAAACTGCGCCTACACCAGACAACCAACGGAGACAACGATGTTGCTCGACAACCAGGTAGTGATCGTCACAGGCGCGGCTTCGGCTCGCGGCATCGGCAAGGCAACGGCAAAGGCGCTCGCCGCGCAGGGCGCGCGCATCGTAGTGCTGGACCTGAAGGAAGCGGACGCGCAAAGCGCCGCGAACGATCTGGGCGAAGGTCATCTCGGCCTCGCCTGCGATGTCACCGACAAGGCCGCGTGCGTCGCGGCCGCCCGAGCGGCGATCGACAAATACGGGCGCATCGACGTGCTCATCAACAACGCCGGCATCACGCAGCCGATCAAGACGCTGGAGATCAGCGCGGATAACTTCAACGCGGTTATCGACGTGAATCTGCGCGGCACGCTCTACATGTCACAGGCCGTCATTCCGCAGATGAAGAAGCAGAAGAGCGGCAGCATCGTGTGCATGTCGTCGGTGTCGGCGCAACGTGGCGGCGGCATTTTCGGCGGACCGCATTACAGCGCGGCGAAGGCAGGCGTGCTCGGTCTCGCCAAGGCGATGGCGCGCGAATTCGGCGGCGATGGCATCCGCGTGAATTCGATCACGCCCGGCCTGATTCAAACCGATATCACTGGCGACAAGCTCACGCCGGACATGCGCGCGGACATCATCAAGGGCATTCCGCTCGCGCGTCTCGGCGATGCGGCGGATATCGCCAATGCATGCCTGTTTCTTGCGAGCGGCCTGTCGTCGTATCTCACTGGCGTGACGCTCGATGTGAATGGCGGCATGCTGATTCATTGATCGCACGCAATAGCGCACCCGGATAACCGGGGCGTCATAACATGGCTGGAGACATCTATGAAATCCAAACTCGCCGCATCGGCGGCAACGGCTGAATTCGCATCGTCCGAAGATGCAGGCAGCTTCGAGGCGAAGACCTACGCCAAGGTCGGACGCCGCCTCATCCCCTTCCTGATGCTGTGTTATCTCGGCGCGTATCTCGACCGTGTGAACGTCGGCTTCGCCAAGCTGCAGATGCTCAACGATCTGCGCTTCTCCGAAACCATCTACGGCATCGGCGCGGGCATCTTCTTCCTCGGCTACTTCCTGTTCGAAGTGCCCAGCAACGTCATCCTGCATAAAGTGGGCGCGCGCAACTGGCTCGCGCGCATCATGCTGACGTGGGCCGTGATCTCCGCGAGCTTCGTCTTCGTCAAGTCACCGACTACGTTCTATATCCTGCGCTTTCTGCTCGGTGTCGCCGAAGCGGGCTTCGCGCCCGGCGTGATTCTCTATCTCACGTACTGGTTTCCCGCAGCGCGGCGCGCCAAGGCGCTCTCGCTTTTCTTCATGGCAATTCCGCTCGCGGGTATCGTCGGCGGTCCGCTCTCCGGCTACATCATGCACGCGTTCCAGGGCATGCACGGGCTCGCCGGATGGAAGTGGCTCTTCATGCTCGAAGCGCTGCCCTCGCTTTTCCTCGGTGTCGCGATCCTGTTCTATCTCGACAACGGCATCGCCGGCGCGAAGTGGCTTACCGACAAGGAAAAGGCCTTGCTCAAGCGCAATGTCGAAAAGGACAACGCCCAAACGGTGAAGCATGTATCGATCGGCGCATTCATCCGCGATCGTCGTCTGTGGCTCATGGCCGCGATCTACTTCTGCGTCGTGCTCGGTCAGTACGGACTTACCTTCTGGCTGCCGACGATCGTGCGTCGCACCGGTGTAGCGGACCCGCTGTGGGTCGGCATTCTCACCGCGATTCCGTATCTCTGCGCGATCATCGCGCTGCCGCTGATCGGTGCGAGCGCCGACAAGCGCCGCGAACGCCGCCTGCATCTCGCGATTCCGATGCTCGTGTCCGCAGCCGGCTTCGCCACCTTGCCGATGCTCGGCAGCGTAGGCGCCTCGATCGTCTGCGTGAGTATTGCGGCGGCCGGCATTCTCGCTTCGTCGTCGCAATTCTGGTCGCTGCCTACCGCGGTGCTCGGTGGCATGTCGGCAGCGGCGGGCATCGCCGCGGTCAACTGCTTCGCCAATCTCGCGGGCTTCTTCTCGCCAGCGATCGTCGGCTGGCTCAACGACTTCACCGGCAAATCGACGGCGGGCCTGATCTTCATTTCTGTGGCGATCGTGCTGGGCGCGGTGCTCGTGTTCTTCGTGCCCGCCAAAACCGTCAATCGCTGATTTCAGCTTCAATCAAGGAGACAACACATGAATACCCCCGTCATCGAGGAGGTGACGCTCGCCGAGCGCGCCTACCGTATCCGTCGTAACGCCCTGCTGATGGGCGAAGTGCAGGGCCAGGGTTATATCGGCCAGGCGCTCGACATCGCCGATGTGCTGGCCGTCGCCTACTTCGGCGCGATGAACTACCGCCCTGAAGATCCCGACTGGGAAGAGCGCGACCGCTTCCTGCTCTCGAACGGTCACTATGCAATCGCGCTGTACGCCGCGCTTTTCGAAGCGGGCATCCTGCCCCAGGAAGAACTCGAAACCTATGGCAGCGACGACAGCCGTCTGCCGATGTCCGGCATGGCGAGCTACACGCCCGGCATGGAGATGTCGGGCGGATCGCTCGGGCAAGGACTCACGATCGCCGTGGGCCGATGCCTTGGCCTCAAGAGCAAAGGCTCGAAGTCCTTCGTCTACACGCTTTTCTCCGATGGAGAACTCGATGAAGGCGCGATCTGGGAAGG
>Ga0207426_1002550_pt1 | contig 11413 bp, 5 predicted proteins | sample AraplaMF_Cvi_mMS_FD_184265 | JGI IMG/M metagenome (GOLD analysis project Ga0207426, IMG submission 184265) | Arabidopsis root microbial communities from the University of North Carolina, USA - plate scrape MF_Cvi_mMS (SPAdes) (version 2) | ecosystem: Host-associated > Plants > Roots > Endosphere ...
GTGTTGTCAGGCCTATGGTCAATGTACCATTTACAGCGCTAAAGATATAATTGGCGGCGCTTAATGTACCCGTTGCAATGTTGATCGGGTAAGAGCCGGTGGCGCTGCTGGTAGTAGCAGTAGTGCTTAGTACTGGTGTACCACTTACTACACTGTTATTTTCATTATACACAAAACCACTAATGGTATAGGTCAGCGGCGGATTATTAGCACCAAAGATCCGCTGTTTATCATCAGCCTTCACCATCAGTGTAGCCGGAGCTACCTGGAAGGTATTGCTTACAGCAGGGGCCGCGTTGTAACTGGCATCGCCGGCTTGTGTTGCCTGTACTGTTATGCTGCCTGCACCGGTAATGGTAAGGGTATTACCATTGATGGTGGCAGGACCGGATGTAACCGTATAGCTCAGCGCTAAACCACTACTGCTGGCGCCATTGAGTGTAAAGGCAGGATCACCGTATGTTTTACCGCTAATAGCAGGGAAGCTGATGCTTTGTGAGGCCTGGCTAATGGTCAGCGTAGCGTTCACAAAGCTGAATGAGTAGTTAGCTGCATTCAGGCTGCCAGCTGTTACTGCGATAGGATAAGTGCCTGGTGTGCTGTTGGTGTTAGCTGTTGTACTAATATTAGCGCTACCGCTTAATACGCTGCTATTCTCACTGTTTACAAAACCGCTCACCACATAATCCAATGCAGGGTTAACCTGCAGGTAGGTCTTGGTTTTATCGTTCGCCGTAAGTGTCAGCACCGCCTTGTTCACCGTAAATGCTTGCGTGGCCTGTGCCGCAGCTGCGTAGCTGGCGTCACCTGCCTGATCGGCGGCGATGGTCACGTTACCTGCACCGGTGATGGTAAGGGTATTACCATTGATGCTGGCAGGACCGCTTACTACACTGTAAGTAATTGCCAAGCCGCTGGTGCTGCCCGCATTTAGTGTAAAGGCGGCATCGCCATATGTCTTAGCGGTAATAGCCGGGAAACTGATGGTTTGAGTGGCCTTGCTGACGGTCAGTGTACCGGCTGCAAAACTGAAGGTATAATTGGCTGCATTCAGGTTGCCCGCTGCTACTGTGATCGGATAAGCACCGGGTGTGCTGTTGGTATTGGCGCTTGTGCTGATATTCGCAACGCCGCTTACCACACTGTTATCTTCATTATATACAAAACCTGTGATATTGTAATCTAACACCGGGTTAGCCTGCAGGTAGATCTTGGTTTTATCATTAGCGGTAACAGCCAGCACCGCCTTGGTCACCGTAAATGTTTGCGTGGCCTGTACTGCTGCTGCATAATTGGCATCGCCTGCCTGGTCTGCTGCAATGGTAACGCTACCTGCACCGGTGATGGTAAGCGTGTTGCCGCTGATAGTAGCCGGGCCGGAAACAACTATATAAGTAATCGTAAGGCCGCTGTTGCTGCTGGCATTGAGCGCAAAGGGAGCGTCTCCATATGTTTTATCTGTGATAGCAGGGAAGCTGATCGTTTGAGTGGCTCTGCCGATTGTAAGCGTGCCATTCACGAAGCTGAATGAATAGTTGGCTGCATTCAGGCTGCCCGCTGCTACGGTGATGGGATAAATACCCGGTGTGCTGTTTAGGTTTGCTGTTGTATTAATATCTGCTGTGCCGCTTACTACGTTGTTATTCTCACTGTTCACAAAACCGGTAATGGTATAATCCAGTGCAGGGTTGGCCTGCAGGTAGGCCTTTGTTTTATCGTTAGCGCTTATTGTCAGCACAACCTTGTTCACATTGAACGTTTGTGTGGCGGGTGTTGCTGCCAGGTAGTTGGCATCACCTGCCTGATCTGCTGCAATCGTGACAGTACCGGCGCCGGTGATAGTAACCACGTTACCGGTGATAGTAGCAGGGCCGCTTACTACACTATAGCTTACCGTTAAGCCGCTGTTGCTGGTAGCATTCAGTGCAAAAGCAGCATCGCCATAGGTTTTATCTGTAATAGCAGGGAAGCTGATCGTTTGAGTGGCCTTGCCAACAGTCAGCGTACCATTCACAAAGTTGAAGGTATAGTTTGCAGCACTGATGTTACCTGCTGCTGCCGTGATGGGATAAGTACCAGGCGTGCTGTTGATGTCTGCGGTGGTATTGATGTTCGCTACACCACTCACTACGGTGTTGTTTTCACTATATACGAAACCGGTAATGGTATAGTCCAGCGCAGGATTAGCCTGCAGGTATGCCTTCGCTTTATCATTAGCGGTAACGGTGAGCAGCGCTTTGTTTACATTGAATGTCTGGGTGGCCTGTGCTGCTGCTAAGTAGTTGGCATCACCCGCCTGGTCTGCAGCGATGGTTACCGTACCTGTACCGGTGATGGTAACCGTGTTGCCGCTGACAGTGGCAGGACCGCTCACTACACTGTAGGTGATTGCTAAACCACTGTTGCTGCTAGCATTCAGTGCAAAAGCAGCATCGCCATATGTTTTATCTGTAATAGCGGGGAAGCTGATGGTTTGAGTGGCCTGATTAACCGTCAGCGTACCGTTCACAAAATTGAATGAGTAGTTGGCTGCGCTCAGGCTACCCACTGCCACCGTGATCGGATAAGTACCTGGTATGCTGTTTACAGCTGCTGTTGTGCTAATAGCAGCGGCGCCGCTTACTACACTATTATTCTCGCTGTACACAAAACCGGTAATAACATAATCCAGTGCAGGGTTGGCCTGCAGGTAGGCCTTCGTTTTATCGTTAGCAGTAACGGTGAGGATCGCCTTGTTTACATTGAACGTTTGAGTCGCCTGTGTCGCAGCTAAGTAGTTGGCATCACCTGCCTGATCGCCTGCGATGGTAACGGCGCCTGCACCGGTGATGGTAACCATGTTACCAGCGATAGTAGCAGGACCGCTTACTACGCTGTAAGTAACTGTTAAGCCACTGTTACTGGCAGCGTTCAACGTAAAGGCAGCATCGCCATATGTCTTGTCTGTAATAGCCGGGAAGCTGATCGTTTGGCTGGCCTGGTTAACCGTCAGCGTAGCATTCACAAAGCTGAAAGTGTAATTTGCTGCAGCCAGGCTGCCCGCTGCTACCGTGATCGGATAAGTACCCGGTGTGCTGTTGATGTCTGCTGTTGTAGTGATGTCGGCAGTACCGCTTATTATGCTGTTATTCTCGCTATTCACAAAACCGGTAATAACATAGTCCAGTGCAGGGTTGGCCTGCAGGTAGGCCTTCGTCTTATCATTAGCGGTGACGGTGAGCGTCGCTTTGTTCACATTGAACGTTTGCGTGGCGGGTGTGGCTGCTGAATAGTTGCCGTCACCTGCCTGATCTGCGGCAATCGTTACCGCGCCTGCGCCGGTAATGGTAACCGTGTTACCGCTGATGGTGACAGGACCGCTTACCACGCTGTACGTTACCGCTAAGCCACTGTTGCTGGAAGCGTTCAACGTAAAGGCAGCATCGCCATATGCTTTGTCTGTAATAGCTGGGAAGCTGATGGTTTGACTAGCCTGATTAACAGTCAGCGTACCGTTTACAAAGCTGAAGGTGTAATTTGCTGCGCCCAGGTTACCTGCTGCTACCGTAATAGGATAAGTACCCGGTGTGCTGTTTACAGCTGCTGTTGTATTGATATCAGCAGCGCCGCTAACTACACTGTTATTGTCGCCGTTCACAAAACCGGTAATAGCGTAATCCAGTGCAGGGTTAGCCTGCAGGTAGCTTTTCGTTTTATTATTGGCAGTTACGGTAAGTGCTGCTTTATTTACGTTAAATGTCTGTGTGGTCTGGCCAGCCGCTGCGTAGTTGCCATCGCCTGCCTGGTCTGCCGCTATTGTAACAGTACCGGTACCGGTGATGGTAAGCGTGTTAGCGTTAATGGTGGCAGGGCCGCTTACTATACTATAGCTTACCGGCAGGCCGCTGCTGCTGGTAGCATTGAGTGCAAAGGCTGCATCGCCGTATGTTTTATCTGCAACAGCCGGGAAGCTGATCGTTTGCGGCGCCACACTGACCGTTAAAGTACCATTGACAGGAATAACATTATATTTAAATGAAACAAGGTCGCCGAGATTGGGAACAGTGATCGGGTAAGCACCGGGCGAGCTGCTGGCATTTGCAGTGGTGCTGATCTGCGGCACATCTAATATCGAACTTGCATCATCCCCGTTCACAAATGAATCCCAGGTATAGGTCAGCGCGGGATTGTTCATACCATAAGGCCGCTGCTGATTATCGATCCTTAAGAACAGGTTGCGTTTGAATACCCTGAAAGTAACAGGTACAGGCGCCGCTGCCGTGTAATTCACATCTCCTGCCTGTGTGGCGGTAATCGTAACATCCCCTGCACTGCTGGTAGTAACGATGTTACCGTTAATGGTGGCAGGGCCGGATGTTACTGTGTAAGTAACTGCCAGGCCGCTGCTGCTGGTAGCATTCAGGGTGATCGGGTTACCGTAGGTTTGATTGCCTATTGCCGGGAAGCTGATCGTTTGTGGCGCCTGGCTAATGCTGAGTGTAGCATTTACAAAGCTGAAGGAATAATTGGCAGCGCTTAATGAGCCGGCTGTGATGGTGATCGGATAATTACCCACCGGGCTGCTGATATCCGCAGTAGTGCTGATATCTGCAGTACCGCTTAATACGCTGTTATTCTCGCTGTTCACAAATCCGGTGATGTTATAATCCAGTGCCGGGTTGGCCTGGTTATAAGGCCTGCTCTTATCATTGGCGGTAAAGGTTAATACTGCCTTCGCCACTGTAAATGTTTGCTGTACCTGCGGAGCTGCGGCGCGGTTAGCATCGCCTGGCTGGTTAGCCGTAACAGTTATATCTCCGGCGCCAGTGATGGTCAGGGTATTACCGCTAATGCTGGCGGGGCCTGAAACCGTATAAACAATCGGAAGCCCTGCATCTGTGTTCAGTGTCAGCGTGAGCGGTGCATCGCCATAAGTAGCGTTGGATGGCAACGTAAAGCTGATAGTTTGTTGCTGCTGTGTAATGGTTAAGGTGCCATTTTGTGCAGACAGCGTATAGTTGTTGCTGGATACAGCGCTAAGATCTGTTGTAATCGGATAGGTACCTACATTGCTGGTCTGTGTAGCGCCGAAAACAGCAGTCGCCGCGCCGGTGAGCACGCTGGCATCTTCACTATATACAAAGCCGGTGTACGTGAATGTACCAGCCGGATTTGGGCTACCATACGGGCGGCTTACATCATCCGCTTTGATGGTCAGTGGCTTTGGATTAACGATGATTAAACGTGCCTTGGGACCTGCCGGCAGGTAAGTGTTGGTAGCAGGCGCATATGCCTTGATCAAGGTACTGTTGCCTGCACCGGTGGTCTTAATCTTGCCGTTGACTATCTGCGCTACAGCAGTGTTGTCCGATGTATAAGTAACGGTGCCGTCGCCGGTAGTCGTAGCTCCGGGGTCGATGTTCTCATCCCCATAGGTCGCAATCAGTGGTGTTCCGGGGAAGTTAAGCGTCTGCGCTATTGCCTGGAACTCATACGCGCCGAGGTCAATAATCGTATTGCTGATACGGGTTTGCCCTGCCAGGTCCAGTGTACCTGCCTGCGCTACGTAACCGGAATTATTGGTTTGCGGATCGCCTTTATTGATGCCGTAATTGGCAGTAGTGAGGCGCAGATCGCCATTGGCGAGGTCTGTAAATGCTACCGCAGGCGTTGCCTGATGAGTGGCCGTATTAGTGTAATACTGGTCGTCCAGTATAGAATAATAGAAATTGTTTGTTCCACCGGAGTAGTAGGTATCTGCCGGGCCAGTGGAGGATGTATTTCCTGAAATGATCGTATTATAGGTGGTAAAGGTGCCGCCGGTTACGTACAGGCCTCCTCCCCCGTTGGCAGTGCTATTGCCGCCGGCAGTAACGTTGGTGAGCTTTAAAACACCTCCGTCCTGTGCGATAGCCCCTCCACGGTCATTGCTCCTGTTACCAAAGAAAACACAATTGCTCAGCGCTACATTTCCAATGGCACAGTATAAGGCGCCTCCTCTTATACCAGCAGTATTTCCATAGAATCTCGCGTTCGTGATCGTGATATCGCCAGATATAATCATACCGGCTCCGGCGGAGCCAAGGGCATTGCCCGCAGTAATGGTCACGCCATCCAGCGCCCGTTTGGTACTGGCGCCGACGGGAACGGTTAATAACTGGAAGCTGTTATTGCCACGGATATCGGAAGCACGTAACACGATACCGTTGGTCAGCACGTCATTGTTGTCTATATCACCGCTGAGTATAACCGGGTTGGCAGGAATATCACGTAGGGCCAGTGTGGGCTCACCACCGGCAAAACCGCCATACACTGCAACATCCACCGGTATGCTAAACGAAGCTGACCGGTCTCCGGATGCCGTAGGCTTATAAGTACCTCTGGCCACCCATATCTGCTTAATACCACTGTTGGTAATGGCAGCTGCCGCAAGCGCATCACGCAGTTCGGGCAAAGGCATAGACCAGCTGCTGCCGCTGCCCGGTGTGCTGGAGAAGTTATTTACATATACAATACCGTTGGCGTCGGGCACTATTACGGTAAGATCGCAGGAAGGCGTATTTTTCAGGTTGAAGGAGGATGGAAAGCTTGTTGAAAGCGTATAATCCTTATTCCATTTGGTGGTATCCTGGATCTCGCTGCGGAGTGAGGAGGGTACGCCAAAGGTGGTACTGCAATTATATCTTGCATTCACTGCATTGATGCTGGGAAAATCCAGCACGGCGCTTGTTGCCGGTTTTACGGAAGCAGATGAACTAAAATCGCAGACATCTACCGAGCTCTCCCAGGTTTTCCTGTTGACGTTAATACCACCGATAAGCTTAGGTGCAGCCAGGCTGCCTGTAAATGCAAACAGCTGGTCGCCGGCAAGGCCCAGGCTGATCCATGCTTTATTAGGGTCATTCTTGCTATTATTGGTGGTATTTACTCCGGAAACGGTTCCTACTGTAGCTGTGGGGGAATATTTACAGGAGATCACCACTTGCTTGCCTGCCCGTATCACAGCAGAGCCGGAAGACCATTGTATTACACCGTCTGTTTGTGAGCCGTTGCCCGCGGAACATGCCAGGGACTGAAAGCCGCTGCCGGTCCAGCCGAGGTCTGTAAAATAAATAGTGGTATTGGCCGGACAATCACGGAGCAGTACAAACGAAAATGCATCGTTCTGAGTGCTGCCGGTATTATTGTCATCAAAGATATTGATACCGGTAAACACCAGGTCGCCGGCGCCAATGGTCTGCGCCTGGGCGTAGTGAATAGTACCGCTGAGTAATGCCAAAAAGATTACGATCCTGCGTAAAAATAACTTCATAGCTATAGGGACGCCTTTGGTATAAGAATAAAATATTGCTATCAGGCACAGAGGTAGGTATTGAACCAACCAGTGCCCGGTATTATCGTCTTGTCATTTATTATTTCGTGCCAGATCGGGGCGGTATCCTCCACGCTGCCGCTTACTATCGGCTCAAGCATCTCGTTTGTTTGTACCAGCCACGCAGGGGCGATCATGTGATGTGTGGCGGCATCCATGTGCAGGGGTCCACGGGGACTGCTGAACTTAACATCGCTCAGGCCTGCCAGTATCTCTCTGGCCCTGAAGCGGTGACCATCTGCGGTATTGAAAATATGCTCCAGTATCATTGCCGTATCCCAGCCGTGCATAGCGGCCAGGTTGGCTTCGCGACCGCTGAAGCTCAGGAACTGTGATTTCAGTAAGCGGTTGGCATCGTTGTCCAGGGAAGATACCCAGGGCACGTAAGCGCTTATACGAAACGGCAATGCAAGCTCACCATATACTGCAGGCAATGTTTCATCCAGCATCATAGGGCTGGCAAATACCTGTATATCTTTTGCGATCGCTGCTTGCTGGAATTGCTGCAGAAATAAATGCGCCAGCTGGCCATTGTAAAGGGCGAGCAATGCCTGTACCTGTGTATTGGCCCCCAGAAAATCATGCAGTGGAGCAGCGTTGAACTCTTCCGCCTTATATTGGCTCACAAAGTTATAAACAACACTGCCACCGCTGTCTGTATAAGATTGTGTAAGCGCGTGGCAATGAGAATAGCCGCCGTCATAAAAAGACGTACATATGGCCGCGTTATTGGCAAGTCCTGCAGCATAAGCGCCGGTAAGGCGGCATTGAATAGTATTATTAAGCGTGTTGGAGAGTACATTAGGATGAGGCTCCCAAGCATGTTTATATTTAGCGCTGTTATGAACGAGCAATACCAGGCGGTTCAATTGCCTGGCCAGTTCGGCGATAGGTTGCACATATTCCTGGTCTGCATACATGAGCAGCACATCTGCCTGCTGCTCCAGCAGCATTTTCTCTGCCTGCGCCTGCATCAGTTCCGGTTCTGTACCAAATCCAATATTGCCCATGATCAATTCAAGCGGTAGCTGGCGGTATTGCAGATAGGCCTGCAGTCCCTGCTGGAAATTATGCTGCAGTAGCGGCTGAAAAACTGATCTTGGCAAAAGTGCTCCTATCTTCATACTGGCTGTCGCTGGATCATGTTTGCGAAGGGAATTCTCCGAAGAGGGAAATGATGAAATTCACTACCAGGTAGGGCTGCATATTATCATGCGGTTGTGAGCCACCTGCAGGCAGTACCTGCATCATCTGGCCTGCAGCCTTGGATTCTACCAGCAGCGTAGCCAGGGTGTCTGTCCCCTTCGTAGTGCTATACACCTGCTGACCGCTTGTGATAGCCGGGTAGTTAGCTGTTGTCTGCGTACCCGGGTTTTCGCCGAGCGCAGGGATATATAAGGATCCTGTAACAGGATGCTGGTGCGCAGGAAGATTGTTAACGGTAAGCGTTACCATCTCCGTTCCCCCCGTTTCAGCCAGTTGATAAGTATCACCGGAGGGACCTGTTCCGGGATGCAAAGGTGTTCTTCCCTGCAGGTCGGGTAAGGCGAAGGTCTCAAACCCATCTCCACCGTAGGTGGTGCCGATCAGGTTGAACAGGGTATCATACTCCGAGATGTTAAGCAGTTGTCCTTTGCAGAACTCCCAGCCTACGGGTGCAAAATTTCCTGCAAAAATCCTTATTTCTCCTATAAAGGGCATTGTGTGCTTGTTTTAATGATGCGGATCAATTATGGGCGTTGCGGAAATACTCCCTGCATAGCGATCAAAAAATTGACCGTTAGCGTGGGCTGCATATTATTTACCGGTAATCCACCGCCGGCAGGGCCTGCCACTAAAGTTCCCTGTATAGGTATGGTACCGGTAGACTGTGTTGCGCTGTAGGAAGCCTGGGAAGCGGGAATACCGGGATAATTACCAACCGGATTATGCGTATTATTGGCGCCGCCTGCAAGAGGCGCCAATGGCCGTTCCTTGATAATATGTGTGTGATTAGGTATTTCGCTGACCAGCAATGTAACGGTCTCCTCTCCTCCCTGCTCACCCTGGGATCTCAGGCTCAGCCCCGGACCCTGCCCATCACCAACCGGCACCCTGCCCGAAAGATCCGGAAGGGCAAAAGTGGATTTACCATCACCGCCATAAGTAGTGCCTAACAACGAGAACAGCGCAGTGTTCTGTGAGATCGGCAACAAGTCGCCGTTGCACGCTGCATAACCTTTAGGGCTAAAATTGAAGGGGACCATAATGATCTCCGCAATAAAACGGTCTTCTACTCCCATGCTAAATATTATTATGTCTGTGAAGGGAAAACGCCCTGCAGGGCAATAATGAAATTGATGCCCAGGTATGGCTTCATATTATTAAAGGGTTGCTGCCCCCCTACACTCTCCGTTACCAGCGGCCCGTTTGAATCGTCCAGCATGTTGTTGACATCCACCTGCGCCATTCTATCATCTGCCTCATTACTATACCTCGGATTGCCTGCCGGCGCTGCGGCCAGAAATGTGCTGTCAGTTGAAGTAGTAGTAGCTGTTCCCCCCAATTCCATGGTGATCTTAGCATCTATCGGGTGAACATGCGTAGGCATGGTAGATACATTGAGGGTGCTTGTGGTGGCCCCCACAGCATTTCCCAGTGTAAAGCCATTGCCCTGGTGCATAGGAAAACGGCCCTTCAGGTTGGGTAATGCAAAATTTGTTTGCCCGTTACCGCCATAGGTGGTGCCTAACAGGGAAAATAATGCCTGATTCTGGTTGATAGGTAAAAATTGCCCGTTACAAAGAGCATAGCCTTTGGGGGCAAAATTGAATGAGACCATCACGATCTCTGATAGAAAAGGTGTTGCCATGTGAAATACACCGGTATTGTCCAGGGATAAATTATCGTACGCTTATCATTGCTCTTAAAAGCACTCTCTATGAAAACCGGCGTAAAAGTATATCATATTTTAGTTAGATACAATATACCTTTCATGTCATAAAAAAATTTGGTCTGAGTGCTTATATTTACGCGGGTTTTCTTCACATCCTTATACTTATGACGCAACAACGCCGCACCTTTCTGCGTAATACGCTGCTATCCACAGGTTTATTGCTGGTACAAAAGCCGTTACGTACCCTGGCTACCGTTAGCCAGCCCGCTGCCTACATCCCTGGCGATAACCGGGAATTGATGATATGGCATACCAGCGACCTGCACGGACAGCTCAGCGAACTGCTGCCGGCCATCGATCAGCAACTGCTGCTCGACGCGGGCGATTTCATTGATAATCACGGCAATGCCAATACGAATATCGCCATGGTGCGTGCCATGAATAAAGCAGGCTACCATGTTGCCAACATCGGCCACCACGAATTGGCCAATGGCCAGGCAGCGCTGGCAGCCTTATTGCCGCAGATGCAGTTTGCACTGGTGAACTGTAACTACCTGTTCTCCGACAGGATGCTGAGCCGGGAAGTATTACGCTATAAGATCGTGTACATGGGCCGGTTAAAAGTGGGCATTACGGGTGTAGGCCCTGAACTGCCTGCCAGCAGCGGCGTAAAATACATGCCGCCTGTAGAGAATGCGAACGCGATGGCGGCTATGCTGAAGAAAGAACATGGCTGTGATGTGGTGATCTGCTTGTCACATCTGCCGGATAACGTACACATGGCTACGAAATCTTCCCATATTGACCTGGTGATCGGTGCGCATGAACAAACGGAACACCTGTCTTCGATAGTGCTGAGAAATGCCTTGGATCATGAAGTGTACCTGAACCAGACCACTATGAACGGAAAGATGGCAGGCAAAGTGAAGATGCTCTTCAATGAAGACGGCCAGGGTTGTGGTGTAAGGCCTGGTTATGTGATGGCTTAAACAGCATAGAAAAAGCTGACAATAAAAAAGTCCCCCGAGGTTCAACCCGGGGGACTTTCTTTATTAACTTACTACCCATATTACATATTAGTTCAGGCTCCGGAAATCCACCGGCACCAGCTTGCTCACCCCCGGCTCCTGCATCGTTACCCCGTAGATCACATCCACTGCCGCCATTGTCTGCTTGTTGTGCGTAAC
>Ga0207426_1002556_pt1 | contig 11389 bp, 9 predicted proteins | sample AraplaMF_Cvi_mMS_FD_184265 | JGI IMG/M metagenome (GOLD analysis project Ga0207426, IMG submission 184265) | Arabidopsis root microbial communities from the University of North Carolina, USA - plate scrape MF_Cvi_mMS (SPAdes) (version 2) | ecosystem: Host-associated > Plants > Roots > Endosphere ...
GACACCTTCGGGGCTTCCGGTGCGTCCGGTGCCTGCGGTGTGTCCGGTGCTTGTGCTGCGTTCGGTGCTTGCGGTGTCTCCGCGGCGCCCGTGAGGGACTCGGCAGGGACCCAGCCGTACAGCGCTTCCCCGGCGTCGAGGACGACCGCCCAGGTGGCACCGTCGGCGGCGAGGCGGTCGGCGGCGCGGGCCGCCGGGTCGTCGAGGTGGACGACCGGGGGCCGTTCGAGGTCGCCGGGCTCGACGGGCGTGACGGAGAGCCGCTTCAGGCCCCGGTCCGCGCCGACGAATGCGGCCGCGTACGGGGTCGCGGGGGCGCCCAGCACCGTCGCGGGGGTGTCGAACTGCTCGATGCGCCCCGCCCCGTAGACGGCGATGCGGTCGCCGAGCCGGACCGCCTCCTCGATGTCGTGGGTGACGAAGAGGACCGTTTTGCGGAGCGTGGACTGCAGCCGCAGGAACTCGTTCTGGAGGTGTTCGCGCACCACCGGGTCCACCGCCCCGAACGGTTCGTCCATCAGCAGCACGGGCGGGTCGGCGGCGAGCGCGCGGGCCACCCCGACGCGCTGGCGCTGTCCGCCGGAGAGCTGGTCGGGGTAGCGGTCGCCGTACACCGACGGGTCCAGGCCGACCAGGTCGAGGAGCTCGGCGGCGCGCGCCCTGGCCTGCTTGCGGGGCCGGCCGAGGAGGTGCGGGACGGTGGCGGTGTTGTCCAGGACGGTCTTGTGGGGGAACAGCCCGACCTGCTGGATGACGTAGCCGATCCGGCGCCGCAACTGGACGGGGTCGAGGGCGGATATGTCCTCGCCGTCGAGGAGGATGCGGCCGCTGGTGGGCTCGATGAGCCGGTTGACCATCTTCATCGTGGTGGTCTTGCCGCAGCCCGACGGCCCGACGAGCGTGACGAGTTCGCCCTCGGCGACCTCGAAGGTGAGGTCGTCCACGGCCGTGGTGCCGTCGGCGTAGCTCTTGGTGACGTGCTCGAAGCGGATCATGCGTTCCCCCAGGTGTGGACGGGCCCATTGTGGCCGGGCGGTCGTGAACGCGGTGTTGCGCGCGGATGGCGATGTGGCCGATGAGCTGCGGGACCGGTCCGATTGTCAGTGGCGGGGTTTAGGGTCGCAGACAGTCACCGAAAAGGTGAGCGAACGGGGCGGGGGAGGTGACGAGCCATGAGCGGCGGTGCCGCCGGGCCGGGCTGTCTGGCGCGGAACGACTGGATCTGCGGTGAGTATCTGCGCACCCGCAGCCAGGAATTGATGGACGCGACGGTCCAGCACCTCGGCATCACGGCCGTGTCGGTGCTGATCGGCCTGCTGATCGCCTTTCCGCTGGCGCTGGTGGCGCGGCGGTGGCGGGCCGCCGCCGGACCGGTCCTGGGGCTGACGACCGTGCTCTACACCGTCCCCTCGCTGGCGATGTTCGCGTTGCTGACGCCGGTCTTCGGGGTCTCCGCTGCCGTGGTCGTGACGGGCCTCGTGCTGTATTCGCTCACGATCCTGGTGCGCAACATCCTCGCCGGTCTGCAGGCGGTGCCCGCCGAGGTGCGGGAGGCCGCCCGCGGGATGGGGTACGGCCCGGCGCGCCTGCTGTACGAAGTGGAACTCCCGCTCGCGCTGCCCGCTTTGGTGGCCGGGCTGCGCATCGCCACGGTCTCGACGGTGGCGATGACGACCATCGGCTCCGTCGTCGGCTACGGCGGCCTCGGCAACCTCATAGCCAGCGGCATGGAGGGCTTCTTCAAGGCGGAGGTGCTGACGGCCTCGGTGCTGTGCGTGCTGCTGGCGCTGCTCGCCGATCTGCTGCTCATGGGCCTGCAGCGGCTGCTGACGCCCTGGACGCGGGCGCGGGGGCGGGCCCGGGCGCGGCGGGGCGCCCGTGCGGCGAAGGCGGTGGGCTGACCATGGGAGCGGTCACCGGAGCCTGGCAGTGGCTGACGACGGCCGCCAACTGGGCCGGGGAGAAGGGCGTCTGGCACCGCCTGGCCGAGCATCTGTGGCTCAGCGCGCTGTGCCTGGTGCTGTCCTGCCTGATAGCCCTGCCCGTGGCGCTCTGGCTGGGGCACCTCGGCAAGGGCGGGGCGCTGGCGGTCAACCTCTCCAACGTGGGGCGCGCGGTGCCGACGTTCGCGGTCCTGGTGCTGCTGACGCTCAGTCCGCTGGGGACCCGGGGCGACTGGCCGACGATCATCGCGCTGGTGCTGTTCGCGGTGCCGCCGCTGCTGACCAACGCCTATCTGGGAATGCGGGAGGCGGACCGCGACGTGGTCGAGGCCGCGCGCGGGATGGGCATGTCGGGGCCGCAACTCCTGCTGCGGGTCGAGATACCCCTGGCCTATCCGCTGATCATGACGGGCCTGCGCTCGGCAACGGTCCAGGTGGTGGCGACCGCGACGCTGGCCGCGCTGGCCGGCGGCGGGGGCCTGGGCCGGATCATCACCGCGGGCTTCGGCAACTACGACACCGCACAAGTGGTCGCGGGCGCGCTCCTGGTGGCCGTGCTCGCCCTGACCGTGGAGGGCGTCCTCGTCCTCGCGGAGCGGCTCTTCGACCCGATGCGGGGGCGGCGGCGCGCGGCCCGTACGGCCCGGGGCGGGCCGTCGGATACGTCCGAGGATGCGGCCGGGGGCCCGGGGGCGAGCCGGGCGGCACCGACCCCGGCCGGCGTCCCGTAGGCGTGACGCGAGGCGATCCGGCCTCACCGGCCGACCCCGGCCGACCCCGGCCCGACGGGGCCGGGGCGACCGCCCCGGCCCGGCAGGCCCGACCTCCGACCGATCCGACCCGATCCGAACGGACTGAATGGTGGCATCCATGAGCAGCAAGTCGCGTGTGGCGCGTACCGCGGTGGCCGCGGGCGCAGTGATCACACTGGCGGCCGGACTGGCCGCGTGCGGTGGCCAGAGCCTGGAGGAGAAGGGCGGCGGCAACGGCAAGGGCACGGGCGACGAGATCGTCATCGGCTCGGCCGGTTTCACCGAGTCGAAGGTGCTCGCCGAGATCTATTCCAAGGTCCTGACGGATGCCGGTTACCGCACGCGGGTGCAGACCCTGGCCAATCGCGAGCTGTATGAACCTGCCCTGGAGAAGGGGCAGATCGATGTCGTTCCGGAATACGCCTCGACCCTCGCCGAATTCCTCAACGCGAAGAAGAACGGCAGCAAGGCGAAGCCCGTCGCCTCCAGTGACATCGGCAAGACGGTGACGGCGCTGAAGAAGCTCGCCGGGCCGCGCGGTCTCAAGGTGCTGGCGGCCGGCGGGGCGACGGACCAGAACGCGTTCGCGGTCACCAAGGAATTCGCCGCCGACCACGACCTGAAGACCCTCTCCGACCTCGGCGCATCGAAGCAGAAGGTCAAAATAGCGGCGGGTGAGGAGTGCGAGACCCGGGTGTTCTGCAAGCCCGGCCTGGAGAAGACCTACGGCATCGACATCACGGCGCTGGATCCCAAGGGCGTCGGGACCCCGCAGGCCAAGCAGGCGGTCAAGGACGGCACCGACCAACTGGTGCTCACCACGACCACGGACGCCACGCTCGGCAACTTCGGGCTGGTGCTCCTCAAGGACGACGAGAAGCTCCAGAACGCCGACAATGTGCTGCCCGTGGTGAATGCCAAAAGCGCAGGTGACAAGGAGATCGAGACCGCCCTCGGGAAGCTCACCCGGACGCTGACGACCGAAGATCTGATCACGTTGAACCGCAAGGTCGATGCCGAGCGGCTCAAGCCCGCGGATGTCGCGCAGGCTTATGTGGAGTCCAAGGGCCTGGTCAAGAAGTAACCACCGGGAAACGGATTGGTGTGCGGGGCCCCATAGGTCCCGCACGCACGGTAAGTTTCTGGCCATGCCACGAGGACGCCACCGCCATTCACCACCCCTCCACCGGCTGCTTCCTCCCGTGACGGTCGCCGGTGCGTCAATAGCCTGCGCCGCGGGCGCGTGGTTTGTCGGCGACGATCTGGTGCAACGGGTGCTCGCCGCGGGCGCGGCCGCCGCCGCCCTCACCGGCGCCGTCCTTCTGCGGACCTGGGACCGTACGGCCGGCCGACGGGTCGCCGAACTCGACCGCGCCCGGGTGCGCGACGAGTGGCGCACCGAGGAGCGGATCGCCGAGCTCGAAACGGATGTGGAGGAATCCCGCGAGCGCCGCGCCGCCCTGGAGGCCAAACTCCGCTCCAAGCGCGCCGAATTGGCCCGGCTGCGCAGCGAACACGCCGCGCTGCTGCGCCGATACGCGACCGCCGAGACCGAGCGGGCCAGCGCCCTGGAGGGCCGCCGGCTGCTCGCCATCGAGGCCGCCGCCCCGGCCAAGGCACTGCCGGCCGCCGCCACGCTTCCCCGGGCGCTCCACTTCGTCCGGGCGGGGGAGACGTCCGCCCCGGCCCGGCACGAGCCCGTCGCGCACGGAGACGGCCCGGCACGCACCACCGCCACCTACGCCGACGCCGACCGGGCGCTGCGCCAGCTGGCACGCAACGCCGCCCGGCAGCGCACCGCCCGGAAGGCCGCCCGCACGCCGCGGGACGGCGCCGGTACCGGGTCCGGAGCGGCCGCGGGCCGCGATGCCCGGGGCGGCCGGGGCGGTGAGGACGGCCGGGGGAACCCGCCGGCGGCAGCCGGGCAGCGCACGGGCGACGCAGCTGCCCGTACAGCCGCCGCCGGACCCGCGCTCCGTCCGGTCCCGGCCACCGCCGCCGCCTTCGCCCCGTCCCGCCCCGCCGCCGCCTCCCGCGCGCAGGGCGGCTTCGACTTCTTCGGCAATGCCACCGGCCCCGCCCCCCGGGAGCTGACCGCGCCGCTGGAGGACGATCTGGCGGATGTCGTCGGCGACGAGGCCCTCGCCGAACAGTCGGCCCGTGCGCGGGCGCGCACCGCCCGCGCGGCCCGTTCGGACGCCCGCCCCCAGCCGTCCGCTGAGCAGACCGACGCCGACGGCGGGCACGCGGAACCTGAGCGTGCGCAGGACAAGCCATCCGACGGCAAGCGGGCCGACGGCGAGCAGGCGGACGGCCGGCAGGCGGACGGCGAGCAGGCGGACGGCGAGCAGTCCGCCGGTGCGACGACCGCAGGTTCCGGCGAGGTCATCGACCTGACCGCGCACGACGAGACCGACCAGTTCGAGGTCGGCGCACTGCGCAGCGCCATCTCCTGAACCGGACCCCGCGACTGAGCGCGATCTGACAGCAGCCCGGCCCCGGAGCGTTCATCCGCTCCGGGGCCGGGCTGCGTCGGGTACGTCGCGCGGCTCCCGGCCGGCCGGGAGCCCCCGGCCTGTCCACAGGTGTGGACGAGGGGGCGGGAGAAGCCGCGCGTTGCGTCTGCTTGTCGCTGTCCCCGACTACTTGTCGATGTCCCCGACGACGAAGAACAGCGAGCCGAGAATGGCGACCATATCGGCGACCAGCGTGCCCGGCAGCAACTCCACCAGCGCCTGGATGTTGTTGAACGACGCCGAGCGCAGCTTGAGGCGGTAGGGCGTCTTGTCCCCCTTGGAGACGAGGTAGTAGCCGTTGATGCCGAGCGGATTCTCCGTCCAGGCGTACGTCGCGCCCTCCGGAGCCTTCAGGACCTTCGGCAGCCGCTGGTTGATCGGCCCCGGCGGCAGCTCCGCGATCCGGTCCATGCAGGCATCGGCGAGATCGAGCGCATTGTGGCTCTGCTCCAGCAGGCACTCGAAGCGCGCCAGGCAGTCGCCCTCCTCACGGGTGACGACCTTCAGCGTGGACTGCAGCTCCCCGTACGCGAGATACGGCTCGTCGCGCCGCAGATCGAAGTCCACGCCCGAGGCCCGCGCGATCGGCCCCGAGACGCCGTACCCGTGCACCGTCTCCGGCGCGAGCACCCCGACCCCGCGGGTACGGCCCCGGAAGATCTCGTTGCCCAGCACCAGATTGTCGAAGACGTCCATCCGGGACCGCACTTCCGCGACGGCCTGCCGGGCCCGGCCCAGCCAGCCCGCCGGCAGGTCCTCCTTGAGGCCGCCGACCCGGTTGAACATGTAGTGCATCCGGCCGCCGGAGATCTCCTCCATGACGGCCTGGAGCTCCTCCCGCTCACGGAAGGCGTGGAAGACGGGGGTGATGCCACCGAGCTCCAGGGGGTACGAGCCGAGGAACATCAGATGGTTCAGCACCCGGTTCAGCTCGGCCAGCAGCGTCCGCATCCACACGGCGCGCTCCGGCACCTCCATGCCGAGCATCCGCTCGACGGCCAGCACCACGCCCAGCTCGTTGGAGAACGCCGACAGCCAGTCGTGCCGGTTGGCGAGCATGATGATCTGCCGGTAGTCGCGCGCCTCGAAGAGCTTCTCGGCGCCACGGTGCATGTAGCCGATCACCGGCTCGGCGTGCTGGATGCGCTCGCCGTCCAGGACGAGGCGCAGCCGCAGCACGCCGTGCGTCGAGGGATGCTGCGGGCCGATGTTCAGCACCATGTCGGTGCTCTCCGCCGCGCCGCCGATGCCGACCGTCGTCTCCGTCATGGGAACAGTCTTGCAGCATGCCCGCGCGGCCCCGGCCCTGGCCCTCAGGGCCCTCAGGCGGCGCCCACCGCCCCGAGCAGGTCCGTACCCGCTTCGCCCACCGGCTCCAGCAGCCACCCGAAGCCGCCCAGGCCCGCCGGATCGGTCAGCTCCCCCGCCGCCCCCGCCGCACTCAGGGCCCGTACGTACCCGGAAGGGTCGGTGGCGGCCAGGGCGAGCGGCGGACGCCGGCCGTCCACCCCCAGGGCGCGCAGTGCCGCCCGCTGGGTCAGCCGCCGCGCCGACGGCCCGGCACAGGCGTCCAGCGCCACATGCGCCGTGATGTCGCAGCTCCCGTCCGGGACCGGGGTCACCTCCCGGCCGTCACGGAAGCCGGTGAGCGTGCCGAAGGGCGGCCGGTCGCCCCGCTCGTGCGCATAGTCGGCGGCGACCGCGAGCCCCGCGCGCAGCGTACGGACGGCCTGCGCCCAGGCCTCGTCCCGCGGCCGGCCGATCTCGGCGCGCAGGCCGGGAGAGCGGGCGGCGTCCGCGGCGGCAGAGCGGGACGCGGCGCCGCCGGCGGCGTCCGGGACCCGCTCCACGGCGGCGTCCGGGGCCGCAGCGGGGGACCACCACCGGCGCAGCCACTCCGCGTCCGCGCCGTCCACCGGCCCGCCCAGCCGCTCCGTGCCGTCGGCCCGTACGAGGACCCGGCGCGGCACCCCGTCCGCATCCGTCTCGACGACGTCCACCGGCACGTTGTCGAGCCACTCGTTCGCGAACAGCAGACCGGTGACCGACCCCGCAGCGGGCAGCTCGCCCCGCCACTCGATCCGCGGATCGAGGCCGGCCGGGCGCGCGGCGCGCTCGACCGCGCACGGGCGCAGCCGCGCCGCCACCTCACCGGGCAGCGCGGCCAGCACCCCGGTCAGCAGCTCCCCGCGCCCCGCGCCCACATCGACCAGCGCCAGCTCGTCCGGCCGGCCCAGAGCGGAGTCCACGCGGCACAGGAGGGTGGCCACGGCGCCCGCGTACAGGGGAGAGGCGTGCACGGAGGTGCGGAAGTGACCGGCCGGGCCAGGGCCCCCGGGGCGCGTGTAGAAGCCGTCGCCCGGACCGTACAGCGCCCGCTCCGTGGCCTCGCGCCACCCGCACCACTCGTTCGTCACCCGCCCCACGGTACGGGCGGCCGCCGACCCGCGCGGACGGGGCGCCGCGCAGGCCGTCCCCCGTTCCGACACATTTGGCGCATGGAGTCTCCACCTTGGGGAGTAGGCCCCGCGCACAGGATCGCTCCTCCGGTTGACTCGTACACGTATTCACGGTGCCTACGCTGGGTTACGTGCAGCGCCTCTATGACTTCCTCCGCAGGCACCCGACGGGAGTGGACACCTTCTGGGCCGTCCTCCTGCTCGGGTTCGGCAGCCTGTGGGTCGTGGCCGACGCCGTCGGCGGCATCACACGGATCTTCGCCGCGATCTTCACCGTCGGCCTCTGCCTGGTCGTCGCGCTGCGCCGCAAGGCCCCCGTGCCCATGCTGCTGCTCACGGCGGCCATCGGCATCGGGCAGCTGATCTGCGGCATCCCCACCATGGCCGCCGACTTCGCCATGTTCGTGATCACCTACACCGTCGCATCCGCACCCGCCGTCCCCCGCTGGGCCTCCCGCTGCGCCCTGGCCGGCGCCCTCTTCGGGCCCGCCCTCTCCGCCGTCCGCTTCAGCGACACCTTCGGCAGCCGGACGATCTCGCAGAACGTGATCTTCACCGTGCTGCTCACCGTGCCCTTCGTCCTGGCCTGGGTGCTCGGCGACTCCATGCGCACCCGCCGCGCCTACTGGGCGCAACTGGAGGAGAGGGCCGCCCGGCTGGAGAAGGAGCGCGAGACACAGTCCCGGATCGCGGTCGCCGCCGAACGCGCCCGGATCGCCCGCGAACTGCACGATGTCGTCGCCCACAACGTCTCGGTCATGGTCGTCCAGGCCGACGGCGCCGCATACGTCCTCGACGCCGCGCCCGAGCAGACCCGGCAGGCACTGGAGACGATCTCCGGCACCGGACGCCAGGCGCTGGCCGAGATGCGCCGGCTGCTGGGCGTGCTGCGCACCGGCGAACAGCCCGAGGGCGGCGAATACGTCCCCCAGCCGGGCGTGGACCAGCTCGGCGACCTCATGGAGCAGGTGCGCGGCGCGGGACTGCCCGTCGACTACCAGGTGGAGGGCGACCCGCGGGAACTGCCCAGCAGCGTCGAACTCACCGCGTACCGCATCGTCCAGGAAGCGCTCACCAACACCCGCAAACACGGCGGCCCCGCCGTCGGCGCCACCGTCCGCCTCTCCTACAAGGACGACGACCTCGATCTGCTCATCGAGGACAACGGACGCGGCGCCCAGCGCGAGCTCTACGAGGAGGGCGGGGCGGACGGCCTCGGCCACGGCCTGATCGGGATGCGCGAACGCGTCGGCATGGTCGGCGGCACCCTGGCCGCCGGACCACGGCCGGGCGGCGGCTTCCGGGTCAGCGCCGTCCTGCCGCTCAAACCGGCACGGTGAGCGGTGCGGTCCCCGAAGACCGGCCCGCCCCACCCCGTACGCTCGGCCCCCACTCCTGCACGAAAGGACCCCTCCCCATGACCATCCGCGTGATGCTCGTCGACGACCAGGTGCTGCTGCGCACCGGTTTCCGGATGGTGCTGGCCGCACAGCCCGACATGGAGGTCGTCGCGGAGGCGGGCAACGGCGTGGAAGCCCTCGACGTGCTGCGCACCACCCAGGTCGACGTGATCCTCATGGACGTACGGATGCCGCACCTCGACGGCGTCGAGGCCACCCGCCGGATCTGCGAGGGCGGGCAGAAGGAAGACGCCCCCAAGGTCCTCATCCTGACCACCTTCGACCTCGACGAATACGCCTTCTCCGCGCTGAAGGCCGGGGCCAGCGGCTTCATGCTCAAGGACGTACCGCCCGGCGAACTGCTGGCCGCCATCCGCGCGGTGGAGAGCGGCGACGCGGTCGTCGCCCCCTCCACCACCCGCAGGCTGCTCGACCGCTTCACGCCGATGCTGCCCGCCACCTCCGCCGAGCCGTCCCGGCCCGAACTGGAACGGCTGACGGAGCGCGAGCGGGAGGTACTGCTGCTGGTCGCCCAGGGCCTGTCGAACGGCGAGATCGCGGCACGGCTGGTGCTCTCGGAGGCCACCGTCAAAACCCATGTCGGCCGCATCCTCACCAAGTTGAGCCTCCGCGACCGGGTCCAGGCAGTGGTCCTCGCCTACGAGACGGGGCTGGTGCGGGCCGGGGGAGCGGGGGCGTAGCGGGACGGCGCGGCGCGGACGCGGTGGGGCGGCCGGGGAGGTCGAAGCGAGCGCGGGGCGGGAGAGGGCGTGTACGCCTCCGGCACAGGACGCCCTCGCCGTGGCACGCCTGCACCACCCCACGCCTGTACCGCTCCACGCCTGTACCGCTCCACGCCTGTACCGCTCCACGCACCGCCCCACGCCGTCAGCGCAGCACGCCTTCGAGGAAGTCGCTGCCCAGCCGGGCCACCACCTGAAGGTCCAGCTGGTGCAGCACATAGCGCCCGCGACGCCGCGTCTGGATCAGCCCGGCCTTCTTCAACAGGGCGACATGCCGCGACACCTCCGGCGACGTGATGCCGAACGCGGTCGCCAGCTCCCCCGTCGTATGCGGCCCCCGCGACAGCGTCCGGCACAACTGCATCCGCATCGGGTGGCCCAGCGCCTCCAACCGCTGGCGGACGAGTTCCAGGGCGGCCGGCGCCGGCAACTGCGGTCCGGCGACCGGGTACTGGAGCACGGGGCGCCAGCCCGGGGCGTGGCTGAACACCAGATGCGGCCAGCCGAACGACGTCGGCAGGAAGGTGACCCCCGGATCCCCGGGGCTCGCGAAGGCCGTCGTACGTCCCTGGGCCAGCTTGTCGACCAGGATGCGGGTGCCGCCGCTGCCGTCCTGCGCCTCCTCCAGGGACAGCGCCTTCGACGTCGCGGACAGCGTCTCGGCCAGGCCCTTGCGGCGCAGCAGCTCGGTCTTGTGCCGGGCGTCGGCCGCCAGATGGATGCCCTCCCGCCGCCAGATGTCCCCGAAGAACGCCTCCTCGCAGTCCTCCAGCAGGCGGCGCAGCCACACCCGCAGGCCGTCGGGGTCGGTGAGCATCCGGTCGGTGAAGGCCGCCTGCCGCGGACCGCGCGCGGCCGCCATCTCCCGTACCCGCGCCCGCTCGTCCGCATCGACGAGCGGCGAGGGCGTGGGGCGGGTGTACCGGGCCGAGCAGGTGATCTCGAACGCGGCCGCCACGAACCGCTCGTCGTCGATCTTGTCCAACTCGTCCAGCTCCTCGGCCAGCGTCGCCCCCGGACGGGCCGGCAGCAGGATGTCGGTACGCGACGACCGCCACAGGAAGTCCGCCTCGCACAGCCGGTCGGCCAGGTCGGTCCTCAGCGCCGCGTTGGTCGCGGTGACCCAGCCGTGCAGCCCGGGATGGTGGCCCGGCTCGGAGAGCGCATGCAGCGCGGCGCCCAGCTCCGCCAGCGGCGAGGGGCAGAAGACGATGCGCTCCGGCGGCAGCCCGGTGATGTCGATGACGTTGGCCATGCGCCCATCATGCGCGAGCGCGCCACCTGCACGGACGTCGATTGACAGCTCCCGTCAATCGACGGGCCACGGGCCACGGGACCGCCCCACAGTGAGGCACATGAACGCCGCTCAGCAGCACCTCCTCGACAGCTACCGGGCCGCCCAGCGGGGCGAGCCGGCCCCGCCCGCGCCGGGCGTCCACACCGTCCGCACCGCCCGCGAGATCAAGCAGTGGCGCCGCTTCCTGGCCGTGGTCACGGACCCGGAGGAACGGGTTGCGGGGCGTGTGCGGCGGGGGGTGGGGGCGGGGGTGGCGGCTTTGCTCCGTCTTCCCCGCGG
>Ga0207426_1002557_pt1 | contig 11386 bp, 8 predicted proteins | sample AraplaMF_Cvi_mMS_FD_184265 | JGI IMG/M metagenome (GOLD analysis project Ga0207426, IMG submission 184265) | Arabidopsis root microbial communities from the University of North Carolina, USA - plate scrape MF_Cvi_mMS (SPAdes) (version 2) | ecosystem: Host-associated > Plants > Roots > Endosphere ...
ATCTGCGTGCGGAAGTAAACTCTCGTGTCCCGGACGCGGTGCGGCACGAAGTGACGCTCCGCAGAGCCGGGACCCATGCCACGCACATTCGGCACGAGACTTAGGCAAGCCTGAACCTGATGCCCGCCTTCGCCAGCCCGCCCGAAATCCCGACCGGCGTGCCGTCGGCGCGCCAGCAAGCGGCGCCTGTCATGGTGCCATCGTCGTGAAAAGCAATGCCGTTCATGCCACCGGCAACGATCGCGACAGGCTGAACCTTGTGGCCGAACGCGGCGAGCTGCGCACGCACACTCTCCGGCACCGCCTGCTCGACCTCCAACGCATTCCCCTCGGTCCAAACCCGCGGCGCCTCGACGGCTTCCTGCAGGCCCATTCCGTGGTCGATCAGATTGACCAGCGCCTGCATCGCGCTTGGGAAGATGCGCTTGCCTCCGGGCAAGCCGAGCGCAAAGCGCAGCTTGCCGCCATTCAGCGCCATCATCGGCGACATCGAGGTAGTCACACGCTTGCCCGGCGCCAGCGACAGCGCGTGGCCCGGACGCGGATCGAACAAATTCATGTAGTTGTTGGCGATGGCCCCGAGGCCCGGAATCATGATCTTGGCGCCGAACAGACTGTTGATGGTCTGCGTGGTCGCAACCACGTTGCCGAAGGCATCCGCCGCCGTCATATGCGTGGTGTGCGCGCCTTCGAGCGGCGACACGCCGGCGCCCCAAGCCTGCGCCCGCGCCGGATCGATGGCGCGGCGGCGCTCCTCGGCATAGGCCTTCGATGTCAGCTTCTCCACGGGCACGCCGACATAATCTGGATCGCCGCTGGCGGCGGCGCGGTCGGCGAAGGCGATCTTCAGGACCTCGGCGAGGTAATGAATCGTTTCAGGCGTCCCGAAGCCGAGGCCGCCGATGTCGTAGCCTTCGAGGATGTTGAGCATCTGCGCGATGTGTACGCCGGAGGCCGCGGGCGGCGGCGGGCCAAGAATGGTCCAGTCGCGATAGTCGGCGCGGATCGGCTGCCGCTCGACCGTCTTGTAGGCCGTGAGATCGTTGCGGCGGATGAAGCCGCCCGCCTTCTCCATGTAATCGACCAGGATATCGCCGAGCGGTCCCTCGTAGAGTGCCTGCTCGCCGTGATCGGCGATATGACGCAACGTCTCGGCATATTCCGATTGCACCACGCGCTCGCCGACCTTCAGCGGTTCACCGCCCGGCAGGAAGATCGCCGCGATGGGCTTGTCCTTGCGCATTTCATCGGCGCTCTCGCTGATGCACTCGTGGAGATAAGGCGTTGCCGCGTAGCCGCGGGCAGCGTGCTTGATCGCGGGTTGCATCACGTCGGCGAGGCTCATGGTGCCGAACCGGCGCAGCGTCTCGCACCAGGCCTTCAGCGAGCCCGGCACCGCGACGGCCTTCGACCCATTGAGATTCTCGTTGCCGACGGTGTCGAACACGTCGGGTGCCGAGCCCGGCTTCGAAGCATAGGTGGTGTCGCGCACGGACGCAGGCACGGTGCTCTGGCCATCGATAAAGCGATGGCTGCCGTCGGCCAGACGGATATGCGCCATGCCGCCGCCGATGATGCCGACCATCATCGGCTCGACCACGGTCAGCGTGAACAGGGTGGCGATAGCGGCGTCGATGGCATTGCCGCCGGCGGCCAGCATCTCGGCGCCGGCGCTGGAGGCCAGCGGATGGTTGCTGACCACCATGCCGCGGCTCGAGACCGCCGGCATCTTCTGACAGTCAAAGGTCGTCGCCGTCCGGTCGCGCCAGTTTCCGCTCATGCCGCTCGTCCCTCTTGTTCACTGCGGCGAGCACACCACACGCACGATTACGGGTCCAGTAATGGTACGGATTAGCTGGCATTCCAGAGTCTGCCATCATTGTTAGCGTTGATTCGGACATCCGCGGTCCCCTTTGGATCGGGCAGGGCACGTCCTGAGCGAGAAGAGCTCAGCATCGAGAGCGATGCACGTTCGCGTGGCGTTATCCCGAGACCCAGCACCCCAAAGGATTTATCTTCCAATGCACACGATCGTACTCGCCACCCAAAAGGGCGGCAGTGGCAAGAGCACGCTGGCCATCGGCCTCGCGCTCGCGGCCAAGCAGGCCGGCTTCACCGTCCGCCTGATCGAGACTGACCCGCAGGGCACCCTGTCGAACTGGTCCCGTCGGCGCAACAACGACGATGTCGTCGTCGAACCGATCTACCAGGCTGCCAACATCGAACCGCGTCTGAAAATGCTGGCCGACAGCGGCCTGCAGCTTGCGATCGTCGACACCGCCGCCGGCCTCAGCGCCGCCACCACCGCTGCGATTCGCCATTCCGATCTCTGCCTGATCCCGGCCCGCCCCAGCGTTGCCGACATCGAAGCGACGGTCTCGACGCTCAGCGTCGCGCGCGCCTGGAAGCGGCCCTACGGCTTCGTGCTCAACCAGACGCCGATCCGCGGCCAGCGCATCGACAACGCCGCCAACACCCTCGCCGAGGAAGCCGCGCTCGATCTGGCCGACGTGCTCGCACGCCCGCTGATCGTGATGCGCAACGACCACCAGGACTCGCTCGGCAGCGGCCTCGCGGTGAGCGAATTCGCGCCGAACGGCAAGTCGGCGGACGAGATCCGCAGCCTCTGGCGCTGGATCGAAACCCGGCTCGAGCTCGAAGCCACCACCAATGTGCTGATCGACCAGGTCATCTCGGCCGCGGACGGCATCCTGCATATCGCCGCCGAGCAGGCGGCGGACGAGACCACGACACTGACGTCCTGAGCGGGGCAATCGCTCGGACGGCAGCCGGCCCTTCACCATCCGGAAGGGCCTCAGCGACGAAGCAATCCGGTCACCAGCCCGGCCGGATTGCTTCGCTTCGCGTTTTTGTAGACGCTCTATCTACTCGTCATTGCGAGCGCAGCGAAGCAATCCAGACTTTCACCGCGGAGGGATTTCTGGATTGCTTCGTCGCAAGAGCTCCTCGCAATGACGGCGTGGTGGGATCGTCCTGTTGCAGCGACACACAGCTTTCCGGCTGCGATCCCCGTCACTTCTGACATTTCGGACACCAGAACGTCGACCGCCCATTCTGCGTAAAGCGCTTTACCGTGCCGCCGCAGCCCGGCGTCGTACATTTCTCGCCTTCGCGGTCGTAGACCTTGAACGAGTGCTGGAAATAGCCGAGCTCGCCCGAGGTCTGGCGATGGTCGCGCAAGGAAGAGCCGCCGGCCTTGATGGCGTCGTTCAAGACAGTGTGGATCGCATTCACCAGCCGCTTCGCATGATCGGTCGGTTCGCCCCCGGCAACGCCCTTGCGTTGTCCGGCCTTGGTCGCGAGCGTCGCGGCGATCCGGCGCGGCGACAGATGCGAGCGATGCAGGGCTTCGCAGACATAGATGTTGCCGAGCCCGGCGACCACGCGCTGGTCGAGCAGCGCAGCCTTCAGGCTGGTGGTCTTGCCTTCGCAGGACCGCGCCAGCATCGCAGCATCGAATTCGTTGCCAAGCGGTTCGGGACCGAGGTCGCGCAACAGCGGCTCATCTTCGAGCGCGTTGCGTGCGATCACTTTCATGTAACCGAAGCGGCGCGGATCGTTGAACACGATGTCGGCGCCTGAGGACATCCGAAACAGCACGTGGTCGTGCGTGGAATCCTTGCCCTTCGGATAGTGAAACTCGCCGGGCGCTGCCTCGTTGCCCGGCTTGATGACGCGGAACGAGCCCGACATGCCCAGATGCATCAGGAGTACGTCGCCGGAGGCGAGATCGGCCATGAGATATTTTGCACGGCGTCCGAGGCCCGTGACGACCTGCCCCTGAAGCCGGGCCACGAAATCCGGCTGGAACGGAAAGCGCAGATCCGGCCGGCGGGCCTCCGCGACCAGGATTTTCGCACCCTCCATCACGGGCTGAAGGCCGCGGCGAACGGTCTCGACTTCGGGCAATTCGGGCATGGTCAGGCATTCACCTTATGAGGGCGGTGTGATAGCGCCATTGCGGCGGGCGCGCTATGGTTCGCCCAGTGGAGTAGAGTAATGGATCGGCCGGGCGAAACCACGCATTTTGGCTTCAGGGACGTCCCCCTGGGCGACAAGCAGACGCTGGTGAACGATGTGTTTCACAGCGTGGCGTCGCGCTATGATTTGATGAACGATTTGATGTCCGGTGGCCTGCACCGGGTCTGGAAGGACATCATGATCACCGCGCTCGACCCGCCGCGGGGCGACCGGCCGTTCGCGCTGCTCGACGTGGCCGGCGGCACCGGCGACATTTCGTTCCGCGCCGCCAAGGCCGCAGGCGCGGGCTTCCATGCCACCGTCTGCGACATCAACACCGACATGCTGGCTGTGGGCCGCGAGCGCGCCGCCAAGCGTCATCTCGAGACCCTGGTCGATTTCGTCGAGGGCAATGCCGAAGCGCTCGCCTTCGCCGACCGCAGTTTCGACGCATATACGATCGCTTTCGGCATTCGCAACGTGCCCCGGATCGATCTCGCGCTGCGCGAGGCACATCGCGTGCTCAAGCCCGGCAGCCGCTTCCTGTGCCTGGAATTCTCCACCGTCGAGATGCCCGGGCTCGACCGGATCTACGACCTGTTCTCGTTCAAGGTGATCCCGCCGCTCGGCCGCATGATCACGGGCGATGCCGAGTCCTACCAATATCTCGTCGAGTCCATCCGCAAGTTCCCGAAACCCAACACCTTCGCCGACATGATCCGCGACGCCGGCTTTGCCCGCGTCAGCTGGCAGACATTGTCCGGCGGCATCGTCGCACTGCATTCGGGCTGGCGTTTGTGATTTCTGCCTTCACCCACATTTCGCGCCTGATCCGCGCCGCGTTCGTGTTTGCCCGCGAGGGCGTGTTCGGTTCGGTCGACCCGAGCCTGGTGCCGCCGCCGGGACAGCTCGCGCTGAAGCTGGCGCGCATCGTCGAACGGCGCGGCCCGAAGGATGGGCCACGGATGTCGCGCGCGCTGACCAGGATGGGCCCGGCCTATCTCAAGCTCGGTCAGTTTCTGGCGACGCGCCCCGACGTCGTCGGCGTTGCCATGGCACGCGATCTGGAGAGCCTGCAGGACCGCCTGCCGCCGTTTTCGCAAAGCGAAGCGGAAGCGGTGATCGCAACCTCGCTGGAACGCCCGCTGACGGACGCGTTCGCGAGCCTGAGCCCGCCAGTCGCGGCCGCCTCGATCGCGCAGGTGCATCGCGGCGAGGTGTTGCGCGACGGTGTCCGAAAGTCGGTTGCGGTCAAGGTGCTGCGGCCGAACGTGGCCGCGCGCTTCCGCCGCGATCTCTCCGACTTCTTCTATGTCGCGCACAAGGCCGAGGCCTACTCGTCCGAGGCGCGGCGGTTGCGGCTGATCGAAGTCATCAACACCATGTCGCGCTCGGTCGCGATGGAGATGGACCTGCGGCTGGAAGCCGCGGCGCTGTCGGAGATGGCGGAGAACACGCGGGACGATCCCGATTTCCGCGTGCCTACCGTCGACTGGGACCGCACCACGCACAACGTGCTGACGATGGAGTGGATCGACGGCATCGCGCTGAACGATCACAAGCGCCTCGCTGAGGCGCAAGTGGACTTGCCCGATCTCGGCCGCAAGGTGATCCAAAGCTTTCTGCGCCACGCGCTGCGCGACGGCTTCTTCCACGCCGACATGCATCCGGGCAATCTGTTCCTCGATGACGCCGGCCGTCTGGTCGCGGTCGATTTCGGCATCATGGGCCGGCTCGGCATGAAGGAGCGGCGGTTCCTCGCCGAGATTCTGCTCGGCTTCATCACCCGCGACTATCGCCGCGTCGCCGAAGTGCATTTCGAGGCGGGCTACGTGCCCGCGCATCATTCGGTCGAGAATTTCGCGCAAGCCATCCGTGCCATCGGCGAGCCGATCCACAACCGCACGGCGGAAGAGATCTCGATGGCGCGGCTCCTGACGCTGCTACTCGAGGTCACCGGCCTGTTCGACATGACCACACGGCCCGAGCTGATCCTGCTGCAGAAGACCATGGTGGTGGTCGAGGGCGTCGCGCGCGGCTTCGATCCCAAGCTCGACATCTGGAAGATCGCCGACCCCGTGGTGCGCGAATGGATCGAGCGCAATCTCGGACCGCTCGGCCGGGTGCAGGGCGCGCTCGCCGGAACCGGAGACATCGCGCGCGTGCTGATGCGCCTGCCGGAGATCGCCGAACGGTCGGTCAAGGTGCTGGAGCAACTCGAGACCATGACGCGCGAGGGCATCAGGCTGTCGCCCGAGAGCATCGCCGCGATGGGCCGCAGCGAGGGCCGCAAGAATCGCTGGCGCACCGTCGCGCTCTGGATCATCGCCGCGACCTTCATCGGGATCCTGATCGCCGTCCGGAATCTGTGATTGCACTGCAATCAAACGGTTGATAGCATCGCTATCATCCGTGCTGGAGAGGCGTCATGGCAAGCCTGACCATCCGCAAGCTCGACGAGGGCGTCAAAACCTATTTGCGCCTGCGCTCGGCCAGGAATCGCAGGTCGGTCGAGGAAGAGGTCCGGGTCATCCTCGGGGAGCTGATCGAGGGCCGCGAGGAGCCGCTGACGCCGTTCGCAGCGCCGCCCGCGGCATCCACGGCACCGACGCCCCAGCGTGCCGGTGCCGTCCCCGAGGCCACCGTCACCCTGATCATCGGCGGCGGCATCGCGGCCTATAAATCGCTCGACCTGATCCGAAGGCTGAAGGAGCGCCGCGTCGAGGTCCGCTGCGTCCTGACCAAGGCGGCCCAGCAATTCGTCACGCCGCTGGCGGTGAGCGCGCTATCGCATGAGCGTGTCTATACCGACCTGTTCGACCCCCAGAGCGAGTTCGACGCCGGCCATATCAGGCTCGCCCGGGACTGCGACCTGATCGTGGTGGCGCCCGCGACCGCCGACCTGATGGCGAAGATGGCGAACGGCCACGCCGACGATCTCGCCAGCGCGATCCTGCTCGCGACCAACCGCAAGGTGCTGCTGGCACCGGCCATGAACCCGTTGATGTGGGGCAACGCGGCGACGCGGCGCAACGTCGCGCAGCTCCAGCGCGACGGCGTGGTGCTGATCGGACCCAATTCCGGCGAGATGGCGGAAGCAGGCGAGGCCGGAATCGGCCGCATGTCGGAAGCCATCGAGATCGCCAATGCCGCCGAGCGGCTGCTGCGGCCACCGTTGCCGAAGCCGCTTGCCGGCAAGCGCGTGTTGATCACCGCCGGCCCCACCCACGAGCCAATCGACCCGGTGCGCTATATTGCCAACCGCTCCTCGGGCAAGCAGGGTTTTGCCATTGCCGCCGCCGCACAAGCGGCCGGTGCCGAGGTGATCCTGGTCAGCGGCCCGGTTGATCTCAGCGATCCCCAGGGCGTCACCGTGAAGCATGTGGAATCGGCGCGGCAGATGCTGGAGCAGGTGCAAGCCGCGCTCCCCGCCGACATCGCGATCTTCGCCGCCGCCGTCGCCGACTGGCGCGTCGCCAACGAGGGCGAGCAGAAGCTGAAGAAGACGTCCGCCGGCATGCCGCCGCTTCAGCTGGTCGAGAACCCCGACATCCTCGCCACCATCTCGAAGCTGACCGACCAGCGTCCGCCGCTGGTGATCGGCTTTGCCGCCGAGACCGAGCACCTGATCGACAACGCCAAGTCGAAACTTGCCCGCAAGGGCTGCGACTGGATCGTCGCCAATGACGTCTCGCCCGCCACCGGCGTGATGGGCGGCGACCGCAACACCGTGCACCTCATCAGCAAGAATGCTGAGAGGAACGGCGAGATCATTGTTGATTCCTGGCCGGTGATGACCAAGGAACAGGTCGCCATCGAGCTGGTCGCACATGTCGCCAAGACCGTGACCGGCAAATCCCGGGAGTCCGCATCTTGAGCATCGAGGTCACCGTCGAACTGCAGCAACTGGCCCATGCGGACGGCCTGGCACTGCCGGCCTATCAAACGGCTGGCGCCGCGGGGCTCGATCTGATGGCCGCGGTGCCTGAGGGCGAGCCGATGACGCTCGCCCCCGGCCAATATGCGCTGGTGCCGACCGGCCTTGCGATCGCATTGCCGCCCGGGCACGAAGCGCAGGTGCGGCCGCGCTCGGGGCTTGCCGCCAAGCACGGCGTCACCGTGCTGAACGCGCCGGGTACGATCGACGCGGATTATCGCGGCGAGATCAAGGTGATCCTGATCAATCACGGCCAGGCCGCCTTCGTGATCAAGCGCGGCGAGCGCATCGCTCAGATGGTGATCGCGCCCGTCGTGCAGGCCGCGCTGGTTCCCGTCGCGACATTGTCCGCCACCGATCGCGGCGCCGGCGGCTTCGGCTCGACCGGCCGCTAACGCAAGGCATTTTCAGCCGAATCACCCGAAGAACTGCGCGAGCTGGAACCCCCCGCCCCGCATTTTTTTGGGGCTGCCTTTGCGTTCACGATCTGGACTCTTACCGGCGGAGTCGCGGTGAGGGTATTGTCGTTTGATTCGCGCGCGACGGGGGTCGTCGCGCGTAAATTCGTGCGGTCTTGGGGCAACTATGTCAGGCGTGATCGTGTCGATGCGTCGGACGCTGCTGTCGTGCACATCTCTCGTGCGCAACGGCATGTTGGGAGGCGCTCTCGCAGCGCTGCTGCCGGCTGCGCCGGCCGAGGCGGCCGACCTCATCGACACCCTCTCCATCATGCTGGATTTCAACCGGCAGGAACTTGCGGTGCTTGCCACCGCGCTGGCCCTGCTCGGCTTCTCGGTGATGGCTGCGATCCTGTTGATGCGCACGCGCGTACGCACGGCGAAGAACGAGGCACGGCTGCGTGCCCGAATCGGGGAACTCCAGCTCCAGGCCGACCGCTACGGCGCGCTTCTGTTCGCCGAGCCGCAGATCCTGATCTCCTGGCCCGCAGGCGACAATCGCGCGCAAATCTCCGGCGACATCTCCCTGGTGCTGCCGCGCGATTCCTCGCCGCAGCGCGTGCTCGCCTTCGGAAGCTGGCTGCCGCCGGAACCTGCGCTCCAGATGGACCATGCCGTCGACGCGCTGCGTGACCGCGGCGACGGGTTCCAGGTGACACTGACGACCGCGCATGGCCACACGCTCGAGGCCATCGGCCGCGCCATCGGCGGCCAGGCCATCGTCCGGATTCGCGAGCTCTCGGGGCTCCGCCGCGATCTGGCCGAGACCAATCTGCGCTACAACGCGCTCTCCGACGAGACCGAGATGCTGCGCGGCTTCGCCGCCAACGCCCCTTGGCCGATCTGGGCCAAGGGCGAGAACGGCGCGTTGACCTACGCCAACCCCGCCTATGTCCGTGCCACCGAGGCGAACAACGTCACCGATGCGCAGGAGCGCAAGCTGGAGCTGCTCGACAGCGCCGACCGCACCGCGATGGAACGGGGACTGAAGGACACCGCCAATTTCAACGCGCGGCTGCCGATCGTGATCAGCGGCGAGCGCCGCATCTACGACGTGCGCGCGGTCAATGTCGGCCGCGGCAGCGTCGGCGTCGCCATCGACGCCAGCGAGGCGGATGCGCTCAGCTCGGCGCTGGTGCGGATGGCGGAGGCGCATCGCCGTACGCTCGACCAGCTCTCCTCCGGCGTTGCCGTGTTCGACGGCCAGCGCCGGCTCGCCTTCTACAACGATTCCTACCGCCGCCTGTGGGACCTCGACCGCACCTTCCTCGACGCCAATCCCGACGATTCCAGCGTGCTGGATCAGCTCCGTGCGGCGCGAAAACTGCCGGAGCAGCCGGACTTCCGCGCCTGGAAATCCAAGCTGCACGAGGCCTATCGCGCGGTCGAGACCACCAAGGACACCTGGTACCTGCCCGACGGCCGCGCGCTCTCGGTCGTCACCACGCCGAACCCGGAAGGCGGCGTCACCTATCTGTTCGACGACGTCACCGAGAGCCTCGAGCTTGCCCGTCGCTTCGACGGCATGATCCGCGTCCAGCGCGAGACGCTGGACAGCCTCGCCGAGGGCGTCGCGGTGTTCGGCAGCAACGGCAAGGCGCAATTGTTCAATCCGGCCTTCGTCCGGATGTGGAAGCTGACCGCCGATGCCATGCGCGACGAGCCGCACATCCAGACGGTGGAAGGCTGGTGCCATCAGCTGTTCGACGACCCCGCGGTCTGGCGCCAGATCCGCGAGGCCGTCACCTCGATCGAGAGCCGCGCCGACGTGCCACTCAAGCTGGAGCGCAAGGACGGCAGCGTGCTCGACGGCATGATCCGGCCGCTGCATGACGGCGCCACCATGCTGACGTTCCAGGACATCACCGACACCGAGAACGTCGAGCGCGCGCTGCGCGAGCGCAACGAGGCGCTGGAGGCTGCCGACCAGATGAAGGTGGATTTCGTCCACCACGTCTCCTACGAACTGCGCTCCCCGCTCACCACCATCATCGGCTTCGCGCATTTCCTCAGCGACCCCTCGACCGGGCCGCTGACGCCGAAACAGGCCGAATATCTCGACTACGTCACCAAATCGACCAACGCGCTGCTGGCACTGACCAACAACATCCTCGATCTAGCCACCATCGACGCCGGCGCCATGAAGCTGGAACTCGGCCCGGTCGACGTCAGCAAGACCATCGAGCTCGCCGCCGAAGGCCTCCAGGACCGGCTCGCCACCGACCGCATCCGCCTCAAGGTCGAGATCGCGCCTGACGTCGGCAGCTTCGTCGGCGACGAGAAGCGCGTGGTGCAGGTGCTCTATAACCTCCTCGCCAACGCCGTCGGGTTTTCTCCACAGGATTCCACCGTCGGCATCAGCGCGCGGCGCACCGAGCGCAGCGTGGTCTTCACCGTGACAGATTCCGGGCCTGGAATACCTGCCGACATGAAGGACAAGGTGTTCAACTGGTTCGAAAGCCGCTCGCAGGGCTCGCGTCACCGCGGCGCCGGGCTCGGCCTGTCGCTGGTGCGCTCCTTCGTCGAGCTGCATGGCGGCAAGGTGCGGGTGGATTCGATCGTCGGCCGGGGCACGGTCGTGATCTGTGACTTCCCGACCGACCAGGCGGCGCATCGCGACGCCGCCGAATGAGCGCACCCGCCACATTCTCCGTCGCGCTTCACAACGAGACGGCCACCGCGCAATTGATGGCCGACCTCGCGCTGCTGGTCGGCCCCGGCGACGTCATCACGCTCACCGGCGATCTCGGTGCCGGCAAGACCGCCGCCGCCCGCGCGCTCATCCGCTACCTCGCCGGCGACGAAGAGCTGGAAGTCCCGAGCCCGACCTTCACGCTGGTGCAGGGCTACGAGCTGCCGCCGTTTTCGGTGGTGCACGCCGATCTCTACCGCGTCGAGGACGAGAGCGAGCTCGAGGAGATCGGGCTGTCGCCGCTGCCCGATGCGACGCTCGTCCTGATCGAATGGCCGGAGCGTGCGCCGTCGGCGATGCCACAGGATCGCATCGACA
>Ga0207426_1002560_pt1 | contig 11375 bp, 9 predicted proteins | sample AraplaMF_Cvi_mMS_FD_184265 | JGI IMG/M metagenome (GOLD analysis project Ga0207426, IMG submission 184265) | Arabidopsis root microbial communities from the University of North Carolina, USA - plate scrape MF_Cvi_mMS (SPAdes) (version 2) | ecosystem: Host-associated > Plants > Roots > Endosphere ...
TCTTCGGCACCACCTGGCTCCACCACGACGGCGGCTACGGCCTGCGCCGGGCCGGCGTCGCGGTGGGCTCGCTCGCGCTCGCCGCGGCCGGCGCGGCCGTCCTGCGCTTCGCGTTCCAGGGCCTGGAAATCGCCGACGTCGGCCCGTTCGTCGGCATCCTCGTCGTCGTCGGCTTCGCGATCTGTAGTGCGCTGGCCTTCCGCCGTACCTGGGACGGCTTCGTCCGGCGCCGCGACCCGGCTGCGGAGAGCGCGGCCGACAGGTCCGCGCAGAGCCTGATGTTCATCGGCTTCATCGGCTCGCTGCTCGCCTACTTCTGCCGCAGCCTCGTGGAGGCCCCCGGGGAGAATCTGCACCGTGCCGAGTACACCGCGGCGCGCGCCCGTCACGAGCGTCGCCGTGGCGCGCGCACCGGCAATCCGGCGGCGCGGAAGTCCCGGCCGAAGAAGCGCCGTTGAGGCGACGGGCGGCCCGCCGGCCGGCTTAGCCCGTCCCGTATCTGCTCGCCCTCGTGGGCTTGGGCATTGGCGGGGCGCGTCGTTGGTTGGCTGCGGGTGCGTTGTGGCTGGGCGCGCAGTTCCCCGCGCCCCTTCGGTGGCGCGGCCGATCCGCCAACTGCTTTCGGTGCGGGTGGGTGGGGGCTGGGGGCCCTTGCGGGGTTCGTGGTTGCCGCGGGGGTCGGAGGGGACGCACCGGGGCCCTCCCCCAGCCTTCGGCCGGGAGGTGCCCCCACGGCGCGGGCGACGCGGGTCCATGGGATTGATTGCCCCGGTGTTTGCTCCGGTCCTGCGGGCGGGCCCCGGTACATCCCCTCCGACCGTCCCCCGTTGCCGACTGACGGCCGGTGACACCGTCCGTCACGGCCCTCGATCTCGGCCCGCGCCCAAATGCGGGTGGCCGGACCAGGTCCCTGCCAAGAGCTGCCGTGTACGGCCTCGGGAACCAGGTGCCTGCCAAGGGGCGCTGCGTATGGCCGCCGTAACGGTCATCGGTACGGCGGGGCGGCCGCGTACGGACGGTGGTCGGAGGGGATGTCCGGTGCCCCGCCCGCAGGACCGGAGCGAACGCCGGGGCTCCCAACTTCTGGGACCAGGGCCGCCCGCGCCGAGGACGGGGTACCGGGCGTCCCCTCCGACCCACCACCCACCAACCCAAGGCGCAACCGGCGGCCAGCCACCGGCAACCCGCACCCACGCCCAGCCACCGGGAACGCCACAGCCGAAGGCCCCACCTCGGGCAGGATGACCCGTATGCCGCACCGCTGGTGGAACGTCCCGGACCCGGACGTCCACTGGGCCGCTGAACAGGAGGCCAGGATCGCCCGCAGCCTGCCGGAGTACCACAGCCACAGCGTCGCGCCGGAGGCCCCTGACCTGATCCGCGCCCTCGATCTCGGCCTGCACTCCGTCTCCCGGGTCCTGCACTGGACCCGGCGGGTTCCCGTCGACACCCACCTCGCGATGCTGGGCAGCCGCTCGTACTTCTCCGCCATCGGCCCGGTCGCCGCAGCCCCCGTCCTCGCCGCCGAGCGGGAGGCCCTGCGCGACGTCTTCCCGGACGGCATCGTCGAGGAGGCCTACGCGCTCGACGTGACTGTCACACTCCGGCCGTCCGCGTCGTCCTGAGGGGGTGCAGGGCCGGCGTGGCGAGGTGCTGTACAGGTGGCGAAGGGCCGTGACGGCAGCAACGGACAACAGGGGAACGGGCGATGATGGAGCGGGAACAGGGGACGGACACCAGCACCGGCGGTCCCGAGCGAGCAGGGGACGGCCCCGCCGGGGACCGGCTCGGCCAGTTCGAGGAGCAGCGCGGACGGTTGTGGGCCATCGCCTACCGGATCATGGGCACGGTCAGCGACGCCGACGACGCCGTCCAAGATGCCTGGCTGCGCTGGCAGGCGCTGCCGGGCGAGCAGACGGTGGCCAGCCCGCGCGGCTATCTCACCACCGTCGTCAGCCGCATCTGCTACGACCTGCTGGGCTCGGCACGCGCCCGCCGCGAGACCTACGTCGGGCCCTGGCTGCCGGAGCCGCTGCTCAACGGCACCGGCGGGCCGCTGCCCCTGGGTGGCGCGGCCTCCGAGGGGCCTGGCGGCCCCGAGGACCGGGTCACCCTCGACGAATCGGTCGGGATGGCGCTGCTGACCGTCCTGGAACGGCTCACCCCGGCCGAACGCACCGCCTTCATCCTCCACGACGTCTTCGCGGTCCCCTTCCCGGAGATCGCCGAAGCGGTCGGCCGCACCCCGGACTCCGTACGGCAGCTGGCCTCCCGCGCCCGCAAGCGGGTACGGGCCGAGGCACCGCGCCGCACCGTCGACCGGGCCGAGCACCGCCGCACCGTCGAGGCCTTCCTCTCCGCCGTCATGGGCGGCGATTTCGAGGCGCTGCTGTCCGTCCTCGACCCCGAGGTGGTCTGGCGTACGGACGGCGGCGGCAAGGTGTCGGCCGCGCGCCGGCCGGTGCTGGGCCGCGAGAAGGTGGCCCGCTATGTGCAGGGTCTGGTCAAGCGCGGCGCCCAGCGGGAGGGGCTGCGGGTCGCGCTGACGGAGGTCAACGGCGCCACCGGGCTGGTCTTCGTCGACCCGGCGGGGGAGCAGTCCGGGGTGTTCGCCTTCACTGTCGACGACGGGCGGATCACGGAGGTGGACGCCGTCGTCAACCCCGAGAAGCTCGGCCATCTGGACCTCGACGGGGTGTGATCCGGCCGGTCGTCCCGGGCGGTACGGGCGGCCGCTCCGCCCCACCGAACCGGCGACCCGCCCACACCCCCGCCCCCATGTCACACCCCACCGCCCCACGTCGTCCCCCTCGTGGCGCCGCCTCCCACCGCGGCGCCCTGGACCGACCGACCTCAGGAGGCAGCATGAAGAGCGTCACGAAGCACGGGGGCTCCCGGGGCCGCAAGGCGCGGGGGAGGGTCGTGGTCCTCGGCGGCGGCTACGCGGGGACGATGGCCGCGCTCCGGCTCGCCCCGTACGCGCAGGTGACGCTGGTCGACCCCAGTGACCGGTTCACCGAACGCGTCCGGCTGCACGAACTGGCCGCCGGCCGCCCCGAAGTGAGCCGCTCCCGGACCCGGATGCTGCACGGCACCGGCATCGAGCATCTCGCCGCGCGCGCCACCTCCCTCGACCCGGACGCCCGCGCCGTACACACCGACAGCGGCCGCACGCTTCTCTACGACCGGCTCGTCTACGCCATGGGCAGCCACACCGATCCGCGCGGTATCGGGGAGCGGGCCTTCACCGCGGAGAGTGCCGCCGCACTGCACAAGTGGCTGGCGGACGGGCCGGGTGCGCTGACCGTGGTCGGTGGCGGCCTGACCGGCATCGAGATGGCCACCGAGATCGCCGAGTCGCACCCGGAGTGGCGGGTCCGGCTGGTCACGGGGGGCGAGCTCGGCGGCGGTCTGTCGGTGCGCGGCCGGGCCCATGTCCGTACGGTCCTCGACCGGCTGTGTGTCCGGGTCGAGGAGGGCCGGCGGGTCGCCGACGGGGACGACGTCGATGCCGACGCCGTGGTGTGGGCGGGGGCGTTGCGGGCCGCCGGCGGTCTCGCCCATGACGCGGGGCTGGTCACCGACCCGGTCACCGGCCGGCTCCGGGTCGACGCGAGGCTCCGCTCGGTCAGCCACCCCGACATCTACGCCGCGGGCGATGCGGCCGCGGCCCGTACGCCCCGGGCAGGTGCCCTGCGGATGTCCTGCGCCGCCGCGCTGCCCACGGGCTCGTACGTCGCCGGCGCCATCGCCGCCGAACTGCGCGGCGCCGAGCCCCGGCCGCTGTCGTACGGCTTCTTCGTGCAGTGCGTGAGCCTGGGGCGGCAGGACGCCCTGATCCAGTCCGTACGGGCCGACGACACCCCGCGCGAACGCGTCCTGACGGGCCGCCCGGCCGCCCGCGTCAAGGAGCAGGTGGTCCGCAACGCGGTCCGCGTCCTGCATCTTGCGGCCCGGCGCCCGGGCGTCATTCCGCTGATCCCGGGGATCGGCTAGGGCCGGTCTTTCGGATCAGTACGGTCCGCCCTGAACTCAAGGTCCGCCAACTGGCGGATACGGGACCGGTGCAGCCCTCCTAACGTCCTTTGCAGCCGTTGCCGCCATTGCCCCGCACCCGGACGGAACCCGGGCGCGGGGCGGGCCGGGAGCGGTGCATCCGACGGGGGCCGCCACACCGGGCAACCGCCTGATCCATGGGGCACCCGGGGTCCGGCCGCCGCCGTACGGCGACCGTCGGTCCCCCACGAAAGGACATCTCATGGACAGACCAAGAAGCCCTGCCCACCCCCATGTTCGGCTGGCCGCCATGGGCGCGGTCCTCTGCGCCATGGTGCTGGGGCTCCTCGGCTCCCCGCTGACCACCACCCAGGCCCATGCGGCCGACTGCACGCAGCCCATGGAGTGCGTGCGCTTCACGCCTGCCACGGACCAGGGGCGCCTGAACCTCTACGGCCAGCAAGCGAATGGGGTAACCGTTCTCGACTGGAATGATGAGAACGGCGGCTCGGGCCAGAAGAACCAGGAATGGAAGCTCAAGAAGGTAAACGACGACGGATCATTCCAGCTTCAGAACGGCAACAGCGGAAGCTGCTTGTCGGTTGACCTACCGAATTTCAACCCCTGGATCGTGGCCGGCAGGGAGTGCGCCAACCAGAAGTCACAGATGTGGTATCTGGAGCCGAGGCCGTCGGACGACGGATTCACGTTGCGGAATGTGGCCCAGGAAAGGTGCCTGAGCGACAGCGGCACGCGGCTCTGGCAGTACAAGACCGTCATGATGAACGACTGCGGCGGCGCCGACTCCGTCAAGTGGACCGTGAGCGACAGGGCATTCTCGGACCCGACAGCACAACTCGGCGCCTACAAGGGCCTGGCAGCCCAGCACGCACTGACGAAGTGCCTGGCGGACGCGAATTACTGCAAGTTCAAGGCGGAGAAGCAGGGAGACCCGCACTCGGGGCCGGGGAAGTGCATGAAGGTGTACGCCAAGTCGGACAAGGGCGGCGCGGTCACCTTCACCGAAGAGGAGACCAGCTCCTATTCCTCCACCGTCGGCAGCTCCGTCAACACGGGCTTCGAAATCGGTGCCAGTGTGAAATTCGGTGACCTCGGGTTCGAGACGAAGTTCTCCCAGAACTGGGGGAGCAACATCTCGAAGACCGATACCAGCACCACCAGGTACGCCAGTACCGTCACACAGCAACGAGCACCGGGAGAGTACGCCTGGATGATCTACCGGCCGCTCCTCTCCTCCCAGAACGGCACCTACACGTTCGACAGCGGATCGTGGACCGAGTGGACGTACACGGGGACGTTTGATGTCGCACTCGGCAGCGGTGCCGCAGACAAGGCCGCGGGCCTGTGGGAGCCGGGGTCGGGCCCCGCGCTCCCTGACGACTGCAAGCAGACCAGTGCGGTGACCGCCCCCGCCGTATAGCCCTCACCCCCCTTCGCCAAGGGCTCCTCTGCCCGGAGTCCTTGGCGAAGCCGCGCGGGCGGGTGCTGCGGGGCCCTCGTACGCCCGCCCGCCCTCAGTCCCCCAACTCCGGCTTCCCCTTCTCGTACAGCCACTTCTTGAACAGCGGCTCCAGGTCCACATCCGTGCGCTCCTGGCAGAAGTCGATGAAGTCCTGTGCGTCGGCGTTGCGGTAGCGGTACTCGGCGGGCCACTCGCGAAGGATCGTGAAGAAGGTCTTGTCGCCGACGGCGTTGCGCAGTTCCTGGAGGAGCATCGCGCCGCGCTCGTAGACGGGGGTGCCGGTGACATTCTTCGCCTGGCCCGGTTTGCCCGGCGGGAAGGCCCAGCGTTCGGGGTCCTTGGTGTCCTTGTAGAGGGCGTCGGACTGCTCCTGCGGGGTCTTGCCGCCCTCGCGCTCCTCCCACAGCCACTCGGCGTAGGTCGCGAAGCTCTCGTTGAGCCAGGTGTCCGCCCAGGTCTTCGGCGTCACGGAGTCGCCGAACCACTGGTGGGCCATCTCGTGCACCAGGGTCACGGTGTCCGGCGCCCCGGCGTAGACCGGCTTGGTCTGGGACTCCAGGGCCAGCCAGTCGATCCGCTCCGGGGTGTCGTCGATGATCGCGCCCGAGGAGGCGAAGGGGTAGGGGCCGAAGAGTTTGGTCTCCCACTTCACGATCTCGGGCAGCTTCTCCAGCGGCTTCTTGCTGGCCTTGGCCTCGGCCGGGTCCACGGCCACGTACAGCGGCAGGCCCTCGGGTGTACGGGAGGTGTGGACCTCGAACCTGCCGATGGTGGCCGTCGCGAGGTAGCTGGCCATCGGCCGGCCGCTGTGCCAGCGGAAGGTGGTCCGGCCCTTGGCGGTCCGCTCGGACCGCAGCTCGCCGTTGGCGACGGCGGTGTAGCCCTTCGGCACGGTGAGGGTGAAGTCGTAGGTGGCCTTGTCCGCGGGGTGGTTGTTGCCCGGGAACCACGTCATGGAACCGGCGGGCTCACCGGAGACGAACGCCCCGTCGCGGGTCTTGACCCAGCCCTCCGTCGACTGGTCGGGGTCCTTCAACTCCTGCGGCGTGCCGTCGTAGTCGACGCGGGTACGGAATTCCGCGCCCTTGCGCAGCCCCTCGGCCGGCCGGACGGTCAGCTTGTGTCCCTTACGGGAGAACTCCGCTTTCTCGCCGTCGACCTGCACCTCCGTCACCCGCAGCCCCTGGAAGTCGAGCTGGAAGGACCGCAGGTCCGTCTTGGCCACGGCGGTGAGGTCGGCGGTCGCGTCCAGATGCCGCTTCTTGATGTCGTAGTCGAGGTCGAGCCCGTAATGGCGCACCTGGTAGCCGCCGTTGCCGAGCGACGGGAAGAGCGGATCGCCCACTCCGCCGCTGCCCGCCGCGCCCCGTACACCACTACTGGTGCACGAGGAGAGCAGCAGGGCGACGGAGAGGGCGGCGGTCGCACCGCAACTGCGAAGGGGCCGGCGGTTCACAGCACTCCCGGGGTCGGCGGACATCAGCGTCCCGACCCTACGGTCATTTCCGCCCCCACACCGGCCCATTACCGTGCGGTTGTCCTAGACCCGACTCACGGGGCGACGGACGGCGCCTCCTTCCGGGCGGTCCCGTCGGGGCCCCGGCGCTGTTCCTCCCAGGCGCCGAGCGCGGCCGCGCAGGCATGGTCGAGATGCCGCAGCCCGGTCAGATCCAGCTCGACCTCCCGGTCCTTGGGCAGCGCCTCCAACTGGTCGAGGAGTTTGGGCAGCCGGAGGAAGGTGGCGTTGCCGAGGGCCCGTACGCGGATCGGGCGCCGGGTGCCGGAACCGGCCGGCGCACCGTCGCGCGCCGCCGGCTCGTCCAGCCCGACGATCTCCAGGTGGACGTGCGAGGTCTCCCACGCCGACTTGGCGACCGCCATCAGCAGCCCCAGCAGCACCCCCTCGAACATGTTGGTGGCCACGATCGCCACCGCCGTCGCGGCGAGCACCACGGCCTCACCCCGATGCTCCCGCCACAGCGGACGCCACTGCTTCACCGGGATCAACTTGCCGCCCGCATGCACCAGTACGCCCGCCAGCGCCGCGAGCGGCACCACGCCCAGCGCCACCGGGAAGGCCGCCGCGAAGACCAGCAGCCACACCCCGTGCAGCACCCGCGAGGCCTTGGTCTGCGCCCCGGCGAACACATTGGCGGAGCTGCGGACGATCACCGCGGTCATCGGCAGCGCGCCGAGCAGCCCGCAGACGGTGTTGCCCGCGCCCTGCGCCATCAGCTCCTTGTCGTAGTCGGTCTTCGGGCCGTCGTGCAGCCGGTCCACGGCGGCCGCGCTGAACAGCGACTCCGCCGACGCGATCAGGGCGAACGCCAGCACCGTGCCCAGCGCACCGGCCAGTGCCCCCGCCTCCGTCAGCCGCGCGAAGTCCGCGCCGCCCGGTGGCTGGACGACTTCCAGCAGGCCCGCTACTTCCACCCGGGCCACCGGCAGGTCGAGCACGAACACCACGACCGTGGCCAGGGCCACCGCCACCAGCGGCGCCGGCAGCACCCGCGCCGCCCGCCGCCACTTCGGCCACAGCACCAGCAGCGCGATGGTGCCCGCGCCGACGGCCAGCGCCGACAGCGCCGTCCCGGATCCGGCGGTGTCCACCGCGAGGTCCGGCAGCCCGGCCAGATTCGCCGGCCCGTTGCCCGGCGCCCGGGCGTCCACCAGGGCGTACAACTGCCCGGCGATCAGCACCAGCCCGATGCCCGCCAGCATGCCCTGGACCACGGCCACGGAGATGGCCCGGAACCAGCGCCCCAGCCGGAGCGCGCCCATGGCCAGCTGGAGCACCCCGGCGAGCAGTACGAGAGCACCGAGTGCCCCGAGGCCGTACTCCTGCACGGCCTCGTAAACCAGCACGGTCAGCCCGGCGGCCGGACCGCTGACCTGGAGACTGCTGCCCGGCAGTAACCCGGTGAGCAGCCCGCCGACGATTCCGGTGACCAGCCCCAGTTCGGCCGGGACCCCGGAGGCGACGGCCACCCCGACACACAGCGGGACGGCGACGAGAAAGACGACCAGCGAGGCGGTGAAGTCGGCGCGCCAGACCGACAGCGTGTGCCGTGACGGTATGGAAGGCCGGGACGGGCGTTGTCGGGCAATACGGAACCTATGCATGGGGATGCCTCCAGCGAGTGCGAGATGCGGTGGCGCACGGGTACGCACGGATACGCACGAGCGGACGCGGGGCGGTACGAGCGGCCGGCCGGCGACCACCGCGACGTGCCGCTGCGGTCGCCTGCTGCCGCGCACTGCCCGCGCGGTGCGCGCCATGGGGGAATGACGGCTGGATCCGTCGGATGCGCGGGCCGGGGGAGGCCCTTGGGGGCAGCTCTGAGCGCTCAGCAGCGGAACACGGCGTGCTGGACCGGCAGTTCACCGGATCTCGACACGGGTACGGCCTGTCGGCCGGTCAGCGGGGCGGTCAGCCGCAGCCCGCCGCCGGTCCGGGCCGGTGCGGCGGTCGAGACGGTGGTCAGCGGAGGCGTCGGCGCGGACACCGAGGCCGTGGACCGCCCGTCGCGGCGGGGTGGGCAGCGGTCGCTGCCGGATTCGGGGTTCTCGGAGGAGTCGGATGCCGAGGGGGTGGGGCCGGGGGGCCCGGTACGGCCGGCGCCGCTCGTGGCCGGCGCGGCCGCCGCGTGTTCCCCGTACACGCCTTCCGCGTCCATGGGCAAGACCAGCAGGACGGCCATGACGATCAACAGGAGCCGGCCGAGGCCGCGGACCCGGATCTTCGCCATCGTCGCCCCTTCCGGCGCGCCTGGACAGGTCATCCCATTGTGTCCAAGCGGACACGCAGGACCGCGAGTCGGTTTGTAACCACCCTGTAAACGCGGAGTTATCGACCAGGAACGGCTGGTTTCTTTCACTACGGCGCCCGCCGGTGCGCGGAGATCCTCACCACGCGCCGCTTCCGCACCACACCTGGCCGGATCACCACCCCAATGGCCCCACCGCCCCGCCGCCCCCGCGGCGTGGGCCCCATCCGGTGCCCCTGCGCAGGCCCTCCATCCCGTCCCCGCCCTTGACGCCCCCTACCGCCCGGCGCATTATTCACCGCATGATGAATTATGGCGTCGACCCCGCCGTCCGCGCCCGCGATCTCACCGTCGTCCGAGGCGGCCGCACCGTCCTCGACGCCGTCGCGTTCGACGTGCCCCGCGGCCAGGTCACCGGCCTGCTCGGCCCCTCCGGCTGCGGCAAATCCACCCTGCTGCGCGCCCTCGTCGGCACCCAGGCCAAGGTCGCCGGCACCCTCGACGTCCTCGGCCACCCCGCGGGCGACCCCCGGCTGCGGTCCCGTATCGGCTATGTCACCCAGGACCCGTCCGTCTACGACGACCTCACCGTCCGCCAGAACCTCGACTACTTCGCCGCCGTCCTGCACCCCGGCCGGTCCGCCCGCGGCCTGCGCCACGAGCACGTCACCCGCGCCATCGAGGACGTCGACCTCACTCGCCACGCCGACGCCCTCGCCGGCAACCTCTCCGGCGGCCAGCGCAGCCGGGTCTCCCTCGCGGTGGCCCTGCTCGGCGCCCCCGAGCTCCTCGTCCTCGACGAACCCACCGTCGGCCTGGACCCCGTCCTCCGCCGCGACCTGTGGAACCTCTTCCACACCCTCGCCACCGAGCGCGGCACCACCCTCCTCATCTCCTCGCACGTCATGGACGAGGCCGAGCGCTGCCACCGGCTGCTCCTGATGCGCGAGGGCCGCCTGCTGGCCGGGGGCACCTCCCGAACGGAGCTCGGGGGAGACACCCCCGACGCCCTCCGCGACCGCACTGGCACCGCCACCGTCGAGGCCGCCTTCCTCCACCTGGTCGACGAGGCCGCGGCGGCCACCCGCCCCCAGGAACCGGCGCGCCCCACCACCCCCCAGGAGCCCGCGCGATGACCACCGCACCCCGCACCACAGGCGCCCCGCACCCCGGCCCCGCGCCCTTCTCCCCCTCCCGCACCCTCGCCACCGCCGCCCGGGTCCTGCGCCAACTGCGCCACGACCCCCGCACCATCGCGCTGATGCTCGTCGTCCCGTGCGTGATGATCGCCCTGCTCCGCTACGTCTTCGACGCCCGCCCGGAGACGTTCGACAGCATCGGCGCCTCACTCCTCGGCATCTTCCCGATGATCACGATGTTCCTGGTGACCTCCATCGCCACCCTCCGCGAACGCACCTCCGGCACCCTGGAACGCCTGCTCGCCATGCCCCTCGGCAAGGCCGAACTCATCAGCGGCTACGCCCTAGCCTTCGGCCTGCTCGCCATCGTGCAGTCCGCCCTCGCCACCGGCCTGTCCGTCTGGGTGCTCGGCCTCGATGTCACCGGCTCCCCCTGGCTGCTCCTCCTGGTGGCCGTCCTCGACGCACTCCTCGGCACCGCCCTCGGCCTGTTCGTCTCGGCCTTCGCCGCCTCCGAATTCCAGGCCGTCCAGTTCATGCCCGCCGTCCTGATGCCCCAGCTGCTGCTCTGCGGCCTGTTCACCCCGCGCGCCACCATGCAGCCGGCCCTGGAGGCGCTCTCCGACGTCCTCCCGATGTCCTACGCCGTCGACGGCATGAACGAGGTCCTCCAGCACCCCGACATCACCGGCGACTTCATCCGCGACGCGGCCGTCGTCACCGGCTGCGCCCTCCTCGTCCTCGCCCTCGGCGCCGCCACCCTCCGCCGCCGCACGGCGTGACGCACGGGCCACCGCTGCGGGGCAGCCGACCCCCGAGCGGCACCCCCGCGGTGCGAGGATGGCCGCAAACGCCCAGCGCACCGGAAAGGTGAACCCGCACGATGACCCAGAAGGTCGCAGTACTCGGCACCGGAAAAATCGGCGAAGCCCTGCTCAGCGGAATGATCCGGGGCGGCTGGGCACCCTCCGACCTGCTGGTCACCGCCCG
>Ga0207426_1002561_pt1 | contig 11374 bp, 13 predicted proteins | sample AraplaMF_Cvi_mMS_FD_184265 | JGI IMG/M metagenome (GOLD analysis project Ga0207426, IMG submission 184265) | Arabidopsis root microbial communities from the University of North Carolina, USA - plate scrape MF_Cvi_mMS (SPAdes) (version 2) | ecosystem: Host-associated > Plants > Roots > Endosphere...
CGCGAGCCCAACCGGGCAGACGGCATCGTCAATTCGCGGGGCGAGGGAGACCATCAGGAAAGGTCGGCTCCCGGGAGAGCACGGCATAAGCCGTCCAACCATCGCGCAGGGAAGGCCGAGTGATCGGCACCACCTGTATGCTGCTGTGCGGTCTTTTTGCGCTACATCTTCGCGCAGCGGACCGTGGGTGCGAGGTCGGCACCCGGCCTTCCCTGCGCCCTCTTGGTTCAAGAGGGCCGAGCCATCCGTCAAAGCTCGGGCGAAACGCGCCGCGAGGCTGCGAAGGTGTGTCTACGATTCATGTGCGAGTTGGAAGAACGACATTGCCGCCTCACACTCCATCGTTGCGAGCGCAGCGAAGCAATCCAGAATCCCTCCGCGGAAACCCACTGGATTGCTTCGCTCCGCTCGCAATGACGATGTGGCGAGCGCCCAGCCTACCGCCGCGCCTCGCGTCCTTCGTCCGGATCGCTGTCCGGATCCTGGATCAGTACCACCGGCTCGTCATAGCCCTTGCGGCTGCTGTAGAACACCAGCGCCATCAGGCCGATGCCGACGACCAGCGAGAACACGACGCCGATCACCAGCGCAACATAGCCCGACGCCGGCACGCTGGTGTCGGTGCCGGTCCAGCCGAGATAGCCGAGAACGCAGGCGGCCACGAGCATCGCGCACAACACTGCGATGACCAGCCATCGGGCGATCTTGCCGCCTTGCGGTGCGGATGATGCCGTTTGCCCGTTGTCGCTCATGGAGCTCTCCTCGCACGGTCGTCACGCCTACGGCGCGGTGGCCTTGGTTGCGATCGCATGCAGGGCGGCGGTCATCGCGCCGACGGCCGCCTTGGCGGGCTCGCCGGCGCCGTGACGGCCGGCAAGATAGGCCGGATCGTTATACGACAGCCAGGTCGCGCCCTGCGCATCCTGCCAGACCAGCGCCTTCAGCGGCAGGTCGATGCCGATGGTCTGCGCCTGCTGCATCAGCGGCGTGCCGCCCTTGGCGTTGCCGAAGATGAGAAGATCGGTCGGTCGAAGCTCCATGCCGACGGCCTTGGCGCCGGCGGCATGATCGACACGGGCAAACACGGTGAGGCCCTTGGCCTTCACTTCGGCTTCGAGCCGCTTCATCGTGTCGTCAGGTCCGAAGCTGCTCTTGATGGTGATGAGTCCGTCTGCGGCCATGGCTTTAGTCTCCCATGAACATGTTGCTGCGATGAGGGCGAAGATCGTGATCAGTGCCGAAAGCCTCATGACCACGCGCTCACTTCTTGTGGAACAGCTTCGCCGGGTCGAACTCCGGCTCCGGAATGAAGCCGTCGCGATTGGGCATCCTGATCTTCGGCAGACTGTCCTTGTCGACCTTGCCGTCGGCGGGAACGATGCCGTTGAGGCTCAGAATGTAGGCGGTGACCGCGTAGGTCTCGTCGGTGCTGAGCGAGCCCGGCGTCGGATACGGCATCGCGCGATGGATGTAGTCGAACAACGTCGTCGCGTAAGGCCAGAAGCTGCCGACCGTCTTGACCGGCATGTTGGAGGCAAGCGTGCCCTGGCCGCCGGCGAGACGATCCTTGATGCCGCCCTGGCCGTTGTCGCCATGGCAGGCCGCGCAATTGTCGGCAAAGATCTGCTTGCCCTGCACAGCAGTGCCGCTTCCGTCAGGCAGGCCCTTGCCATCGGGGCCGACGTCGATGTCCCATAGCTTGATCTCCTGCGGCGTCGCGGGGCGGCCAAAATCGAACGCCAATGCGGGCGCGGCGAGCAGGCCTGCAGTGACGATGCCAGCGATGACAATCTTGTTATGCGAGGACATTGCGGACCCTCCCGGCTTCGTCGATGCTCCAGGTCTGCTGGGCATTGTAGTGAAACAGCGCGTTCGTCCCCATCGCGGCGATGAAGGCCGCCCGATCGGGCTGGACGTTGCCCTTCTCGTCGGTCGAGCGGCTGACGATCTTGGTCGGCTTGCCGTCCCAGACCCAATCCATCTGGAAGCGCACCTGCGCCTTCGACAACACCGGCAGCGTCAGTTGCGCCTGCTTCCATGTCTTGGCGCCATCGGTCGATATCTCGACCTTGGCGATCTTGCCGTGGCCGCTCCAGGCAAGTCCCGAAATGCGGTTGTAGCCCGGCTGGATCTGCATCGTCCCCGAAGGCTGCGTGATGACGGAGTTGGTTTCCATCCGGAGCTGAAACTGCCGTGCCTTGCCGTCGGCCAACAACTGCGTGTAGCGCGCGGTCTCCCAGCGCGTCATCCAGGGCGCCGTGCCGAATTTGAGGCGGCGCAGCCACTTGATGTTGAGATTACCCTCGAAGCCCGGCATCAGCAGCCGCATCGGAAAACCGTGCGCAGGTCGCAGCGGCTCGCCGTTCTGGCCATAGGCGACGAAGGCCTCATTCAGGATTTCGTCGGTGAGCGGAATGCTGCGGTCGACGCCGGCGCCATCGCCGCCCTCCGCCAGCATCCAGGTCGCACCCTTGTCCTTGGCGACGAGGTCGACCAGGAATTTCAGCGGCACGCCGGTCCATTCATTGGTGCTGACGAGGCCGTGCGTGTTCTGCACGGTCACATCCGGGTCGGCCTTCTTCCAGTTCTCCCAGCCATTGCCGGTGCACTCGATGAAGACGACGCGCGTGACCGACGGCATCCGTTTCAGATCCTCGACGCTGAACACCAGCGGTTTCGAGACCATGCCGTGGATCAGCAGCCGGTGCTGCGCGGGATCGATGTCGGGCACGCCGGAATGGCTGCGCTCGTAATGCAGATCGGTCGGCGTGATGTTGCCGACCAGCTTCTGGTGCGGCGTCTTGGAATTGATGGCGTCGCTGGGGTCGATGTTGCGCTTGCCCGGTGTCGACTCGGGGATGCGGTCGAGCTTGACGAAGCGCGAACGCTCGCTGTGCCCGCTGAGATCGGCACCCGGGCCACGGTCAGGAACGTCGGCCAGAGTTTCGGCGCCGGCGGCCTCGGACGCCACCGCGCCCACGATGCCTGCCGACAGACCTCCAACGAAACCACGGCGCGACATATTCGCAGGCCGTGGCAGCAACTCGATGGGCGTCCTGGACGTCATACGATCTTCCCCTGGTAAACGTGCGATTTTGAAATCCCGCCCGCTCTCATGCCGGGAGATTTACCGGCGGCGTGCGAAGATGGCTCGTTAGGTTGTGTTAGAAGGAATGAGAATTGCCGGGATCACACGCCTCTCAGGCGTCCTTGAAAGCTTCATGCGCCCGAGTCGAATAAACCAGTGCCGCGCCGGCATTGACCGAGATGGCAGTGCCGAGCGCCTCGGCGATCTCGCCTTCGCTCGCGCCGTGCTTCTTGGCTTCGGCCGCGTGAACGGTGATACAGCCGTCGCAGCGCAGGCTGATGGCGACGGCGAGCGCGATCAGCTCGCGCGTCTTGGCATCGAGGTGATTGGTCTTGGCGCCCGCACCGTTCAGGGTCGCGTAACCCTTGACGGTATCGGGTGCCAGCTTGCCGATCTCGCCGACCCCGGCGACGACTTGGCGGCGATAATGATTCCAGTCCAGCATGGCCATCTTAGGTATCCTCGGTCTCTTGACGCATTCAGGTTAGATGCGCTTAGCCAGTCCGTGGATGGCCGCGCGGCTCGGACATATGTCCGGGCGGATCAAGGGGAGATTGGATGACGGAGACGGAAGCGGCTGAATTGTTGAAGGCCATGGTGCCGCTATTCAGGATCCGCCCCGTATTCGAGGATTCCTGCAGGTTCGGCGGCAGCTGGGAATCGGTCCACGCGCCGAACGGCCGGGGCTGGGCGCAATTCCACATGGTGACGCGCGGCTCCTGCGTGGTCGAACGGCCGGGGCTAGAAAAGCTGCGGCTGGGCGCGGGTGACATCCTGTTGTTGCCGCACGGCGACAGTCACGCGGTCCGCAGCCAGGTCGAGGGGGCTGCCGGGCGCGTCACGACCGAGCTTCGCAACGGCGTCCGCCAGCGCGCCACGCTTGATGTCGAGGTCGACACCGAGCTCTTGTGCGGCCGCTTCCTGTTCGAGAGCACCGACGAGAACCCGCTGATCTCGGCGCTTCCGGACGAGATCGTGCTGCGCACGGCCGACGCGCCGCTGCTGGAGAAGTTCCGGCGCCTGCTGATCGACATCCGTGAAGAACTGGACGCGGGCCGGGCCGGGTCGGAGGTGGTCGCGGCCGACCTCGCGCGCGCCCTGTTCGTGATGATGCTCCGCGACCATCTCGCGGACGAGGGCTCCGCGGACGGGACGATGTCGCTGCTCCGTGACCGCACCACCGCCCGGGTCGTCTCGGCGGTTCTCAACGATCTCACCCGCGACTGGACGCTCGACGAGATGGCGGAGGTCGCCATCACTTCGCGCGCGAGCCTGGTGCGCGCCTTCCAGAAGCGCGCCGGCACCGCGCCGATGACGTTCCTGTCTGATCTGCGATTGACGATCGCGCGCAAGCGGCTCGCCGGCACCTCCGATCCGATCGCCAAGATCGCGTGCGAGGTCGGCTATGCCTCCGAGGGGGCGCTGAGCAAGGCCATCATGCGCAAATACGGCATGCGCCCCGGCGCGCTGCGTATGTCGCCGGGCGCGTAGGCGCCGCGGTCAGCTCCGGTACCAGCTCCCCAGATTCCACGTCGTCACATCCCAGCCCGAGATGTCGGCCATCAGGCTGTTGGCGTTGGCGCCGACGATGTTGCGCGACACCAGCGGCACCAGCACGTTGGCCTCGCAGAAGATCTCGTTGACCTTGATCAGCAGCGCGGCGCGCTTGACCGGGTCGAGCTCGTTCTGCGCGGCCTTGTAGGCCTTGTCGGCCTCAGGGTCGGACCAGCGCGAGACGTTGCGGCCGAGCCATTTGTTGTCCTTGGTGGAGATCTCCCAGGAGACGCACTGGTTCAGGAACCGCTCCGGATCGGGTTGCGGCTGCGTCGTGTTGTACATCTCCATGTCGGCATAGAGCTTCGAATAGGTGTCGGGATTGCCGACGTCGGAGGAGAAGAACACGGATGCCGTCACCGACTTGAGCTCGATGTCGATGCCGGCCTTCTGGCAGGCCTGCTTGATGATGGCCTGCGTCTTCTGCCGCGGGGCGTTGATCGAGGTCTGGAAGACGTATTTGAGCTGCTTGCCGTCCTTGGCGCGGATGCCGTCCGCGCCCATCTTCCAGCCGGCGGCGTCCAGGATCTTGTTGGCCTTGTCGATGTCGAACGCGTAGCTCAGTCTGTTCGACTTGAATTGCGAGGGCTGGTTGACGAAGCTCGCGGTCGCGACGCCACCGCGGCCATAGATGAACTTCTGAATCCCCTCTCGATCGATCAGCAGGTTGAGCGCCTGGCGTACCACTGGATCGGACAGCGTGGGGTGCTTGGTCTTGACGCTGGAGCGCTCGCCGTCGACCTCGGTCCAGGGATCGGTGGTGTTGAGGATGATGAACTCGACGCCACCGGAGGGCGTGAACTCCACCTTGCCCTTGCCGCTGGCCTCCATGCGCTTGAGGACCTCGTCCTCCACCAGCAGGTTCCAGGCATAGTCGTATTCGCCGGTTTGCAGCACCGCGCGCGCCGCGGAAACCGCGTCGCCGCCGCCCTTCATCTCGAGCGTGTCGAAATACGGCTGGTTCTTGACGTGATAGTCCGGATTGCGCTCGGCCAGGATCAGGTCGCCCGGCTTGAACTCGACGAATTTGTAGGGACCGGTGCCGACCGGCTTCAGATTGCCCGGCGCATCGCGCGACTTCGCGCCGGCATACTCGCCGAAATGATGTTTCGGCAGGATCTGGCCGACCGAACCGACAAAGGGATCGGCCCAGAACGGAGTCGGGGCCTTGAACAGCACCTTCACGGTGTAGTCGTCGATCTTCTCGACGGTGATGTCCTTGTATGACCCCGTGGTGTAGGCGGCGGTCGCGAGATCGGCGGCGTAGGTCCAGGTAAAGACGACGTCGTCGGCGGTGAAGGGCTTGCCGTCGTGCCACTTCACGCCCTGCTTCAGCTTCCAGATCACGCTGGTGCCATCCGCCGAAAGGCCGCCGTTCGCCTTGGTCGGAACCTCCGCGGCGAGGCACGGGATGAGGTTGCCCTCCTTGTCCCAGCCGGCCAGCGGCTCGAAGAAGATGCGCGAGGCGACCTGGTCCTTGGTGCCGATCGCGAAATGCGGATTGAGCAGCGTCGGAGCCTGCCAGATCAGGATTTTCAGCGCGCCGCCGCCGCCGGCCTTGGTCGGCTTGTAGGCGAGCGTAGCGTCCGCCATGGCCACGTCGTTCCAGAGCAGGATCTGGCTCGCGATCGGCGCTGCAATGCCGACGGCGGCCATGGACCGGATGAACGAGCGCCGCGACAGCGTGCCTTGCTTGACCCCCGCGATGCGTGCCCGGATTTCGTCCTCGTTCATCAGATGACCTCCACCTTCGCAAAGAAAAGTCGTCACCGGCGCCCCATCATGTTTGATCGGCGACGGGGCGGCAATGCCGAGTTGGCGATAAATCCCTGCGGCGAAATGACGAACGCGCTTTCGGCAAGGCGTGGTCCGGCGTCGCGAGCATGATCAGGCCCGCAACGGAGATGGGCAGCTTCTGCCGGGGCAGATTTGCCGGTGTGAAGGGTGTGCCGTCCCAGCATTGCGATAAGTCATTGATGGCAATGATGCTCTCGACTGGCATGCGCATTGCACGCAATACGTGCGTTCGCAATCAAGTGGAGTTCGCGTATGAGCGTCAGCAGCATGAGCAGTATCGGTGGTGGAAGCGCGGCGGCAGCCCCTTCGTCCACAGGCCAGACGAAATCGGCGGGTTTGGATGATCCGGGCTCGACCTTCGCATCGCTCATGCATGACGGCGAACCTTACGATGAGGTGAAGGTCAATTTGCCGAACGGCATGTCGGTCGGCATCGTCCATTTCGGTGGCGGCGGTTTCGACAGCGACATGCTCAAATCCATCGAGGATTTCGTGCAGCGGCTGGCGGGCCAGCAGATGTCGGAAACTTCGGCTGGGGACGCGGGGCAAACGCAGAATGATGACACGTCTGACAGCGTCGGGATCGACAAGGTCCACGTCGATCTTCCCAACGGCATCTCGTTCGATGTGCTGCATTCCTCCGGAAGCCAAGCAACGAACAGCGACGCCATCGTCAAGGAATTGACCGAGGCCGCCGAGGAGCTCGCCGAATCTCTCGGGCAATATTCGCCGGCATCAGCCGCAGCGAACGCCTATGCCTCACAGGCGACGTCGTCCGGCCGGAACAGCCAGGTCGACGCGCGGGGCTGAGCGCCGATCGATACAGGAGTTGGGGAGCGCGATGCCGCTGCTCGCTCCGTCATTGCTTCGCTGCGCTCGCAATGACGATGGGGAGAGAGCTTCGCCGCCTACTGCGGCTCGATCCCCGCGGCCTTGATGATCCGGCCCCATTTCACGATCTCGGCCTTCAGGAACGCCTCGAGCGCTTCCGGCGTCGCGCGCTCGGCTTCGACCGGGGCCATGCTGAGCTCGGCGAAACGGCTGATCAGGGCGGGATCCTTCAACGCCATCTGCAGCGCGCCGACCAGATGGTCGACCACTTGCTTCGGGGTGCCGCGCGGGGCGTAGAGGCCGTACCAGGTCGTGACGTTGAATTCGGGAACACCTGCTTCGGCCGAGGTCGGCACGTCCGGCAGCGTCGCGACCCGCGTCTTGCTGGTGATGGCGTATCCCTTGATCGTCTTTGACTGGATGTACGGCGTCGGCCCGGTGGCGGGATCGCAATAGACGTCGATATGACCGGCGATGACGTCGTTGAGCGCGGGACCACCCCCCTTGTAGTAGATCTGCGAGAGCTTCGTATCGGTCGTGCTCATGAACATCAGGCCGCAGAGCTGCGAGGCCGAGCCGAGACCGACATTGCCGAAGGTCATCTTGTCGCCCGCGCTGCGGATCTGCGCGATCATCTCGCTCAGATCCTTGGCCGGAAAATTCGGCCGCGCCACCAGGATCATCGGCACGTCGGTGACGAGCCCGATCATGGCGAAGTCGCCGACAGGATCGAACGGCAGCTTTGCGTAGAGCGCGGGTGCGGTGGCCTGACCGACATGCATCAGCAGCACGGTGTAGCCGTCGGGCGTGGCCTTGGCGACGCGGTTGGTGCCGAGCGTGCCGCCGGCGCCGACGACGTTCTCGATCACGATGGACTGCTTCAGCGTCGCGCTCATGGCATTGCCGAGGATGCGCGCGATGACGTCGCCGGGGCCGCCGGCGGAAAAGGGCACGATCATTGTGATCGGGCGGGAGGGGTAATCGTCCGCGATCGCGGCGCCGCAGGGAGTGAAGAGAAGAAACAGGATCAGCGATCGTACGACAGACTTCATCGAGCACTCCCTGGCGGCATTCTTGTCAGTCGTCGGAAGGCGCCGCCTCCTTGGCCGCCGACGATTTTTCGATCATGTCGAGCGCGGCCACGGCGGCCGCGTTGATGTGGTCGACGCAGCAGCGCTCGGCGAGGTCCGCATCGCCGCTCTGGATCGCGCGCCAGATCGCGGTGACCTCGCGCAGGCTCTTGTTGATCCGCTTGGGCTGCGACATCGACGTGATCCGCAACAGCTGGATGCGGTCGTGGAGCGGCTTGAGCATGCGCTCGATGAAGGCGTTGCGGCAGCCGCCGATCAGCGCGCCGTAGAAGTCGGTCTTGGCTTCGAGGCAGCCGATCAGGTCCTGTCTGGCAGCCGCGGCCTTCAGCCGCGTCAAGGCGTCGCCGATCCGGCGCGCCACCTCGGGGTCGTTGATCCGGGCACATTCGCGGCCGGCGAAGCCTTCGAGGACTGCACGGGCGGTGTAGAGCTGCCGGGCTTCCTCGAGGCTGATCGTGGACACCACGGGGCCGCGGTGCGGAACGGTGTTGACCAGTCCGTCGGCCTCCAGCGCCCGCAGCGCTTCGCGGATCGAAGGGCGGCTGACCCCCATCATCTCGCAGAGCTCGCGCTCGACCAGCCGCTGCCCCGGTTTCAGCGTTCCGGACATGATCGCCTCGCGCAGCTTTTGCGCGACCATCGCCCGGACGGTCGGGACGTCCTCGATGCGGAGTGTCGACTGCAATTCGCTACGTCTTTCCATGTCCGGGTCCTGTTCGGGAAAACTCAGTACCGGTTTACAGGCAGAATCATCATTTCGGCAATTTGAACGTGGGCTGGCTGGTCAAGGGCGAAGACGATGGACCGGGCGATGTCGGCCGGGTCGAGCGCCATCCTGAACTGGTCGAAATAGTCCTTCTCCTTCCGCGTATCGCCGCGGTAGCGGGTCAGGATGATGTTGGTCCGGGTCAGGCCGGGCTGTAGCTCGGTGACGCGAATCGCCGTTTCCGCCAGTTCGCCCCGCAGCGTCTCGGTGAACATGTGCACGCCGGCCTTGCTGGTGCTGTAGGCGGCCATATCCGGAACAATCCGGACGGCGTTGATCGAACTGATGTTGACGACATGACCCGTATTGCGCTGGACCATGCCGGGCAGGATCGCGCGGGTGACGCGCATCAGGCCGATCAGGTTGGTCTGGATGATGTTGGACCAGTCGTCCGCGGAGCCGATATCGAACCGGGTCCGGCCGCCGATATCGTGTCCGGCATTGTTGATGAGGACGTCAACCGGCTTGAAATGGCCGGGAATGGTGTCCGGCAGTCTATCCACAGCCTTGGTGTCGCTGATGTCGAGCTGGATCGGAAACACGGCGTCCCCGCCCGTCGCGGCGAGTTCCTGCAGTGCCTTGGCGTCGCGGTCGACCAGCACGACGCGGCGGCCGCTTTCCAGCAGCGCCTTGGTGATGGCGCGCCCCATGCCTCCGGCGGCGCCCGTCAGCACGACGGTCTGGCCCGATTGTTCAGTCATCGCAGCACTCCCATTCCAATGTCCTCAGGCGACGGACCAGCCGCCGTCGATCGGCAGGCTGGCACCGGTGATGTCGTTTGCGGCGGGGCCGCAGAGAAAGACGACCATGGCGGCGACGGCATCCATCTCGACGAAACGCTGCGTCGGCTGACGCTCGCCGAGATATTCGCGAGTGACCTCGTCGACCGGACGACTGTTGTTCGCGGCAATGCCGGCGATCTTGTTCAGGATGGCGGGCGTCGGCAGCGTGCCCGGGCAGAGCGTGTTGCAGGTGATGCCGCTGCGCGCCGTCTCGATGGCGACGGCACGGGTGATGCCCAGGATCGCGGTCTTGGTGGTGACGTAGTCGATGCGATCCTCGACCGCGCGGCTCGAATAGATCGAGCCCAGATTGATGATCCGGCCCCAGTTGCGTTGCCTCATCGCCGGCAACGCCAGGCGGATCAGATGGAACGGCGCCGAGAGATTGACGGCCAGCGCCTGCTCCCACTTCTCCGGCGGAAACTGCTCGACGGCCGAGAAATGCCTGACGACGGCATTGTTGACCAGAATGTCGATGGCGCCGCAGCGATTGAGCAGATCGGCCATCATGGCTTCGATCGCCTCGCGCTGGGCGAGATCGGCGCCGGCCGCGATGATCTCCACGCCGAAGCGGGCGCGCAAGTTGTCCGCGGCCTGCTTCGGCGCAATGAGATCGTGAAGGACAATGTTGGCGCCCGCACCGGCAAGGCCTTCCGCGATGGCGAGGCCGAGGCCCGCGGTCGCGCCGGTCACGAGTGCCCATTTGCCCTTCATTGCCGTCGTGCTCCGCTATTTCTTGTCGAGCTCGGCGAAGACTTCCTTCGCGTTGCGGAACGCATCCACGCCGGCCGGCACGCCGCAATAGATCGCGACCTGCATGAAGACCTCGCGGATTTCCTCCTTGGTGGCGCCGTTGGCGAGCGCGCCGCGGACATGGGTCTTCAGCTCGTGCGGGCGGTTAAGCGCGCAGAGCATTGCGAGGTTGAGAAAGCTGCGGGTCTTTCGCGTCAGGCCGTCGCGGCCCCAGACGTAGCCCCAGCAATATTCCGTGGTGAGGTCCTGCATCGGACGATTGAACTCGTCCGCCGCTGCGATCGCCTTGTCGACGAACTCATTGCCGAGCACGCTCTTGCGGATTTCGAGACCGCGGTCGTAGGTTGCCTTGTCCATGTTGTTCTCCGTTGTCGTCAGGACGGGTGTCAGCACCCAGCTCAGCTCTTGGGCCAGAACGGCTTCGCCAGCGCGAGCTCGGGCGGGAATACGGTGACGGGAACGCCGGTCTGCCACTGCACGATGGTCATGCCGGCGCCGACGCGGCGACCCTTCTCGTCGAACTTGATCTCGCCGAGCGGATAATATTTCGAGGGGCCCGCATCCATGGTGCGCAGCGCCTCGCCGACGGCGACGCGATCGGGCTTACCGGCCTTCTCCAATGCGTCCTTGATCACCCACATGTCGCCATAGGTGGAGATCGCGTTCTGCGTCATCCACGGCTCCTTGTAGCGGGTCTTCAATTCGGCGATCA
>Ga0207426_1002562_pt1 | contig 11373 bp, 18 predicted proteins | sample AraplaMF_Cvi_mMS_FD_184265 | JGI IMG/M metagenome (GOLD analysis project Ga0207426, IMG submission 184265) | Arabidopsis root microbial communities from the University of North Carolina, USA - plate scrape MF_Cvi_mMS (SPAdes) (version 2) | ecosystem: Host-associated > Plants > Roots > Endosphere...
TTTGGAGCAAAGCAATGGAATGGCAACTGCAGGACGCCAAGAACCATTTCTCGAAAGTGGTGCAGAAGGCACGACACGAGGGGCCGCAGATCGTCACGCTTCGTGGAGAGCGCACTGCCGTGGTGCTGTCCGCCCACGACTATGACGCTCTGCGCGCCGGCCGACCGACGCTGGTCGACGATCTGCTTGGCGGTCCCGCTTGGGACGATGAGCTCGCCGATGCGGTCGAGGCGCGCGCCAAGACGCCAAGCCGCGACGTGGCCTTCTGATGTATCTGGTTGACACCAACATCGTTTCGGAGGCGCGACGCGGCACGCCGCAGGCGGTTGCTTGGCTGCGCTCGGTAGACCCGCTTAGCATCCATCTGAGCGCGCTGACCCTCGGCGAAATCATGCGCGGCATTGCGCTGAAACAGAAGTCGGATCCGAAGGCCGCCGCTCACCTCGCCGAATGGCTGCGCAAGCTGCGCCACGACCATGGCGACCGCATCCTGCCGGTGACCGACCAGATCGCCGTCGAATGGGGCCGCATCGCCGCGATCCGGCCGCGTGGCGATATTGACGGGTTGATCGCCGCGACCGCCATCGTCCACGACCTGATCCTCGTCACGCGCAACGTCAAGGATTTTGAAGACACGGACGCATCTGTGATCAATCCCTGGGAGACACCCGCGTGAGCGGCTCAGCGACGGGCTCGGAACCGCAAGAAGTCGATCTCTCCCACCCGGGTGGTGTAACGGTCGACGCTAATCCTGGTGGCACTGCACTCCCCTCCCTTGTTCCAGAAACGAGCGCCGCCTTGCCGGCGCGCCTCGAGCGCCTCGCCGATCGGGCCAGCGGTTATGTCGAGGCCTCCAGCTCCGCCAACACTCGCAAGGCCCACGCCTCGGACTGGAAGCATTTTACCGCCTAGTGCCGCCGGCAGAACCTTACTCCCCTCCCCGGATCCCCAGGTCGTCGGCCTCAAGATAACCGCCTGCGCGTCAGGCGCCACATCGGCCGACCGCAAGCCCAACTCGGTCACAACAATCGAACTCCGTCTCTCTTCGCTGTCCTGGAACTACGCCCAGCGTGGCGGCGAGAATCTCGATCACAAGCACCGCGCCATCGCCACGGTCATGGCTGGCATCCGCAACACCCATGCTGCCCCTCCCCGGCAGAAGGAAGCCGTGCTTCTGGAAGACTTGCTCGCCATGGTCGACACCCTCGACCGCGCTACATTGCGGGGCTTGCACGATCGCGCCATGCTGCTCATCAGCTTTGCCGGCGGCCTGCGCCGCTCGGAGATCGTCGGACTGGACCTTGGTCGCGACCACACGGAAGACGGCCGCGGCTTGATCGAGATCCTCGACAAGGGCCTGCTCGTCACCCTGCGCGGCAAGACCGGCTGGCGAGAGGTCGAGATCGGCCACGGCTCGTCCGACACGACCTGCCCGGTCGTTGCCGTCGAGACCTGGATCAAGTTCGCCCGGATCGCCAGAGGTCCGCTCTTCCGCCGGGTCCTGGGCTAGGGCAAGGACGTTGGGCCGGACCGATTGAATGACCGGGAGGTGGCACGTCTCGTCAAGAAGGCGACACTTGCCGCCGGTGTTCGCGGAGATCCGGCCGAGATATTCTCGGGCCATTCGCTGCGTGCCGGCCTTGCGTCCTCGGCCGAATTAGACGAGCGTTACGTCCAGAAGCAACTCGGCCATGCCAGTGCGGAAATGACCCGCAAATATCAGCGCCGCCGCGATCGCTTCCGGATCAATCTCACCAGGGCGTCGGGGCTTTGAAGGCCCCACCCCTATTGGTGTTGCGACATCGTTAGGTAAAGTTCACGCGTCTGATTTTCAGCTCAGCGCTCCAATTGAAATCGGGAAGTAAAAGCCACACTTGGTGGGCGGTTCTGGACTGGCGTGACGTGGTCGTGAGCATTTTCTGGTCGGGTCTAACATCCTTGACATTCCAAGAAGTCGCGCTGATTGCGGAAGTAAACCAAGTGTTCTTTTCCGTTGCTGGTTGGTGGCCAAACTCCAGGTATACGTTGATGACTTCGGCGAAAGGGCAAAAGCGCTGCCTTTTGGACGTCATTCGTGGTTCGTGATGATGCTTTGTCTCGATGCAATAGGCAGGCTTCTACGTGATTGTGCGAGCGCGGCCCTCTGCGCCTGAATTCGCGCGCAACAGGGCCATCAGCATCGGCGTGGGCGAAAATGCTTTCTGGCGAGCGCGTCGGGTCAAATCCCTCAGATAACCGCCGGCCGAGTTGATGTGGCGAGCGCGCTCAAGGATACAGGCGAGAGTGATGGCAGTGTTTTCCGGTCCCATCACATGGCAGGCATCCTCGAAGGTGGCGGAGCTGACGCCGAGCATCGATCTGACGACGGCCGATGCGGCCATCAGGTCCCGCCAGGTGGCAATGGTTCCTCCTGGTCCGTAGGCGCCAATGTCTGTGCACGCCCTGAGCACCATGCTCAGTGGCACGTTCTCTGCGTGGCTTCGCGCAGGTCCGTGATGGGCATCTGGTTCGCAAGCGAGAGGTTTGCGGTCACGTTCAGATTCAATATGAGATTCAGTATTAGAACTCTGTGTGTGGTGCTCACTGTGAGCATCATTGGTGCTTGGATTATCGGAATCTGAGTGGAATTTCAGGATATTGATGACTTCGGACAACAGAAGGCCCATATCGTTCAGAACACGATTGATGGTCTCAAGGCTGGCCGAGTGGTTCAGTGGTTTCAGCAGGTCGGTGCAGGCTTCGCTGATGCTGTCCCAATCGCCACTGACACCTTCCTCGGCGGCCATGGCGATGAGCTTGCGAACATCGCGCCGGCAGATTGTAAGCTTCTCCCTGGCTCTGCGGATCGCTGCTCGTTCTGCGACAACCTGGTTGGCAAACGCTGCAAGCTCGTCTGCGCGCGCAAGCAGCGGAGACAGATCGAACCCGAAGGCACTTTCGATCTCCCCTCCCCTGCCCCGGTGGGCGTAGCGCTTGCCGTTCGCACTGTCCTTGCGCAGGATGAGACCTGCCTCGACGAGGAAAGCGAGATGCCTGCGAAGCGTTGCTCCGGCGATACCATGGGCGCGAAGCGAAAGCTGCGCATTCGAAGGGAAGACGACAAGCTGTGCGTCCTGCCTTAGCTCATTTTCCGGGTGGAAACTCAAGAGGGCATCGAGGACGGCCAGACTTCGGTCCTTGAGGTCAAGCATCACCTTGGCCTCGGAGACGTCGCGGAAGATCTTCCACTTGTTTGCTGATTTGCCTTGCCTGATTTCGGAAACGATTGTCTGGCGTTTCACGAGCGCAAGCGTCATCGGCCGCCGCCCAAAGGGCGTCGTTATGTGTTCACCGTGCATTTTCCTTCACCTTTCAGAAGGCAAAAGAAAATTGCTCACCAAAACGGTGCCAAAGACTCTTGACTGCGATTCGAGGAAATGCGATTCTCTAAGTGTCTAGTTCAGAGGAAGGCTTCCACGGCGGCAACGTTGAGGGGGCCTTTTTCTTTTGCTGTTCAGTCTCCCGTTTGCTGTTTTTCGGTTGATCTTGAATACTGCTCGAAGAGGCTGTCCATATTGCTGGAGAGCCACAGGCCGAAGGATTTGCCCTTCGGATTTCCAAACTCCATCACAAGGCCGTTGGCCTTGGGCTTTGCCGTCACGCTGACAGACTGATCTACCGGAGCCCAGGCGGAAACGGCGGGCTTCTGCTTGGACGGACGACCTGACTTGCTTGAGCTTTTCAGGGCCGTGAGAAGGTAAAGAAATCTCGCGTCGTCGCTCGTGAGGGCGGCAAAGCCGTCCTCCTTCACCGCCTGGCACGCTCGCTGGGCCACAGACGGATTGAGAACGAGTTTCTTCAATTCCTCCCACCGATCTCGGCCGACGCCCTTGGCAGCCCCCAGAGCGTCCAGCACGCTGTCAGGAACGACTTCTGCAACGGAAAGCATGCGCGACAAAAGGCTGTCATCGACGGTAAGCGCTGACTTAAGGACGTCGCGGGACATTCCGCTTCGCTGCAGCTTGCTGGCAAAGATCGCCTTTTCGATAAAGGTCAGATCGGCGCGGGCCGTATTTTCCTGGCCTTGGGCGATAACGTGCTCGATATCGGCAAGCGGTTTGACGACGGCACGTACCTTCAAACCAATCTCGCGTGCAGCACGCGCACGACGATGGCCGAACACAATCATGTATCGGCCGTCATCGGTTGGATGCGGCCGCACGAGGATTGGGGTGGATTGGCCTGAGAGCCGAATGGCCTCCCGAAGACTGGTATATGCCTCGTCGTCGTCGCCAATCCGATCGGCAACGAAAGAACCATCGAGATCGCCTGGATCGAGCGATATGACGGTCTCGCCGTCAAGCACCCGCATGGAGGTCTCGGCAAGCTCGTCAAGGGACTGGATCATCGAGCGTGACGCCCCTCGTCGCGTATAGGAGGCGCGTGCTTCAGACGCAGTGACGGCGGCGCGGTCGACATCGTCGCCCAGCGTCGCCGTTACGCTCGCAAAGAGGTTCTTTCTAGCCATTTCCATCTCCGCCTTTGGTATTCATCTCCCTGAAAGCAATCGACTTTTTGATCGTTTGCACGGCTGTCAAAAACGTCACTTCCGTCCCCACGCGCCGTGGATCAAGGAAACAATCTCTCCATTGACCGCATTCAGGCTCTCTACCGCTCGTTCATAGGTGGAGCGGGTAAACTGCGACTTCTCAATTTCGTACAAGGTTTGCTTGGTGATGCCGGCATCCGAGATCGCGGTGGACTTCAGCATCTGGTTCTTCAACATGCGTTTGTTAAACAGTGCCTGGAGAAAACCGACCATCTGCGCCTGCGGCTGGTCCATCGGCTCATAACGCGTTACCAGGTAACGGAACCATTTCAGCTTGACCGAGGCCCCTGCCCCCTTGATCGATTCAAGGATGCCGCCAAGCATCAACAGGAACTGGCTCATTGACATGACATCGAGCATCTGCGGATGGACGGTGATAAGAACCGCCGTCGAAGCGCTGAGCGCCGTCAACGTGAGATAGCCGAGCTGCGGCGGGCAGTCGATGACGACGACATCGTAGTCAGCATCGACTTCCTTAAGGGCTTGCGAAATGCGGGTGAAGAATAGCTTGCCTTCCTGCTGGCTCTTGGATGAGGCGGCAAGAGGCGTCTCATACTCGTATTCCTGCAGTTCGAGATTTGCTGGAACGATGTCGAGGCCTGGGAAGTTTGTGGGCCGGATCAGCTCCTTGATCGACTTGCGCTCGCTGTCGTAGCGGAGAGCCTCGTAGAAGGATGGATTGCGGTCGAGCTCCGGCTGGATGCCATGGAGCGACGTGAATGATGCCTGCGGATCGAGATCGACGGCAAGCACGCGGTGGCCGGTTAGCGCGAGATATTGCGCGAGATGGGCTGCGGACGTCGTCTTGCCCGAACCGCCCTTGAAGTTGACGACGGAGATGACCTGCAGCTCTTCGCCATTGCGGCGATGCGGCACATACTTCTTGAAATCCGATCGGCCATGCTTGTCGAGATAGCGACGCAGTTCCATCATCTGCTCGGCGGTGTACGAGCGACGGCCAGAGCCCGACAGCTGAGGCGCAGGGCCCTTGCCTTCGAGATGGAGCTTCTTGATATGGTTCTGGGTGACGCCGAGGTACTCGGCAACCTCGGCCAACGAGAAGTGCCTGAGGCCCTTCATAGCGTTCGGTGGGTACTGTTCCAGCCGAAGCATGTTCAGCTTGTCGGAGATGAGTTCGCCTTGTTCAAGGATTTCCTTGTCAAACTCAAGGTCTTCGATGAAGACTGGTGCCATGTTCATATCTTGCCATTTTCCGGAATAACGCTTTTCTCAAGCGATTTGCATCTTAAGCGTGATTTAGATGCGATTCTCTGAATGGCGCAAGAAGTTTTTAGTTAACAAAGGCTTAATATGCCCGGTTCTCTGGCAGAAACGCCTTCCAATGGCGAAGTGCGCACGGCAGAGCCGCTAAAAGCGAATCAACCTGCTGATTTTGCGAGATATTTTTGGTGTTTGCACGGCTGTCAAAAGATTCGCGGCCGCACAGTTCAAGAAATCGGTGTTGTCCACTGAAAATTGTTTAGAGAGCAATTCGGCGCGACCCGGCGCGGCGTCCATGCGATCGACAATTCCTGTGCAGGGACCTCCGCCGCTAACCCTAAACCGGTCGCCCATCAGAGCTTCGGATCAACACCAGGGCATTGAAGGACACCGGATGGCGAAGTCTCAAACTACGCCATCCTTCCAAAAGCGGGACCGGCAGATCAGTTGTTATTGTCCGCGCAAGTGTCTTCGGCATTTTCTGTGTTGCTGTTACCGCCCTGGGTCTGCAACGAATTCTTTCCTTTGATCGACTTGCAGTTTTCCTTGTTGACGTTCTGGGTCGTGCTGCCGGTGGTCGACCTATCAACCTTCTTCATCTTCATGGGTTTGGTCGTGCTTGTGGCGGCACCATGGTTCTTGTCCATGGTGGAGCCCGCCGGAGCCGGGTTTGACTGTGCAAAGGCCGAACTGGCAAGTCCGATGGCCAGGAGCGACGTGGCGACTAATTTCAGATGCATGACTGCCTCCATAAAACCGCTGCGTGAATGCAACTAACTTTGAAACGGAGGTGAAAAGCCGTTGTTCCGAGATCCGATCGACAAACCGATGCGGCACTCTCGTGATCACAGCGATTGGGGCGCCCCGTGGCGCGAATCGTCAGCGCCTTTGATTCAGGACGACCTTCGCAGTAATTGCCCGTCGCAATTGTTGTCAGGATGGGTTGAGGTCCTGGAGGATGGAGAAATTTGCACAGCTGGCGTCTACATTTCCGATCCGGATCAGATGCTCGGACCTTGCCGTCAGAAATGCTAGTCGCACGGCCTTTGCATTCTTGGCACGAATCAAGAGTTCTTGGTGTGCGAAGAGAAGTCCCGAGCGGCCTGAAAGCTCGAATGCGACGTGCTCGCTATGGCCATCATCAGCAATTGTAATCGTCGCCAGGCCGGATTGCATTATGAGTTCCCCTCTGATTCCGGGCCAGCATCGTCGACTTCGTTGGAGGCTACAACGGGTTGCGGCAGGCAACCCACAGGATCGTGGTGCACCTCAAACGGCACCATATACCGATGGATCAAGGACGGAAGCAGCTGGGGCCAATTGGGGAAGCAAGGAAGGCGGCCAAGACTTCGATGCCGTCTACGGACGCGTCCGCGTTCACGTCGAGCGAGAGGCCGGCTAGCAGACTTCGAATTGGCAGGTTAAAGGGATCCCAGTGTCGGATCGGAAGAAGCGTCTTTCGACGCTTAATCGAGCGTCATCTTGTGGTCCTAGAGCAGGCGGGCGGCGCGCCCGCTGCTCCGCGAGGCGTTGTTGTAGTACCTCGACGCCTGTTGGACGGATCGATGCCGCGAGTGCTCCATCGCCTCAGGGAGCGGAACGCCGCGATTGGCGGCTTCGGTCAAATACCCCGCCCGCAATCCGTGCGAGGAGAAATCCCGAGGCTCCAACCCAGCCATCGCCACCCTTTGCTTGACGATATCGTTGACTGCCTTCGGATCGAGCGGACGGCGCGAAACATTGCCCCAGCGATCGATAGCCCGGAAAATCGATCCCTTGTTGATGCTGGCGGCGTCGAGCCAAGCGTTCAACGCCTCCACCGGCTGGCCAGTGAGATAGACGACCTCATCCTGCTCAGCACCAGATGTTTTCGTGCGCCCGAGATGGATGGCGAGCGAGGGCAGGGGAGGGCCGTCGTCGACCTCGATTGCGGGCTCGACCGTGAGCTGCTCCTTGCGCAGCCCGGCAATTTCGCTGCGCCGGCGGCCGCCTGAGGCGAAGGCCACCATCAGGATGGCCCGATCCCTGATATCGCGCAGGCTGCCGCCGCTGCAGGTCGCCAACAGTCTGGCCAGCACGTCGGCTGTCACCGCTTTCGCGCTCTTGCGCATTCTCGGGCGCGGTGCGGCGCGCACCGCCAGCCGGATTGCCGATTTGAGGGCAGGGGAGGCGAAGACCCCCGTCAATCCCCGCCATTTGGTCAGCGTCGACCAGGTGGCCAACCGGCGGCGCACCGTGTCGGGGGCATGTGGCCCGCCTGATCTCAAAAAGCCCTGATCGCGGAGCCTCTGCTCGGTGGCCGGCGGCATACCATGGCCCGGTTCAGTTTTGCGCTGCTGCGGATCCCACAGATGGTGGGCGACGAATTTCAGCAGCAAGGCTTCCGGCGCCGGCCAGGGCAAAGGGCTGCCTGTGGCCGCCAGCGACCAGGCCTGCAGCTAGGCGAGGTCGGACGTCAGCGCCCGCAGCGTATTCTCGCCCATGCCCGCATTGACAAGATGGCGGAGGGTTTCGACATCCTGATCGGTGAGCAGCTCGGCCAGTTCATCGCGGCGCCCGATCGGCAACGCCGCAGCGATGGTATCGAGTTCTCTTGCGCGTTTTTCGATCAAGCTTGGCGACTCGCTGCTCATGCCGGCAGTCCGTTCTCGTCATAGAGGTCGTCGTGGTTTGAGGTCAGGTCATTGCTCGTCGGGCGACCCTCTGCTGCCAGTGCCAGAAAGTCATCGATCGTGCCATGGTCCGCCGTCCGCACAGCCATGATGACCGCAACGGGATTCCCCACACGACAGACGACAACCTCGTCGCCGCGCAAGGCAGGGTCTATCAATTCTTCAAGCCGTTCCGCTGCCTCGGCAACTTCAACGCAGATCTTCATCGTTATTACCTTTACCAGACACGTTCATGCAAAATCGGGTCGAACGCGCGCCTTCAGTGAAAGCCGATCGCTGCCGATCGTCCACCAGTAGACCGCGTGACTATCGAGAAGATCCTTCATGCCGTGGCCTTGGAACCGGCGGAGTCGCCCTGCCACACGCCGAGGTCGTCATTCCAGTCGCCGCCGTCGATGGCGTCCTGTTCGGCATCGCTTTCGTCGAACAGGTCATCCGGCAGGCGCCGCTGGCGCAACAGTCCGGACGAGCGCTTGCCGCCGTCGGCCGGGCCGATCCGCGCGCAGACCTCATTGTCGCGCATGATGACAATTTCCTCACCTGGTTGGCGCGTTCAGGGACTTCGGCAAATTTCTTGCGTGCTTCGCTGATCTTGTACGTGGCCTGCGCCCTTGCTGGCCTCCAGTATGTCTGGTTCGCTACCATAGCATGCTCTACCGGGCGTACAATCGCCATATACGCGTGGTGATCGGAAATGCGTCTCAGCTGGAAATAGCGCCATCGAGAAATCGCTTGATATATGCGACTGGGTGGCAATGCTGGAAGCAAAGGAGCTGACGTCATGAGCGTAAAATCATCGATTTCGCTAACCGAGTACCAGGATTCCTTTGCGCGATCGCTCGTCGACACGGGACGGTATTCGAGCTTGAGTTCGGTTATTCAGCAAGGGTTGGAGCTTCTTCGACAGAAGACGGAGACTGAGTCCGCTGAGACGGAAGCCATGAAGGAGCTGATTCACCGGCGGCTAAGCGGAGCGTCTATGTCTGAAGTGGCAATGGCAGGCGCGGTCGACGATATGATCGTGCGTAAGCAGAGAGCTCTTCGTGTGGAGTCTTGAATATTCCGTCGAAGCGGAGCGCGATTTTGAACTGATCTTCGATCATCTCTTCGCCGCTTACTGCGATCTCGGTGACCATCCCGACGAGGCGTTGGAGTGTGCTGCCGGCCGAGTTCATGGCCTTCGCATGTTGATCAACGGATCGCCGAGATCGGAACATTGCGACCCGATATTTATCCGGGCATCCGCTGTTTGCGACGAGACAAGGGCTGCAGCCAATGGTCCAACGAGCAAGCTTACGTCTGGTCGAGAAAGCAACTATTTCGACCAAGAAGCGCTCACTTCCGATAACCGATCATTATCGATGATTAGAAGGCTAACCCAGTCTCGTCAGCTGCAGCGGAAGCATTCGTTCATATCGCTTCCGGTGAATGGCGCGTTTGCCATGATGTCAATGCGTTAAGATCGATTGAAATTGTGCATCTCGAGGCGAGCACCAAGTCGCGAACATAGGCGCTTTTGTACCCCTTGAAGCGTGAGCCGGCCGGCGCATTGATGAGCAGGATCTCCTCCCGGCTCACCCGTTTCACATCCAACTTCGCACCGCGCGGCTTCTTCTTTGCCTGGGCTTTGTCATCGGATTTGGCATCCGTCGCCTTGTCCGTGCCGGAAGAGCGAAACGGTGGGCGCGGCGGCAGGTTCTTCAACCGGGCGATCTCGTCGCTCAGCTGCTGATTGTCGAGTTTCAAGCGGGTGTTTTCGAGCCGAAGGGTGGCGTTTTCCTCGCGCAGCTGGATGTTGCCGGCCTCAAGCTTCGCGAACCGGGCTTCCGCTTGCTGCGACCGCTCCAACAGACCGGACACAAGACTGCGCAACGCATTCAGCGACAGCGTGTCGGCATGCTCGGGGGGGGAGCCGCTTCGTCATGGCAGAATCGAATCATGACTTGCCCCTGCAGGAGAATCCCCAGGCTATCAATCTGTGGCGGCAGGGTTGAAATGTCCGCCGGTTTGCAAAGTAGAAAATGTCACCTTGGGCGGGTCTTCAGCCATTTAGAAATGCGACACTCACCATGTCCACTTGCACTGAGGCAAGCCCCCGACCGGACCGGCTGGGCCAGGTTGCAAGGGAAGGGAGGGGGCGGGTGAGACGCACCAACCGACTTTAGCTTTGACAGTCGGACCAGTCAGTCATTCCGCCGCATCGAGATCAGAGAGCGCTTGTCGCCGTTGGGCAATGACGGCGGGATCGTTCATAAAATCCGTCTTCCGCCCCGGCTAAGTTCTAGCTCGCCTACGAATCCTCCTGCAGAGGGAATTTCGCAATAACGGGGCCGTTGGTTCTGATTCTTTCAACTGCACCAGGAATCAAAATGAGAGGGTCATAGGTTCTGCTCCCCTTCAAGAGCTGCATTTAGTGCATGGCGATCAGCCTCAGCGGGCTTTCAGGGGCCTCGGCAGGCGGGCGGCTAAGTGCGCGATACGCCGCTCGTTGCAATGGACGGCAACCACCCCATCTTGTTCGGGCCCCTGCTGGCGATGCAGAATTTGATCCGCAAACTCCCTGGGGTTATCGCGACCGGTGGGCTAGCTGACGGGGATGTGCCGAAAGCCACCTAGCGCAATCACGGATGCATGTCGAAGGCATCGAAATTGCGTTCGACCCGTCAGCGATCGCGGAACATTCGGGCAGCGGCAATATGTTCTGCAGCGCATCCGGCCAATGCCACGTGGACCGGGCGAGTCAGGGCTCTTTAGGTAGCGTCCGGCTCCATCAAAGAACCGGTCGCCGATTTTGCCGACGATCCCACCGTGAACTTGGGCTGAAATGCCGCAATACGCGGCGACGTTGCCCCGCAACTCTTCGGCTCAGACGATCACGTGTTGGACGCCCTG
>Ga0207426_1002563_pt1 | contig 11365 bp, 11 predicted proteins | sample AraplaMF_Cvi_mMS_FD_184265 | JGI IMG/M metagenome (GOLD analysis project Ga0207426, IMG submission 184265) | Arabidopsis root microbial communities from the University of North Carolina, USA - plate scrape MF_Cvi_mMS (SPAdes) (version 2) | ecosystem: Host-associated > Plants > Roots > Endosphere...
TGCTTCTTCAACAGATCCATTCCAGGAGAAGGAAAATACGTTGTCCCTGTAATCTACTTTATCCGCAAACCACTCCTGCAATCCTGCAGGTGTTGAAAGGAATTCATATAAGATACTGGGTGAGCACCGTACGGGGTATTCCAACTCATATTGCACTTTCTTAGACATCGCTCAAAGTAATTAGTAAATCAATATCAACTGGCTGCAATTATAGAAAAATATTTATTCTGTCAAAATTATTTTGCGTTTTTTTTTAATAATTGCCCAAATCTTTTCACACTTTATAAATAACAATTCTATTATGAAAATTAACGATACATTAGCATTTCGCAGCACTTCTTTCACAGCAATTTATTGTCAGATGAGCATTTCAGCCCTTTGATATATACGTTGTGAATGGTGAAACGTTTTTGCTTAAAAATGATTCAATAAGTAAACATTTATTTTGGCTACTATCTAAAAAAACTTATTTTTGTCTGGCATTCATCAAAAAGGTAACGTTTTATTCACCTGTAACTGTTCCGAGTCTTTATGTCAATGCGCCAACTCAAAATCACTAAGTCCATCACTAACCGTGAGTCCCAATCCCTGGAAAAATATTTGCAGGAAATTGGGAAAGTAGACTTAATCACGCCGGAGGAAGAAGTGAACCTGGCTATCCGCATTAAGCAAGGAGATCAGAGAGCACTGGAAAAGCTTACAAAAGCCAACCTGCGCTTCGTGGTATCTGTTGCCAAGCAATATCAGAATCAGGGTTTATCCCTCAGTGATCTGATTAATGAGGGCAACCTCGGTCTTATCAAGGCTGCACAGCGTTTCGATGAAACACGTGGTTTTAAATTTATCTCTTATGCCGTATGGTGGATTCGTCAATCTATTCTGCAGGCATTGGCAGAACAAAGCCGCATCGTTCGTCTCCCGCTAAACAAAGTAGGCCTGAGCAATAAGATCAGCAAAGCATACTCCCAACTCGAACAGGAATTTGAAAGAGAGCCATCGCCAGACGAACTGGCTACTATTCTCGAAATCAATACAGAAGAAGTAGAAGCCACTTTAGGTGTTGCAGCACGTCACGTATCTATGGATGCACCTTTCATCGACGGAGAAGACAACTCTCTCCTGGATGTACTGGAAAATCCAAATGCCAGCAGTGCAGATGAAGAACTGGACCACCATGATTCACTGCGTCGCGAAATAGAACGTTCTTTATCTACCCTCACAGATCGTCAGAAAGATGTGATCATGTTGTACTTCGGTATCGCAGTAGAACATCCGATGTCACTGGAAGATATAGGGGAGAAGTTCGGTCTGACCCGCGAAAGGGTTCGCCAGATCAAGGATAAGGCGATCACCAAGCTGAGAACTACCAGCCGTAGCAAATTACTGAGGAACTATCTGGGTAACTAAGGTTATTTCCCTGAAACATATTAAAGGATAATACCATCTGGTATTATCCTTTTTTTATGCCCGTTTCGGCCGATTGAACAACCTTATACCTATGCTACTACAGGCTTATAAGGGAGATAACCCGTAGATAACCCGTAGATAACCCGTATATAAGCCGTATATAAGCCGTATTTTAAAAGAGGCGGCTTATCTACGGAATATAGCCGGGTCATACCCGGCTTACCCTTATGTCTGTCCTTATTACCTACCCTTTGTGGCCTGGTATTTTCCTGCATTTCTATCGCCGGAGGCCTTCGCACCAAAAAATCCTGCTTTTGCCCAAGGCGGAAGCAGGATTTTTTGTTATTTTTGCCACCCTTAAGCTATTTCCCGGCTTAATTAAAAACAGGTTTCTGATGTTTGAATCATTATCAGAGCGGCTCGACTCGGCCTTCAAGCAATTGAAAGGAGAGGGCCGTATCAGTGAAATAAATATTGCCAGTACCGTAAAGGAAATCCGCCGTGCACTGGTAGATGCGGATGTTAACTACAAGATCGCGAAAGACTTTACCGACAGGGTAAGGGAAAAAGCGCTGGGCGAAAAGGTAATTACTGCCATTTCTCCTGGTCAGCTCATGGTGAAGATCGTGAAGGATGAGCTGGCAGAACTGATGGGTGGTACCGAAGCAGAACTGGATATCAAGGCGAACCCTTCTGTGATCCTAATTGCGGGTCTGCAGGGTTCCGGTAAAACCACTTTCTCCGGTAAACTGGCCAACTTCCTCAAAACTAAGAAAGGTAAAAAGCCCCTGCTGGTTGCAGCTGACATCTACCGCCCTGCGGCGATCGATCAGCTGAAAGTACTGGGTGAGCAGATTGGTGTAGAAGTTTATAGCGAACCTGAAAACAAGGACGCTGTAAAGATTGCCCAGAATGCGATCGCTCAGGCAAAGCAGAATGGTAATACAGTGGTGATCATCGATACAGCCGGTCGTCTGGCAGTCGATGAGGCCATGATGACCGAGGTCGCAAATGTAAAGGCTGCCGTAAAACCAAACGAGATCCTCTTTGTCGTAGATTCCATGACAGGTCAGGATGCCGTAAATACTGCCAAAGCCTTCAACGAACGCCTGGACTTCAGTGGGGTTGTACTCACAAAACTGGATGGTGATACCCGTGGTGGTGCTGCCTTAACTATCAAGTACACAGTTGAGAAGCCCATCAAGTTCGTCAGCATGGGTGAAAAGCTGGATACCCTGGATGTGTTCTACCCTGAGCGTATGGCACAGCGTATCCTGGGTATGGGTGATATCACCACCCTGGTAGAACAGTTCAACGAGGAGCAGGCGAAAAAGCTGGAAAAGAAGATCCGTCAGAACCAGTTTGATTTTGATGACTTCCGTGAGCAGCTGAACCAGATTAAGAAAATGGGTAACCTGAAGGACCTGATGGGTATGATCCCGGGTATCGGAAAGGCTATCAAGGATATTGATATCAGTGATGACGCGTTCAAAGGTATAGAAGCTATCATTGGCTCTATGACTCCGTCAGAGCGTAGTAATCCAGACCTGATTGATGGTAGCCGCCGTCGCCGTATTGCGAAAGGTGCCGGTAAGGACATCCAGGATGTGAATCAGTTTATGAAACAATTTGAACAAATGCGTCAGATGATGAAACAAATGAATAAATTTGGCGCAGGAGGCAGAGGGTTGAGAGCAATGGGCAGATAGTAAAAAGCGGCTTCATCACCGGGCATGAGGCTTAATTTTAACTTGTAAAACCAGCTTGGGATCTAAAGCCAGATAAACTGGAAATCAAACTTTTTGCAGCAAAAAGGATTTTTAACAGAAAATATTTTGAACTAATTCTTTTTAAGATTACTTTTGCTGCCCCAATTGAAATATATTTTTTAACAACTCGCAAAAAAATAATTCGAATTATTTATGCCAGTCAAGATCAGATTACAACGTCATGGCGCTAAGAAGAGACCTTTTTATTTTATCGTAGTTGCCGATGCTCGCGCGCCAAGAGATGGTAAATTCATCCAGAAGATCGGTACTTACAATCCACTGACAGTTCCTGCTTCTATCAACATTGATACTGAAAAGGCACTGCGTTGGTTACAGAAAGGTGCTCAGCCAACTGATACCGTTAGAAGAATCCTTTCTTTCAAAGGTGTTCTGTACCTGAAACACCTGTTAAGAGGTGTGAAGCTCGGTCTGTTTGATGAGCCTACCGCTTTCCAGAAATTCGAACAATGGCAGGCTGAACACGAGCAGAAAGTTGCTGCACGTCGCGATAGCCACAAGAAAGCTAGAATTGCTACTCCTGTAGTAAGAAGAGTTGAAGACGCTTCTGCTCAACAGGAAGGTGGTGAAGCTTAATCCAGCTTTCAAATAACATACTGAAAGGGAAATACTCAAGGGTATTTCCCTTTTTACTTATTAGTCGTCAGATAATGAATAACTACTTTAGCATAGGTAAACTGGTATCTGTATTCGGATTACAGGGCGAGTTTGTTCTGAAGCACAGCCTGGGCAAGCGGACCTCCCTGAATGGAGTGGAAGCAATCTTCCTGGAGGAGCGTAAGAACAGCTTTATACCTTATTTCGTGCAGAAAGCCAGTGTGAAGGATCATGAGCATACCTTTGTGAAGCTGGAAGGTATTGACACCAAGGAGGCCGCCCGTAAGCTGGTACAAACGCCTGTTTACCTGGGAGAGGCTGATTTCAAATCACAGGCAGCATCCTCTGCGCCACTGGCTATGCTGGGTTATACCGTGCATGACAAGGAGCTGGGGGAACTGGGAGTGATAGAAGAGGTGATCGAAATGCCGATGCAGGTGCTTTTAAAGATTACTTACAAAGAAACAGAAGTGCTGTTGCCTTTGAATGAGCAATCACTCATAAAGGTGGATAAGAAAGGCCAGATCGTTCATGTAGACCTGCCTGAAGGATTGATGGACATTTATCTGTAGAACTGATAGTGGGGCTTATATCATGGCTTTGCCATTGGGAAAAGTCACATGCTTAGAATTTTAAACACATGAGGATCGATATTATTACCGTACAGCCAGGGTTACTGGAAAGCCCTTTTTCGCACTCGATCTTAAAGCGGGCGCAGACGAAAGGATTGCTGGAAATACACACCCATAATCTCAGGGATTATTCTACCCAGAAGCAAAAGCAGGTAGATGATTACCAGTTTGGGGGCGGGGCAGGTATGGTGATGATGCTGGAACCTGTAGTAAGAGCGATAGAGACCCTGAAAGAGAAGATCACTTATGATGAGGTGATCTACCTGACACCGGATGGAGAGACCCTGAACCAGGGGATTGCCAACCAGCTGTCACTGAAAGGGAACCTGCTCATGCTGTGTGGACATTATAAAGGTATTGATGAGCGGATCCGTCAGCATTTTGTAACGAAGGAGATCTCTATTGGTGATTATGTACTCTCCGGCGGCGAGTTGGCGGCAGCAGTACTGGTAGATGCGATAGGAAGATTGATTCCGGGGGTGTTGAATGATGAGCAGTCAGCCTTGCTGGATTCATTCCAGGATAACCTGCTGGCGCCACCGGTGTATACCCGTCCTGAAGAGTTCAGGGGCTGGAAGGTACCGGATGTGCTGATGAGTGGGGATCATAAGAAGATTGACAACTGGCGCCATGAGATGGCACTGGAAAGGACGAAGGAGCGTAGGCCGGATTTGTTGGATAAACATTAGTTTTAAAAAGCATTTACTGCTCACAGCAACTTCATCCATTAAAAAAATAAGTCAAAATTTTCCCTCATTATCAATTAGTTAAAAAATTATTCCTTAATAAAGGGTACTGTTATTTGGAAGTTGTGGAATTCTCACCTACCTTTGCAGTCCGATAAATAAATTTGAAAGATGAACGCGATTTCTTTTGTTCACGAGCAACTGACAGGTAATACAAAAAACTACCCTAAGTTTAAAGCCGGTGACAATGTCACTGTAAACTATAAAATTGTTGAAGGTAACAAGGAAAGAATCCAGTCCTTCAAAGGTGATGTAATCAAGATCCAGGGTACTGGTTTCACTGCATCATTCACAGTAAGAAAGATCTCTGATGGAGTTGGTGTAGAGAGAGTTTTCCCTCTGTACTCACCAAACATCGATGGTATCGTACTGAACAAAGTTGGTAAAGTAAGAAGAGCAAGACTGTTCTACCTGCGTGAACGTGCTGGTAAAGCTGCTCGTATTAAAGAGAAAAGGGTTTAGTATAAATACAGGGAAATTAGTGATAACGGGGACCGTTCCGGTTCCCGTTTTTTTTGTCACTACCTGTAAATACCAACCTCTACCCACCTTATTTGTTTGCTGTAGGGATAATCCCCCTTGTTGACCCCGTCTGTCCTTCTCTTAAAATAGAATTAAAGTTTTTTCTATCTTCGAACGGTACAATTGAATCCCGGATTTTATTACCTATCTTTGTTAGCTTAACATTCTAAAACAGAGAAAATGACTGCCGTTATTGTGAAATCACCACTGTTATTGTTCCAGGATCTGGGTATGAGCGAACTGCTGCTGATCGCCCTGGTTGTATTACTGTTATTTGGTGGTAAAAAAATCCCTGAACTCATGCGTGGACTGGGTAAAGGTATTCGTGAATTCAACGATGCCAAAAACAATGTACGCAAGGAGATCGAAGAGGGTATGAAAGAAACACCTTCCACCACCGATCAGAAAGGAGCTTAATTCCTTCCCTGTACTTTACTGATTAAGAAGATTCAAACGCAAGGAGAAGTCGTGTGCCTATGATAGTCATAGACTAGCATTTCCACGTCATGGAACCTAAAGTATGCCACAACCTGGACACAGCACTTTCTGTGTCCGGCTTACAAGTTTGACCTGATATTTTATTTTTTCAAGCAATTAACTGGTTTGGCTTTGTCTGAATTCAGCAGTATATCGGCTTTTCATGAAGCATTATACGCCGGCAGAACAACCTGTACGGGAGCGGTGCAATATTACCTTGACCGTATAGCAAAGACAAAACATCTGAATGCATACCTGGAGGTTTGGGAAGAGGAAGCCCTTCAAAAAGCGCGCGAGCTGGATGCCCGTCTACAAAATGGGGAAAAGCTGGGGCCGCTGGGGGGCGTTGTGATCGGGATCAAGGATGTGATCTGCTACAAAGGGCATAAAATAAGTGCGGCATCGAAGATGCTGGAAGGGTTTACATCTATGTATTCTGCCACCGCGGTCGAAAGATTGCTGGAGGCAGATGCCATTTTGATCGGTAACCTTAATTGTGATGAGTTTGCAATGGGGTCTACCAATGAGAATTCGGCACATGGACCAGTACTCAATGCATTGGATAACAGTCGTGTACCTGGTGGATCATCAGGTGGATCGGCAGTAGCGGTGCAGGCAGATCTGTGTATGGTAAGCCTGGGTAGTGACACCGGGGGATCTGTACGTCAGCCGGCTGATTTCTGCGGAATCGTAGGAATGAAACCAACTTATGGACGTATTTCCCGCTATGGTCTGATCGCTTATGCTTCGTCCTTTGATCAGATAGGCATCTTTGGCAGGAATGTTGCGGATGTGGCTGATGTACTACAGCAAATAGCAGGGCCCGATGACTATGATAGTACAGCATCTTCCGAAGAAGTTGCTGATTATCAGACAAGGGAACACAATAAATCTTTTAAAATAGCGTATTTAAAAGAGGCATTGTTTCACCCGGGATTGGACCCCGAAATGAAGAATGAGTACCAAATCTTTTTTGAAGAACTGGAAGCCGCAGGGAATTCAGTTTCAGCGGTAGACTTCGCTTACCTCGATTATGTAGTACCAGCATATTACGTGTTGACTACAGCAGAGGCATCTTCCAATCTTTCCCGTTTCGATGGGGTAAAATATGGACATAGAACACCGCTTCAAAATTTAGATTTAACAGATTTTTATAAGAAAAGCAGATCGGAAGGTTTCGGCATAGAAGTAAAACGTCGTATCTTACTGGGCACCTTCGTGCTAAGCGCAGGATATTACGATGCTTACTTCACGAAAGCGCAGCAAGTGAGAAGGCTGGTAGTTGATAAATTATCAGAAATCCTGTCAACTTATGATGCGATTTTGATGCCAACGGCACCGTCCACAGCATTCAAAATAGGGGAGAAAACAGAAGACCCTATAGCAATGTACCTTGCAGACATCTACACGGTACTTGCGAATCTCGCCGGAGTTCCGGCAATTTCCGTACCTTTGCAGCGGCATTCAAACGGGATGCCTTATGGTGTACAGATCATCACAAAGAAATTTAGCGAAGCGCGCCTGTTAGACATTGCAGAAAATGTCATGCAATTGAGGCAGGTCACTCCTGTTTAAAATATAATATGTGTATGAGGAAAATCTTTTTACTACTGCTGTTACCAACTTTGGGTGCATGGCATTTTGAAGCGTTTGGTGGCAACGGCGTACCTAAGAAGGTGGTTACTCCCATAGGAGGCCCAGATACTACGGTATTGAACCACAAAGTTCGGTTACCCAAGGACACAACAGTTGTGCCTTCTGTAACCTCTCAGGCCGTGCGTCAAAACGCACAGAGCCTGCCGTCCAGCATCAGCAATCCAAAGGTCTATGAACAGATCAATAACAACATTGTAGCTGGATACATCAATAACTTTGCCAGCAGGTATAGTCAACACCTGCAGGTAATGATCTCCAGAGGTCAGCCTTACTTTGTAATGGTAGAAAAGATCTTTAGAGAACATGGTATTCCTGAAGAAATGAAGTACCTGGCAGTTATTGAGTCTAGTTTTAACACCAACGCCCGTTCCCGCGTGGGCGCTGTAGGAGCCTGGCAGTTTATGTCCGGTACTGCACGCATCTTCGGTCTGAGCGTAGGTAAGAAAGTAGACGAACGTAAAGACTTCTACAAATCCACTGTAGCAGCAGCTAAGTTCCTCAATGAACTGTATAATCAGTTCGGCGACTGGTTACTGGTAGTAGCAGCTTACAACTGCGGTCCTGGTGGCGTACAACGCGCTATGGCTGCAAGTGGACGCAGCGATTTCTGGGGCATGCAATATTTTTTGCCTGCTGAATCAAGAAATCACGTGTACAAATTCATCGCGACCGGTTATATCCTCGATAGGTTCAATACCTTCTTCGGTGTGGGGAATGATAACAACAATGACAATCCTGGCGTAGCCACAATCAATGTTCCGGCTTCTTCAGTAAACTACACTTCAACTGAACTGACAGAAGAAGAAATGTACAATACTGTAGAATTCAACATCACTGGCAAATATCGCCTCGATGCAATTTCGAAGAAACTGAATATCGAACAGGCACAACTGGAACACCTGAACCCCGATTTCGCAAGAATGATGGCAGGACCAGAAAACAGCTACGACCTGCGTATTCCGAAAGATAAAATGAAGCAGTTCCAGGCAGAGAAAGAAGAGATCCTAAAAGAATCCCTGGCCCTCATGCTGGATGAAAAAGCAACAGGTGTTGATAAGTCTAAGTTTCCACCGCCGGCGAAATTAGCGCCGACTCCGGAAGCAAAGGCCGCAAAAGCAAAAGCTGCTCCGGCGCCAGCGCCAGCAACAAAAGCTAAAGCACCAGCTGCTAAGAAGAAAGGAACAACAACAGCAGCAAAAAAGAAAGCTACGGCCAAGAAAGGTACAGGTGCCAAAAAGCCGGTAGCCACTAAGAAGAAGACTACGCAAAAGAAATAAGAGATGATCCTTGCAATAAGGATTCGTATCAAAAAAGATTTAGGTTTAAAAAAGCCGCTCACACAGAGCGGCTTTTTTTTGTTTTCTCAATAAGTATTTAGATATTTGTCTAAATATATAACCCATGAATACCGTCTTCAAAGCACTCAACGACAAAACCCGTCGTGACATCCTGGAACTTCTTAAAGACGGAGATAAGACCGCTGGGGATATCGCCGATCATTTCCAGTTCTCCAAACCCACCATCTCTCATCACCTGGACCTGCTTAAACAAGCTGAATTGCTGACCAGTGAAAAGAAAGGGCAATACATTTATTACTCCCTTAATACCACGGTGGTGGATGAGTTATTAAAATGGGTACTGCAATTCACGCCATCGTTCAATCAAAATCCCGCATATGAAAACAAGTAACTGGCTCAGAGAGCTGCCGTTTATACTACTCATTGCCCTGCCCTGGATCGTATTTTTTTATTTAGGTGATAGTTTGCCTGCACAGGTGCCTGCTCATTATTCCATTACCAGTCATGGCTGGGTAATAGATCGCTATATGAGCCCGCTGGCCAGCGTCACTACGTTCATCATCGTCATGACATTTATTTATCTGGTAATGACATTGCCGGCAATCATTGCCAAACAGAGTACGCCCTGGCTGTATTATTTTAAACTGGCACTGATTATCTTTTTTGATATCATAAATATTTATACACTTACGGGTGCAGACATCGGAACAGCGACCTACTCCAATCTCAGTATGCTGGCACTTGGCCTGATCGTAAATGGATTTATATACTGGTGTTTTAAAGCGGGAAAGAAAATGGGGAAACAGCCCGTCTCTGAGAAATTCTACAATATCATCTGGGTGGGTACACACTTCATTACTACCCTGCCATTGGTATTGGGCATCTTTGCTACGCAGCATTGGGTGAGTGAAAGAACCATCCCTCAGGCTGTTTTCATTTTCATTGCAGTGACTGCCAACCTGACTAACAATGTAAAGCCTAATCATTTTATAGGTATTCGTACACCCTGGACACTGGCTGATGAAGATGTGTGGAGAAAAACGCACCGGGTTAGTTCAAGATTGTTCTTTATAGGTGGATTGGTAGGCTTTGTAGTCAGTGTGGTGGCGCCTGTAACATGGGGATATCGGCTAATATTTATAGTTCCGGTGTCCTGCTCTGTTTACACAATGGTCTATTCATATTGGTTGTATAAAAAAAGGGTTTCTGTTTAACAGAAACCCTTTTTCAATATCAGGCATTGCTCATCTGCAACTTATTCGTCGTTATTTTTTTGACCAGATCTAATAGCGGTCCTGTCATAAAGGTAGTGGCCAGCGCCATCAATACCAGCATGGCAAATACCTCAGGCGAAAGGATACCGAGATCGTAACCGATGTTGAGTACAACCAGTTCCATCAAACCTCTTGTATTCATCAGTGCACCGATAGCCAGTGACTCTGCCCATGGTTGGCCCATTAGTTTGGCAGTGAGTGCACTACCTCCCAGTTTACCACCTACAGCTACCAGCATGATTAGTCCGAATGCAGCCCAGAGATGCCCCTGACCCAGCAAACCAATCTGTGTACGTAAACCTGTAAATGCAAAGAAAATAGGTAATAATAACAGCACACTAACATCTTCCAGTTTATCAGTCAGCAGTTTTTGTACAGATACTTCAGCAGGAATGATCACACCTGCGAGGAATGCGCCAAACAAAGCATGGATACCGATGGTCTCAGCAACAAAAGCAGACATGAGCATGAGACAAAATGCGACAGCTACAGTTGCTTTTTCTTTTCCTGCTGCCATGAGCTGAGGAATCTTTTTAGCCAGGAGAGGCTTGATCACATACAGCATTACACCCAGGAATACCAATGCCATTACAAGTGTAGCAAGTGCGCTCCAGATAGAAGCAGCTTTTACCACTGCAATGACTACTGCCAGGATGCACCAGGCCGTTACATCGTCCGCCGCAGCACAGGTGATAGCGAGTATACCCAGTGGGGTGCCGGCGAGCTTTCTTTCCTGTACAATACGGGCCAGTACCGGAAATGCCGTAATACTCATGGCAATACCCATGAACAGGGCAAAAGAGAGGAAGCTGACATTCGGAACAGAGAACTGTGTATACAGGTTATATGCCAGCAACACACCTAAGAAGAAAGGCAACACGATACTTGCATGACTGATCATGACAGCGTCATGTGCTTTGTTTTTCATTTTGGAAATATCCAGTTCCATTCCAACTACGAACATGAAGA
>Ga0207426_1002564_pt1 | contig 11348 bp, 9 predicted proteins | sample AraplaMF_Cvi_mMS_FD_184265 | JGI IMG/M metagenome (GOLD analysis project Ga0207426, IMG submission 184265) | Arabidopsis root microbial communities from the University of North Carolina, USA - plate scrape MF_Cvi_mMS (SPAdes) (version 2) | ecosystem: Host-associated > Plants > Roots > Endosphere ...
TGGTGATGCACCGTGCCCGGGTAGCGGTCGGTGATCGCGAGGTGGCCCTTCTTGGGGCGTATCGGCAGGTCGGGGCAAAGGCGGCGCGCCTCCATGCCTGCGGCCAGCAGCACGGCGCCCGCGCTGCGCCAGCTGCCATCCGCCAGGCGCACGCGGGCGCCTTCGATGGCGGTCACTTCGGCCTGTTCGACTGAGAGGGCGCGCGGCGCCTGCGCGAGCAGCCAGCGCGCGGCGTTGGGCGCATACACCACACTGTCGCCGCTGACCTTGAGCGCCCCCGCCAGGCCGGGCCGCAGCGCCGGCTCCGCGGCAGCCAGCGCTGCGGCATTGAGCAGTTCGCAGCCGATGCCGTGCGCCTGCAGGCGGCACCGCTTATCGTCGGCAGCTTCCATTTCGGCATGGTTGGCCGCCAGCCACAGCGTTCCGCAATTCGCAAAGGCGCAGTCGGCATTCATGCGCGGTGCCCATTCGTGCCAGAGTTTCAGCGACTCATGGCTGAGCGCCAGCTCCGCCGGGTTGTCGTCCATCGCCACCAGGTGGCCCATGCCGGCCTGCGTGGCGCCGCCCAGGCCCGCGTCCAGCACCAGCACGTCAAGGCCCGCACGCGCGAGCTCGTGTGCGCATGCCGCGCCCACGATACCGGCGCCGATCACGATCACATCGGCATTCACAGGCGTATGCCCCAGGCGAAGGGATCACCGTCTTCGATCAGCAGGGTTGCCTCGGCGCTCATGTGTGCGCGCCCGCGCAGGGTCGGGATGACTTGGCCGTCCTCCAGCGAGTAACTCGCCTCGAAGCGGCTGCCTATGATGCTGGCCTGGTACCAGATCTCGCCGGGCGCGAGCTTGCCGTCGGCCGCCAGGCAGGCAATCTTGGCGCTGGTGCCGGTGCCGCAAGGCGAACGGTCGTAAGCCTTGCCGGGGCAGAGCACGAAGTTGCGGCTGTCGGCCCCATCCTCGTCCTCCGCGAAGAGTTCGATATGGTCGATCTCGGCGCCGCCGGCTCCGGTAATGCCCTGCGCCGCCAGCGCTTCGCGCAACGCGACGCTGTAGGCGGTCAGGGTTTCCAGCCTGTCACCGGCCACACGCTGGCCGTGCTCGCTCACCAGGAAAAACCAGTTGCCGCCCCAGGCCACATCACCGCGCACCGTGCCGTGGCCCGGAACATCGACGGCTACCTGGTGCAGATGGCGCCGGGCCGGCACATTGCGCACGCTCACAGAGCCGTCGCCATGCAGCGTGGCGGTGACTTCGCCGACCGGCGTTTCGATGCGATGCGTGCCGGCGCGTATCAGGCCCAGGTAGGCCATCGAGGCCACCAGGCCTATGGTGCCGTGGCCGCACATGCCCAGGTAGCCGGTGTTGTTGAAGAAGATCACGCCGGCGGCGCAGGCCGGGTCCACGGGTTTGCACAGCAGCGCCCCCACCACCACGTCGCTGCCGCGCGGCTCCAGCACGGCCGCCGCCCGCCAGTCGTCATGCCGCTGTGCCAACAGCGCGCGCCGCTCGGCCATGCTGCCGCCGCCCAGGTCGGGAAAACCTTCTACCACCAGCCGTGTTGGCTCGCCGCCGGTGTGGGAGTCAATGACCTTGATGCGTTTCATAGTGCGGACCTGTGGATGGGATGTTCAGTGAAGCTTACTTCTTCAGCCGCAAGGGAAGCCGTGCAAGAAAAGCACGGCATGTCGAGGCAAGGACGCGCGGCTGGCACGGGATGTGGCGCAACGAAGTGGAACTGGCACATCGGGAGCTCAAAAGGAATCAGGGGCACGCCCGGCCAAAGCGGAGTCAAGTTCAAATTATTAATATATTAATGAGATATTAACACCGACTCTATAGGGATTTGGGCAACTTGCCAAGTCGCGTTTTTACATGGAGTTGAGCCGCCTCGAAAGGGGCAAGCCGTTGCGGCAGGCCCTTAAGGTTGGCGCGGTCCAGTTGGTGATTGGCCGCCAGATGTGCTGATAGCCGGCGCGGCCTACCAGGTGATGTGCGAGGCCCCGACCGGCAGGCTGCGCCCTTCGCGCTGCGCAAGATCCAATTCGCCGGGAACGGGCATCCTGGATAGCTTGCGCCGGGAGGGCTTGGTAAAGGCGTAGGCGCCCAGGATATGCAGGAGGTCCGCCTGCAAAAAGGAAGTGCCGAGGTACATCGGGCTGACCTGGGAGAGGTGGCGGCGGAAGTGGTCGAGCAGGCCCCGCCGGCTGACGATGGGTATGACCGCGACATCGGGGGACGCCGCCAGTTGCGCCAGGAAGTCATTCATCGTCTCGCCACCAGTGCCGCACATATGCCGCTCGCGCAGGCGGACAAACACCAGGCGATGCCGGAAGGTCTCCAGCATCCATGGCGCGCCCATCAGCGGCGTGCTGTCCAGGCGCGTGATCAGCTTCGATTCGGACAACATCTTCAGGCGGCAGTGAAAGTCCTCGACGGCGAGCTCGTGGAAGTCCACCAGCAGCACGCTGATGCCGATTCCTTTTTGCACTGAACTGGATTCAAACGCGTCTCTGGCACTCATAAGGGTCCCCTGCTTCGCCGAGGCCAGATGCGGTTTTCACAAGGTATAAGCGGCACCACCTGGACGGCATCGCCGCAGTGTCCGTGAGAACGCAGCGACGTACAGGAGACTTTGTCTACGTGCGGGCAAAGCTTGTTGGAAATTACAATTTTCTTTGCGCAGCGTGCGAGCGTTCAAATCAGCGGCCGCAAAAAAATGGCCACTGATCGACAACAAATGTCCACAGAAACACATTGCTGGCTTGCCAGTGCCGGCATGATTTTTAGAATGGCCGGGACGCTCTGGCGTTCCTTGTTTTCATCCCAGACAAGGCTGCTACCAAGCAGTTCAAGCCTCCGCAGCGAGCCCGTTGCGGGGGCTTTTTTTCAATGAACGGTGAGAGCGCCAGGCCCGGCCGGGCTTGCAGTGGTCAGGCCCTGTCCTTCCAGCGCCCCATCTCCCATGAAGGCAGGCCGCGCAGGTCGCCGACCCTGGCACTCTGGAATTCCGCGAGCGCGGGTTTCGCGCCCAGCCGGTCATAGGCTTGCTTGACCACCGGCGCGGTCTTGACGAACACACTTTTGACCTGCGTCCAGCTGAGCGGCTCCGGGATGATCTTCGCGCCCGCAATCATCTTGGACGTGGCGAGCAAGGACAGCGCGTCGCCTTCGGTCGACCAGGCCCAGCCGCGGCGAAACACCACCTCGTCGCGCACCACCTTCGCGCCGTCCGCCGGCGACAGGCCCCAATAGGACTTGACCAGCTGCGATACAGAAGCCGGGTCGGACTCGCTCAGCACATCCACCGCCTCCTGCTGTGCCAGCAAAAAAGCCAGCACCAGGTTCGGGTGCCTTTCCAGCAGGTTGTTGTGCACGATGCGGAACGACCGGTGCAGGTAATAGCCATCGGGGTAAAACGGCGAATTCTTCACCGAAGGCAACAGGATGCCCGCTCCCTTGCCCTCCGGCCCGTCATAGTGGGCCTCGGTATAGCCATAGGAATTCATGATGGCCACCGTGCCCGTTGCCTGCGCCTTCAGGAAGGCCGGGTAGATGGCCAGCGTGGCGTCCACCCCGGCCGGCACCTGCGCCGCCTCGGGCAGGGTCGCCAGGTGCACCATGCGTATGCCGTGCGCGGCCGGGTCCGGGTTTCCCAGCTCATAACGCAGGATTTGCGTGAACGCGTTGTATGGGTCCGCGCCCATCAGCGTGCCCACCGTTTTCCCCTTGAGGTCCTGCACATTGCGGATCGGCGAGTCCTTGCGCGTGCACAGCAGAAAACGCAGCCGCCCCTCCGCCACCGACACCAGGCTGAAAGGATGGCGCGCCACGATGGCGCGAATCGTCGGCGTGTTGCCCCACATCGCCATATCGAGCTGGCCCGCGGCCAGCGCCTCCACCTGCGGCGCGGCCGCCGGATAGGCCCGGTAATCCATCGTCAGGTCGTAGCCGAATTCCGCCGCGTGTTTCTCCAGCAGTTTTTTGCCGATCATGTACTGCGTCACCGGCGAATTGCCCGCCGCCCACGGCACCCAGCCGTAGGACAGCGTGAACGGCTTGCCGGCCTGGGCACGCACCATGCCGCCGCCCACCCCGAGCGCGGCGACCAGGCCCGCGCCCTGGCCCAGGCAGCGCCTGCGCGTCAACATCCATACGCTGTTGTTCATGCCAACCTCTCTTTCCGCCTGGGCATCAAGGCGACCCGCGACTAGGCCGCCAACGCACCCGCCCGGCTGTGTTTCGCATCGGGCTCGTGTTCAATCCGCTCCACCAGTTCATACACCTCATGCAATTTGCCATGCGGGCCCATCGGCAGCGTCGCCGCCAGCCGGAAACGAAAGTAGCGCGAAGCCGCCAGCGCCACCGCGCGGCTGGCCGCGATGTTCAGGCCCAGCGCATTTGCCTGCCGCGCCAGCGCCCGCGCGTTGTCCAGCGGTGCGCCCACCGCGGTGAAGGTCAGGTGGTCCCAGGTGCCGAAGTTGCCCACCGTGGCGGGGCCAAAATCCAGCCCGAAGCGCGGCGGCTTCACCGGCGCGTTGATTCCCTCGGCCAGCGCCTGCATCGCATCCACCGCACGCAAGGCCGCCTCGCAGGCATAGCCCGCGGGGTTGGAGACATTCAGCGGCGTGTTCCACAGCGCCACCGCCGTGCAGCTTTCATAGCGGTCCATCATCCCCTTGCCCTGCGCCACCTCCACCGCCAGGATTTGCAGATAGTGGTCCGCATGCGGCGACCAGCTCACCGCCGTCGCGTGCTGCTCGTCCAGCGCCGCACACAGCACCGCCAGCTCACGCTGCTCCACGCCCGCCTGCGGCGTCAGGCGGTTGGCGATGAAATGCTTCACCAGCGGCCGCGGCACATAGCGCGAGAAACCCTGCAGCGCGATCCGCGCCATCGCCAGCGATTCCTGCAGGCGCCGCACTTCAGAGATATCGCTGTCCTGCGGAATGTCGCTGTCGAACTCGAACTCGCGAATATGCTTGGCCGAACGCACCAGGTTCTTCAAAGGCGTCGCCAGCCGGTTGGCCATCCAGAACAGCATCGGCATCAGCATCAGCAAGCCCGCCACGCCCACCGCCAGCAGCATCCAGCGCATGCGCCGCACCTGCGCCAGCAGCAGGTTCTGGTCCGACACCAGCGCCACATAGGCGCGGTGGTTGAACACGCCCTCCACCGGCATCACCACCGCCGCGAAGCGCTGGCCCCCGGCGCCCTCCAGCGAATGGATGGGCGTGTCCTGCGGCGCGCCCTCCGCCACCAGTTTTTGCAGCGAAGCGTACAAAGGATCGCCCAGGCTCGAGAGGCTGACCGGTGTGCCCCGGCCCAGCAGGCGGCGCAGCCTGTCCGCCTGCGACCATCCCCAGACACGGCCCAGCCCGTCAAACACCATCAGCTCGGCATGGCTCTCCTCCCCACGTGCATGCAAAAAATCCGACAAACCCGCCACCGTGAACATCGCCGCCGCCACGCCACCCCGCGGCCCGCTCAGCGGCCTCGACAGCGCCATGCCGTATTCCTGCGGCACCTTCAGCACAAAAGGATCCGTCGCCTGGAAGGTGCCCAGGTTGAGGTCGCTCGCGCCCTGGTACCAAGGGCGCTCGCGCGGGTCATAGTGCTCGCCCCAGGGCCGCCGCTGGCTCGCGATCGCCGTCATCTGCTGGTCGTAAAACACCCATTCCTCGGTGCGCTTTTGCCGCTCGTCTACCCGGATGATCTGCAGCGCGTAACGCGCCTCCGGCAGCGACTTGGCCCAGGCCCGGTCGCGCGGCGTGCGCAGCGCCATGCTCTGCTGGAAACTACCGTCCGGGTAGCCGAACACCAGCGAGCCGATCTGCGGATAACGCTGCTGCATCGACATCTGCATGCGCAGCACCGAAATATCGTTCTCGCCCTCCAGCCCCGCATGCGGGTCGTTGGCGGTCGCCTCCAGCCAGGCCCGCGCCGGCTCCTGGAAACGCAGCAACTGCTCCTGCGTGCGCCGGCCCAGCTGCTCCAGCTCGCGCTGCGCACCGTCAAACACAATACGGCTGGCCGCCATCTCCGCCAGCGCCATGAGCGCCACCACCAGCACCGTCACCAGCGCGGCGTATGTCCAGAACAGGTGGGTACGAATCGACCTGGCGTGAAAGCTCGGCATCTTCATCACCGTTGTCTCCCTGCGGTGCTTGTTTGCTTTGCAAGATACGCCACGCTAATGGCTTTGACAAGGTGATTGATACCGTCTTGGGGGGCGGCCGGCGGCCTTGCACACTTTGTGACGTTTGTGGATTTGCTGGAGTACCGCACGGCTTCCTACAAATAGGGGAGGTGGAGTCGCGATGAAGGGCTTAAATGTTACGTATGGCCTACGCGTGGCGTGCGATTTCGGACAGGGCCTTACCGAAAGGGATTAATCGGCGCATTACCTGGGATTGGTGTGTTAACTCAATGTCACAAATCACTTGCGGCGTTTGGTGCCACAGCAATCACAAGCACCGCTACCAAAACTTCCACCAACGTCTCGGAGAAGAGATTTTCATCCGTTCCAACGGGGTGCATTCTCCGTTCGACCCATGAAGCTCCCCATCATCGCCTTGCACTTGAGCCCTCAGCAATTGTGCCAGTCGCCACATTGTTTGAAGTATGTCGCTGTCCGGGTTCTTAGTCATCACATTTCCTCGGCTGTGCCAAATCCATGCCATGTTTCCGTTGACACCATGTTGGTGTTGAATTCCGCTGAAGTCTGACCCGAGTTTTCCATCGAATTTTGACCCACACTCTTTGTGAGCAGAAGGTGCTCACGATGTGGATAAGTTCTTGGTTTTCTCCTTTTTCGGCTGAGTCTGTGTGGATCTGCCTCAAAGTGCGCCGCTGTTTCCGTGATTTTGTTGCCTCGATTACCAGCCAGGTGGCCAGCTTCTCGGCGTAGGGGTCGAGCTTGCTTGGGGTTGCCCGCCTTTGGTAGCTGGGCTCGCTCTCTTCCGATCGCAGGTGCTTCTTCACTGTGTTGCGAGCCCGGCCTGTACGCCTTGAGATCTCGCGGATGGACATCTGATCTCGCAGTGCCCATCGCCTGATGACATTCAATGTCGCCACGTCTATCACTCCTAAATTCCCCTGCTTTTAAAACAAGCAGGGTAGTGCCTACGTGGGTCAGTTTTGGATGGAGATTACTGCGCTAAGTGGGTCAGATTTCGACGGAATTCAACATGCTGTGGTGAAAGCTTTGTTATTCATCATTACCCGGTCCCGATACCTCAAATCTTCAATTCAGCAAATCTGTGGACACATTCCCGACGTGAGCAAATTCATTAAAAACAGTACAGACAAAACCGATATCTCGTGTAACCGCCGTAGCGGGATATTTTTCTCCCAAGATGGTCATCAAACTATTTGGCATCTTCTCGTTCGTTAACGTTCTCACACTGCAATCGCCATCTTCTTCATTCACACTAAGCATTAGCAATAAATTTCCATCATCCACATACAACTCCAACTTATCAGGGCCGATTTCCGGAGGTGGATTGCATCCCATTGCGACAACACCCTTGCCTGCACTAGACACATTTCTAATGACGTCTTCTGTAGTTGAATTGCTCGGATTAACAGCGACGGGCAATTGATGTCGGACACCCTCAGCATCAATCCAATACCCGCCAAGAACAATATCTTTGCTCATGGTTTTTCCTTAATGGGCTTCATCCCTGGCTGCCAATAAGTCTTGAGCGCATCCGTCACGCCGCTCATGATCTTCGGTAAGTGGTGCGCTAGATCAACTTAAGGATTTCGAGATCATGCAAAAACAGATCGGCCTCATCTGTGGGGACATCAGCAAGAAGGTCTTGAAGGTTTTGCGCTGCAATTTGATCAACGATCAATTGCCGAGCACGAAGACTCCACTCCGGGTGCCACCCGCCAGATAACACCAGCAACACCACACGCCACATACAAATTTCTACCGAACGTTCAAAGACGTTCTCGAATTGATAGTCCACATAACCCATGATTTGCTCGTGTGGCCTTCCCTTCATTAACGCGTGATCTCTGCAGCCTTCGTAATAGCATTCCAGCGCCCACGACTTCAGAGTCATATAAGTAACGCGTTCTTCGTGCAACATTTCAAAGCCACTTCTAGTTTGAGAGATAACTACGGTGACGCGTTCAGTTGAGAAATTGTTGAATTGCACTAAAGTCCGACCCAGTCTTTCCATCGACTCTTGATCCACGCTCCTGCCTGCTTCACTCCTGTATTCCCTCCGGGTTCAGGGCTAGCAACGCGAGTGAAGTTCAGTTGGAAATTACGGTTCTAACTGGGTCAAACTTTGATGGAACTCAACACCCGTGGCTATATCGGGATACGCAGTGGACGCGCCTGGAGTTGTCCTCACAGTTTTAACCCAGCCTGCTTTCCAAAGAATCCAACACCATAGAAGCCGCGATACCAGCCGAACTCCTAGCTACCTTGATGGCAGAACGGATTCTTCCGGCACTCTCGCCCAAAGCAAAGCCTAAAGACAGGCGGCTATTCACCGAATCAAGGGCAGATATTTTGACTTCATCGTTTTCCACGGAAATCAGTTCAAGTAACACATCAAATGAACTGATTCCTCCAACATCATCAAGCGTTTCCGCACAGCGAATCAACCACGAAACCGGCTTATGTTGAATGATGTCTTTAAGCGACGCCCAGTCTGAATCTGTGAATTTTTCCAAAAAGGTAGTGGCGTAACCAATTCCTTCGTCCGACCAATAGTCAACGGAGAAATCCCCATCCAGGTATGCAGAGTATTTTTCAAACATGCTATTGCCCCGCAAAAGTTGTGGGAGACGTGCGACCACGACCACATGAGTAAGCAGCAGTCACATTGTTGCCGACTTTTATGACTTCGATTCTGACCCCGTTAACCGTGGATGGATAAAGCGTCGCGCCATCCGCTCGCGTAGCAACCGGTGGCATATCCCCCACTTGTTTAGCAGTGGGCTGCTGACGCTGAAGGTGAGGGCCGATTGTTTGAATTTATCTTCGGTCTGCCTGCGCCGCAAGTCTAGGATCGAGGGGAATAGCAAAGGTCGTAGACAGCAGCTCTAAGCACATCGAATTCGTCGTTGATTTTCACATCAGGGACGCCTTCAATATAAAGAACCAGATCATTCAAAGAACCCATGCCTCCATACAAGGAGAGAATGTCTCGCGCCATCGCGTCACCTCCACTGGATGAGTGAGAGATTTGTATCAATCGCCTCGCCCAGTGGGGTTGATTGGCAATAGTTAAAAGCTCTGCCATTTTCTGAATTTTCTCAATCATGAGAGCATTTAGATCTTTGTTACTATTCATTTCATTGGTTGTTAAATTCCGCGATCCATGCTCTTCGCCAGCGGAAGATGTTCTCGATACGGGCATCACTCCTGCATTCCCTCTTCATCAAAACTCGCAAGATAAGGCCCAAGTGGATGAAGCTCAGATGGAAATTGCGGTTCTAGTTGGGCCAGACTTAGACGCAACTCAACAATTCGACAACGTTGGAGGATTTTGTTCCACCTTGTAGCCACTATTGCGATTCCAGCTGGGTCAGACTTTGACGGAACTCAACAGCCTGTCCCGGGATCAAATTTCGTCGAAATTCAACAACTACCTATTCCAGACAACGTCAACCACATCCAGGTTATCGTTGATCTCTAGAGCGTTTCGCCACTCCGGGGTGTCGTCGACAATAGCCCTTCGCAGGACACATCTCACAAACCGGGTTTTGCTAAATTTGACGCCCCGTAGGTCCGACTCCGAAAATGTGCATTCTTCAAAGCTAGCGCCGGTAAAGTTTGCACTTCTAAAGTCGCATCGATCAAACCCTGTTTTTACGGCACCGACATTTGTAAGATTGCAGGCTCGAAAATCGCTGTATGTACCTTTAGTAGGTTCGCCATCGGCGTTGGTGTGATGCCGAGGGCCAGTGCCTTGGGCAAAACAAAATTTGAACTGGCAGTTTCTGAAATCTGAGTTGGCCCCATAGAAGGGGGACATTTGTACATGATCAAAACCGCTCCGATCAAATCGGCAATTTTTCGCCGATGCAGATTGAAGAAACGTCTGCTTGAATTTGCACTCTCGAAAGCTGCTTTCATCAAGGATGTAGTTGAGCCAGATTTCGCCAATTTCTTGGCGATCTAGGTTTAATCCCCTGCAATCCAAAGTGGCATCCGTTACGGGGTGCTCTATCTTTGGTGCTGCGTGGATAAACCATTCTCGCCGCGTCATTCCTTCGGGTTGAATCGATGGATTGAGCAAAAAGTCCTTTAAAAATCGAAAAGTTGAATCAAATTCCCAGCGAGTTTCAAGATTGGTCATTTTTTGCTTATCCATTTGATTTGCATTGCCCCTGTATCCGGATTGACTATCACCACTCCAACGCGCTCAATATTTTGAGGAGAAATAGCACCAGGTACAGCAACCTCCTGCTCTCCGTGCTTTGGATTGTCCCCAAAGCCACCAGGCTTTGGGACTCTCCCTTCAAGGGCGGCGTTCACGTCATAGCCTTTGACTCCCTTGAGTTCAATGACGATTCCTCCTTCGCCCGCCCAGAGTGAAGCGCCAGCATCCTTATTTTGCGTTAGTGGCTGTGCCGTAGTACCTCTAAATGCCGTGTCCGGTGCTGCATTGACCGCATGCGAAATGAGGTCTGTGTTTGCCCCTCTGGCTGGTAAGCCTGTGGCGTAAATGTTTTGCGCAATAGTCTCCACACTTAAATTACTGTCGTAGCCCAGCGTCTTGTTGTCGGTGCCATGGTAGAGCGTTTGATATTGCTCGGGCAAGACTTTGGTACCGTTGACAGTAGCAAACTCTACACCGGGAGGGGGAGGTGATGGCCGAGCGGTCTCCCCGCGAGGATTTGGTGGGGCTTTATTTGTCTCCTTGTCGGTGTGTGGCGGTGTAGTCTCTGCTGCTGGCTTAACCGCAGGCTCCGACAACAAGCCTCTTCGCGTGCTACCGATCGCTGCTGTCGCGTTCCAGAGATTGGCCAGATCACTAGCATTGAGTCCATCAATCTGCTTGTACGCTAGCCAGTAAGGATTCGCCATATCCGCTACGCCACCAGACATGATGTAGTAATAGTCCTTGAGTGGCCCGGAAATATCCTTGATCTCCATCGCGGCTTTGTTCAGATAAGGTACCGCGTCGGTGTAACTTATCTCTCCTTTTCTGACCTTTTCCCACAGCGACTGCTGATACAACACCAAGCCATCAAAGTCCGCACCGGCCTTGGTTAGCTCATTCCGGCAACTTGCGCTGCTGAAATCGACGCAGGCCTTTTGTATGTCTTGTTGACGTTTAATGTCCAGTGCATTTAATTTGTCGCGTGTACTGCAGGCCTCGG
>Ga0207426_1002565_pt1 | contig 11342 bp, 8 predicted proteins | sample AraplaMF_Cvi_mMS_FD_184265 | JGI IMG/M metagenome (GOLD analysis project Ga0207426, IMG submission 184265) | Arabidopsis root microbial communities from the University of North Carolina, USA - plate scrape MF_Cvi_mMS (SPAdes) (version 2) | ecosystem: Host-associated > Plants > Roots > Endosphere ...
GGCCGGCCACAGCCGCGTGCCGGCACCGCCGCACATGATCAGGGGGATAATGCGTTTGTCCATCGTCATTTCAAACCTTGAAGTAGTCCCGATACCAGGTGACAAAATTACGGACCCCGTGCGCGATCGGCGTTGACGGTGCAAAGCCGGTATCGCGCATCAGGTCCTCGACATCCGCGAACGTTTCCAAAACGTCTCCCGGCTGCATCGGCAGCAATTCTTTGACCGCCGTCCGACCCAGCTCCTGCTCCAGAAGCCCGACGACGTGCATCAGCTCTTCCGGATGGTGGTTGCCGACATTGTAGACCTTAGACGGCGCATTTGCGGCAGACCGGTCGTCGGCAGGCACTTGATCGACCAGCTTGGACACGACGCGGGTGACGTCGTCAATATAGGTGAAGTCGCGGCGCATCCGGCCGTGATTGAAGAGCCGGATCGGTTCGCCCGCCATGATCGCGTTCGCGAACAGAAACAGGGCTATATCCGGTCGCCCCCACGGGCCGTAGATGGTGAAGAAGCGCAGGCCCGTGACCGGGAGGCGGTAGAGATGGCTGTAGGATTGCGCCATCAACTCGTTCGCTTTCTTGGTCGCGGCATAAAAGCTCACGGGATGATCGGTCCGGTCCTGCACGGCAAACGGCAGTTTAGTGTTGGCGCCGTAAACGGAGGATGACGATGCATAGACGAGATGACGACAGCCGTTGTTGCGGCAGCCCTCGAGCACGTTAAGGAAGCCTTGTAGATTGGACGCGGCATAAGCCTGTGGGTGCTCGATCGAATAGCGCACGCCGGCCTGGGCCGCCAAATGCACGACTTTGGCAAATCGATGTCGCGCGAACAGCGCCGCCATGGTCTCGCGATCGGCGAGATCAGCCTCGACGAACGAAAAGCGGGATTCGTCCCTGAGCTGCGCCAGCCGCGCCCGCTTCAGCGCCGGGTCGTAATAGGGGTTGAGATTGTCGAGCCCGACGACCGGCCGGCCCTCGCCGAGAAGCTGCCGCGCGACATGAAAACCGATGAAGCCGCCGGCACCGGTGACCAAAATCGCCTGATCCGTCATCCTGTTCCCAAGCGACCTGTTTCCGGGCGATCCCGCCCGCGGCACCTTTTAGCCGGTATCGCAGGGGCACAATAGCCCTGCCGCCGGTCACGGCGATCCGTCACAACCACCGTTCACGGCCCACAGCGGTCACCGCTATTGCAAGATCGACGCCAAAACCATACCAAAGCGGCCGAATTCGGCGCCCGGCGTCGGGTTGCCTCAAATCTTCGCAAACACTCTTGATGCGGGCGAGATGCGCCGAATTTTGCTGTCGACGGCCAAAATCCTGATTTCCGGAGCGTTGCTCTATCTGGCGCTGCGCAAGGTGGATCTGACCGAATTGCTGTCGCGTTTCAACGCGAACAGTCTGGTCTGGATCGGTGCGGCGATCGCGGCCACGTTCCTGCAGATCTTCGTCGGCGTGCTGCGCTGGCGCGAGGTCAGCGCCGAATGCGGCGCGCCGCTCGAGCTCGCCCGCGCCATGCGCTACAACGTGATCGGCACCTTCTTCAACCAGACCCTGCCTTCCGCGATCGGCGGCGATGCGGTCCGGTTGTGGCTGGTCGCGCGCGCCGGGGCCGGATGGCGCGCGGCGACCTACTCGATCTTCGTCGACCGCGCGATCGGCCTCATCGCACTTGCGATCGTCGTCGTCTTGAGCCTGCCCTGGAGCTACGCGCTCATCACCGATCCGCACGGACGCTCGGCCCTGATGCTGGTCGATTTCGCCGCACTCTCGGGCGGCGTCGGCTTCCTGATCTTCGGCGCGCTGAAATGGCAATGGCTGAAGACGTGGTGGGCCACGCATCACATTCACGCCTGTGCCGTGATCGCCGACCGCGTGATTTTCAACCTCAGGCGCGGCCCCGTCATCGTCGTCCTGTCGCTGCTGGTTCACGTGCTCACCGTCGTCATCGCCTGGTGCGTCGTGCAGTCGATCGCAGCCCCGGTCAGCTTCGGCCAGACGTTCCTGCTCATCCCGCCGATCATGCTGATCATCATGATGCCGATCTCGATCGCCGGCTGGGGCGTCCGCGAGGCGACCATGGGGCTGGCCTTCGGCTTCGCGGGCCTCGCGTCCAGCGAGGGCGTTAACATTTCGCTGCTGTTCGGCGCCGTTTCCTTCATCGTGGGCGCCATCGGCGGCCTCGTCTGGATCCTGAGCGCCGAGAAGGCTACACAGGGTTCGGCGGCGATCGGGGCGCGCGAATAGGCATTGACACGGCGGCACGGAACACCGTGACATCAGCGGCCTATTAACCTGCGTCCTGTAGTCTCCGGCGTAGCGTCACGGATCTGGAATGAAGATCAGCGTAGTCACAGTCAGCTATAATTCCGAGGCGACGATCGGCGCCACCATCGAATCCTTTCTTGGACAGACACATCCGGACAAGGAGATGCTGGTCATCGACGGTGCCTCGAAGGATGCGACGCTGAAGATCGTGGAATCGTTCGGCGCAAGCCAGATCCGCGTCATCTCCGAACCCGACAAGGGTGTCTACGACGCCATGAACAAGGGGCTGCACCTGTTCAAGGGCGATGCGATCGGCTTCCTCAATTCGGACGACACCTTCCATGACGACAGCGCGCTGGCGGCCATCGCGGCGGCGCTGGAAACGGCCGACGTCGCTTATGGCGACCTCGACATGGTCACCGATCACCGGTCCAAGGCCCTGGTGCGCTCCTGGCGCGGCGGGCAGTTCGGTCGCTACGCGTTTCAGCTCGGCTGGGTCCCCCCGCATCCGACGTTCTACATACGGCGCGACGTCGCCGAGAAGGTCGGCGACTACGATCTGAGCTACGTCACGACCGCGGACTACGATTACATGCTGCGCACGCTGGCGCTGCACGACTACAGGGTCGCCTACCTTCCGCGCGTCATCGCCGATTTCCAGATGGGCGGCATCAGCACCAGCGGCTGGCGCGTGACCTTGCGCGGCAATCTGGAGTGCCTGCGATCGCGCCGGCAGCATCTGAACGCGCCCGTGATCGATGCCGCGTTCTTCCTGCGCTTTGCCCGGCGGCTGCTACAGCTCCGCTGGGCGTCGCCGCTCAGGACGCAGCGCTCGCGCTGACGCCGAATTCCGGCACCGCATCCTTCAGGATGGTTCTGATGGTGGCCCGGTCGTCGCGCGCGACGGCCTGCTCCAGCGCACCGATCCATTTGCGCAGCGTCTGCATCGGCGGCTCGTTCGGCTGAGCGGCCATGATGCCGGCGACGCCGATCTCGCGGGTCGGCTCCTCGGAGGCGAACAGGATCTCGTGCAGGCGTTCGCCGGGCCGCATGCCGGTGAACACGATCTCGATGTCGTAGCCGGGCTGCAGGCCCGAAAGGCGGATCATGCGCTCGGCGAGATCGACGATCTTCACCGGCTGGCCCATGTTGAGCACGTAGACCGCGACATCCGGCCGCTGCGCGCCGAGCGCGTGGGTGGCTGCCGTGATGACGAGGTCGCAGGCCTCGCGGATGGTCATGAAGTAGCGGACCATGTCGGGATGGGTGACGGTCACGGGGCCACCGGCCTCGATCTGGGCCTTGAACTTCGGCACCACCGAGCCGTTCGAGGCCAGCACGTTGCCGAACCGGACCGAAATCAGCCGCATCGGCGGCCCGGCCGGTGACTTGGCGCCGCTGCCGGCTGCGGCAAGATCATGGTCGAGCGCCTGGCAGTACATCTCGGCGAAGCGCTTCGTGAGGCCGAGCATCGACACCGGCTCGATCGCCTTGTCGGTCGAGATCATCACCATGGCCTCGGCGCCAGCGTTGTGCGCGGCGTCGGCGACGTTGATCGAGCCGAAGATGTTGGTCTTGACGCCCTCGCTCCAGTCGCGCTCGAGGATCGGCACGTGCTTGAGCGCGGCGGCGTGGAACACGATGTCGGGCTTGAACTCGGCCATCAGGCGCATGATCCGCTCGCGGTCGCGGATGTCGGCGATCCGGCCTTCGATCTCGGCCGTAGCGCCGTGCGCAGCGAGCGCTTCCGTGACGGCGTAGAGCGCCGGCTCGGAGTTTTCGACGACCAGGAGTCGCGCGGCACCGAAGGCGACGACGCGTTCGCAGATCTCCGAGCCGATCGAGCCGCCGCCGCCGGTGACGATCACCGCCTTGCCCTTGATCAGCGCTTCGAGCCGCGCATAGTCGATCTTCTCGCTCGGCCGCAACAGGAGGTCCTCGACCGCAACCGCGGTGAGGCGCGGTGTATCGCCGCTCTCGAGCGATGGCATGCGGTTGACGATCATGCCCAGCTTGCGCGCCCGCATCAGGATCGATTCCGGATGCGCTTCGGGTTCGAACGCCGACGGCGTCATCACCACGCGCGCGACCGACTTGCTGCGTTTGGTGAAGTCGGCGACGACGTCCTCGATGTCGTCGATACCGCCCAGCACCGGCACGTTGCGGATGAACTGGCCGAGATCGGAGGTCGACGGCGACAGCACGCCGACCGGCCAGATCCGCTTGATAGCCCCGCTCTCGATGCCGCGAAGCAGCACCTCGGCATCAGCGGCCCGGCCGATCAGCAGCGTCGGCGCCGCATCCTCGCCCCGCGCGTGACGCCGCACCCGCGTGTAGCGGAAATAGCGATAGGTCATCCGCAGCGCGCTGAGGAAGGAGATCTCGAGGAACCAGTAAAGGACGATGGTCACCTTGCCGAGAAAGAAGGCGCCGCGGACGTTGGGCGCGACGAAGATGTAGTCGAGCACCAGCAGGGCAGCCGTCAGCGCCGATGCGACACGGATGATGTTCAGCGCGTCCGGCAGCGAGATGAAGCGCCATTTCGTCGTAGTCAGGTTGAAGAGGAAGAACACCACCACGCTGAAGGCGAGGAAGTAGGGCAGGATCTGGAACAGCAGCGGCAGGCGGTCGTAAAAGCCGTCGCCGCCCTCGAAGCGCAGATAGAAGGCGGCGAACAGCGCCGCCGTGGTCGCCAGCAGGTCGTGAAGCGCGATCAGGAAATTGCGCAAGGTAAGATGCGAAAAGCGCGTCATTCGCTGACCGATGATAATCCAGTGAGTGCAACCTGTCCGCGCTGATAGCTCATCTCGACACGAGTTGCCAGCCGCGCGGCCGTTCAGGAACCGGCTTCCCCAGCCTTCGCCCGGGCGTTCCGGGCCCGGATCACCATGCCGCCGGCGACGCCGACGCCGATCACGTACATCCAGCCCTCGTGGAAATCGAACAAATGGGAGTTCAACAGCGAGGTGAAGACGTTCTGCACCACGACCAGGAGGCCGACCCAATAGGCGAGACCCTCGCCGCGAAACAGAAGGAGGTGCAGGATCCAGATGGCGTAGAGGATGACGACGCCGATGATGCCCCACTGCACGGCCACGTTCAGCGTCTGGTTATGCGGATTGCCGATCACCTCGGCGGAGGCCTGGTAGCCGCTTCCCGTCTTGGCCTGCTCGAACAATCCCCGCGTCGACCCGGTGCCATGCCCCGCGATCGGCGCCTCCGCGAAGAAGCCTAGCGACTTGCGCCAGAATTCCAGCCGCAGGCCCATCGATGTCGGCTCGCCCCGCTCGACATAGCCTTTGTAGTCGCTGGAGAAGGTGGCGGCGGTCTTGCGCAATTGCGGCGAGGTCTGCCAGGCCAGCACCGCGCCGACCAGCAAGGCGGCGGAGATGAGCCCGATGCTGCGCCATCGAAGGTGCAGCATCGCGAACACGCCGAACATGACCGGAACCGTGACGAGCGCGGTGCGCGACACCACCACGAAGGCCATGTTGACGAAGAAGCTGAGCGCCAGCGCGGTCAGCAGCCCCGCGAGCCAGTAGCGCCGTTCGCGCAGCAGCAGCACGACCGGATACGCGAGCCCGACCGCGCACAACGTGAATTCCTGGCTCTGGTTGATGTAATTCTTGACGAAGATGCCGCGCTCGACGTGGTCCGGCTTGAGCGACAGATTGGGATAGAACGCGACCAGCCACGACATCACCGACAACAGCGCGCAGGACACCAGGAAGGTGACGAAGATCCAGTACCCGCGCGGCGAGCGCTCGAAATGATAGAGCAGCACGGGCAGCACGAGCAGCTTGACGGTGGGGCTGAGCGCGTAGAGGCGCGCCCCCCAGGGCGCGTCCGACCACAATGTCCCGACCACCGCGAGCAGGACCAGCGCGATCGGCGCCGCGCAGATCGGACGCTTCAACGATTGCAGGAAGGCCCTGACGTCCAGGAACGGCACCATGCAGACCAGGAACAGCGCGTTGAAGATCGCCGTCAGCGAGGTCGACCAGGGCAGCGAGGCCACGGTCAGGATCGCGAAGAGGTCGGCCGTCTCGCTCCATGCGACCGGACTGCGAAGGCGCCGCCACAGCGTCTGCGTGACGGTCTCCCGGGCTGGCATGGTCACTTGCTCGGTCACTTGCTCCCTCCCCGCGCCCTGTGAACCAGCGCGGTCGTGCTGAAGCCCTGGAGGATGTCGACCAGCACGACGGTCCCGCCGGCGGCCTCGACCACCTCATGGCCGACCACCTGCTCGCGGGTGTAATCGCCGCCCTTCACCAGCGCGCTCGGCTTGATCCGGGTGATCAGGTCGATCGGCGTGTCCTCCTCGAAGATGACGACGAGGTCGACGGCTTCGAGCGCCGCAAGCACTTCGGCACGCGCGCGCTCGTCCTGCACCGGGCGTTCAGCGCCTTTCAGGCGCCGCACCGAGGCGTCGCTGTTGAGGCCGACGATGAGGCGGTCGCAGGCGGCGCGCGCCGCCGTCAGCACCTTGACGTGACCGGGATGCAGGATGTCGAAACAACCGTTGGTAAAGCCGACGCGCAGGTCCAGACGTCGCCATTCGGCGAGTTGCGCATCGAGCGTATCAGGCTCGAGCACGATCTTTTCCTCGGCCGCGAGATAGGCATGCGGCAGGATCTTTCGCCGCAGCTCGGCCGCGCTCACGCTGGCCGTGCCCTGCTTGCCGACGGCGACGGCGGCGGCGGCATTGGCCATGCGCAGCGCCGTGTCCCAGTCCGCGCCCGCGGCGAGCGACACCGCGAGCGCCGCGGCGACCGTGTCGCCGGCGCCGGAGACGTCGCGCACCTTCACCGGGAAAGCCGGAACATGCACGGCCTCGCCGGTGCGCGGCACCAGCGTCATGCCGTGCTCGCCCTGCGTGACGAGGATCGCTTCGCAGTCGGCAAGCCGCATCACGTCCTCGCTGGCAGCGACGATGCTCTGCGGCGTGTCTGCGCGGCTGCGTGTTGCCTCCGAAAATTCCTTGCGGTTGGGCGTGAGCAGCGTGGCGCCGCGATAGATCGCCCAGTTCAGGCTCTTGGGGTCGACGATGACGCGCTTGCCGAGCTTTCGCGCGGTATCGATGGTGTGGCGGATCACGCGCGCGGTCAGCACGCCCTTGGCATAATCGGACAGCAGCACGATGTCGGCACGCGCGATCTGCGGCACGATCGCCTCGATCAGCTTCGTCTCGACCTCATCGGAGGCAGGCGCCGCCTGCTCCCAATCCGCGCGCAGCATGTGCGTGGAGAAATGCTCTGAGACGAAACGGACTTTTCGCGTGGTCGGCCGCGACGGATCGCACACCAGCGCGCTTTCGATCGCACCGTGCCCGGCCAGCGCCGCGGCGAGCCGCTTGCCTGCATCGTCATCGCCGACGAGGCCGACGAAAACGCAATGCGCGCCGAGGGATGCGATATTGCGCGCGACATTGCCGGCGCCGCCGACATGGATCTCGCTGCGCTGGGCTGCGATGACGGGCGTCGGCGCTTCCGGCGAGATCCGCGACACCTCGCCATAGACGAACTCGTCCAGCATGATGTCGCCGATGCACAGCACGGTACGGCGCGCGATGTCTTGCGCAAGCGCATCGAAATCGAGAATGGGCGTCGCCATGATGCAAAAACCTCAGCGGAAGCGGTCGGGCCGGTCGAGATAATCCCCGACATAGGCCTTCACCGCGTCCTCGAGCGTCGTGAAGCCGCCGTTATATCCGGCGCGGTGCAGCCGATCGACCTCGCTCTGGGTGAAGTACTGATAGGCGCCGCGGATGCTCTCGGGCATGTCGACATATGCGATGTTCGGCCGGGTGCCGAGCGCCGCGTAAGCCGCGAGCATCAGATCCCTGAAGCTGCGCGCCTTGCCGGTTCCAACATTGAAGATGCCCGAAACCGACGGCGTCGCCAGCAACCACATCATGACCCGCACGACGTCGTCGACATAGATGAAATCGCGGCGCTGGTCGCCGTCGGCGATGCCCTCGCGATGCGACTTGAATAGCTGCACGACGCGGCCTGCGCGCACATCGTCGAAGCGGCGCGCCAGCACGCTCATCATCGAGCCCTTGTGGTACTCGTTGGGTCCGAACACGTTGAAAAACTTCAGCCCTGCCCATTGCGGCGGCAGCTTCTCGGCCTTTGCGACGCGTTCGGCGACCGCGAGGTCGAACAGATGCTTGCTCCAGCCGTACAGATTCATCGGCCGCAGTTTCTTCAGCGCTGCGACCGAGGCGTCGTCGTCGAAGCCGTCCGCGCCGTCGCCATAGGTCGCCGCGGAGGAAGCGTAGATGAACGGCGCCGAATTTGCCGTGCACCAGTCCAGAAGCCGCATCGATAAACGGAAATTAGTCTCGATCACGAGATCACCGTCGATCGCGGTGGTCTCCGAAATCGCCCCGAGATGGATCACGGCGTCGAGCTTGCGCCCCTTCAGCCAGTCAGGCAGCTCGGCCGGCGGGACGATATCCACAAGCTGACGCTTGGCGAGATTCCGCCATTTGCCCTCGCTGCCGAGCAGGTCGCAGACCACGACGTCGCTGCGGCCGGCCTCGTTCAGCGCGGCGACGACATTCGACCCGATAAAACCGGCCCCACCGGTCACCAGCAACATTCAACACCCTGCCCGATTTTCTGCCCGGCTTTACGGTCCGATCCTGCCCTAGCGCATGATCCGGGAAAGTGTAAGCGCTTTTGGATCGGTGGCCTGCCGGCTTTACCTCCCGGCCCGGAGCGGCTAACCGAACCGCATATCAGCACGCTCTCGGTCTTATTAACGAATGAACCAAGATTCGCAATTTAGCGGCGATGCCGATCGGAGCGATACACGCCCGATCCTGATCATTCCCTACATGTGGATCGGCGATTTCGTCCGGAATCACACCGTGATCCGGGTCCTGAAAGAGCGCTGGCCGAATCGGCCGGTCGATCTCCTCACCACAACCCTCTGCGCCCCCCTGGTCGATTACATGCCCGGCGTGCGCCAGGGCATCGTCTGGGACCTGCCGCGCGGCCGGCTCGCCGTACGGCGCCAGTTCGGCCTAGCGAAGCTGCTGCGCGAGCAGAACTACGGCACGGCCCTGGTGCTGCCCCGGACCTGGAAGGCGGCCATTGCGCCGACGCTGGCGGGTATCCCCGAGCGGGTCGGCTGGGTCGGCGAGTTCCGGTTCGGCCTGATCAACCGATGGCGCTGGGGCGAGAGCAAGCTGCCCCGATTCATCGACGAGAATGCTGCCCTCGCCCGGCCCGACGGTGAGCCCCTGCCCCCGGAATGGCCGGTGCCGCAGCTGCGTGTGCCAGCCGAGGAGATCGCGCGCTGGCGCCAGGCCAACGGCCTCAGCGCCGGCGCCGCCGTGGCGCTGGCCCCCGGCTCGGTCGGCGTCTCGAAGCGCTGGACCTATTATCCGGAGGCCGCCCGCCTGCTGGTCGAGCGCGGGCTGGAGGTCTGGGTGGTCGGCGGCCCCGCGGAAAAGGGCCTCGCTCAGGAAATCGTCGCCGCTGGCGGCCCCAGGGTACGCGACCTCACCGGCACGAACCTGCGCAACGGCGTGCTGGCGATGGCCGCCGCCGGCGTTGCCATCTCCAACGATTCCGGCCTGATGCACATCGCCGCCGCCTTGGGCACGCCCACCATGGGCATCTTCGGCCCGACCAGCCCCTATCTCTGGGCCCCTCTCAACGGCCTCGCCGCAACCGTGGTTCAGGACAAGAGCGTGCTGTCCTGCCAGCCCTGCCAGAGCACGATCTGCAAGATGAACGACCACCGCTGCATGCGCGACATCGCGGCAAGCGAAGTGGCGGATATTGCGCAGAGGGTGCTGGCGGAAGCCGGGGCAAGGGCCGAGAATTGAGCGTCGTCGAGGCTCGTGCCGATGATGACACCATGCCATTGTTTTGCCCGACAAGTCAAAGAAATTTCGAAAAATCCGCATTCACCACGAGCGCACCGCCAAGCCGTTGATTTTGCTGTCCCCGTCTACTGTGCATGGGGTTGTTTTCGAAGTTTTGTATTTTCGATCGCACTCGCGACGGATCAAAGCAGCGGCCGGTAGACCTCGCCGATCCGCGCCGCTTCTGCATCGAGGCTGAACTGCGCGAGCACCCGCGCGCGCCCACGCTCGCCCATCGCGGTCGCGGCGGCGACATCGCGCATCAGCGGTTCCACTGCGGCAGCGAGCGCATCGGCATCGCCGGTCGGGACCAGCACGCCGCTCACGCCATCCTCGACCACGAGCGTGGCCGCGCCTGCGCGCGCAGCAACGAGCGCGCTGCCCGTCGCCATCGCCTCGATCAAGGTCAGGCCGAAGCCTTCGTTGCGCGAGGTGAAGGCGTAGATCGTCAGTCGCTGATACCAGCGCTGCACGGCTTCGATCGGCAGTTCACCGGTGATGACGATGCGCGATTGCAGGCCGGCGGCCTCGATGCGCTGCTTCAGGTCGTTGGCGAAGGCCGTCTGCTCGGGCGTGATCTGTCCGACGATGACGGCGGTGAAATCCGGATGGCGCGGCAACAGGCGGCACATCGCATCGACGAACACGTCGGTGCCCTTCTGCGCGCGCACGCGGCCGAAGCAGCCGATCGCATAGCGTCCCGGCAAACCGCTTTCCGCGAACGCCGCGGCGCGATCGGCCGGCGGCACATAGACGTCGGTGTCGACGCCGTGCGGGATCACCGTCGACCCCACCTTGAGGAACGAGGCCGAGATGTCCGATGTCGCGATGATCGCGTCCATGCGGCGGATCAGCCAGCGCGTGATCCAGCTGTGATGCCGCTGGCCTGCCGAGGTGAACACGAGCTTGAGCGGCCAACCGAGCGCACGCAGCAGCACGCCTGCGATCATCTCGTTGTTGCGCCGTGCATGCCAGATCAGCGGTGACTTGCGGCGCCACAGTTTCAGGAGATCCGCGCCGCTGAGGCGCGCGATCCCCTCGGGCGCGTCGGAGCCGAACCAGCCGGCACGAAACAATTTCGCCAGCCGCGGCGCCACCATCCGGTTGGTCGCGGTGACCCCGGAATAGCGCCTGTGCAGATTTGGCACGATCAGTTCGAGATCGCCGGGGGGATTCGTCACGCC
>Ga0207426_1002566_pt1 | contig 11340 bp, 11 predicted proteins | sample AraplaMF_Cvi_mMS_FD_184265 | JGI IMG/M metagenome (GOLD analysis project Ga0207426, IMG submission 184265) | Arabidopsis root microbial communities from the University of North Carolina, USA - plate scrape MF_Cvi_mMS (SPAdes) (version 2) | ecosystem: Host-associated > Plants > Roots > Endosphere...
AAATACCGGGCCTGTGATAGGTTTTCCATTAACATATACAGTTACTTTGCCGGTTCCTGCGCCCAGGGGCACTTTTACGTCAAGGCGTGTAGGGCTGACACCTGTTAGCTCCGCTTTTACACCGTTGAAAAATACACTATCACCTGCGATTGTTTCACCAAACCCGGTACCGTTGATGGATACTACTGTGTTAGCAGCGCCTTCTGAAGGTGACAGGGAACTCACGGCTGGTGTTACAACCGGGTTCACAGGCGGAGGAGGGGTGACAGGTGTTGAATCTTTCTTACTACAGGCGAACATGGTAAGAGCAGTGGCTACACAAACATACAATTGGGTGTGCCGAAAAATCATTTTCATAGGTTTTTGGTCTTTAAGGGTTTTATTAGCCCGGTCTGGCCAGGAGGCAGGTTATATGGGCAAGCAAAAATAATAATATTTATATATATGTCAGCGGTGTCGGTTATTTGCTAAATATTTTAATTTGCAACACGACCGATTTGATGTCTTTTTTTGTTTTAATTTGTTATTGCCCTGAATCATTTACCCGAATGGCTGAGAAATTTTGGCTTGCATGCTACCTTATCACCTGCTGAAGTATATCATTTCTGACATTCATTTGGATAAAAGCACAACAGCAAAAGAATGAAACCTTTCATCATTTATTTTTCGCTAGCCTATCTAATCAGTTGGACGATCTGGTTTCCCTTATACAGCCCCTCCTTCGGCATTTATGGCTTACCCGTCCTTCCTTTCCATCACGGCATTGGCGGATTAGGTCCACTGATCGCATCGTTTATCACCACTTTTATCCTTGAAAAAAAGAAGGGTGTTAAAAAACTAAGCACACAACTATTTAAAGCAAAACCGCTGGTATACCTCCTGATAGCTTTGCTAAGCCCCTTTCTGCTTGCCGCTATGGCATCGCTGATTGATCTTATTGTCAACCAAACACCTATCAGTTTATCAGGCTTGCTTGTAGCAAAAGAATTTCCATCTTTCAGTTTCATTCAATTCTTACTTTACAACCTACTCTTCTTCGGATTTGGTGAAGAGGCAGGTTGGCGCGGATTTGCATTGCCCCGGTTGCAAAACAAATTCAATGCATTAACAGCCAGCCTTATCCTGACTGTGCTCTGGGCATTGTGGCACTGGCCTTTATTCCTGTATCGCCCCGGTTTTATGGATATGGGTATTGGCGGTACTTTTGGCTGGTTCTTTAGTCTCCTTACCGGCAGTATTCTACTTACCTGGTTATACAACTCATCCAAAGCAAGTATATTGGTGTGTGCTATTTTTCATAGCACTGTAGATATTGCTTTCCTGGCTGATTTTGCCAATAAAAACATTATAAATTATATGGGTGTGCTGATCACCATTTGGGGGATTGCCACTATTATTCTTTTCAAGCCCCGGCATCTCGCCCGCACGGAAAGAATTAAAGTTTAGCGTTCATTATCCTTTTCAATATGAAAGACATTATACAAAAAGCATTAAATGTTTACTCCCCTGTTTCTCTTCAAACCGCAGCAACCCTGGCAGGAACAGCTGAAGTTCGTCATCTGCAATGCGACGATTTTCTGGAACAGGAACAACACACCATCAAATCCGAATTTATTGTACTTGAAGGTATCGTAAGAGGATATGTAATAAATGCCGACGGAGAAGATGTAACAGTGAATTTTTACGTAAGTGGCAATGCCATTACCCCTGCTATCATGCGCGGCATCAATAATAAGTCTGTATATAACATCCAGATTATTTCAGATAAGGCGACCATTCTGGTTTTCAATAATACAAGAATGGAAGAACTGATGCCTTATAGTGCGGACCTGCAACAGTTTGGGAATATCGTACTCATGATGGACAGTATGCGCAGAATGGAAAAAGAGGTACTGCTACTGAAAGAATCTGCAAAAGGGAAACTTGACTGGTTTAGAAAAATATACCCCGGACTGGAAAATGAAATACAACATTATTATATCGCTTCCTATCTAGGCATTACACCTACTTCGCTGAGCAGGATACGGGCTAATTCGTAATTCTGAAAAATCTTGCCAAATGTAAATGAACTTTAATTTTAATTATTAAAATTTTGCGCTGCGACTTTGTCCTCTTTGACTAATGACGTTCGTCATATAGTATGGAAGAACTATGTCGTTAAAATTTTAAATTAAAAGTAAGTTCATGAAAAAAGGATTTCTAATTGGTTTGTTTGCCTTTGCAGTTATTTCCCAAAATGCCAATGCCCAGCTGGGGAAATTAATGGATAAGGCAAAATCCGGTACCAGCAAGGTGAAAGATGCTACTAGCCAGGCCCGGGGCGCATCAGAACAAGTACAGCATGCTAAAAATGATGCCGATGACGCCACTTCCTCTATCAACAAATCAGGCAAGGTCGATATTTACTTTTCGAAAGCAAAGTTCAATGGCACCACACAAGGGGCCATTACTGAGTTTGCTGAAGGCGATAATATATATGGACACATTGTTTTCCCCAAACCCATGAAGGAATATGTAAGCGACAATACCATCACTTTTGATGTAGGATGTAAACAAGCGGATCAGGACAATTATGTTGTATACTACGTAAAAATTGACGCCACTAAAATCAACCAGGATGCGAAGGAGCTGGACTTTGATGTGCTGGCAAAACCCTCTGAGGCCAGTACGCTGTATGCTGACAGAATGCTTGCGCCTTCAATAATAGCCATGGTGATGCAAACATCAGTTCCCGGGGTTAAAACTGAATTTAACTGGCGCATTGAGGATCTGCAGGGCAATTTCTTCTTAACCATGAAGAGTGCAAAAAGCTTTGCAGGGTTTGTTGATCCAATTCAGAAAAAAGCAAATAGTATGAGCCTTGATGATGATGCTATGAAAGCAGCGTTGCCCGAAGAATTCAGCCAAAAAAGTTATGCCTTTACAGATCCGCAACTCAGCAAAGCCAACATCATTAAATTCCTGCCTGAAAATATAGAAGTACTGAAATTTGTAGTTGGCCCCGGAGATGATTATAAGGTGATGAAAAATGAACTCGGCATTATTGTGTATAAACAAACGGCACGTTACATCATGGTTGCTTATAAAGATAAGAAGACTGGTAATTGCTATTATGATAATGTCATTTTTGAACGGCCGTATGAAGGCAATGGTAAGTACGGAAGTTTGAAAGTACGTACAAATGGGGAACGTATTGATTGCAGTAAAATCAAATAATATGCATCAAACAATTCACTTTGACAGCAATGGACTCCGTTTAAGCGGCAACCTGTTTTACCCTAAAGCGTTTGTGCCTGATCAAAAATATCCTGCCATCGTTGTAGGTGGTTCCTGGACAACTGTAAAGGAGCAAATGAGTGGTTTATATTCGGCACATTTATCTCAGCATGGATTCATTACCCTGGCCTTTGATCCCAGCTATTTTGGAGAGAGTGAAGGAGAACCGAGATATTGGGAAGATCCAGCTACAAAGATTGCTGACTATAAAAATGCGATATCTTTTTTACAAACGCTTCCGGAGGTAGACACTGAACGCATTTATCTGGTAGCAGTTTGTGCCAGTGCAGGATATATGGCTGCCGTTGCAGCTGTTGATGACAGGGTGAAAGGCCTGGCGACTGTAGCAGCATGGCTGCATGATGCAGCTGCTGTGCAACAAATATATGGAGGAGAAGAAGGTGTCCGAGAAAAAATACAACAATCGCAAATCGCGCAGAAACGCTTCGCAGAAAAAGGAGAAGTGGTCTATATTCCAGCTATCAGTACATCCGATCCCAATGCTGCCATGTTTGGCCCATATGATTATTACCTAAACAGCAAGAGAGGCGGACTACCCCAATGGCGTGCCGATAAATTTGCTGTGATGAGCTGGGAAGGCTGGCTCAGTTTCGACCCCTTGCCATTAGCCAGTGCTATCAGGCAGCCGGTGATTATGATACATGCTGATGATGCTGTGCTGGCAGTCAATGCCAGGCGTTTTTTCAAGGACATCGCACATACCCATAAAACGATGTATTGGACAACAGGAACTCAATTTGATTTTTACGATAACCCTGTCAATGTATCGGAAGCTGTTGCCGCTATCTCCGTCTTTTTTGACCTATAATTATTTCAAATGGAACAAGCAATTATCCAGTCTGTCAGCAGTCTTTTCGAAGGTGCTGATGAGCGGAACTGGCAAAAAGTAAAAGGAGTAATGGGGGAGACTGTGTTACTCGATTATTCATCCATGAATGGGAATGCAGCATCATTACTTACCCCTCCTGAAATTGCCGCATCCTGGGCTGCTTTCCTGCCGGGTTTCGACAAAACACATCACCAGTTATTTGATTTTAAAGTGGCAGAAAATGATAATGTAGCAACAGTTCATTTCAGGGGTAAGGCTACACACTGGATTGAAAATGATTGTTGGGTAGTAGAAGGAACATACGAGGTAAAGTTATTATGGCAAAGCGATCAATGGCTGATTGTAGCCATGAAATTCAATTTTGAACAACAAAGCGGACATACTGAGCTACCTGCCTTAGCCATGGAACGGGCAAAAATGCAATAAACCGTTTCTGCAGGTAACTATTCATTCATGAACATTAACTATAACTATGAAAAGAACACTTCTTTTAGGTATTACTATTACGGCTATTTCATTATCAGGATGTAAAAAGGATAGTGAAGACAAGGCTACACCTGTTGCTGTTTATATTGTAGGGCAGCAGAACCTGACGCCTGGTGGTGTACAAGTTGCCAAATTATGGAAGAATGGTGTGGCGACTACATTGTCTGATACTACTAAAAACAGTTATGTTTATTCTGTATTTGTATCAGGAAATGATGTATATGCGTGCGGGTATGAAGTGGGTATAAAATTCACTGCCAGGCTCTGGAAAAACGGGGTAGCTACGACACTGCCTTCCAGTGCGGACAGAGCCCAGGCATCAAAGGTGGTCGTTTCCGGCAATGATGTATATGTAGCAGGGAGTACAAGTGATGGTGCGCGCTTGTGGAAAAATGGTGTTGAAATGACGATCAGCAATAGTAAAAATTATATCAACGTTACTGACATGGCTGTTATTGGCAGTGATGTATACATCTGTGGTTATGAATTCACAGGTGGTAAAACAATTGCCAGGGTATGGAAGAATGGTATTGCTACAAATCTCAATGATGGCAAAAACACCACCTTTGCTGCTGCGCTGGCAGTTTCTGGAAACGATGTGTATGTGGCAGGCAGTGAGTATATTAACTCAAAATCTATCGCGAAAGTATGGAAGAATGGTATTGCGACCAATCTTACGGATGGCAGGCAGGAGGCTACTGCTTCGGGTATAGTTGTAAAGAATGATAGTATTTACGTGTGCGGTTATGAATCAAATGGAACCTTAAATATAGTGAAGCTCTGGAAAAATGGCAGGGAGACCAGCCTTACTGATGGGAAATCAGCAGCTGAAGCATATGGGATGTCTATAGTAGATAATGACATCTACGTAATCGGTTATGAACAACTCGCCACTGGCGCTGCAGCGATCATGTGGAAGAATGGTACAGCAACAAGCCTGACTGATGGCAAGACGGAGGCAATGGCACAGGCTATTTTTGTGAAATAATTGGTACCTTGTTTTTTATTGAAAATTCCCTGTTTTGGTTGTCCCCGGTCCTCCTGTTCAATCGTTATTAATACGAACAAAAAATTACAAAATGAACGAATTTGTTTTCATCTTCAGAAACAGTGTAAGTGAAGGTGCCAGACCTTCTCCCGAACAAATGCAACAGTTACTGACCGAATGGATGAACTGGATGGGCAGTATTGCAGCACAGGACAAGCTGGTTGACAGGGGCAACCGACTTTCAATGAGCGAAGGAAAAACTGTAAAACCCGGCAATGTATTGACAGACGGGCCTTACACTGAAGTAAAGGAATTTATAAATGGCTATACTATTGTAAAAGCTGCTACTATTGACGAGGCAGTCGCACTTGCCCGGGAATGCCCCATTCTTAAAATTGGCGGTTTTGTAGAAGTGCGGAAAATAGTAAGTCCTGAGGATAACAGTTAGTATCAAAGCACTCCAGGATAGCAATCTATCCTGGAGTGCCTAATAAATATTTGGCACCCATAATGGCTAACGATGACAATGCTGTAAATAAGCTCATTCCACATTTGTTCCGGCAGGAATATGCGAAGATGACGGCTGTATTAAGCCGTTACTTTGGTTGGCAATATATTGATGTGGCAGAAGATATTGCCAGCGAAGCTTTTCTAAAAGCTACGGAACACTGGCTACAGCAGGGCATTCCCGCTAACCCCTCAGCATGGCTGTATACCGTAGCCCGTAACAAGGCAAAAGATTATTTGAAACGCAACCAGCTCTTCGAGACAAAAATAAAGGCGGCTATCAAGGCTACTAAAACCACTACTGATATAGAATTTGAGTTTAACGACACGATCATTGCAGACAGCCAGTTGTCTATGATCTTCGTCGTATGCGATCCTATAAACCCGGCACCGGCGCAGATTTGTCTTGCATTGCAAATTTTATGTGGCTTTAGTGTGGAAGAGATTGCCAATGCCTTTTTGTGTCATGCAGAAACCATTAAGAAGCGGCTGCAAAGGGCGCGTGCCAATTTACGCACGGAGGGTTTTCAGTTACGGAGCTTAAGCCAGGCCGAAATCAGCACAAGACTGGATGTTGTTTTAAAAACAATCTACCTGCTTTTTAATGAGGGCTATTTTTCCCAGCGTGAAAAAGAATTGGTACGAAAAGACCTGTGTTCAGAAGCGATACGATTAACATTATTGTTAGCCGAAAATAATCTCACCAATATTCCCAGGGTCCATGCATTGCTGGCTTTACTGTGTTATCAGAGTTCGCGGTTGAATGCCCGTACCAATGATGCCGGGGAGGCCATATTATATGATGACCAGGACAGAGATTTATGGGATCCCTTTCTTATTGAGAAGGGAAACTATTATTTCTGGAAGGCATTTGGCAGCCAGGAGCTTTCCACCTATCATCTGGAAGCAGGCATTGCTTACTGGCATACTACCCGAACGGGTGACAAATGGCCCCAGATACTACAGTTATATAATCAGCTGCTTATGATGGAATATTCGCCGGTTTCTGCTATCAACCGCACATTTGCCTTTGCGAAGGTGTATGGCAACGAACAGGCGATTAAAGAAGCGGCAAAACTGGACCTGAAGGAGAATAGCTATTATCACGGGTTAATGGGTTTTTTGTATACCGGTATTGATGCAGCACTCGCCGTTACCCACTATCAGCAGGCACTAACGCTTACCAGTTCCCTTGTTGAAAAGAAAGTGTTCAAAGATAAAATCGCACAGCTGGACAGTAATGTTCAGTAAATTATTATCAGTTTGTCTGATGATTGTTCCTTGTTCCCCCGGCAGATTTACTATATTTATCTTGATTTGTATAGTAAATAGCTTTAGCCAAATGGATAGATTACGCAAACATATTGAGGAAATAACCCCGGTAAGCGATGAAGAATTTGAGTACATTAAAAGCTTTTTCACTTTAAAGCGTGTTCTTAAAAATCAATTCCTGATTCATGAAGGGGATGAGGTCATCAACGAATACCTGGTCTTATCCGGCTTATACAAAGTGTTTTTTGTGAATGAAGATGGCAAGGAATTCATCGTTCAGTTTGCAAAGGAGAACTGGTGGATGTCTGACTACCAGGGATTCTTTTTACAAAAGAAAGCAGGTTTTTTCATAGAGTGCTTTGAGGCGGGAGAAGTATTGACTTTAACGCTGGCATCAAGGGAGAAGTTGTCTGCTGAGTTTCATAAAATGGAGCATTTTTTCAGGAGAAAACTGACCAATGGCTATGTTGCTTTGCAGCAAAGGATCAAGCTATTATTATCCAGTACGCCACAGGAGCGGTATGAGACTTTTTCACAGTTGCATCCTGATCTCATGCAGCGGATCCCTAAAAAGATGATTGCGGAATACCTGGGAGTGACGCGGGAAACCTTAAGCAGGTTGTATGCTAAATAGGTGTGATCGTAATCACACTTTTTTTGTGAGCTTACTCCTTCATCCATGGGTGCTTTTCAAAGCATCTTTGTGTTAGAAATTTAAACACAAAACATCATGGACTTACAATTAAAAAACAAAAAGGTTTTCATCTCCGGTTCTACCGCGGGTATTGGATATGCCATTGCAAAGACATTTGCACAGGAAGGGGCCATTGTGTATATAAATGGACGTAACAAGTCTAAGGTAGATGAGTCGGTTCAAAATATTATTACAGATACGGCTAATGAACAGGTGCTTGGTATTACAGCTGATTTGACGACTGAAGAAGGGTTTAAGATACTTTCCCAGGAATTAAAAGAAGTGGATATACTTGTCAATAACCTGGGCTTATTTGAGCCGGTTTCATTTTTCGGGTCCAAAGATGCTGACTGGACAAAGCTTTTCGATATCAATGTGATGAGTGGCATCCGGTTAACCCGTTTTTATATGTCTAAAATGCTGGAAAATAACTGGGGTCGTGTCATATTTATTTCAAGTGAATCAGGCTTGCAGGTACCTACTGAAATGATACATTATGGTATGACTAAAACGGCGCAGCTTTCATTAACTAATGGATTGGCTCAATTGACGAAGGGAAGCCGTGTTACTGTCAATGCAGTATTACCGGGTCCTACTTTTTCAGATGGCGCCAGCCGGTTTTTTGGTGAATTAGCTGCACAGAGAGGTGTTACTATAAAAGAAGTAGAAACCCAGTATTTCACAGAGACAAGACCTTTAAGTCTTTTACAACGATTTATTTCTCCGGATGAGGTGGCGGCAACGGTGGCTTTTCTTTCCAGCGAATGGGCGGCGGCGACTAATGGCGCGTCTATAAGAGTAGATGGAGGTATTTTAAAAGGCTTGCAGTAATGTAAAATGTGTGTTTGCTGAAGGGGATCTGCAACATGATAGAAGTTGCCCGGTATTTATGGAATATGATGCTGTTCCTGCATCATTCTACAAATACATCTCATATGAAAAAGATAAAGTTCCTCTTCTTTCTCCTGCTAACGGGGTTCATTTCCCTTCAGCTACAGGCGCAACGTAGTATTGAAGGTATTGTGAAGAATACAGCCAACCAGGTACTCACAGGCGCTAAAGTTAAGATCAAAGGGCCGGCAGTAGGGGTAGAGACTTCGAAAACCGGAAAGTTTATATTGAAGATTGCAGCAAAGGATTCAATATTGATCGTGTCTTATGATGGTTATATTACCCAGGAAGTGCTGATCAGGACTACCTCAAAGTTTGTGATTGTGACCATGAAACCGGCGCCTGTACATAAAGATATGGTAGCGGAGTATCAAAATGAAGTGAGTGTTTCAGCGTATGTGAGTAATATAAATGTAAGGTCCAGACCGCAACGAAATAATACCAATGTTTTGAAGGTAATGCAAAACGAGGTACCTGGTATGGCTATTCGCCAACCATTCGTAGAAGATAATGAGTCTTATAGTGCGATTAAGGAAAATAAACTCCAGCAGGTAAGTGACCAGCCTTTGAGTACGTTCTCTATTGATGTGGACAGGGCATCTTACGCTAATGTTCGCCGTTATCTCAACAATGGTAATCTTCCTCCGAATGATGCGGTGCGGGTTGAAGAGCTGATCAACTATTTTGATTATCACTATAAAGCACCTGCTGGCAAGGACCCGGTTGCGATCTATACAGACATGGCTACCTGCCCATGGGATACCGCACACCAGCTGGTAAGAATTGCGCTGAAAGGAAAGGAAATACCCCAGGAACAACTGCCTCCGGCAAACCTTGTATTCCTGGTAGATGTATCTGGCTCTATGAGCGATTTCAATAAACTGCCGCTTATTAAACAAGCTATGGCGGCGATGCTGCCACAATTGCGGAGCAAGGATAAAATAGCAATCGTGACTTATGCAGGTAATGCCAGCATTGCCTTGCGACCAACTTCAGGTACCGAGAAAACGAAGATACTGGATGCTATCAATCAACTGGAAGCAGGTGGATCTACGGCAGGAGAATCAGGGATCAATATGGCTTATGAAACCGCCATGCAGCATTTTATGAAGAATGGGAATAATAGAATTATCCTGGCGACTGATGGAGATTTCAATGTAGGGGTATCTTCTGAAAATGAACTGGAGAAACTGGTGGAAAAGAAAAGAGCAAGTGGTATCTACTTATCTGTGCTGGGTTTCGGCATGGGTAATTACAAGGATTCCAAGCTGGAAATACTGGCGGATAAAGGAAATGGTAACTATGCATATATCGATAATTTTGAAGAAGCACGCCGCACTTTTGTGACTGAGTTCGGTAGTACATTATTTACGGTAGCAAAGGATGTGAAGTTGCAGGTGGAGTTCAATCCGCAGTATGTGCAGTCTTACAGATTGATCGGGTATGAAAACAGGATGTTGGAGAATAAGGACTTTAATGACGATAAGAAAGATGCGGGGGAAATCGGTGTAGGCCATACCGTTACCGCGCTGTATGAGATCGTGCCTGCGGGAGGCAAGTCTGGTAGCAAGCTGTTGAACAGACCTGAGGTGGATTCACTGAAGTATCAGCAGCATATTGCAAAGAATGGTTTTAGCGGGGAAGCGCTGACAGTGAAATTGCGTTATAAACAACCAAAGGAGGATACCAGCCAACTGCTGTCTCAGGTGTTACCCTGGAAGATCCAGGATATTAAAAATGCACCGGAAGACTTCAGATTAGCGACCGCGGTAGCTGAATTTGGATTATTATTACGTGATTCTGAAAATAAAGGTAAGGCTAGTTATGCTGATGTATTATCGCTGGCTAAAGGTGCGAAGGGAGAGGACGAAGAAGGCTACAGGACTGAGTTTATACAGTTAGTAAAGAAAGCGGCGATATTGAAAAATGAGGTGGCTGCTAATTGAATTTAGTGAACAAATCTGGCTGAACAGCCAATTATTTTGAAAACAAATTTGGTAGTGTATAATCATTTACGCATCTTTGCAACCTCATTGTGAGGTAGAGCAGAGGTAGCTCGTCGGGCTCATAACCCGAAGGTCAGAGGTTCGAATCCTCTCCTCGCTACAAAGAAACGGCTTCAAATCTAAGATTTGAAGCCGTTTTGTTTTTCCCCACTGCACCGTATACTTCCCAATTGATGAATGTATCAAATTGATTTTGCGCATAGCTGTGGCTGGCAATCAGGTTGATTGCAGGGGTCGGGAGCCATCTTGTGATTACAATCTATTTCGGGTGGAATCTATCAATCCATCTTTGTGGAGTAGTACGGAGATGGATTTCATTCTCATATAAGGAATGCTTAGGTACATATATCCCTGTTGCCCGGCATTCGTA
>Ga0207426_1002567_pt1 | contig 11337 bp, 6 predicted proteins | sample AraplaMF_Cvi_mMS_FD_184265 | JGI IMG/M metagenome (GOLD analysis project Ga0207426, IMG submission 184265) | Arabidopsis root microbial communities from the University of North Carolina, USA - plate scrape MF_Cvi_mMS (SPAdes) (version 2) | ecosystem: Host-associated > Plants > Roots > Endosphere ...
GCGGCGCACTCGAAACTGTCGAAGGTGTGCACGGCACCCGCCGCGTGGACCTCGAAGGCCATCTCATAGTCGTTTCCGCAGACCTCACAAACAGCCATCACGTACTCCTTCGTTGACTGGCTTCGACGGCTCCCGCGCGAAGGCGGCTTCTCCATCACCTCATGGGGCCGGGCTCCCGGCGCGCCACAGGAGCCAGATGGCGCAGTGCGGGCACCGGAGGCAGACGGCCTGGAGCCTGAACCGGAGCAGCGGCGGCGACGGCGACGGCGACTAAGGGCTGTCCCGTCATCCCTGGCGGGCGCACGACGACAGCTACGGCACCTCGGCGGAGAGCGGGGCGCGACCGGTTCGCGGTCAGTTCCCGGTCAGTTTGCCGTCAGGACTTCGCGGGCCGCCCGTTCGCCGGAGCGCACCGCGCCCTCCATCAGTCCATGCATCAAGGTCGCCGATTCCGTGCTCGCCCAGTGGATCCGGCCCACGGGCTCGCGCAGCGCGCTGCCGTAATTGGTCAGTGCGCCCGGCGGGAAGTGGGCGACCATGCCGCCCAGCGACCACGGTTCCTCGGACCAGTCGGTCTCCAGATACGCGGTGGGACGGCGTGCCTCCGGGCCGAAACGCTCGGCGAGCGCGTCCAGCCAGACGTCCCGCCGTTCCTGGGGATCCAGACGGCCCAGCCGTACGGCCCCGGCTCCGAACGCGTAGCTGCTCAGCACGCCCGGCTCTCCCGAGCGGGGAGTCTGGTCGATGGTGATCGGGACGGGCGACCGGGGCGCGAGCGTCTGGCCCGACAGCTTCTGGCCCCGCCAGAACGGCTCGGCGTACTGCGTGTGCACGCGGATGATCGCCCCGGGCACCAGACGTTGCCGCAGGTGGCTGTGGGCGGCGGGCAGCGGCGGATCGAAGAGGATCCGGCCGGCGAGCACGGGCGGAGTGGCCACGATGACCCGTCGTGCCCTTACGGCGAACGCGTCGGAGGCGACCTCTACGTCGGTCGCGTTCTGGACGATCCGACGGACCGGGCTGGACAGGTGCACCGCCGCGCCCAGGCGCGCGGCCATCCGCCGGGCCAGTTCGGGGGCTCCGCCGTCCACGAGGTGGGATTCCGTCTTCCGGTTGTCGGTGTAGTAGCCGAAGCCGCTGCGCCCGCCGCCGCGTGCCAGGACGAGTGCGCCCAGCAGTGAGACTTCCGCCGGGTCGGCGCAGAACAGCAGATTCATCGTCGATTTGAGGAGGGTGTGGGCGGTTGCCGAGGGCACGTTGAGCGGGTGGGAGAGCCACTGCCCGAGCGTGCGGGCATCCCAGGCCCGTGCGCGCCGGGCCTGCCAGGGAGCATCCTTCGGAAGCCGCCGCGCCATCAGGTTCAGGCGCAGGAACGCCCACCCGAGGGTGGCCAGTGCCGCCGGGCCGGTCTTGGGGATGCCGCGGTGACGGCGGTTGTGCCCGTCGAGGCAGACCAGGTGATCGCCGTCGTCGTACTGCGGGTAGACCTCCAGCCCCAGCTCGCGGCAGAGCTGGAACATCCGTTCCTGGCCCTTGCCCAGCCAGGTACCGCCCGCGGACACCACGGTGCCGTCGGGCAGCTCCCGGTTCCAGACCCGGCCGCCCACCCGGTCCCTGGCTTCGAGCACCACGACCTCTCGCCCGGCCTCGGCCAGCTGCCGCGCGGCCGCCAGTCCCGCGAATCCGGCGCCCACGACACACACGTCCGCTGTCAGCTGTTCCATGACCTACCTCCACAGAGCAGCCTCGCTTGCCGGGGCCCGCGGCGCCCGGTGGGTGACTCGGCCGGGCGGCGGCGGGGGCCGGTCGGGTGACCCGCGGGGCGACATCAGCCGTGGAGGAACGGGGTGAGGTGGAGCAAAGTGCCCGGACCGGGTTTCCACCCACGGTCCGGGCACCTTCACCTCTTCACCGGCTACGACACCCACCGTCGCCGGGCACCGACCACCGCTGGCACCACCACGGCCACCGCTACAGGCCACCGCTACGGCTCCAGGAGAATCCTCACCCCGCCATTGCGCTCGATCGCCTGCTCGCTGTACAGCAGCGGGAAGTACTCCCCCGCGCTCCACTTGTCGTGGAGGTCGCTGTAGTGCTTGCTGCGCTGATCGCCGGACTGGCCGGGGGCGTTGATGACGCGCGAGTTGTCCCATCCGCCGACGTCGATGGCCATCTTGAAGGTCGCGCCGACGACTTCCGCGTACGGATACTCGGGGTAGTGGAAGTACGAGGCGCAGACCGTGTCGAAGGTGCCGCCTCTCTCGGTGGGCCCCACGTTCGGGCCGCCGAGTGGGTGGATGAATACGTGGATGTGCATCGCGCCCCACCGCCACGCGTTCTCGTCGGCGCCGAGTTTCGAGGCGACCTCGGCGTAGGCCTTCGGGAGCGTGCTGAGCAGCAGTTCGTCCCGCTTGCGCGCGCCGTTGGCGCCGAACCAGTCGTCGGGGCGGACGAATGAGTCGTTCACGAGGCGCAGGTCCAGATCGATACTGATACCCACGAGCTGATCGGCCGCCGGCTTCGGCAGCAGGAGCTGGGCCCACGCGGGATACAGGAACCGCATGACCCACGTCTCGAACAGGGCCGCTGCCGCCGAGTCCTTGTCGGCGACGCCGTCATAACCGGACAGCAGCCGCAGCGCCTTGGCCGTCGTCGGGTCGGCCGAACGCAGCTTCTTCACATAGGGCAGGATCTGCCGGGCCACTCCCGACTTCACATCGTTCTGAAGCGCCACGGTGTCAGCGAGGGAGGTACGTCGCTGCTGGGAAAGGACCTCGTGGATCCGGTCCTTCCGATAGGCCGGCTGCCACTCGTATGTGGGCGTCGGATAGCCGGCGGGGAAGTTGTACTCATTGGCCGACACGAAGAAACCCGACCGCGGATTGTGCGAGGTGGGCAGCTGCGCGTTCTTGTAGAACCCGTCCCATTCGAAACGCCCGTCACCGGGCACCGGAAGCCGACCGTCATACCCTCGGCCGCTGCGCTTCGGAAGGATCGCTCCGGGAACCCAGCCGATGTCGCCCTTGGTGTCGGCGTAGACCAGATTCGAGCCGGGGGTCTTCCATGTGCTGATCGCCTCGACGAACTCGCGCGAGTCCGCGGCACGCTGGTAGTTGAGGCTGCCGAGATAGGGCGAGGTGCCCGGTTCGGTCCAGACCGTGCGCACCGCGTAGGCCCTGTGGTTCTTTGCGTCAATCTTGACGACCGGGCCGTGTCGGGTGAACGAGAGCTGAGCCTGGCGGGGTTCGCCGCCGGCCACCGGTATTTCTTCGGTGACGGTGGTCAGCTTTTCCCAGCCATCGCGGTAGCGGTATTTGCTGTGATCCTGCGGATCGAGTTCATACACGTAGAGATCCGCCTGGTCGGCGGGGAGATTGGTGAGACCGAACGCCACATTGCCGTTGTGCCCCATGCTGATGCCGGGATTCCACGGTTCACCGGCACCGATGATGTTCAGTCCGGGAGCGCTGAGATGGGCGATATAGCGGTTGGCGGGCAGTGTGTAATCCTCCCGGTGCGGATCGCCCGCGAGGATCGGCCGGCCGGTCGCCGTCCGCGTTGGCGCCACCGCCCAGGCATTGCTGCCGGTCACGCTCTCCCGCAGGGCATTCTGCCCGTCCGACATCCTGCGTAAGGTGCCGTTCGCGAACACCATGGGAGACGTGGCGAGGCTGTAGACCCCGAGGACATCGGCGGGGATGAGGCTCAGATCGAGCCCCTCCGGCACCTGCACGGTGTGGTCGGGCTCCAGCTTGCGGAAGTAGCCGCTCGCCTTATTCCCTCCGACGTTCATCAGCCGGGCACGGGCGACCTGCGAACTCAGGGTGTTCCCGATTGCGTGGGTACGGATGCGCACCACGTCCTCCGGAATCCAGCGTGCGGGCCGGTAGCCCAGCTTCTGGAATTCGGTCGGCATGGCGTCGGGGTGGTCACCGAGCCAGTCGAGGTAGCCGTTGATCCCGGCGACGAAACGCGTCGCCGCCTCGCGCGCCTCGGGCCCATAACTCGCCCACTCCGCCGCCATGTCACCGCGGTAGAGAAACAACCGCGCGGCTCTGTCCTGCTCGACGTAGGACGCACCCAGCACCTCGCTGAAACGGCCCAGACCGCGCCGCCGCCAGGTGTCGATCTGGAAAAGCCGCTCCCGGGCGACATTGAAACCCTGCGCCTGAAACAGATCACCGACGTTGTCGGCAAAAATATGCGGCACACCCCAGATATCGACCGTCATCCGCACCGGCCGCTTCAGCCCGGGCACGGAATATCTCTGCCCCTCGTCCTCCTTCCACCGCGTGCCCAATGGCTGGGCAACCGCCGTACCGGCCGGGAGGGTGCCGGTCAGCGCGGCAGCAGCGCCGACGAGCCCGGTACCCAGCAGGGCCCGGCGGGAAGGAGGACGTGACATGGCATTCCTCAAGACGAGTTCGGCGAACGGTCAGTGACCCGCAGCGGCATCACACACACGGACATCACGCCCCTTCCTCCGAGGGGTCGAGGCCGATGCCCCCGCACGGGAAAGCTATCCGGCCGCCGAGCGGCATCACACCCGTAACCAGCCCCTAATCTGCGGGGTGCTGTCACTGCCCCTAAAGGCTGTCCCGCATTTCCGTGAGGTCCAAGGGCGGCAGCTGAGACAGCTCGGCGCCGGCCGCGCTCATGGCGGCGGCGTAGCGCGGGGTGCCCAGGAGCGCCGTCAGGGCGTCGGCGATCTCGCCGCGTCTGGCCGTGACGTCCAGCGCCCGGCCCAGGCCACTGCGGGCGAACGCGGCGGCGTTCTCGGGCTGATCGGCGAGAACACCCAGGCCCAGGACGGGCGTTGCCCCCTGTACCGCGTCGAGCAGGGACGCCCGGCCTCCGTGCGTCACGAACAGGTCGGCCCGGTGCAGAAGCGCGGGCTGCGGAGCGTGCTCGACGACCTTGATGTGAGGGCTCGCGCTCGGCAGGTGCGGCGCGAGGTCTCCCGCGGACACGATCGCGTCGCAGTCGATCGCGTGGAGGGCGGCCATGATCTCCCGGTAGACGTTCTCGATGGCGGTCCGCAGGCCGGACATCGCGGTGGTCAGGGTGCCGAGACTCACGTAGACGAGCGGGCGCGACGGGCGGAAGGAGGGGGCAGCGTCCAGCCGCTCGGGGAGGGCGGTGCGGAAGGCCGCGACGGTGCGTCGGACCGCGCGCGCCGAGGGTGGGGGCGCCTCGTAGAACCAGTGGACCGGCGCGGGGGTGAGCATCGGGGGGAGCGTGGGTGTGTCCTGCTCGTACTGCTTGTAGAGGGGAAGCAGCGCGGGCGCGATGTGGGTGTCCCAGAGATCCAGGAGCACCGGCCCGAGGCCGTTGTCCGCTGCGAGCAGGGGCAGTTGCAAGGCCCTGGCCGCGAGATGCGCGCCGAGGTCGCTGCACTCGGCGATCACCAGGTCGGGCCGCTCCCGGGTCCACGCGGTGAGCAGGTCATGGGTCTTCGCCTCGGCCTGTTCGGGCCAGAGCCGGCCGAAGACGTACCGGTTGAAGGGGGCGTTTCCGCACCTCTGCCAGACCTCGCTCGCCGCCTGCTGGACGCCGGACTCGCACGTCCAGTTCGTACCGGCCCCGGAGAACGCCACCCCGCGTCGCCGGGCTTCGCGGCGGAACATGAAGGGGGCGTGGAGCGTGACCTGGTGGCCCTGTCTAAGGGCCGGGCAGATGACGTAGTCCAGCGCGGACACATGTGAAGGTATCGGTTCGGCGGTGATCGCTATCCGTAAGGCCACCAAGGCACTCCAAGCTCTTTCCATCGGGTCAACGCCCTGGGCGGTGCGGCAGCCTTCGGCCGCTTCGACCGTGCTGCGCTGTTACGTGCCTCGGTGTTTGGCTGTTGCGTTGCCGAGGCGGCTCGATTCGAGCCTGCGGCATGCTCCGTCCCAGCCCCCACCAGCGACGGGCAGTTCGGGATACGGGAACGTCTGAACCAGCCGTGACCAGCAGATATACGCGTCACCTGGAACGCTGGAAAGGAACGCCGGGCAGCTTCGGGCATCCTTGGCGCCGAGTGACGGGTGGGGAACCTTCTTCCGCCCCCTCTCGTCAGTCACCACGTGTTTGGACCTTGGAGTGACATTGACGAGTTCACCAGCCGGATCGAGAACATCATCGGTGGCTACCCCACCGGGGACCCGTGGGCGACGATTGAGCTGTGCATAGGCCAGCTGGAGACCGATGTGGACAGTGATGCCACTGTCTACTGGGTCCTCGGTGTCGCTGCGGTCGGGCCGTGGATGGAGTGGTGTGACGAGCGGCCGGATCTCGTCCGGCGGGCGGAGAAGGCGCTGGAGGGGGCGGTTGCTGTCCTTCGCCGACACGAGGACAGCTGTACGCATGACGCGCATCCGTGGGATGGAGGGCCGTTCGTCGTCCCGGACGATCTCACGACGTTCATGTACGAGATTCAGGAAGCGGACGAGTGGGAGCCCGATCCGGAGTACCCGGACGACGAGGCTCCGTACGGCGCGGACTTCGGCACACGCATGCGGTGCCCGCGCAATGTGGCCGCGTTCGCGAGGAACCCGTCCGCCCTCTCGGGGATGGCGCCTGACCTCGACTGACCGGACCGCTTTCTTGCGGACCGGCGGGCAGGCCATGGATGGGAGCCGCCGCCACGGGCGAACCATGCCCTGGCGGCGGCCCCGCTCCCCCTCAGCTCAGCCGCGTCGTGGCGTACACCTCGATGGCATCGCGCTGATACGCGGCCAGGCCCGGTGCGATCGCCTCGTATGCCGCGTGCCACTGTTCGTTGTCCACGCAGGAACGGCCGATCGCGCGATACTCCTCGGCGGAGGCGGCCCGGAGTTCGGCCAGCCCCCGGTACTGGGCATCGATCTCGGCCTGCACCGGTTCGGCGTCGGCCGGCATTCCGGCGGCCAGCAGTTCGGCCAGCCGGATCATCTGCGCCGTGCGCTTGCGGTGCCCGGCCTCGATCTCCGCCTCGCTCATCGCCGACGTACGCCGCTCGACCTCCCCCGCCAGTTCCGGGAAGGCGCGCAGGCTCTCCTCGTACTGGGCGGGCTGGACCCCTTCGAAGAGGTTCTCCGGTCTGTTGATGCCGGTCATGGGGCTGCCGTCCTTCCCGGACTGCTCCAGTTCGGTGATCGTGCGGGAGACGGTGCCGGCCAGGGCATCCAGCCGGTCGCGCTCGGCGAGCAGCCGGCGGTGGTGGCCGCGCAGGGCCGCCAGTTCGTCGATCTGCGCGGCCAGCACCCGGCCGATCTCGGTCAGCCCCAGGCCCAGCGCCCGCAGTACGAGGATTTGCTGCAACCGCAGCAGCTCGCGCTCCTCGTAGTAGCGGTGACCGTTGGCGCCGATCCGGGCCGGCGGCAGCAGTCCGATCTCGTCGTAATGCCGCAGCGTCCGGGCCGTCACACCCGACATCCGGGCGACCTCCGCAATCGGCCAGGCCATCGCCGCCTCCTCACACATGTGTCACCGGGCCGCTCTCTGCGGCCCTGGTCATGACGGTAGAAGCTGCCGCAGGGACAACTTCAAGCCCCGGATTTCACGATGGTGGCAAGGGCCTGGCGTGCGGCGGCCGGAGCGTTCAGGCGGCCCCGTGCACCGCCGGTCGTGGTCGGTCCGGGGCCGGCGCCGCCGGTCAGATGCCTTCGGGGACGCGCCGGGGCGACAGTGCGTGCAGAAGCCCGGTGGCCGGCAGGTCGGGGTGGAGGTAGACATGTTCGCGGCGCAGCTCGACCGCGGCGGCGAGTCTGCCGAAGGTCCGCGCGGCGGCCTCCGGGTCGCCGGCCAGGTACTCGGCCTGGCCGAGCAGGCCCAGGTGGAGCGGCAGGCGGAAGTGGGTCCGGGACCGGCCCAGTTCAGCGAGGGCGGAGCGCATCTGGGCGAGACCGTCCGCCGCCTGACCGGAGTGCGTCCGGGCCCAGCCCTCGGGCAGGCTGAGCATCGCCTTCCAGTAGAGCAACCCATGGTTCTCGGCCAGGCCGGTGCCCTCGGCGCCGGACCGCCCGGCGGTGTCCACGTCGCCCTCCCACGCCGCGATGACCGCGTCCACGTACAGCGCGAAGGCCCGGTCGGAGGGCCGGCTGTCGAACTCCGTCAGGAGCAGCAGCTCGCGGCGGCGCTCGGCGGCGGCGGTACGGTCGCCGATGAGCCAGCGGGTGAACGCGTTGTAGGAGCGGCACGAGACCCGGGGGTCGTGCTGGAAGGTGCGGGCGAGCGTGAGCGCCTGGTGCGCGAAGCGGTCCGCCGTCGCCACGCCCTCCTCCAGCTTCGCCAGCGCCTCGGGCAGCCGGCCACGGACGTGCAGGACGATGCCCGCGCCGTAGGCGGCGCCGAGCAGGGCGACCGGATCGCCCGTACGCCCGCCGATCTCGCGCAGCAGCCCCGAGTACCGCAGGGACCCGTCGTACCGGCCGGTGACCAGCTGCGCCGCGCACAGGGCCCAGAGCACCGAGGGGTCCTCGGGGGCGGCGAGCGCCGTGCCGAGCGCCCGGCCCCGGTGGAGCGCGGCCTCCGCCTCGGCCGCGCCGTAGCCGCGGGTGGTCGCCAGCACCTGGCCGAGCTGGATGTGCAGCCGCTGTTCCAGGCGCAGTGTCTCCTGGTCGTCGGGCGGGAGGGTGCCGACCAGGTGCACGGCCCGCCGCAGCCAGATCTCCACCTGTTCGTAGGCGAGTTGGTGTTCGGCGTCCTCGGCGGCGCGCAGCAGGCGGGGCAGCACCCGGGCGGCGGGGAGCTCGGACCGGCCGTGCCAGGAGTGGTGGGCGACCCGCTCGGCCTCCGCTCCCCCGGCTTCGTCGCCGGGGCGCCGGGTCGCCAGCGCCTCGGCGACCCTGGCGTGCAGCCGGTGGCGTACCTGCCGGTCCAGTTCGTCGGTGAGGGTCTCCCGCACCAGCGCATGTGCGAAGTGCAGGCGGTCGGGGTGGTGCGGGTCCTCGGCCAGCAGTCCCGCTGCGATCGCCGGCTCCAGGGCGGCGCTGACGGGCTCGTCGGGGCCGGCCGTGCGCGCCAGGAGGTGGGTGTCGACCTCGGTGCCGATGACGGCGCACAGGTGCAGCACGCGGAGGACCGGTTCGGGCAGCGCCGTGAAGCGCTGGCGCAGCGCGTCCCGGACCCCGGCCGGAACGCTCGCGAGGAGCACCTCGATGGCTCCCGGTTCGTGCAGCCGGCGCACATCGCCGAGCAGGGTCAGCAGCTGCGTGACGAAGTACGGGTTGCCGCCGCTGCGCTCGTGGAGCACATCGATGACATCGGCGCGGACGCCGGGCCCGGCCTGGGCCTCGACGAGGGAGGCGACGGCCTGCCGGGAGAGGCCGCCCAGCCGCAGGGTCTCGGTGCGGGGCCCGCGCAGCACCTCCGAGAGCGCCCGGCGCAGGGACGTGTCGGACTCCATCTCGGGCTGACGGGTCGTCAGCACGATGCTCAGCGGACGGTCATGGCGCCGGGTGACGAGCAGTCTGAGCAGATCCAGCGAGGCGGCGTCGGCCCAGTGCAGATCCTCCAGGAGCAGCACCAGCGGGCGGGCGGCGGCCAGTTCCAGCAGCACCTCGCAGACCGCGTCATGGGTGAGGAAGCGGGCATGGCCCCAGTCACCGCCGGGCGCCACCCGCTCCGCGGCGTCGGCCGGATGCCTCGGCATCACCGGGGCCAGTAAGGCTTCGAACGGCGCGCAGGCGGCGCGGAAGGCGTCCGGCCGGGTGGCCGACAGCCCGCGCAGGACCTGGGCCCAGAGCCAGTACGGCGGTACCCCCTCCCCCGGGAAGCAGTGACTCCACACCACGTCGGGAGCGTCGCCTGACGCGTGCAGGGACGTGGCGAGCTCGGTCAACAAGCGGGTCTTGCCGACACCGGCGGGACCGAGGACACAGGCCACATGGCCGTGTCCGGCGCGGGCCGCGGCGGCGGCCCGGGTCACCAGGCGCAGTTCGCGGGCGCGGCCGGCGAACAGGGACGGCCCGGCGGGCTCCGCCGGCTCACCGCCCGCACCGGGCGGGGCCGGCCGCTCGGCCTCGTCCGGAGTGGGCGCGGGCGGGGACAGCGCCACGGCAGGCCGGACGGCGGGCAGCACGGCCGGTTCGGCGGCCGGGCCGTCGTCGAGTTCCTGCCGGAGGATCGCGGTGCGTATCCGCTGGAGTTCGGCCGCGGCGTCGACGCCGAACTCCGCCACGAGATGGCTCCGGGTCCGCTCGTACAGCTCCAGCGCCTCGGCCTGCCTGCCCAGCTGCGACAGGGCGGTCATCAGATGACCGATGAGCCGTTCCCGGGCCGGATGGCGACGCGCCTCCTGCGCCAGCTCGGCCGCCACTTCCTCGGCCCCGCCGAGGGCGAGCCGCGCCTCGGCACCGCTCTCGACGGCCGTGAGCCGTAACTGTTCGAGCCGGCCGCGCTCGTCGAGGAGCACCGGGTGGGCGGAGAACTCCGTGTACGGGGAGCCCTGCCACAGGGCGAGCGCCTCGGCGATCCGGTCGCGTGCCGCCACCGCGTCCCGCCGCCCCAGCAGTCGGCGCCCCTCCGCCACCAGCTGCTCGAAGCGATGGGCGTCGCTCTGCTCCGGTGCCAGGCCCAGCACGTAGCCGGGCGCGCGGTGGCGCACCAAGGACGGTTCGCCCGGACCCTTCGCGACGTCCAGTGCCCGGCGCAGGTGGGAGACGTGGCTCTGGAGCGCGCCCACCGGCCGGCGGGGCGGCGCGTCCCGCCAGAGTTCCTCGACGAGTACCTCGGTGGGGACGACCCGGCCCAGCCGGATGAGCAGCAGGGCGAGCACGGCCCGGCGGCGGGGCGGACCGAGCGGCAGCTCCCGTCCGTCGTGCTGCGCCGTCATGGGCCCGAGGACGCGGAGGAGAGGTCCGGAGGCTCCCGCTCGCTGGTGCGGGCCGGGCAGGGGAGCTGCGGACATCAGGAGCCTCAATCGTTCTCACACGTGCCGGCCACGGGGTGCGGCCCGAAAGGGACAACGACGTCCCGAAAACGTGATCTTGGCACACGCGGCGGGCGCTCTCCAGACGTCGAAATCAGCCACCGGCAAGGTTCCGGCAAGGAGCACCCGGCCCTCGGCAAGAGCAGGTCAGCGGCCGGAGCAGGATGCCGCAAGGGCCATACCGCAGGATGGGTCCGCGGGACCTCATACCGATGACCCCTACCGAGCGGAAACCTCATGCACGGACAGGGCAACGCCCCTCTCGCCCCACCTCTTTGCCGGATCGTGACGCCCCGTCAGGACCGCCGCTTCCCGGGAGGCGGCGCATGATCGGCGCGACATCCCCGTCCGCTCCGCTGCGCCTCGTGGTGGGCATCACCGGCGCGACCGGCGCCGTGCTGGGCGTACGGCTGCTGGAGCGGCTGCGGGAGCACGGCGGGGTC
>Ga0207426_1002569_pt1 | contig 11331 bp, 10 predicted proteins | sample AraplaMF_Cvi_mMS_FD_184265 | JGI IMG/M metagenome (GOLD analysis project Ga0207426, IMG submission 184265) | Arabidopsis root microbial communities from the University of North Carolina, USA - plate scrape MF_Cvi_mMS (SPAdes) (version 2) | ecosystem: Host-associated > Plants > Roots > Endosphere...
GCACCCCGGGCGCGGAGCCGGTGGCCGAGGGCGACGGGTATGCGGCCGCGCTGCTGCTGGACGGCTGGGCGCTGCTGGGGCGGCCGGACCTGCGGGCGGGGGAGGAGGCGCTGCGCCGCTGGCTGGGCGCCGCCGCGCTGGTCCGTGGCCAGGCGGCGGGCGGCACGGTCGCGGTGATCGCGGAGCCGACGCTGCGGCCGGTGCAGGCGCTGGTGCGCTGGGATCCGGTCGGCCACGCGGTCCGTGAGCTGGCCGAGCGGGCCGAGCTGGGCTTTCCGCCGGTGTCGCGGATGGCTGCCGTGGCCGGTCGCGCCGACGATGTCACCGAGCTGTTGAGTTCCGCCGAACTCCCCGCGGGCGCCGAGGTGTTGGGTCCCGTACCGCTTCCGGTGCCGGACCCCGCCCGCCCGCGCCGCCCGGGCGACCCGCCGCCGGGCGAGCAGTGGGAGCGTGCGCTGGTCCGGGTCCGCCCCGGCCAGGGCGCGGCCCTCGCCGCCGCGCTCAAGGCGGCCCGCGCGGCCCGGCTGGTCAAGCGGGAGGGGGAGGCCGTACGGGTCCGGATCGATCCGCCCGATCTGGGGTGAACGTCCGGCCGGGCGGGCCGTCGGTGCGTCCCACCCCCGGACATGGCGCCGCCCCGGGACCGAGGCGGCGTCCCGGGGCGTTGGCGAGCGGCGTGGGGGCGAAGGCGCCCGGTGTCGCGGGTGGTTCAGCCGTTGCGGGGGCCGGGGAAGGCGCCCGGCCGGGCCGGTTCGTCGCGGGCGGCCGCGGAGGGCTGGGCGGGCATGGACCGGGCGGCCGGGACCGACGGCGCACCGGGCAGTCCCGCGGCCACGGTCACCGCACGGGTCGCGGTGGTCTCGGGCGAACGCACCGCCGGCTCGGCGCCGTTGGTCTCCGCGGCGGGCTGGGTCGCGGCTCTGCGGGCACCGTAACGACGGTGTACCGCCTGTTTGGTGACGCCGAGCGCCGAGCCCACCGCGTCCCACGAGAATCCCAGCGAACGGTCGAAGTCGACCGCGGCCGTGACAAGGGTTTCGACGCTGTCCCGCAGTTCCTGGGCGAGGCGCACCGTCGGAGCGGGCGCGCGTCCGTAGACGACGAAGCCCGCGGAAGGGCCCGTGCGCCGGGGCCGGTAGACGTTGCCGAGCTGAGCGGTCAGCGTGCGCAGTGCGTCCACCTGCCGGCGCACCCGCTCGATGTCCCGCACCAGGAGATGCAGGCTGGCGCGCGCCTGGGCGTCGTGGGTTGCGTGGTCGGCCATGAGCAAGCCTCTCGAACCGGCGTGAAATAGGAAGGATGTGATACGAGCGGGCCGCCAGAGCGGCCCGGCCCGGGTCAATGCTGTTTGACCAACGCGACAGCAGCGGCTCTGGTCACGGTATGGGGGCGTACGAGCTTTCCTACAAGGCGCGGGAATTCGTGTACGCCCCCTGGAACCGTCTCCCGTGGCCCGCGTGCCGGACCCATAGACTGGTGCGTCGTTCCGCTGCGTGTGAGAGGTAGTTCGCCACCCATGAGGCTTGTCTTCGCCGGCACCCCCGAGGTCGCCGTACCCGCCCTCGATGCCCTGATCGCCTCGGACCGGCACGAGGTCGTGGCCGTGGTGACCCGGCCCGACGCCCCCGCCGGACGCGGCCGGAAGCTGGTCGCCAGCCCCGTCGCGGAGCGTGCGGAGGAGGCGGGCATCGAGGTGCTCAAGCCCGCCAAGCCGCGCGACGAGGACTTCCTGGCCCGGCTGCGGGAGATCGCGCCGGACTGCTGCCCGGTGGTCGCCTACGGTGCGCTGCTGCCGAAGTCCGCGCTCGACATTCCCGCCAAGGGGTGGGTCAATCTGCACTTCTCGCTGCTGCCCGCCTGGCGGGGCGCGGCGCCCGTGCAGCACGCGGTGCTCGCGGGGGACGAGGTGACCGGCGCCTCGACCTTCCAGATCGAGACCGGCCTGGACTCCGGACCGGTCTTCGGAGTGCTCACGGAGGAGGTCCGGTCGACCGACACCAGCGGCGATCTGCTGACCCGGCTGGCGTTCGCCGGTTCCGGGCTGCTGGTGGCGACGATGGACGGCATCGAGGACGGCACGCTGCAGGCGGTGCCGCAGCCGGCCGAGGGCGTCACGCTCGCCCCGAAGATCGAGGTCGAGGACGCCAAGGTGGACTGGGCGGCGCCCGCGCTGCGGGTCGACCGGGTGATCCGCGGCTGCGCGCCCGCGCCCGGCGCCTGGACGGTCTTCCGCGGTGAGCGCCTCAAGCTGATGTCGGCCGTCCCGGCCGTGGACCACGCGGAGTTGGGCCTGGCGCCCGGCGAACTCGCCGTCACCAAGAAGGCGGTGCACGTCGGCACGGGCAGCCACCCCGTGGAACTCATCTGGGTCCAGCCACAGGGCAAGAAGCCGATGAAGGCCGCCGACTGGGCGCGCGGGGTGCGCATCGAGGGCGGGGAGCGGCTGGGGGACAGCGCTTAGGGGGTGGGCGAACACATCCCGTAGGGGATGCCGGCGCCCCCTGCGGGCCACAACGTGGCGGGGCGGGCCGGTATTCCCGAGGAGCCCGCCCGAGCGCATCGCGCTGCCGCCCGCTGTGCCGCGCCGTCGCCCGACCGAACCGCGCCGTCGCCCGCCGCGCCGCCGCCCACCGTGCCGCGCTGCCCTCGCCGCGCTGCCCACCGCACCCCGTCCCTCTCCCGGCGCCGCCACCAGGTCCGCGTAGGCTGGGAGGAAGCCCTCATCTCGTATCCGGAGCACCTTTTCTGTGAGTCAGCAGCCAGGCCGTCGCCCCAGCAAGCCCTATCGCCGCCCGCAGAAGGACCCCGTCAGGATCCTCGCGTTCGAGGCACTGCGGGCCGTCGACGAGCGCGATGCCTACGCGAATCTGGTCCTGCCGCCCCTGCTGCGCAAGGCGCGGGAGGGCGGTGACTTCGACGCCCGGGACGCGGCGCTGGCGACGGAGCTGGTGTACGGCTCGCTGCGCCGGCAGGGCACGTACGACGCGATCATCGCGCAGTGCGTGGACCGGCCGCTGCGCGAGGTGGACCCCCCGGTCCTGGACGTGCTGACGCTCGGGGCGCACCAGCTGCTCGGCACCCGTATCCCCAGCCACGCCGCGGTCAGCGCCAGCGTCGAACTGGCGCGGGTGGTGCTCGGTGACGGCCGGGCGAAGTTCGTCAACGCCGTGCTGCGCAAGGTCGCGGCCCATGACCTGGACGGCTGGCTGGAGCGGGTCGCCCCGGAGTACGACAAGGACCCCGAGGACCACCTCGGCCTCGTGCACGCGCACCCCCGCTGGATCGTCTCGGCCCTGTGGGATGCGCTCGGCGGCGGCCGGGCCGGTATCGAGGACCTGCTGGAGGCGGACAACGAGCGCCCCGAGGTGACCCTGGTAGCCCGGCCCGGCCGGAGCACCGCCGAGGAACTGCTGACGGCGGCCGGCGAGGAGAGCGCGCTCCCCGGGCGCTGGTCCCCGTACGCGGTGCGGCTCGCGGAAGGCGGTGAGCCGGGCGCCCTGGACCCGGTGCGCGAGGGGCGTGCCGGGGTGCAGGACGAGGGCAGCCAGCTCGTCGCCCTGGCGCTGGCGAACGCGCCCGTCGAGGGCCCCGACCGCGCCTGGCTCGACGGCTGCGCCGGCCCCGGCGGCAAGGCGGCGCTGCTGGCGGCGCTAGCCGCGCAGCGGGGCGCCGCGCTGCTGGCGTCGGAGAAGCAGCCGCACCGCGCCCGTCTGGTGGCCCGGGCGCTGGAGGGCAACCCCGGCCCGTACGCGGTCATCGCGGCCGACGGCACCCGCCCCGCCTGGCGGCCCGGCGCCTTCGACCGGGTCCTGGTGGACGTGCCGTGCACTGGTCTGGGCGCGCTGCGCCGCCGCCCGGAGGCCCGCTGGCGCCGCCGTCCCGAGGACCTCGACGGCTTCGCCCCCCTCCAGCGCGAACTGCTCCGGCAGGCGCTCGCCGCGGTCCGGGTCGGCGGCGTCGTCGGCTACGCGACCTGCTCACCGCATCCGGCCGAGACCCGCGCCGTCGTGGACGACGTCCTCAAGGGCCGGGGCGGCGAACCGTTCGAGACGGAGTGGATCGACGCCCGCCCCCTGATGCCCGGCGTCCCGGCCCTCGGCGACGGCCCGGACGTCCAGCTGTGGCCCCATCTGCACGGCACGGACGCGATGTACTTGGCCCTGCTGCGCCGGACGGCCTGATAGCCGCCCCGCGCGGCCTTTGCGGCGTCCGTCGCGGAAGAAGGCGCGAGCGGGCGACGGGGGATCAGGGCCGGTGGAGGTCGGCAGCGGTGCCGTCGACGGCGGGGCCGCAGCCGGGCGGAAGGTGGGCGACGACCAGCGCGACGGCCTCTTCGGCCGACTCCGCGTCTCCGACCATCTGACGGCTTGCGCCGACGGGTTCGTTCATCCGGACCACCCGGAAGCCTCCGCCGGGGCGCGGGTACACGGACGGCACGTCGTTCGTCCAGGGGAACGCGGTGCAGCGGCTGAAGTGCAGCGACCCGTGGCTGATGAGGGGAAAGAGGGCGCGGAGAAGAGGGTGGGCGCAGGCGGCTTCGACCATGGCGGGGTCGATGAGCTCGTCGCTGGTCTCCCGCACCTTTCGCCATGTGATCGCTACCGCGTCCGGCGCCTGTGGTTCGGTGCTGCCTCGGGTCATCCGTGCTCCCGTCGTGGGCGTGTGGTCGGTCGGCGGAGGATTGCCGTCGATCTTGTCCCAGTGTGCTGTCCACGTCTCCGCGGCCGCCCCGTCCGCCCGGGATCCGTCCCGCCTCCTCCGGCCTTCGGCCGGCAGGCCATACTGGGGGGCATGGCCTTGATCAACCCCAGCATTCTGTCCGCGGACTTCGCCCGGCTCGCCGAGGAGGCGAAGGCGGTGGAGGGCGCCGACTGGCTGCACGTCGACGTCATGGACAACCACTTCGTACCGAATCTGACCCTCGGTGTGCCGGTGGTCGAGTCGCTGAGCAAGGCGACGGACACCCCGCTCGATCTGCATCTGATGATCGAGGACCCGGACCGCTGGGCGCCCCAGTACATCGAGGCCGGGGCGGGTTCCGTGACCTTTCATGTGGAGGCGGCGGCGGCGCCGGTGCGGCTGGCGCGGGAGATCCGGGCCAAGGGGGCGCGGGCGTCGATGGCGCTGAAGCCGGCCACGCCGATCGAGCCGTACGAGGATCTGCTGCCCGAGCTCGACATGCTGCTGATCATGACCGTGGAGCCCGGCTTCGGTGGCCAGGCCTTCCTGGACATCATGCTGCCGAAGATCCGCCGCACCCGTGAGCTGATCTCCCGGCACGGCCTTCAGCTGGCGCTTCAGGTGGACGGCGGGGTCTCGGCGGACACCATCGAGCGGTGCGCCGAGGCGGGCGCGGACGTGTTCGTCGCGGGCTCCGCGGTGTACGGCGCGGACGATCCGGCGAAGGCGGTCCGGGACCTGCGTGAGAAGGCCGAGACAGCGACCGCGGCGGCGGGCTGGGGCTGCGCGCACTGAATTCCCGAGCGGGGGCGCTGGCGGACCGTTCCATTCCGGCCACGGGAATCTCCTCGTGGCACGGCCGCGCCGCCCCTTGTGTGGGGCGGCACCGAGCGTTCATGAGGGTCGGGGCGCTGATGGTCCCGTTGCCGCCGGGTTTCTGAAAGGATGAGCAAAGACTCGATCAGATGCGCAAAAGGGGAGAATTTCGTGGTAGCCAGCCGCCCACAGTCCGGAATGGGCCCTGCCGAGCTGGTGCAGGCCGCGGCCATGGCCCGCCGTTTCTATCTTGAGGGCAAGTCGAAGATTCAGATCGCGGAGGAATTCGGCGTCAGCCGGTTCAAGGTCGCGCGGGTGCTGGAGACGGCGCTGGAGCGTGATCTCGTACGCATCGAGATCCGGGTGCCCTCCGAGCTGGACGCCGAACGCTCCGACGCCCTGCGGGCCCGCTACGGCCTGCGGCACGCGGTGGTCGTCGAGTCGCCCGCCGACGCTCCCCCCGCCTTCGGCGGTCAGACCCCGCCCGAGGACGCCGCCGACCCGGAGAACCTCGGCGAGGTCGCGGCCGACCTGCTGGGCGAGCTGGTCGCCGAGGGCGATGTGCTGGGGCTGGCCTGGGGCCGCTCGACCATTCATATGGCCGCCGCGCTGCACCGCCTCCCGCCGTGCACCGTCGTGCAGTTGACCGGTGTCTACGACGCGGGGACCGCCGACCGCGGCTCCGTCGAGGCGGTCCGCCGCGCGGCCGATGTCGCCGGGGGCGAGGCGCACCCGATCTACGCGCCGATGCTGCTGCCCGACTCGGCGACGGCCGAGGCGCTGCGCCGCCAGACCGGTATCGCCCGCGCCTTCGACTACTTCGACAAGGTCACCGTCGCCTGTGTCTCCATCGGCTCCTGGGAGCCGGGCGTCTCGACCGTCTACGACATGCTGACGGACCAGGAGCGGGAGCACTACGCCTCGCTGGGTGCCGCCGCCGAGATGTCGGCGCACCTCTTCGACGCCGAGGGGCGCCGGATCGGCCGGGACCTCGGCGAGCGGTGCATCACCGTCGAGGCGGACCGGCTGCGCCGTATCCCGGAGGTCGTCGCCATCGCGGGCGGCCGGCGCAAGGCCGCCGCGATCGGTGCGGTGCTGCGCTCCGGGCTGGTGACGAGCCTGGTCACGGACACCGCGGCCGCCGACCATCTGCTGCTGGAGACCGGCCCGGGGCCGCGCCCCGCACTGGACCGGGCGGACCCTGACGGGGCGTGACGCAGGCCGGAGCCGGGCCCGGACGGCGGGGGCGGCCCGCGTAAGCCCGGGACCGCGCCCCCGGGCAGGCACCCCGGCCGCGGTCATCGACGAGCAGCCTGCGCGGCCCTGTGACAGCATCGGCGCATGGTGATCCGCTTCTCCCCGCGCCGTGCCGCCGCCGTCCTCGGCGCACTGCTCGCCGGGCTGCTCCTGGTGCTGACCGGGTGCTCCACGGGCGGTGGCGCCAACGGGAGTTCGCCGACGGCGCCGCGGTCCACCGCCACGGCCGTCGACGGTACGCCCCGCGCTTCCGGTGTACCGGACTGGGCGCAGGGCATGCCGGTGGTGCCGGTCGGCGAGCTGCCCTCGCAGGCCCGGGACACCCTGCGCCTCATCGACGCCGGCGGTCCCTTCCCGTACGCCCAGGACGGGACGGTCTTCGGCAACCGGGAGCGGCTGCTGCCCCGTCAGCCGCGCGGCCACTACCACGAGTACACCGTTCCCACGCCGGGCGCACCGGACCGCGGCGCCCGCCGGCTGGTCACCGGCCTCAGCCATGAGACGTACTACACCGAAGATCACTACCGGTCCTTCAAGGCGGTGCTCCGATGACGGCTCCCGTACCCCGGCCGCTCGCCGCGGTGCTCGACGGCAGCACGCCCCCGGGGGTGCTGCCCTGGCCCGCGGAGCGTGCGGTGGGGGACGCGCTGGCCGCCGCGCGGGACGCCGGCTGGACCGGTGCGTCCCTGGATCTCGACGGGGTCGCGGACAAGGCCGCCTTCATGGAGCGGTGCGCCCGCGCGCTGCGGCTGCCGGAGTGGTTCGGCCGCAACTGGGACGCGCTCGCCGACTGCCTCACCGATCTGTCCTGGTGCCCGGCCGGCCGTGGCCGGCTACTCGTGGTGACGGGCTGGCAGGGGTACGCGGCCGCGGCGCCCGACGAGTGGAGCATCGTCGAGGGAGTGCTGGCGGACGCGGTGGGTTACTGGCGTGACACGGACGCCGGACTGGCCGTGATCATGGCCAGGGGGCGGGCCCGGCAGGGCGCGTAGCGGCGGCCGCGGCGGCCCGACCAGCGGCGATTCCATGTGGTCCGCCGCCCGCGCGGAACATCCCCGCGCGGCAGGGACGCACCGGGCGCCGGGAGGCCCCTTGGGGGATCGCACACACGCCCGACGAAGCGCTCGGACAATCATATGACCCCTGGTCAGGGCCCGTATCCTGGCCATATGCGATTCCTGAATCCGAAGAACGGCGCGCTCGAAGAGAGTTCTTCGGTGCCCTACGACCTGACCTACGACGACGTGTTCATGGTCCCCGGCCGCTCCGCCGTGGGCTCCCGCCAGGGCGTGGACCTGTCCTCGCACGACGGGACCGGGACCACCATCCCGCTGGTGGTCGCGAACATGACGGCGATCGCCGGGCGCCGGATGGCCGAGACCGTGGCCCGCCGCGGTGGCCTGGTCGTCATCCCGCAGGACATCCCGATCGATGTCGTCACCGACGTCGTGACCTGGGTCAAGCGCCGCCACCTGGTCCTCGACACCCCGATCGTGCTGTCCCCGGTCGCGACCGTCGCCGACGCGCTGGCGCTGCTGCCCAAGCGGGCGCACGGCGCGGGCATCGTCGTCGAGGGCGGCCGCCCGGTCGGCGTGGTCACCGAGCACGACCTGGCCGGGGTGGACCGCTTCACCCAGGTGGCCGAGGTCATGTCCCGGGACCTGCTGGTCCTGGACGCGGACATCGACCCGCGGGACGCCTTCAACCGCCTCGACGCCGCCAACCGCAAGCTCGCGCCCGCGGTCGACGCGGACGGCATGCTGATCGGCATCCTCACCCGTAAGGGCGCGCTCCGCGCCACCCTGTACAGCCCCGCCACCGACGCCGACGGGAAGCTGCGGATCGCGGCCGCCGTCGGCATCAACGGCGATGTGGCAGGCCGGGCCAAGGCCCTGCTCGCGGCCGGTGTGGACACCCTCGTCGTGGACACCGCGCACGGTCACCAGGAGTCGATGATCAGCGCGATCAAGGCGGTCCGGGCGCTGGACCCGCAGGTCCCGATCGTGGCGGGCAACATCGTCGCCGCCGAGGGCGTCCGCGATCTGATCGAGGCCGGCGCGGACATCATCAAGGTCGGTGTCGGACCGGGCGCGATGTGCACCACCCGGATGATGACCGGCGTCGGCCGGCCGCAGTTCTCCGCGGTGCTGGAGTGCGCCGCCGAGGCGAAGAAGTTCGGCAAGCACGTCTGGGCCGACGGCGGTATCCGCCACCCCCGCGATGTCGCCATGGCGCTGGCCGCAGGCGCGTCCAACGTCATGATCGGCTCCTGGTTCGCGGGCACCCTCGAATCGCCCGGTGATCTCCAGCACACCGCCGATGGCCGGCCGTACAAGGAGAGCTTCGGGATGGCCTCGGCCCGTGCGGTGCGCAACCGTACGAGCGACGAGTCGGCCTACGACCGGGCCCGCAAGGGGCTCTTCGAGGAGGGCATCTCCACCTCGCGGATGTTCGTCGACCAGGCGCGCCCCGGCGTCGAGGACCTGATCGACTCGATCATCGCGGGCGTCCGCAGCTCCTGCACCTACGCGGGCGCGGCCTCCCTGGCCGAGTTCTCCGAGAAGGCCGTGGTCGGTGTGCAGAGCGCCGCCGGTTACGCCGAGGGGAAGCCGCTGCACGACAGCTGGAACTGACGCGTCACACGGCCGCTCACCGGCCGTGATCGCCGCCGCTCAACGGCCCCGCACCGACTCGGTGCGGGGCCGTTCGGGTAAGTGGAACCCGGGGCCCCGGTCGGTGTCACGTGTCGGAACCCGTACGATCGGAACCTGGCGCGCAACGAACGACCGCCCGCCGCGCCGGTGCGCAACGATCCTGCGCTGTTGCGCAAGGAACCTGCATTACGGCAGGTCAGCGGCGGGCCGTAAGGTCAAGCGCTGTACGTGGAGTGGCGGAGACCGCCTGCTCGGCGGTCTCCTGCTGCGGTGTGCTTCGGCATGCCCTTGTACCGACCGCTGCCGGTCGCCGTCATCCGTACCCGTCATCTGATCGGCAGCGATAAGGAGCCACCCCAGTGTTGGAGCACGGCGCAGCCCCGCCCGCAGGGGACAGCGACCCCCGGCCCCCCTCGACAGGGGGCCTGGCCACTCGGCTGATGCGGCGCAAGCCCGTCGAGCGGCTGGTCGCCGAGGGCGGCAAGGGCGAGGGGGGAACGCTCCGCCGCTCGATGGGCATGTGGCAGCTGACCATGATCAGCATTGGCGCCACGCTCGGCACCGGCATCTTCGTGGTCCTCGGCGAGGCCGTCCCGGACGCCGGGCCCGCGGTCATCCTCGCCTTCGTGATCGCCGGCGTCACCGCGCTGTTCTCCGCACTGTCCTACGCGGAGCTGGCCGGCAGCATCCCGGTCTCCGGATCGTCGTACTCCTACGCCTACGCCACCCTCGGTGAGCTGGTCGCCTGGGTCTGCGGCTGGTGCCTGATCCTGGAGTACGGCGTCTCGGTCGCGGCCGTCGCCGTCGGCTGGGGCCAGTATCTGAACGAGCTGCTCAGCGGCGTCTTCGGCTTCACCATCCCGGACGCGCTGTCCCAGCCGCCCGGTGACGGCGGTGTCTTCAACCTGCCGGCCCTGCTGGTCGTGCTGCTCGCGATGGTGTTCCTGCTGGGCGGCGCCAAGGAGAGCGCCCGCGCCAACACGATCATGGTCGTCGTCAAGATCGCCGCGCTGCTGCTGTTCTGCGGTGTCGCCATCCAGGGCGTGCGGTCCGGCAACTACGCGAACTTCATGCCGATGGGCATGGCGGGCGTCAGCGCCGCGGGCGCGACCCTGTTCTTCTCGTACATCGGCTTCGACGCCGCCTCCACCGCCGGTGAGGAGGCCAAGGACCCGCAGCGCGACCTGCCGCGCGCGATCATGCTCTCGCTGGTGATCGTCACGGCGCTGTACTGCCTGGTCGCGGCGATCGCCGTGGGTGCGATGCCCTGGCAGAAGTTCGAGGGCTCGGAGGCCGCGCTGGCCGGGATCATGAAGGCGGTCACCGGTCAGAGCTGGTGGGCCGTGCTGCTCGCCTTCGGCGCCGTCATCGCCATCGCCAGCGTCGTGCTGACCGTCCTCTACGGCCAGACCCGCATCCTGTTCGCGATGTCCCGGGACGGCCTGGTGCCCAAGGTGTTCTCCAAGGTGCACCCGAAGAGCGGTGCGCCGCGTGCCAATACCGTCATCGTCTCGCTGTTCTGCGGGGTGCTCGCCGCGGCGGTGCCGCTGGGCGAGCTGGCCGACGCCACCAGCATCGGCACCCTGTTCGCCTTCGCGCTGGTCAACGTCGCGGTGATCGTGCTGCGCCGCACCCGGCCCGACATGCCGCGCAGCTTCCGCACCCCGCTCTCGCCGCTCTTCCCGGCGATCGGCTTTGTGCTGTGCGTCTACATGATGGGCAGCCTCGGCGCCGTGACCTGGGTGGTCTTCGGTGTCTGGATGGCCGTGGGCCTTGTGGTCTACTTCGGATACGGCATGCGCCGCTCCCGATTGGCCACCGCAGAGAAGTGATCCACCCGCAGTGCGACTGAACGATCTCGACGAACGCATCGTCCACGCCCTCGCCGAGGACGCCCGCCGCAGCTATGCCGACATCGGCCAGG
>Ga0207426_1002570_pt1 | contig 11325 bp, 9 predicted proteins | sample AraplaMF_Cvi_mMS_FD_184265 | JGI IMG/M metagenome (GOLD analysis project Ga0207426, IMG submission 184265) | Arabidopsis root microbial communities from the University of North Carolina, USA - plate scrape MF_Cvi_mMS (SPAdes) (version 2) | ecosystem: Host-associated > Plants > Roots > Endosphere ...
CAGGCCGAGCGTGCGCTTGAAGTCGGCGACGATCGGGATCGAGGCGCCGGAGCCCATCAGCACGGTCTCCTTGCCCCATTCCTCGGTCAGCGCCTTGCTGGCGGCGGCGAGCGGCTTCATGTTCCAGTCGAGCGCGACCGCGGGCGCGGCGGAATGGTCGCCGAACTCGACCTTGCAGTCGCCGGGAATGCGCGCCGTCACGTAGTCTCGGAAGGCCTTGCGGATCTTCTGGGGATCCTGCCCCTCGACCAGACGGAACGAGACCTTGGCCGACGCATGCGACGGGATCACCGTCTTGGAGCCCTCGCCGATATAGCCGCCCCAGATGCCGTTGACGTCGCAGGTCGGCCGCGATGACGCCTGCTCGATCAGCAGGCGCCCCTTCTCACCGGCCGGGATCGACAGGCCGATCGGCTTCAAAAACATCTCCGGCGTCAGGTTAAGCTTCTTCCACTGCTCCAGGATGTCGGGCGGCAGATCCTTCACGCCGTCATAGAAGCCGGGAATCGTGATGCGGTTGTCGTCGTCGAACAGGCCGCCCAGAATTTTGGTCAGCACCCGGATCGGGTTCATCGCGCTGCCGCCGAACACGCCGGAATGCAGGTCGCGATTTGCGGCGGTGACCTTCAGCTCTTCATACAGCAGGCCGCGCAGCGACGTCGTGATCGCCGGCGTGTTGCGATCCCACATGCCGGTGTCGCAGACCAGCACGTAGTCGGCTTTGAATTCGTCCTTGTTGGCCTCGATGAAGGGCACGAAGTTCTTCGAGCCGACTTCCTCCTCGCCTTCGATCAGGAAGGTAACGTCGATCGGCAGCGAGCCCGTCACCTTCTTCCAGGCGCGGCAGGCCTCGACGAAGGTCATCACCTGGCCCTTGTCGTCCTCGGCGCCGCGCGCGACGATGATCTTGCGGCCGTCGGCATGGTCCGTCACCACGGGCTCGAACGGCGGACGGTGCCAGAGATCGAGCGGGTCGACCGGCTGCACGTCGTAATGGCCGTAGAAGATCACATGCGGCCGTCCGCCGGCCCCGGTCCTGCCGACGATGGCGGGATGCCCGGCCGTGGCCCTCACTTCAGTGGCAACGCCGAGGCTCGCGATGTCCTTGGCGAGATGCTCGGCCGCCGCCTTGCAATCCCCGGCGAAGGCCGGATCGGCGGAAATCGACTTGATCCGCAGCAGCGCGAACAGGCGCTGCAGGCTGTTGTCGAAATCCCCGTCGATGTGGTCGAGCACGGATTGAAGCTGCGCATTGGCCATGGTCGGATTCCTGACGTTCGAGTCTCAAGGGATACCGGCTTTTAGCGCCGTCGCAGGCTCGGAGCCAGCGGCAACGGGCGGATGCCGGATGTGCCATGCGAGGGTACCTGCAAGAACCGCCGTTGCCAGGAGATTATTGCCCCAGGCTTGGAGCACATTGGGAAACCACGGCAGCGCCAGCAGCATGAGGAGGCCGCTGGCGCCGAGGGCGAGCCAGGTTCCGAGGCGCACCTTCGCCCGTTCGTCGAAGGCGGCGCGATGCATCAGCACCGTCATCGGGAAGAACAGCCACATGAAGTAGTATTGCCGCGCCAAAGGCGAGGCCACCGTGACCAGGCAGAACAGGATGGCGAGTTCCTCGGCATCCGAGCGCGCCGTTCGCCGTGCTTGCCGCGGCATGATCGCGACGAAGCCGAGCCCCAGCAAGGCCGACAGCGCAAGCACGATCCAGTTCGCCGTCCTGTAATCGACGTCGATGATGTTCATCGTGCGCAACGGCTTGCCGGGATCTTCCTGATTGAAGTTGATCGGACGAACCAGGCGGTGCGTGACGGCGATGAGGGACTGGTTGACCCACGACCAGTTCTGCTCGTCACGCTGGCCGAAGCCCTTTTCCGAGCTCGTTCCGACCATGCCTTGGTACCAGATCTTAAGCTCGGCCGCGTTGCGCTCGAAGCCGCGGATCGGCGCCGGCACGACATAGAGCAGGATGCCTGCGAAGGCGACCGTAGCGGCGGCCGCCGCCCATTTCCGCCGCCAGACCAGATACGGCAGGACCGCGACGGGAAAAACCTTGATGGCAGCGGCGAGCGCGAACATGAAGCCTGCAAGCCAGGGACGTTGATGCCGCAAGCTCCAGAAACCGTAGAGCATCATGGCCAGCAGGACGAGGTTCGGCTGGCCGAGGTCGAACATGTCGAACACGAACGGCACGGTGATGACGGCGGGCAGCGCCTCCAGCCAGCGGCCGGGGCTGCGACCCGAGCCGGTCATGACCTGGGAGAACGTCCCGGTGTACCACCACGCCACGGCGTTGAGGATCGACAGGACGACATAGAGCGGAATTTTGCCGAACCAGCTCGGGATCGCCAGCATGATCGCCGGCAGAGGCGGATAGATGAACTCGAAATATTCGACGGCCGTGGCGGGATAGAGCGGCTTACCCTGCAAGACCTGCTGCCCGGCCCAGAACCACAAGGGGTAATCCTTGGTCTTGCCGCTGCCGAAGACTTCAGGAACGAGCACGTCGGCGGTGAGCAAGACGCAGCAGAACAGAAACAGCAGGTCCAACGGTGCGCGCAGCGACGGATGTCGGGGCGCGTCGGGCTTGGCTAACGGGGCGGGCGGGGTCACGGACTTGTCCTGTACGGCGGCGAACAGGGCGTAGCAGACCGGCGCAGGCTTGGAGAGCCCCCTCACCTGAAATTGTACAGGGGGAATCGGACGCCACGGGACCAGAGCGAGGTCGACGCACCGGCCGGAAGCGAATTGCCTGAAACGAAGTCTTGAACTGCCTACCGCCGCAGCAATCCGCCGAGTGCGCCGCGGACCAGCGTGCGGCCGATCGAGCCGCCGAGCTGGCCGCCGACCGACTTGCCGATATTGGCGGCCATCCCGCCGATCACCTGGTTGGTGACCGATCGCGTCACGTCACGCGCAATGACCTGGCCGGTCGACAGGCGTCCGCGCTTGACGTTGGTGCCGAAGATGGTGCCGACGATCGATCCGATCTGGCCGAGAAGACCGCCGCCATTTCCGCCAGCCTGTCCGTCCGCGGTGGCCGCAGTACCGGCGATGCGCTTCTGGATCATCTCGTAAGCGGATTCTTCGTCGACGGCGGTGTCGTATTTGCCCTTCACCGGGCTCGCGGCCATGATGGCCTTGCGCTCCTCCGGCGTGATCGGCCCGATGCGGGCCGAAGGCGGCCGGATCATCACCCGCTCGACCATCGCCGGCGTGCCGTTGCCCTCGAGGAAGGACACCAGTGCCTCGCCCTTGCCGAGCTCCATGATCACCTTGGCGGTGTCGAGCTTCGGGTTGGGCCGGAAGGTCTGGGCCGCAGCGGCGACCGCCTTCTGGTCGCGCGGGGTGAAGGCGCGCAGCGCGTGCTGCACCCGGTTGCCGAGCTGTCCGAGCACGCGGTCGGGGACGTCGACCGGATTTTGCGTCACGAAGTAGACGCCGACGCCCTTGGAACGGATCAGGCGGACCACCTGCTCGATCTTGTCCATCAGCGCCTTGGGTGCGTCGTTGAACAACAGATGCGCTTCGTCGAAGAAGAACACGAGCTTGGGCTTGGGTAGATCGCCGGACTCGGGCAGCTCCTCGAACAGCTCCGACAACATCCACAGCAGGAATGTCGCGTAAAGCCTGGGGTTCTGCAGCAGCTTGTCGGCGACCAGGATGTTGACCATGCCGCGGCCGTCGCGGTCGGTCTTCATGAAGTCCTTCAGCGTCAGCGCGGGTTCGCCGAAGAATTTGGTGCCGCCCTGGTTCTCCAGCACCAGGAGCTGGCGCTGGATGGTGCCGACGGTGGCCTTGGTGACGTTGCCGAACCCCTGCGCGGCCTTGCGGATCGCCGCGAGCGGATCTTCCGCCGCGTCCGCCGCCTTCTTGCCGCTATCGGGCACGATGGCGTCGAGCAGCGCGCGCAGATCCTTCATGTCGATCAGGGTCAGGCCGTTGTCGTCGGCGACGCGGAAGGCGACGTTGAGCACCCCTTCCTGCACGTCGTTGAGGTCGAGCATGCGTGCCAGCAGCAGCGGCCCCATCTCTGTGACGGTCGCGCGCACCGGATGGCCCTGCTCGCCGAACACGTCCCAGAACACCGTCGAGAACTGGTCCGGCTGGAAATTCAGCCCCATCTCGGTGGCGCGCTTGACGATGAAGTCTTTGGCTTCGCCGACCTCGGAGATGCCGGAGAGGTCGCCCTTGATGTCGGCCGCGAAGACCGGAACACCGGCGCGCGCAAATCCTTCCGCCATCACTTGCAGCGACACGGTCTTGCCGGTTCCGGTTGCACCCGTGACGAGGCCGTGGCGATTGGCGAGCGCCAGCGTCAGCCATGCCTGCTCGTCTCCCTTGCCGACGAAGATCTTGTCGTCGGTATCGCCGAGCTTGCTGTCCTGTGCGGTCATTATTCTCTCTGATCTCTCTGCCGAATTTCGCGTATTGAAACTCGAATGCACCAGTTCCGGAGCTTATCGCATGTCAAGCGCCGATTAAAACGGTTCAATGCACCCGAACGTGCGACTTGTCGGACACGGATGGACGACATCGGCCGAAAGGAGGAACGAGGTGTTCGCAACGCGGCAATTTTCCGCAGATTCGATCTCCGCTCTTGCACCGCTGCAACACTTTCCGCGCGTTCGAAGATGAATCGCGACGACGCTTGCGTTCATCGCTTGAATTTCACATCACACCGGCTCAAGATCATTTTCGAAAGAAATACTCCGGCATGCAACCGGCTGAGGGGCGGCCTTATGGACGAACTGATCGGACGGCTGGCGACAAACGCCAGCATAGATAGTGCTGTGGCTGAAAAGTCCGTCGGCATTATCCTGGGCTTCCTCCGCAACGAGGGTCCTTCCGACAGCGTGCAGGCCCTGATCGACCAGATTCCCGGAGCGGAAGCCGCGATCGAGGCGTCCCGGAGCGGCGGCGGACTGTCGCGGCTGATGGGCGGCGGCCTGATGGCGGTCGGCACGCGCCTGATGGGCCTCGGACTTGGCATGTCGGAGATTCAAGACGTCGCCCGTGAACTTTTCCGCTACGGCCGAGACAAAATCGGAGCGGATCAGATGGGCAAGATCGTTGCGGGGACGCCCGGCCTCAGCCAGTTCGCCTGAAGCTGTCGCATTTCATATCGAGTATCATGACATATCCGATCTCCGAGATTGAAGGCCTGTCGGTCTTTGCCGCCAACAAGCTGAAGGCGCAGGGTATCCGCACCACCGACGGGCTGCTCGAAGCGGCCGGCACGGTGAAGGGCCGCAAGGCGCTGTCCGCCAAGACCGGCATCAGCGAGCAGCTGCTGCTGGAATGGGCCAACGTCTCCGACTACATGCGTATCCCCGGCATGGGCCGGGCCAAGGTCGGCCTGGTCCGCGCCGCCGGTGTCACCACCGTGCGCGAGCTCGCCTATCGAAATCCCGCAAGGCTCGCCCAGAGCATGCGCGACGCCAACGAGAAGAAGAAGCTCGTCCGCATCCTTCCTTCCGAGAAGTCGGTCGGCGACATCATCGCCAAGGCGAAGAAGCTGCCGCCGAAGATTACGTATTAGCTACGCGCTTTCCGCATACGGATTCAGCCACGCCACCCTGGGTGTCGTCCCGGCGAACGCCGGGACCCATAACCACAGGAAGTAGTTTGGCGAAGACCAGTCGTTCGGTACTCGGACTTTCCGCAATCGATAGATTCCGCGGTATGGGTCCCGGCGTTCGCCGGGACGACAGCTGGGGTGATGTGCGAGAGTGCCACAATATCGACGCCGCCCGCAGACACCGACACCGCCCTCCATCCCCGCCTTGAACTCCCCCTCCCCGCCCGCTAAAGCGGGCCGCATGAACGCCTCGCCCTCCCCCTCCGTTGCATCGGCCGGCTCGTCCGGGCCCGACGTGCTGCGGACTCTGCTGGAGCGGCCGCTCCCCGCGGTGATGGGCGTGCTCAACGTCACCCCCGATTCCTTCTCCGACGGCGGCGAGTTCATTGCGCCCGAGCAGGCACTTGCACGGGCGCGGGCGATGATCGCCGATAGCGTCGACATCATCGATATCGGCGCCGAGTCCACCCGGCCCTATACTGGCGCGAAGGCCGTCACGGCGACCGACGAGCTGGCACGGCTGAAGCCCGTGCTATCAGGCGTGGTGGCGCTCGGCGTGCCGGTCTCGATCGATAGCATGAAGGCCGAGGTGGTGGCTTTTGCGCTCGACCAGGGCGCGGCAATCGCCAACGACGTCTGGGGCCTGCAACGCGACGCCGGCATGGCGCCGCTGGTGGCCGCAAGAGGCGTCCCCGTCATCGTCATGCACAACCGCGACAGCGTCGATTCCGCCATCGACATCGTCGCGGACATGAAGGCGTTCTTCCTGCGCTCGCTGGATATCGCCGCCAAAGCCGGCATCGCGCGCGACAAGATCGTGCTCGATCCCGGGATCGGCTTCGGCAAGACCGCCGAGCAGAGCCTGACGGCGCTGGCGCGGTTACGCGAATTCGACATGTTCGGCCTGCCGATCCTGGTCGGCGCCTCGCGCAAGCGCTTCATCGCCTCGGTGTCGCCGTCGGAGCCATCGGGCCGGCTCGGCGGCTCGATCGCCGCGCACCTGCTCGCCGCGCAGCGCGGCGCAAAGATCATCCGGACCCATGATGTCGCCGAGACCCTGCAGGCGCTGCTTGTGGCAAACGCAATCGAGGGCAAGCAATGACCGATACGATCTTCGTCACCGGCCTGTCGATCCATGCCCGCCACGGCGTGATGGATCACGAGACCGAAGTCGGCCAGCGCTTCGTCATCGATCTCGAACTCTATACCGATTTGTCGGAGCCCTCGCGCAGCGACCGGCTCGCCGACACGGTGTCCTACGCCGACGTCGTGGCGACGACGACGGCGGCGTTCAAGACCACCAATTACAAACTGCTGGAGCGCGCAGCCGGTGCGGTCGCCGACGCCATCCTGTCGAACTTCCCGCGCATCCGCGCCGTGAAGATCACCGTGCACAAGCCGCATGCGCCGATCGCCGCGATCTTCGACGACGTCGGCATCATGCTGACCCGCTCGCGGCACCCCTGATGGCAAGCGTGCTGATCGCGCTCGGCGGTAATGTCGGCGATGTCCGCGCGACGTTCCGCAAGGCGATCGCGCATATCTGCGGCATGTCGCAAGGCGCTCTGATCGCGCGCTCCTCGGACTATGCCACGCCGCCCTGGGGCGACGAGGATCAGGCCCCTTTCATCAATGCCTGCGTCGAGATCGAGACCGACCTCGATCCGCACGCGCTTCTGTTCGTGCTGCAGAAGGTCGAGCAGAAATTCGGCCGCACCCGGGACAAGGAGCGGCGCTGGGGCCCGCGCACGCTCGATCTCGACATGATCGCCTATGACGACATTTCCTTGCAGAAGCCGGACCTCACCTTGCCGCATCCGCGCCTGTTCGAGCGCGCTTTCGTGCTGGTGCCGCTCGCCGAGATAGCGCCCGACCGCGTCATCTCGGGCATCCCTGTGCGTGACGGGCTTTCCAGCGTCTCGACACAAGGCATTGAGCGGCTTCCGGATACCGGTTAACCAAAATCGACCGTTTGCACGGACGGTCGGTCGTGGCAAATTCGCCCCGCGAATAACAATACGTTTGGGAGCCCTTGGCCGCATGACCTCCGTGACTGACGACCTGAAGCTGGCGGCCGATTTTCCCAAGGCGACCGTCGAAGACTGGCGCAAGCTGGTCGACGGCGTGCTCAAGGGCGCGCCGTTCGAGAAGCTGGTCGGCAAGACCTATGACGGCCTCAAGATCGAACCGCTCTATCCGCGCGCCAAGGGCGTTGCGCCGGTGACGGGACGGCCGGCGGCAGCGCCCTGGCAGATCATCCAGCGCATCGATCATCCCGATGCGGCGCTCGCGAATGCGCAGGCGTTGCAGGACCTGGAGAACGGCGCGACCGGGCTCGCGCTGGTGTTCGCCGGCGCCAATGGCGCACGCGGTTTCGGCCTGGAACCTTCGGCCGAGGCGGTCGCAAAGGTCCTGAAGGACATTCATCTCGACGCCGGCATCGGCATCGAGCTCGAGATCGGACCGCAATCGCGCATGGCCGCGATCCATGTCGCGGAATATGTAAAGAGCAACGGCCTCGATCCCGCCGCCTGCAACATCCGCTTCGGGCTGGATCCGCTCGCGGCGGGCGCGGTGTGGGGGCACAGTCCCTACACGTGGGACGAAATCGCCCCTGCCGTCACCGGTGCGATCAAGGGCCTCGCCGCACTCGGCTTCAAGGGACCGTTTGCGTCCGCCGACGGACGCGTCATTCACGATGCCGGCGGCTCGGAGGTGCAGGAGCTCGCCTTCGTGCTCGCCTGCGGCGTGGCTTATCTGCGCGCGATCGAAGGCGCCGGCATTCCGCTGGAAGCCGCGCAAGGCATGGTCTACGCACGGCTTGCGGCGGACGCCGACCAGTTCCTGACCATGGCCAAATTCCGCGCGTTGCGGCTGCTGTGGGCACGCATCGAAACAGCGTGCGGGCTGACGCCCCAACCATTGTTCATCGCCGCCGACACCGCTTGGCGCATGCTGACGCAGCGCGACCCTTACGTGAACATGCTGCGCGCGACCATCGCGACATTCGCGGCCGGGCTTGCCGGCGCCAATGCGATCACCGTGCTGCCGCACACGCTGGCGCTTGGGCTGCCCGATCCGTTAGCGCGGCGTGTCGGACGCAACACGCAACTGTTGCTGCTGGAGGAAAGCAATCTCGGCAAGGTCAGCGATCCCGCGGCGGGTGCCGGCGGCATCGAGACGCTGACAGCGCAGCTTTGCGACGCCGCCTGGGCGCTGTTCCAGGAGAGCGAGACAGCCGGCGGCGCCTTTGCCGCGCTTCAGCAGGGCCTGTTCCAGAGCAAGGTCGCAGCGGCGCGCAAGGCACGTGACGCCAACATCGCAAAACGCCGCGACGTGCTGACCGGCGCCAGCGAGTTTCCGAACCTGCACGAGAGCGAAGCCACGGTGTTGAAGGCAACGCCGGTCGCACTCGCTCCCTATGGCGAGCAGAAATACAAGTTCGATCCGCTGCCGCCGATCCGGCTCGCGGAACCGTTCGAGGCACTGCGCGACAAATCCGATGCGGCACTGAAGGCGCACGGCGCCCGGCCGAAAGTGTTCCTGGCCAATCTCGGCACGCCCGCCGATTTCACCGCGCGGGCGACCTTCGCCAAGAGCTTCTTCGAAGCCGGCGGCATCGAGGCCATGGGCAACGAGGGCTTTGCCGATCCGGCGACGCTCGCCGCCGCCTTCAAGGCGTCCGGCGCCGAACTCGCCTGTCTTTGTTCCAGCGACAAGGTCTATGCCGGCCAGGCGGAACTCTCCGCCAAGGCCCTGCAAAGCGCCGGCGCACGCCATATCTATCTGGCTGGCCGCCCAGGGGATGGCGAGGCGGCGCTGCGGGCCGCCGGCGTCACGGGTTTTGTTTTCGCCGGAGGCGATGCGCTTGCGACGCTGCAAGACGCCTATCGACGGATGGAGCAGGCATGACCGATACCAGCAAACCCGTTCTCACCGGCGGCTGCCAATGCGGGGCGGTGCGCTTTGGCGTGACGACGGCGCCGAACCGGGTCTCGATCTGCCACTGCCGGATGTGCCAGAAGGCGGCCGGCGCGCCGTTCGCCTCCTTTGCCGACATCAACAAGACGGACTTTGCCTGGACCAAGGGAGAGCCGTCGTTCTTCCGCTCCTCCACCATCGCCGAGCGCGGCTTCTGCGCGGCGTGCGGCACGCCGCTGAGCTTCGGCCGCATCGACGGCGACCGGATCGAGATCATGACCGGCGCGTTCGACCGTCCTGACCGGGTGATCCCGACGCGCCAGTTCGGCAGCGAATCCCGCCTCGGCTGGGTGGTCGGCATCGCCAATCTGCCGAGCCAGACCACGCAGCAGAATTACGGACCGGAGAAGATGGCGACGATCGTCAGCCATCAGCATCCGGATCATGATTGATGAAATGGTTGAAGCCATGAGCCGCATTCCCAATTTCGCAAAAATCGCCTTCGAGCGCTCCGCAACCGCCGCTCCAACCGGCAGCCCCGAGCCCTGGCTGACGCCGGAGGGCATTCTCGTAAAACCCGCCTATGGCGAGGCTGATCTGGCCGGGCTCGATTTCCTCGAGACCTATCCGGGCATCGCGCCTTTCCTGCGCGGGCCCTACCCGACGATGTATGTCAACCAGCCCTGGACCGTCAGGCAATATGCCGGCTTCTCCACCGCGGAGGATTCCAACGCGTTCTACCGCCGCAATCTGGCAGCCGGACAGAAGGGCCTCTCGGTCGCCTTCGATCTCGCCACCCATCGCGGCTATGACAGCGACCATCCGCGCGTCGGCGGCGACGTCGGCATGGCCGGCGTGGCGATCGACTCTATCTACGACATGCGCACGCTGTTCGCAGGGATACCGCTCGACCAGATGAGCGTGTCCATGACCATGAACGGCGCGGTGCTGCCGATCCTCGCGCTCTATGTCGCGGCCGCCGAGGAACAAGGCGTGCCGCCGGAGAAGCTGTCGGGCACCATTCAGAACGACATTCTGAAAGAGTTCATGGTGCGCAACACCTACATCTATCCGCCCGCGCCCTCGATGCGGATCATATCGGACATCTTCGCCTACACCTCGCAGAAGATGCCGAAATACAATTCGATCTCGATCTCTGGCTATCACATGCAGGAGGCCGGCGCGACGCAGGACCTCGAGCTCGCCTATACGCTCGCCGACGGCGTCGAATATCTGCGCGCCGGACTTGCCGCCGGCCTCGACGTCGACCGCTTCGCGCCGCGCCTATCATTCTTCTGGGCGATCGGCATGAACTTCTTCATGGAAGTCGCCAAGCTGCGCGCCGCGCGCCTGCTCTGGGCGAAGCTCTTGAAGCCGTTCAATCCCAGGGATCCGCGCTCGCTGTCGCTGCGCACGCACAGCCAGACCTCGGGCTGGTCGCTGACGGCGCAGGACGTCTTCAACAACGTGATGCGGACCACCGTCGAGGCGATGGCGGCGACCCAAGGCCACACCCAGTCGCTGCACACCAACGCGCTCGACGAAGCTTTGGCGCTGCCGACCGATTTCTCCGCACGCATCGCCCGCAACACCCAGCTGTTCCTGCAGCAGGAGAGCGGCACCACCCGCATCATCGATCCCTGGGGCGGCTCGTATTACGTCGAGCGGCTGACGCGCGACCTCGCAGCCAAGGCCTGGGGACACATCCAGGAGGTCGAGGAGCTCGGCGGCATGGCGAAAGCCATCGAGGCCGGCGTGCCCAAGCTCCGCATCGAGGAGGCTTCGGCCAAGACCCAGGCCCGGATCGATGCCGGCAGGCAGGC
>Ga0207426_1002572_pt1 | contig 11313 bp, 9 predicted proteins | sample AraplaMF_Cvi_mMS_FD_184265 | JGI IMG/M metagenome (GOLD analysis project Ga0207426, IMG submission 184265) | Arabidopsis root microbial communities from the University of North Carolina, USA - plate scrape MF_Cvi_mMS (SPAdes) (version 2) | ecosystem: Host-associated > Plants > Roots > Endosphere ...
TGGTTCGGATGACATGGAGGGACTCCACTGAACGAGGGGAGCGTCAAACACCAGAAGCGCTGACACTCGGCGGACTGTGAGCGTGCTGTGCTTCAGCCAACGTCCCTACTGGCCGCTCTCGCCATTCGGGAAGGCCATCCGGTGGAGACACGCCGAAATACCCGGGCGCGCCGCGGTCGGCGGTCATGTACCGGCCAGGATCGCTTCCATTCCGGATACGCCGGAAAAGGGGATCAGCAGCTCTGGTTCCACGCAGGGAATTACGCCCGGATACCCGGCCGTACGGAGCGTGACTACCGAGGTGCCAAGGGCCGTCGACCCTGATTAGCTGGTAAATGCAGCTCTCCATACACCGTTCAAGGACAGATCATGAGCGCATCAGGAGAATCACGCGCACGAATTCAGCAGATGCGTGACAAGGCCCAGGAACTCCAGGCGGCCGCGGAGCGGGCCGGCGATCCGGAGGAGCAGAAGCGGCTCCGGGAGAAGGCGCGCAGGCTCAAGTCCCAGAGCGAGCAGGAAAGCGGTATGGCCAGCGGAGACATCTACCCCGCCGACTGAGGCCGCGTGCTCGCCCGAGGGCGGAAGCACTCAGAGAGACGGCGGACGGGACGCGCCCCTGAGCGCGTCCCGTCCGCCGTGTTCCGTCCGTCGCGTTCCCTCAGCCTCTCCCGTCCGCCCGCCGTGGCCGGAGCGGCGCCGGTGCGCCCGGCTGTTCGAGTGGCTTCGAGGTGGGCACCGATCGGCGGTCCGCACCACCGGGAAGCGCTAGTTCCATGATCGCATCAGACTCCCCGCCGACCGCCGGCGCGGCGGCCGGGACCGCCTTCCGGCCGCCGCTGGCGGACCGTGCGGGCTATGACGAGCACTTCCTCGGGGTTCCGGTGCCGCTGCCGATGCCCGGCCGCCCCGAGGTGGCGACGGTGGTGCTGCCGTACACCCACTTCACGGTGGTGCTGCGGCCGGACCGGCGGATGGCGGTGGCCACCGCGGTCTGTATCGACGGCCGGCGTCTGCTGGATCATGTGCCACGGGAGAGCAGCTGGCAGTTCGATCCGCGGCTGGACAGGGCCCACCAGGCGGGCCCTGACGTGTACCGCGACAACTCGCTGGACAAGGGCCATCTGGTGCGCCGCCTGGACCCCGTGTGGGGTACGGCCGCGGAGGCGGAACAGGCCAACGAGGACACCTTTCACTACACGAACGCGGCCCCGCAGGCGGATGTCTTCAACCAGGACAAGCAGCTGTGGCAGGAGCTGGAGAACCATCTGCTCGACCACGCCGCCGGCTTCGACCGCAAGCTCGCCGTGCTGACCGGGCCGGTTCTGCATGACTCCGACCCGCCGTACCGGGGCGTGCAAGTGCCGCTGCGCTTCTGGAAAGTGGCGGCGTTCCTCCGGGACGGCGCGCTGGCGGCGACGGGGTACGTCCTCGACCAGAGCCCCGATCTGCCCCGGGACGCCGAACGGGCGCTGGCCGGGGCGCAGGCGGGCGCACCGCCGCCGCTGGGCGCGTTCCGGACGTACCAGGTGCCGGTGAAGGATGTCGCCGAGCTGACCTCGCTGGACCTGGGGCCGCTGTCCGACGCCGATCTGATGCCCGTCACCCGTGCCCCGGCCGAGCGCTGGAAGCGGCTCGCATCACACGACGACATCGTGCTGCGGCGCGGCTGAGCCGGGAGGCGGAGCGATGCGACCCAGGGTCGTCTATGTCCACGGGAACGGGAACAAGGTCCGCGCGGAGTTGCTCAAGTCCCAGTGGGACACGGCGCTGTTCGGCCGGGACATGGCCGAGGCGTCGCGGATGGCGTACTGGGCCCCGGTGCGCTACCCGGAGCCGCTCCCCGATTTGCGGCCGGATCCGCTGGACGGACGTACGGAGCTGATGGAGGAGTCCCCGGCCGCCGTGGACCGGGCCGCGACGGAGCCGCCGGAGGACTTCGTGGCGCGCACGCTGGGCGAAGCGCGGCTCGACGCCGGGGAGATCGCACCGGAGGGGCGGGCCGGGGCCGATGAGAGCGCGCTGGTCGACTGGCTGCGGAACATGACGTACCTCGCGGACACGCTGGCACAGGCCGGTGAGCCCGAGGAGCCCGGTGCGGAACTGCCACTGGAGACGCTGCCGTTGCCCCGGTCCGGCCGTACGGCGGTGTTCCGGCTGCTGGTCAAGCACTCCTTCAAGGACGTGCACGCCTATTTCTTCGGCGGGGCGGGGCCGGCCATGCGGGAGGTGGTCAAGGAGACGCTGGCGGGGGTGGACGGCGGCCCGCTGGTGGTGGTCGGCCACAGCCTGGGCACGATCCTCGCCTACGAGGTGCTGATGGAGCTGGGGCGGGAGGTGGAGCTGCTGGTCACCGTCGGGTCGCCGCTGGCGATCACCGAGGTGCAGGACCATCTGGCGCGGCCGCCGGCGGTCCCGGCCGGGGTCACGGCCTGGCACAACGCCTCGGACCTGCGGGATCTGGTGGCTCTCGACCACACGTTGCGGCCGGAGTACGCCCCGCAGGAACGGGTCACCGATCTGCTGGTCACCAATGACAGCGGTAATCACCACGGCATCAGCGAATATCTGTCGCAGCCCGAGGTCAGGGCACCGGTTCAGCGGATCTTCGACGGTACCGGGTAGGTGCGGTATGCCGTTGACCGAAACGGAGTGGGACCTGGTCACCACGTGGGCGCGGAACTATCTGCTCGACACCACCGATCCGCATACCCAGCTCGCCCAGTACGGCTTCCCGCCGGAATTCATCGGCGGGCTGCGGCTGACGCAGATCAGCTCGGACAACGCCCGCGCCCTCGTGCACCAGTCCCGCACGGACATCCAGCGGCAGCTGCGGCTCGTCGAGGCCCTCACCGCCATCGACCGGCTGGCCGTGCTTCCGGACATCGTGAAGGCGCAGGAATTCCTGGGCCGGCTGCGGGAGGACTTCCGCGCCCATGCCGCACGGGACAACTTCCGTACCTGCGTCCTGAAGAACGGTGCCGAGGCCTTCATCGACCGCCAGGACCTGCGGGAGACCCTGCGCCGGTTCGTCGCGGACCCGCACAAGTTCATTCTGCTGGTCGACGGCGAGCCGGGCAGCGGCAGATCGTACACCTACAACTTTCTCCGCCATATCGGCCAGCACGCCGGATTCCGTCCGGTGCGGGTCACGCTGTCGCACACTGCCACCGCCGCCAAGGTCGTACGGCGGCTGGCCGATTTCGTCGCCGATCCGCAGGAGGGCGCCGCACCGCTGAATCCCACCGAACTCAACGACCCGCTGCCGTCGGTCGACGAGGCCGCGCACTGGGTTGCCGGCCGGGCCACCTCCGTCGAGGAGCGGCTCTGGCTGGTCCTCGACGAATGCGACAAGCTCGATCCCAGCTCCGATGTCTGGGACTTCATCGGACAGCTCGGCATGGCCATCTACGAGCACGCCGCCGTCCGCGGCGACCAGGCACCCCGGCTGGTGCTCCTCGGATACGGGCGCTCGATGCGTCAACTCCCCTACGACCTGCGGGGAAATCTGGCCTGGGACACCGCGCGGATCGCCGAACCCGGCGATCTGCGCAGCTTCTTCGACCAGGCCTTCCATGAGTCACCACCGGAGCTGCTCGGTACGGGGCAGCTCCGGGAGTCCGCCATCGCCACGCTCGTGGACGCGGCCGTGCACGAGGTGCTCCGGGCCACCGGGGCGAACGGGGCGGACCGCGAAAGCTATATGCGCAAGCTCTGCACGGCAGCGGAGGGGGCGATCCGTGTCTACCAGTCCCTCTGACCACCGCCCGCTGGACCCCGCCGCGGCACGGGAATTGTTCGTCGCCCGGTTGCGCGCGGAGCTGCACCCGGGCGAGGAGCGGCCCCAGGAGGTCTCCGACGCCCGCCGCGCCTACCGGGAGGCGGTCTGTCTGCTGAGCCGTTTCGATCCCCAGCAGCTGCGGCTGCCCGGCGAGGAGGCCACCACCGGCGGCGCGGTCCTGGAACTGGTCGACGACTGTACGACCCTGGGAATGCAGGACCAGGCCGGGTGGTCCCTCAAGTCCGATGTCAGGGAACGGACGCTCCGGGGGCTGGCCGGGCCCGCGGCCGCCCGGCACGTCCTGGAGTGCCATCTCGACCAGCTCCCCGGCGAACCCGGTCCGGAACGCTTCGCGCTGGCCTATCTCTCCGGCCACCCGCCGGAGACGGACCGGCTGACCACCGACGAGCTGGCCGATGCCCTCCAGGCGGTGCTGTGGCTCTCCCGGGTCCCGGGCACGACCGGACTGCCGGATCTCGCGGAGCTACAACTCACCCTGGAGCGGGCCAGGCTGCTCGACCCGCTGAAGCGCCTCGTACGGTCACCGTTCCAGGGGCGGACACGCGAACTCGCGGAGCTGCGCGACTATGTCGTCCCGCCCGGCGGGACCACGGCGGCCGCCGCACGGCCGGACGGTGCTCCGCAGCACCCGGGCCCGGTCCCTCCGCTGGTCGTGCACGGGCCCGGCGGGATGGGCAAGACCACCCTCCTCGCCAAGTTCGTGCTCGACACCCTCCACAACCCGGCCGGCTGCTTGCCATTCGCCTATATCGACTTCGAGCGGCCCACCCTCTCCATCCAGGAACCGCTCACGCTGATCGCCGAGGTGGCCCGGCAGCTCGGCATCCAGTTCCCGGCCCACCGCGCCGAGCTGGACGCGCTGGCGCACGAGTGCCAGGAGGCCACCCGCAGCCAGCGGGAGGGGCAGGAACGGGTGAGCCAGCTGCAGGAACTCGCCACCACCCGGGCCGTGCTGGGGCGCCGCTCCTCACAGCAGTTCCAGTCGCTGGCCGCCGGACGGGAGACCGATCTGATCCGCCGGCTCGCCGAGGTGCTGAAGCGGGCGGTGGCGGAGCGGAAGGACCGGGAGCATCCGGAGGATCCGCCGTTCGCGCTGGTCATCGACTCGTTCGAGGAGGCGCAGTACCGCGGATCGCCGGTGGTGGGCCGGATGGTGGCGATCTATCTCTCGTTCCAGAGCGTCTATCCGCGGATGCGGCTCATCGTCTCCGGGCGGGCGCCGGTCGAGCATCCGGCGAAGACCGTGCAATCGCTCGACATCGAACTCGGGGAACTCGACCCGGAGGCGGCCGTCGGCCTGCTGACGTCCTGCGGGGTCAAGGACCCGGAGGTGGCCGGGGCGCTGGCGGACCGGGTCGGCGGCCATCCGCTCAGTCTGAAACTGGCCGCCCGCGCCGCCACCCTCGCGGGCGCCGAGGCCGAGCGGACCTGCGAACTGATCCGCAGCCTGCCCGAACGCCGCCATCAGGTCTTCCGCCGGGTCGACCAGCTGCTGGTCCAGGGGATTCTCTACGACCGCATCCTGAGCCACATCAGCCATGAGGGCGTCCGCCGGCTCGCCCACCCCGGGCTGGTACTCCGGTTCATCACCCCGGAGATCATCAAGGAGGTGCTCGCCGAGCCGTGCGGGCTGCGGGTGGCGACTACGGACGAGGCCCGCGCGCTCTTCGCGGCGCTCAGCCGCCTGGACCTGGTCGAGCCGGCCCGCCCGGACGCCGTGCGCTACCGCAGCGATGTCCGCGCCATCATGCTGCGGCTGCCGGGCGGCGACCGTACCGCCGTGATGCGCGAGGTCGAACGGCGCGCGGTCGAGCACTACGCCGCGCGCGACGGCCTGGAGGCCCGGGCCGAGGAGATCTACCACCGGCTGCGGCTCGACGAGAACCCCCGCTCGGTGGAGGCACGGTGGCTGCCGGGCGTCGAACGGTTCCTGGTCGGGGCGCAGCAGGACATGACGCCCAGAGCCGCCGGCCTGCTGACCGCCCGGCTCGGCGGCGGCACCCCCGATCAGGTCGCGGCGGGCGCCGACCAGGAGGACTGGGAACGGATCGCGGCCCGCGAAGTGGAGGATCTGCTCGCGCAGGGCTACGCCCAGGCGGCCTTCGACCGGCTCGGCAGACGACAGCCCTGGACACCGTGCAGCCCCCTGCACGCGCTGCTCGCCGAGTCCCTCAACCGGCTCGGCCGACAGGACGAGGCCCGCCGGGCCACGGCGGACGCCATCGACACGGCGGAGCGCGCGGGCTGCGGGGAACGTCGCCTGGAGCTGCTGCTGCTCTCCGCCCGGCTCTCGGAGGAGGCCGGCGACCTGGCGAGCGCGGGCCGTGCACTGCGGATCGCGGAGGACGTCGCGGTGAGTCTGGGGCAGGACCTCGAAGCGATGGGCGCGCTGCTGGCCCGCGCCCGGATGACGGCGGGCGCGGACGGCGCCGACCTGGAGGCGGACCGGGAACTCGCCGAGCGGCTGCGGCAGTTGCCCGATGCCGTGCTCGCCGACCGGCCGGTGCTGGTGCGCGCGGTCGCCTCGCAGATCTACGACCGGGCGCCCGGCGCGCTCGACCATGCGCTGGAGGTGGTGGGGCTGCCGGCCGACGACGAGACGCTGGACGCGCTGGGCGCGGCGATGCGGCGCGCGACCGGCCGGCAACCGGCGCTGCTGGGCCGGGTGATGGGGATTCTCGACGAGGCCGCGGGGCCGTCCCGGCAGCCGTCCGGCGGCGCGCCGACCGGTATCGCCGGGATCCTGCGGCTGGCCCGGGACCGCGGCACCCTCGACACGCTCGCCCGGCGGCTGCTGGCCGTCCCCGACAAGAGCGGGGAGATCGTCGCCGGGGTGGCCGCGGCCATGGGCGTGGGCACCGGTGCCCGTACGGTGGGCCACCCGGCCTCCGGGCCGGAGCACGGGGGCCGTCCCCAGGAGGAAGGGAGCGGCCCCGCGGGGCCTGAGGACCGATGACCGCCTATCTCTCGCCCGACGAGATCCGCCGGGTGCTGGACGCCGCGGTGGAGACCGGGCTGGCCGACCCCACGGTCCGGCCGCTGCTGCTCGACGGCATCATGCCCCGCTACCGCAGCACGCTGCCGCTGCACCCGGCGCCCGGACGGCAGGCGCACTCCGACCTGAACGAGATGAACCGGGTGGAGCGGCTGGTGGACGGCTCGGTGCCGCTGGAGATCTGGCTGCGCAACGCCGTGGCCGAGACCACCGAGGCCGCACCGCTCACCGTCTTCCAGAAGGCCCTGGACGATGTGGCGCGGCAGGCGGGCGGTGAGCCGGATGTGCTGGCCGGACTGCCCTCCCCCACTGCGGAGATCAAGGAACAGATCGTGCACCGGGACGACACGGTGCCGATCGGCTTCCTCCGCGGGGGTGAGCGGGCGGGCGGCGCGGTGGCCCGTCTCAAGGTGCCGCCGTACCAAGGGGGCGCTCCGCTCCAGCCGAACGGTTTCCCGCACTCCGGTACGGGGTGGCTGATCGCGCCGGATCTGCTCGTCACCAACCACCATGTGGTCAACGCCAGGGCCGGGACCGGGGCGGGACGGCCGCTGGCCGACCCCGAGGATCTGGGTCTCCAGGCTCAGCACACCCTGGCCCGGTTCGACTTCGACACCGAGGACGTGGAGACGGCGGAGGCCACCGTCAGCGCACTGGTCGCCGCGGACGCGGAGCTGGACTACGCGGTGCTGCGGCTGGCCGCCGAGCCCGCGCGGCCGGTGCTGAGGCTGGCGGCGGAACCGCTGCGGGTCACCGGCGGCGACTACGTGGCCGTCAACATCATCCAGCACCCGGGGGGCCAGCCGAAGCGGGTCGCGCTGCGCAACAACCTCGTCTACGAGGCGGACGAGACCGATGTCCGCTACTTTACCGACACCCGGGGCGGGTCCTCGGGGTCGCCGGTCTTCACGGACGACTGGCAGGTGGTGGCGCTCCACCGGGGGACGCGGCGGGTGGAGAACGTGCAGTTCCAGGGCAGGACGACGGCCTTCGTCAACGTCGGCACCCAGATGCGCAGCATCATGCGCCATCTGCGGACCAGCAGCCCCGGTGTCCATGCCGAGATCGAGACGGCACAACAGGCCGCCCCGCGCGGCTGAGGAGGCGAGATGCACAGTCGGCGCAGATCACCGGTGGCGGCCGGTCCGGAGCAGGTCTTCTCGGATCTGCGGGAGGTCGCGGCGCGGGTGAAGGAGGGGCTGACCTGGGAGATCCCGGAATCCCTGGAGGAGTTGCCCGCCGAGGAGCTGCCCGCCGAGGAGATCGCGCAGTTCGCCCAGCAGGAGCGGGCCCGGGTGCTGTCGGCGGGCGTCAGCGGTCTGGAGAAGCTCGCCGAGGGGCGGGCGGACGAGATCGACGACGACGAGTCCTTCGGTATGGAAGCCATCGTGCTGCTCGAAGGCCGCCCCGCCATCCTCGTCCAGAACCATGACTTCGCACCGCAGCAGGGCGACTGGGCGGTGCTGGACGGTCATCGGGCGGCGATCCGGGAGTCGCTGGCGCGGGTGGGCCGGGTGGAGCTGTCCGGGCATCTGAGCCTGGACTGGCTGGGTACGGCGTTCCTGGTCGGCCCGGACGTGGTGCTGACGAACCGTCACGTGGCGGCGGAGTTCGCCCGTGGCGACGGCGCCGGCTGGACCTTTCAACAGGGCATCAGCGCCCGGCTCGACATGGGCGAGGAGTACGGCGGGGACGTGGCGGGCGGCGGCCCCGCCTTTGACGTCGTCGAAGTGCTGGGCATCCATGAGGACGTGGACCTGGCCCTGTTGCGGGTCGCGCCTGCGGCCGGTGGCGGGGCGCTGCCCGCGCCGCTGGCCGTGGCCGCGGACGCGCCCGCCGATCTGCCCGGGCGTCCGGTGTACTGCGTCGGCTATCCGGCGTACGACGGCCGGCGCAACGAGCCGGAGTCGATGCGCCGGATCTTCATGGACATCTACAACGTCAAGCGGCTTCAGCCCGGCACCGCGACGGAGCTGGTGCCGGGCCAGAGCGTCATCAAGCACGACTGTTCCACGCTCGGCGGCAACAGCGGCTCCCCCGTCATCGACCTCACCGACCACCGGGTCCTGGGCCTGCACTTCGGCGGCCGCTACGGCTTCGGCAACTTCGCCGTACCGCTGTGGCAGCTGGTGGAGGATCCGCTGTTGAACCGGGCGGACATCAACTTCGCCTGAGCCACCGCGTGTCCGCGAGGCAGCGCAGGACGCCTGGTCAGCCCGCCTTCTTGACGAACTCGGTGGTGTAGGTCTTCTTCAGATCCACCGTGGCGTTCTTGAGGTTGGGGTTGAAGGCCTTCAGCACCCGCTCGACGGTCGTGGGCCCCTCGGCCGGCATCACCCCGTCCTCGGTGAACATCGGCAGGGTGTCCTTGATCGCCTGGGCGTACAGCTTCTTGCCGCCCTGGGCGTAGTCGGCGGGCATCTTCGCGGCGATCTGCTCGGGGGTGTGCGTGGACATCCATTTGAGGGTCTTCACAAAGGCGTTGGCCAGCTTGTGCACGGTCTCCTTGTGGCTGTTCACCCAGTCGGTGTTCATGTAGAGGCTGGACGACGGGTACGGGCCGCCGAGCGCCTTCTGCGAGCCCTCGGGAGTGCGCATGTCGAGCAGAACCTTGCCGAGGTTCTTGTCCAGGATCTGCGCGACCGTCGGGTCCGTCGTCATCCCGCCCTGGATCGAGCCCTGTTGGAGCGCGGACAGGAAGGTCTGGCCGGCGCCGACCGCGACCGGGGTGAACTCGTGCGTCTGCACACCGTTCTTCACCGCGAGGTACTTGGTCAGGAAGTCGGTCGACGAGCCGAGGCCGGTGACGCCCAGCTTCTTGCCCTTGAAGTCCTTGGGCGAGGTGACCTCACCCGCCGCCTTGTTCGAGACGACCTCGACCTCGCCGGGGGCGTGCGCGAGCTGCACCACCGACTCGACCTGCTTGCCCTTGACCTGAAGATCGAGGGTGTGGTCGTAGAAGCCGACGACGCCCTGGACGTCACCGGAGACCAGCGAGGTGGTGGCCTGCACCCCGGCCGGTTCGGTGAGCAGGGTGACGTGGATGCCCTCGTCCTCGAAATAGCCGAGTTGCTGGGTGAGTCTCGCGGGCAGATAGATGACCTTGTCGAGGCCGCCCACCATGATCTTGATCTTGCCGTTCGCGTCGTCCGAGGCACCGGCCCCGGACGCGCCGCCACCGCAGGCGGTGAGGGTGGTCAGGGCGAGGCCGGCGGCGGCCAGAGCGGCGGGGAACTTCCGTACGGTGCGCATGCGTCACGTCCTTGTGAGGTGGGAACGGGTCGGCGGGGCAGGCTCAGCGGCCGCTCACGGGCTCGGCTCAGCGGCCGCCCGCGGTATCGGCGGGCTTCCAGCGGAAGAGCCGTCGTTCAAGGAAGGCCAGCAGCCCTTCGGCGAGCAGCGCGACCACCGCGAGGATGACCATGGCGGCGTACACCCCGGCCGCGTTGAAGGTGCCCTGCGACGCCGCGACCAGCAGGCCGAGGCCCTTGGTCGCGCCGATGTACTCGCCGACGATCGCGCCGATCAGCGCGAAGCCGAAGCTGACATGCAGGCTGGTGAAGATCCACGAGGTGGCGGAGGGGATCACCACGTGCAGGGTGACCTGGCGGTTGCTCGCGCCGAGTACCCGGGAGTTGGCGACCAGGTTGCGGTCGACCTCCCGTGCGCCCTGGAAGGCGTTGAAGAAGACCGGGAAGAAGACGAGGACGACGGCGGAGGCGACCTTGGAGGCCGGTCCGAGGCCGAACCAGATGAGGAAGATGGGGGCGAGGACGATCCGGGGCAGTGCGTTGAGCACCTTGATGTACGGGCCGAGCACATCGGCGAGGAAGCGGATACGGCCGAGCGCGATCCCCAGCACCACACCGCCGATGACACCGATCACCCAGCCGAGCAGCGCCTCGTAGAGCGTGTACCAGATCTGCTCCCACAGCGAGCCCTGCGGGGTGCCGTGCAGCGCCCACTGGCTCATCTGGTCCCAGATCTTCGAGGGCATCGAGAAGTTGAACGCATCGATCACGGCGGCCCGGGCCAGCCACTCCCACAGCCCGAGCAGTCCGACGAGCAGCAGCACCCGGGTGCCGTGGACCAGGAACCGGTGCCGGCGCGCGGCCCGCTCCCTGCTCCGGGAACGGTCCGAACGGCCCGTGCCGACCGGGGACTTGACGATGGCGGCGGTCTCAGGCGACATCCGCGGCACCCCTCTCGCGGGTGATCCGGACCTCTTCGCCGAGCGAGGACCAGATCTCCCGGTAGATCTCCAGGAACCGCGGCTCCAGCCGGACCGACTCGACCTTCCGGGGGCGCGGCAGACCGATCTCGAAGACCTCCTTCACGGTCGCCGGACCGGCGGTCATCACCACGACCTTGTCGGCGAGGGCGATGGACTCCTCCAGGTCGTGGGTGACGAAGACGACGGAGGCGCCGGTCCCCGACCACAGCTCCAGGAGTTCGTCCGACATCAGCGCCCGGGTCTGGACGTCGAGCGCGGAGAACGGCTCGTCCATGAGCAGGA
>Ga0207426_1002573_pt1 | contig 11311 bp, 10 predicted proteins | sample AraplaMF_Cvi_mMS_FD_184265 | JGI IMG/M metagenome (GOLD analysis project Ga0207426, IMG submission 184265) | Arabidopsis root microbial communities from the University of North Carolina, USA - plate scrape MF_Cvi_mMS (SPAdes) (version 2) | ecosystem: Host-associated > Plants > Roots > Endosphere...
CCGTAATTTTCCTGATTGCCCCTTTGTTCCTGATAGTATATGTCAACCTCTATAACCGACGGAAAAAGAAGCATGCGGAAGAAAAGGAAAGCCTGAAACAGGCCTTTGATACCGAATTATTGAAAACCCAGATGGAGGTCCAGGAGCAGACCCTGAAGACCATCGGATATGACTTGCATGATAATATCGGGCAGTTGCTGGGCCTTACGGTCATGACCCTTGGCTCTATCAACATCCAGGATACTGAAAAAGCCGGTGAAAAAGTGGCCGCGGCCGAAGCACTTGCCAAAAGGGCGGTGAAAGAGCTGCGGGCGCTGTCCCGGTTATTGCATGGCGAAGAGCTCCTGAGCAGGGGGCTGGTAGCTGCCATTGCGTTTGAACTGGAGTACCTGGAACGATCGGATCTCTTTAAAATAAGTTATACCCACCCGGATACCCCCCTTCCCCCCCTGGCAGATAAAGTGACGATCGTTTTTCGTCTCTTCCAGGAGATCCTGAATAATATCGTGCGGCATGCACAGGCCAATGAAATTGTTATTAACTTAGCGATTGCTGGTAATGTGTTAACCTTGTCTATACAGGACAATGGTGCGGGGTTCGATGTAGCTGATATCATGAAGCAGCACAAGGGTATGGGATTACAGAATATCCAGAAGCGAGCAGGCATGATTGGCGGTCAGGCACAGATCCAATCAGCACCCGGTGCCGGCACGACTATCAAGATTACGATTCCTTACTAAATAGAGTTATGGCTGAAAAGCAAACCACGATTGCCATTATTGATGATCATACCTTGTTCAGGCAGGGGATGATCAGCCTGTTATCAGAATTTCCGGAGATTGCTATTGTATTTGATGCTTCGAATGGAGAGGATATGAAAACCAAGATCACACAGTATCCGTTGCCGGAGGTGATTTTGATGGATATAAGTATGCCGGTGATGGATGGGTTTGAAAGTACACGGTGGTTAAGAGAGCATTATCCGGATATTAACGTGCTGGCGCTGAGTATGTTTGAAGAAGAGAAGCCGATTATCAAAATGCTGAAGAATGGTGCGGGTGGCTATTTGTTGAAGGAGTCGAGGACGACGGATGTAGTACATGCGATTAAGATGATCAATGAGCAGGGCTTCTTTATTAATGAGCTGGTGTCGTTTAAATTGTTGCGGAATATACAGGGGCACCTGGCTGGAGGGAATGTGCCGGAGAAACTTAGCAGTAACGAAATAAGGTTCCTGGAATTGTGTTGTACGGAGTATACGTATAAGGAGATTGCGGACCAGATGAATTTGAGTCCTCATACGATTGATAATTACAGGCAGGACCTGTTTCAGCGGTTTGGGATAAAGAGTAGGACGGGGTTGGTATTATTTGCAATAAAGAATGAATTGATCACATTGAAGTAGACGCTATGAAAAAGTATTTATATTTAGTGACATTCCTTTTTTGCATTCACTTTGGGGCGGCAGCCCAAACCATACGGGCAAGCAATTACAATATTAAGGGCTACATCAAAAGTGACGGCAAAATTCAGAATAGTAGCTACCAGACAATCGGCTACATAAAAAGCGATGGCAGAATTCAGAATGCCAGCTATAACACTATTGGCTATGTGAAAGATGGTAAGGTGCAGGATAACCATTATAATACCGTTGGCCACATCGATCAGGATGGAAAAGTAACAGGCAGCAATTATTCAACTTTAGGCTATATAAAAAACGACGGCACCGTTCAGGGCAGCAACTATACTACATTAGGTTATGCTAACGGGGTGAAAAAAGAATGGGCGGCAGTCGTGTTCTTCTTTTTTGAGATGAAATGACATGATCCTATTAATTCCGGAAAAAACGGATGTAGAATTTGAAGCCGTTGCCAGCATCCTGACAGCCAGGGGCGGAAAGATAAAGCGCCTGGGCAAATACTGGATAAAGGATGAGACGATTGCTAAGTTGCCACTGGCCATCTATGGCAACCAGACATTTGCTATGGTACTGGCACAGATCTATAAGAAGACGCTTATTTCTCCAGATGATACCTTGATAGCCAGACTTGCTCCACAGTGGGTAAAACGGGTTATTAACCATACGACTATTGAGGCCTTACAGGCATCCCACTTCCCTATTTTTATTAAACCGGTTATACCTAAATTATTTGCGGCGGGGATCTTTCCCGATCTGGCCTATTTCAAACAATCTATTGGCGGGTTGGATGAATCGGAAGAGGTATTGATTGCTGAAATTGTGAAGCCGATACAGGCGGAGGTACGGGCGTTTATTTTGGAAGGAGAGATAATGGATATGGCATTGTATGAGGGGAAGGCAGATCTGGTGAGTGGCAGGGAGTTTTTGATAGGTTTTTTGGCGGAGTATAAAGAGCAATTACCTTTTACGGTTGTAGTGGATCTTGGTTTTAATGAGCGTGCAGGTTGGTTTGTGTTAGAGTTTAATGCGAGTTGGGGTGCGGGTTTGAATGGGTGCCAGGCGGAGAAGGTAATAGATTGTATATTAGCGGCCACAATATAATTTCAGACAATGAAATATGCGATAGTAGGAACCGGTGCCATCGGAGGGTTTTATGGTGCCATGCTAGCCAATGCCGGCGAGGAAGTACACTTTTTATTAAACAGCGACTATGCTACCGTAAAGGAAGAAGGACTCCACCTGATCTCGGAAGTATTCAGTGATATTCATTTAGACAAGGTAAATGCTTATCAGCATGCTGCGGACATGCCTGCCTGTGATGTGATATTGGTTTGTTTAAAGACGACGAATAATGAAAGTCTTTTACCTTCTCTGGTACAACCATTACTCCATGCTGGTTCAGTTATTATATTAATACAAAACGGCCTCGGTATGGAAGCAGACGTAGCCGCTCTCTTCCCGCAGGTCGGCATAGCCGGTGCGACCGCGTTAATTTCCGTTAATAAAGTTGGGCCGGGCCAGATGCATCACCTGGATTACGGCGATATCGAAATCGGGAATTATAATATCCAGGACACTGCCATCATTGACAAGGTAGTAGCTGCCTTTGATAGAACCGGTCTGATCGCCAGAAAGGCAGAAGACCTGAATACCCTGCGCTGGAAGAAACTGGTGTGGAACATCACCTTCAATGGCATGTGTGTAGTATTGAACACTACTGCGAACAGGCTCCTTGCAGATCCCGCCACTTACAATCTTTCAAAAGAGATCATGCATGAAGTGATTCTTGGGGCCAATGCCTGTGGTGCAGCGCTGCCGGAATCTATGGTCTACGATATGTTACAGTTCACCATTGCAATGCGTCCTTATGCACCTAGTATGAAACTGGACTATGATGCAAAGCGCCCGATGGAGTTGAAATACATCTATGAGAATCCGGTAGCGATGGCGAAAGCCGCAGGTTATTACATGTCAAAAGTAGACATGTTACAGCAGCAGCTATTGTTCCTGCGTAGATATTAGCTATTATTAAAGACTTACGATAGGGATGTAAATTTATATGAAAACTGCTTACCCATATTGTTTCCCTTGAAATATTAACTAATTTTACATATTACAATGGGGGTGTACACTTAAATGGAAAACTGCTTACTGCAAGTTTACGGATGCGAGTTCGAGTCTCGCCGCCTCCATTGTGTACGGGGGATAGTTTAATTGGAAAAACGCCGTAGCCAAACATCGGAAACGTAGGTTCGAGCCCTTACTCCTCCACCAGCAATAGTGATGTAGTATAAATGGAAATACGTTTGCCCTGCAGGCAAAAGTTGGTGGTTCGAGCCCTCCGTTCACTATTGTTTTTTTATTTTATGGGGGATGGTTTAGTTGGGAAAACGTCCGTGATACCTTGCTATAAATGTATGACATTTTTCATTTCACGTATTTCCATTGCGGTGTTACCTATGATATTTATAGCCACATTACAGCTAAAATACACAAAATAAGGAGATCCCATTTCATGATCTTATTTCATGAATGTTATGATAATGGCTTATATACTTCAGCGCTACTATCCATGGATTCTGAGCATCCGCCCGCCGACTTTTTGGATAAGCTAAATCGGAAAAACAAATAGCATGCTTCTAAATATATTACTAGTATCTACTTTTTCTTTCTGTCCGCCGGACACCTGCAAGCTGTATAAAGTTGATATCAAACCACCAGCCCTGGACATATTGATATTTAAAAATCAGTACAATCAATTTGCGGCCAATGACAGCAGCAGTTTTCAATTAATATATATCATTCATCCTGATCTCGACGGTGGTTATCCTAATCTTACGTATGTAAAAGCTGAAGATGATAGTTTGAGTATCACCCAAACTTATAAGGCAGAGATTAAAACCAGAAAAGTGGATCTTAAATCACTTCCAGATTTAGAGGCCAAAATCTCAGCATTGCCGAATGCAAAATATTTTGCACTTTGTGATGATCCAACTGGCCAGATTTATCAGACCGAGATCATTGTCAAAAGGAAAGGGGAAGCTATCACGTCTTATGAGGGAGTAAATGCACCGTTCTTTGAAAGAACGGAAGAAGAGCTTAATCCTTTGCAAATATTGCTTGCCTCTTTTTTACCCAAGAGCGCATTTTAAGAATGAGGGTGTCAAAAGTAAAATTTCCCGGATTTAATTCGGATATCTGATGGAGAGAATTTTTGTTTAGGAAATTCTCAATGCCTTCAAATAACATTTGTCACCCTTATTACTTTTTTATTTATCGATACACACTTTTTATCGCCCGGCTATCTGGATGAATCGGCCCCACTCCTCTTGTTGATTTTCCATCTATTACTACATGCGGCACTTTTATATGATCCAATAATTCTTTCTTTATTTCAGGAGATAAATTTGTCTTTGACAGATCCAAACTTTGTAAAAAGTTCAGTTCCATGATAGCGGCAGCGCCGCTGGCAGTGATCTCATTTGCTGTGCCACCTAGTACCCTGGTAGAAGCAGCGTATCCTAAATCAAGCATATTCAGGCTGTTGTGAATTTTGAGCGCTTCACACAAATGTAATATGCCTTCGTTTGTAATGCCACAACTAGCCAAACTCAGTTCTTTCAATGTAGTATTTGAAGACAAGGCAGGCAGTAAATTATTCAGGCCTTCATTACCGATATGATTGACACTTAGATATAGCCCTTTTAAATGCTTATTTGCGAGCAGCATCTCATTGAAATATATCATGGTGGCAGCAGTCATGTAATTGCCGCTAACATAGAGCCTTTCTATGGTGTTATTACCTGCGAGGTATTTTAATAAATCATGTATCGCATCACCTACACAAACATTTACGAGATCGAGGGTGCGGATGTTTGTATTATTTTGTAACAACTTTATGATAGCAGGGATGCTAGCAGCTCCAATAGGATTACGTTTGAACCAAATGCTTTTTACGGTGTTGTTTGTTGCTAATGCTTCGCAGATGGCGGCTACTCCTTCACTCTCTATATAGTTACAACCGAGATAGACAGTTTCTATAGCTGTGTTCACCTTCAGCATCTCTCCTATGGCAATGGCACCTGGATTACCAAATGAATTAGTGCCGAGTAACACATGCTGAATCACGGAGTTATGTTGTAAAGCAGCAGTGATACGGGTAATGCCTTCAATACCAAGTTTTTGCTTGCAGAGATCGAGACGGCCATCGGCGGTGATAGTGCCGACAGGGAAGGCCAGATCTTTTTGAGGCAATGGGTGGTTGTTGGAAAGGAAATCAATGATGGGTTGCAGATCAGCATGGAAATGATGAATGACGTGATCTACAGGACAAAGGATGGTTGTTTGCATAATTATTTTTACTAAACTGGTTTGCGAAATATTGTTTACTGGTGATTGATCTTCTCTTAAAGCTGGCTGCAGACCATTCTACATTTACCACATGTCTGGTGATTGATCTTCTTTTAAAGCCAGCTATAGACCATTCTACATTTACCACGCGTGTGGAATATAGTCTTTTAAAAAATGTCCGAATAAAGGAAGTTCAGCGTTCGTGATACCTTTCACGACCGGATCATAGATCCTTGCCATGCCATCCACTTCATCCAAGGGGGGAACGAAAGCATGCTCCTCATAGATCCGCTCCTTTTTAGGGAAAGGATTCTCCTGGGTGATCCATCCTGTATCTACACTATTCATGAAGATCCCGTCTGTCGCATACTCCTGCGCCGCCGTTCTCGTCATCATATTCAATGCAGCCTTTGCCATATTGGTATGCGGATGAAACGCCGTCTTGTTGGCCCTGTTAAACTGACCTTCCATGGCGGAAACATTGATAATAAATTTCCGTTCAAAGGGTGACTGTTTCATCATTGGCCGTAATTGACTGTTCAATAAAAAAGGCGCTGTGACATTGACCAGCTGGGTCTCCAGCATTTCTACAGGAGGCACCTCATGTAATAGCATCGTCCAGCTATTGTTTTCACGAAGATCTATCTGCTGATGGTCTTTATCGAACCTGTTTTCAGGAAATGCGGCATTGGTATCAGCGGGTAATAATTGTTGTTCCCAATTGCCGGTGATGAACTGAAAAGGAGTATTCTCTACCAGGCATTGCTGTGCATGTGCAGGCAAAGATGCGATACTGCTTTCTTCGAGATCGAAAAGATGGCGGTAAAAAGCAGTAGGTTTCCTTACCGTCTGACAGGCATTGTTGATGATGATGTCTACATGCTTTTCCCGGGATTGGAAGTATTGAATGAAATTATTGACGTGGGATAGATTCCGTAGGTCCAGTGCCGTTACTTTGAGGCGATGGCTCCAGGCTGTAAAGTCCGGTTCTTTGGTAAAGCGGAGGATAGCATCTTTGGGGAAACGGGTCGTTACCCATACTGTGGCGCCATCACGAAGCATACGTAAGGCAGTGAGGTAGCCTATTTTTATTCTTCCACCGGTAATGAGGGCTACCCGGCCTGTTAGATCTGCTGATTGAATGCGGTTGGCGTAATTTAATGCCGCGCATTTCGGGCAAAGCTGGTGGTAAAAGAAATGGACTTCTTTATAAGGTGTTTTGCAGGTATAGCATTTCTGAAAACGGTTGAGAAGCAAAGGTTGATCCGGGCGGTTTATTAGCGTGCTATCCTGCAGATCATAACGATTGAGGAGCAATGCCTGATCTACGCCATCGATCGGGGTGCTGTCCGGCAGTTCGTATTTACGATACATGACCGTTTGGGCCAGGGTGATCTTTTGATCGTATTGTCTGAGCCAATCCTGTTTCTGGGAGAGCTTGCGTAATTTATCGGTAGAGGTAGACTGCGTGATGATCTGTTGCTGGAGAGCCTGGGTCGTTTCCTTACGGATATCCTTCTTGGCGCGTTTGTATAATTTTGTAACGAGACCTTTTAGTGTCAGGGTATTGAGTGATTTATCAGGATCTTTAGATAATACCTGGAGTACTTTAATACAGGCATCCCACTCCGCCTGTGAAAATTCTTTTGGCATAATTACTTTAGACAATTTGGGTCATGAGCGCCTCAATTTACACAAATTCATGAGATTATAACTCGTAGGATGTAGTACCTATCTATATTCTTAGAAGAACTTCGGACATGAAATACCCAGTTTACGCAAATTCACGTGATCCTTGTTTGTAGGAATTGTAAATCCTATAGAGATCTCATGCGATCCGTTGCTATAGCTCTGCAATGGGCCGATAGAAAAATCATAGGCATAACCGATACGTAAAGTGGGCATCGGGAATATTTCAATAGCCGCCACAGCGGCATCCCTGGTAATCAGCGTTTTTTGCAGGTACGCTTTATCATACAAACTTACACTGGTTCTGTAAGCCCCACCGATCCAGAGTTTTTCAGAGATGAGGAGGAACGCGTTGATGTCTAAACTGGTAGGCCCTCCCCTGTCATCTTTGAGTAAGAAAGATGGTTTGAGAGAAAGTTGTTCATTCAGTTTCAACATGGCACCGGCAGTAATATAATAATGCGGACGCGGTGTAGGAATGTACACGTATTTCGACTTGTTGACATGCGGTGCGACGAGATTATCTACAGAGATACCGGCGTAAAACCGGTCATCTGCATAGAAGATCCCGGCTCTTGCATCGGGAACTGTGGTGGCAAGGGTGCCTTCAGGCATGTCTTCAGGATTGGTCGTGGTGAGCAGGGAGGTATTCACAGCGAGGTTCACCAGGCCGCCGCTGATACCGAAAGCGAGACGTGATGTACCCTCTTCATTCATGCGTATGCGGTAGGCATAACTGGCGTACAGGGATTGATTCGTCTGGGCACCGAGTTTGTCAGCGACTGCCTGGATGCCCCAACCGATGTTGCCATCGTTAGCGATATTATCGGCAGAAACAGAGAAGCTCCGGGGAGCTCCTTCTATTCCGGTCCATTGAGCCCGATAGAACGCATGCAGGTATAGTTCTTCTTTATAGCCTGCATACGCCGGGTTGATGTAAATGCCGTTGAACATATATTGGCTGAACTGCGCTTCCTGTTGGGCAAATGCCGATTTGCCCAACGCCATACATAGCAACAATATAAAACCTCTTTTCATCATTTTTTAAATTTGCGTAGGATGGTCGTGAATCCTTTGAAGACCTCCCATTCTGCTTCGTCTTGTTTCTTCACGCGTAATAGATAGTAATAGGTGCCTTCACTTAATCCGTCGCCGTTCCAGGTATTGGAATAGTTATGCTGGCGGTATACTTCGTTACCCCAACGGTTTACAATGATCAGTTCATTATCTGTGTATTTGTCAAGTCCGACGATTTCGAATACGTCGTTCTTTCCATCGCCATTTGGCGTAAACAGGGTGGGTACTTTTATGTATACTGCACCTATATGAATGGTCACGGTAGCGACGTTGGATACGTATCCGTCGGCATCGGTGATAGTATAAGTAAAGGTGTCGTCTCCGATATATCCCTGGTCAGGAATGTATTCGAAGTTACCATTCACATCGAACGAGATGCTACCATGTTGTACGGTGGTGACGATGTTGATGGTTTGTAAGATGGACGTTCCTAAATCATCATTATTTAAAGGATTGAAGTTGATACGGGTATTCATCCTTGTATCGTATTCGTCATCATTGGCTTTTATTGCGCCTGGTACAGTGATGGTGGTTGGTATGTCATTGTTGGCGGTGGTACCTGAGATGTCGGCTACGGTTTTGTGATCGGCGGTGGTACCACTTACGGAAGCGGTGTTGGTAACGGATCCGTTTTCTCTGTCGGTCTGCGTGAGGGTGTAGGTGACGATTTGGGTCACTATTTCACCTGGTTGCAGGGTGGCAGAGATGGTGGTGTTCAGGTTGACCATTGGATCGGCGAGGATGACATTGGTTAATGCGACGTCGCCGGTGTTGGTGGTAGTGAACGTGTAGGTGATGACGTTACCTTTTAGTGCAGCGGTTTTTACCAGGGTGATGCCTGGGTAGGTGACTACCTGGGTGACGGTGATATGGATGGTCACGGTCGTGCTCAGGAGGCCATCGCTGATGGTGATGGAGAAGCTGTCATTGCCTACGTAGTCGGTCGTTGGTTTGTAGGTAAAGGAGCCATCGGGATTTACGGTGGCGGTACCATGGGCAGCGCTGGAGGCCTGGATGTAGGTGAGTACATCGCCGTCTGTGTCGGTGCCGGTGATGGTGCCGGTGTAAGTGGTGTTTTTAGGGATGGTGATGGTCTGGTCGGTGCCGGTTGGGGCATCGTTTACAGGGGTCACGGTGAAGATCACGGTGGCGGTATCACACATGCCTGGTGTGCCATTATCACATACCTGGTATTTCAGGCTATCCAGGCCATTGTAGTTGGCATTTGGTGTGTAGGTGTAGAGGCCGTTACCGTTCATGGTAATAGTACCATGTACCGGATTTACGATCACGGTAGCGGTCAGGGCATCGCCTTCAACATCGGTGTCATTTGTCAGTACATTGAAGTTGGTTGGCGTATCTTCTACTACAGTTACGGCGTCATCTACTGCTGCTGGTGCGTCATTTACTGGAGTAATAGTAAAGATTACGGTACCTGTGTCGCACATACTTGGTGTACCGTTATCGCAAACCTGATACTTCAGGCTATCCAGGCCATTATAGTTAGCATTAGGTGTATACTTAAAGCTACCATCTGGGTTCTGAGTAATTGTTCCATGTACCGGACTAGTAATCACTGTAGCCGTAAGAGCGTCACCTTCTACATCGGTATCATTTGTTCTTACTTCAAAGTCGGTTGGAGTATCTTCTACTACAGTTACGGCGTCATTCACTGCTACCGGTGCATCATTCACTGGCGTAACTGTAAAGATTACAGTTCCGGTGTCACACATGCTTGGTGTGCCGTTATCGCATACCTGATACTTCAGGCTATCAAGGCCATTATAGTTAGCATTAGGTGTATACTTAAAGCTTCCGTCTGGGTTCTGAGATACTGTACCGTGTACCGGACCAGTAATCACTGTAGCCGTAAGAGCGTCACCTTCTACATCGGTATCATTTGTTCTTACTTCAAAGTCAGTCGGGGTATCTTCTACCACAGTTACCGCATCATCTGCTGCTACCGGTGCATCATTCACTGGCGTAACTGTAAAGATTACAGTTCCGGTATCACACATGCTTGGTGTGCCATTATCGCAAACCTGATACTTCAGGCTATCCAAACCATTATAATTAGCATTAGGTGTATACTTAAAGCTTCCATCTGGGTTCTGAGATACGGTACCATGTACCGGACCTGTGATCACTGTAGCCGTAAGAGCGTCACCTTCTACATCGGTATCATTTGTTCTTACTTCAAAGTCAGTTGGGGTATCTTCTACCAAAGTTACCGCATCATCTACTGCTAACGGTGCATCATTCACTGGCGTAATTGTAAAGATTACAGTTCCGGTATCACACATTGAAGGAGTGCCATTATCACATACCTGGTACTTCAGACTATCCAAACCATTATAATTAGCATTAGGAGTATACTTAAAGCTACCATCTGGGTTCTGAGATACTGTACCATGTACCGGACCAGTAATCACTGTAGCGGTAAGAGCGTCACCCTCTACATCGGTATCATTTGTTCTTACTTCAAAGTCGGTTGGAGTATCTTCTACTACAGTTACGGCGTCATTCACTGCTAACGGTGCATCATTCACTGGAGTAACTGTAAAGATTACAGTTCCGGTATCACACATTGAAGGAGTGCCATTATCACATACCTGGTACTTCAGGCTATCCAAACCATTATAGTTAGCATTAGGGGTATACTTAAAGCTTCCATCCGGGTTCTGAGATACGGTACCATGTACCGGACCTGTGATCATAGTTGCAGTCAGGGCATCTCCCTCCACATCTGTATCATTTGTTCTTACTTCAAAGTCG
>Ga0207426_1002576_pt1 | contig 11297 bp, 11 predicted proteins | sample AraplaMF_Cvi_mMS_FD_184265 | JGI IMG/M metagenome (GOLD analysis project Ga0207426, IMG submission 184265) | Arabidopsis root microbial communities from the University of North Carolina, USA - plate scrape MF_Cvi_mMS (SPAdes) (version 2) | ecosystem: Host-associated > Plants > Roots > Endosphere...
GCGACGACGCGGGACAGGTCCTTCGGATCCTTGACGTCCTTGCCGTCGAACTTGACGACGACGTCGCCCGGCTCGATGCCGGCGGGCTTGGCGGGCCCCTTGTCGTCGACGCCCGCAACCAGCGCACCGCGCGCCGGCTTGATGTTGAGGCTCTCGGCGATCTCGTCGGTGACGCTCTGGATCCGCACCCCCAGCCAGCCGCGACGCAGCTCGCCGAACTGACGGAGCTGGTCGACGACGCCCGCGACCGTCTTCGACGGCACGGCAAAGCCGATGCCGATCGAGCCGCCCGAGGGGGAGATGATCAGCGTGTTGACGCCGATGACGTCGCCATCGAGGTTGAACAGCGGACCGCCGGAATTGCCGCGGTTGATGGAGGCGTCGGTCTGGATGTAGCTGTCATAGGGCCCGGAAGAGATGTCGCGGTTCTTGGCCGAGACGATGCCGGCAGTCACCGTGCCGCCGAGGCTGAACGGGTTGCCGATCGCGACCACCCAGTCGCCGAGGCGCAGCTTGTCGCTATCGCCGAACTTCACCGCGATCAGCGGCTTGGTCGGCTTGAACTTCAGCACCGCAAGATCGGTCTTCTTGTCGACGCCGACCAGCTCGGCCTTGATCTTGGTGCCGTCGTTGAGGATGACGTTGATCTCGTCGGCGTCCGCGATGACGTGGTTGTTGGTGACGACGATGCCTGACGTGTCGATGATGAAGCCACTTCCGAGCGAGTTGGTCTTGCGCGGCGCCGGGCCGTTTTCACCGCCCTTGCTGCCGCCGGGGCCCTTGCGGTTCTTGAAGAAGTCGTCGAAGAACTCCTCGAAGGGCGAGCCGGGCGGCAATTGCGGCATGGCGTTGCCGCCGCCGCCCTTGGCCTCGACGGTCTGCGAGGTCGAGATGTTGACGACCGCGTCGATCACCTTCTCGGCGACGTCGGCGATGCCCTCCGGTCCGCGCGCATAGGCCGGCGTGCCGAGCGCGCTGAAAGCAGCGACGGCGAGCGCGGCCAGCCCAATTCGCACACCACGTCGCGAGCGGGACGGGGCAATGATGGCAGCGGTCATTGTGATCTCCAGAGAGAGGGATTCGGCGCCAGACTGCGTCGAACGGCGGGACGGCGCAAGCGCGGAGCTTTAACGGGCCTCAGGACCCCGATAATACGGCGAAAACCGGCCTCTCGCCTTCACTTTGGCGTTGGCGCGGCCCCTAAATCGGGCGTCGCATCACCCAGATCAGGACCAGGCCGGCGACGGCCGAACCGATCCCGACCGCGCGCAGGATGTTGTCCGGCGTGGCGATGGCGCTCTTCATGGCCTTGCGCATCCAGTTCGGACTTGCCGCGAACATCAAGCCTTCCAGCACGAACAGGATGCCCAGACCGATGAGGAAATCGGTGAACGCAATGGACCTCATCGGATCGAAACCTCCCGGTATATTGTTCTTGTCTGGACGAAGGGCGGCGAAATCCGCCGCCCTGTGTCTAGCTTACGGCTTCGCCGGTGTCTCGGTCGCCATCTTGCCGGACGGGTTACTGAAGTACCGGAAGAAATCCGAATCCGGCCGCAGCAGGAAGCGGGTGTCGTTCGACTTCAGCCCGTTCTCGTAGGCCGTCATCGACCGGTAGAAGGCGAAGAAGTCAGCATCCTTGCCGTAGGCTTCCGCGAACAGGCGGTTGCGTTCGGCGTCGCCAACACCGCGCGTCTGCTCGGCCTGAGACCTTGCTTCGGCCTCGATCACGGTCGCCTCGCGATCGGCCTTGGACTTGATCTCCTGGGCCTTCTGGCCGCCCTGGGCGCGGAACTCGGCGGCCTCGCGCTCACGCTCGGTCTTCATGCGCTGATAGACCGCCTGGCTGTTCTGCTCCGGCAGGTCGGCGCGGCGGATCCGGACGTCGACGACCTGGATGCCGTAGCCGTCGGCCTCACGATCGAGCTGGTCGCGGATGCGCTGCATCAGCTTCTCGCGGTCGTCGCGCACCACGTTGATGAAGGTGACCTCGCCGAGCACGCGGCGCAGCGCCGCGTTCAGGAGCGTGGTGAGCTGGATGTTGGCAGCCTGGATCGAGCCGACGCTCTGATAGAAGCGCAACGCGTCCTTGATGCGATAGCGCGCAAAGGCGTCGACCACGAGCCGCTTCTGATCCGAAGCGATCGCTTCCTGCGACGGGTTCTCGAGGTCGAGAATCCGCTTGTCGATGTTGATCACCGAGTTCCACGGCGCCTTGAAGTGCAGGCCGGGCGCGGTGACGACGTCGACGGGCCGGCCGAACTGCAGCACGATGGTCTGCTCGGTCTGCTGCACCGTGAAGAGCGACATGTAGCCGACGATCACGACGAGCAGAAGGGCGAGCAGCGTGACGATACCTGTGACCGGGGATCTCATCGGTTGCCTCCGCTCGAGGGCTGACCGGTGGTAGGCGGTCGCTTGGCCGTCAGCTCACTGAGCGGCAGATAGGGCACGACTCCCTGGCCGGACTGGCCGCCGTCATAAATGAGCTTGTCCGAGCCGCCGAGCACACGCTCCATCGTCTCCAGATAGATCCGTTCACGCGTCACTTCGGGCGCCTTCTTGTACTCCTCGTAAACCTTCAGGAAGCGCGAGCTCTGGCCCTTGGCCTCGGCAACCGCCTGCTCCTTGTAGCCTTCGGCGGCTTGCATGATCTGCGCCGAACGTCCGCGTGCCTGCGGCACCACCTGGTTGGCGTAGGTCTGTGCCTCGTTCTGCAACTGCTCGAGATTGGCACGTGCCGCCTGCACGTCGCGGAAGGCGTCGATCACCTGCGCTGGCGGATCGACCTTCTGCATCTGCACCTGGCTGATCTGAATGCCGGCGCCGTAGCTGTCCAGGGTCTTCTGGATCAGCTCCTGCACGCCCTGCTCGGTCACGTTGCGCGCACCGGTGAGGATCGGCTGGATCTGCGAGCGGCCGATCACTTCGCGCATCGCGCTCTCGGAGACCGCCTTCACGGTGCCTTCGGGATTCTGGATGTTGAAGAGGAAGTCGCCGACGCCATCCGGCTTGATGCGCCAGAGCACCGTGAAATCGACGTCGACGATGTTCTCGTCACCGGTCAGCATCAGGCTCTCTTCCGGCACGTCACGAATGGAGCGGCCACGCCGCGCCGGATCGTCGATCAGCGTCATACCGATGGAGATGGTGTTGACGCGCAGCGCCTTGGGCAGCAGCACGGTCTCGATCGGATAGGGCAGATGATAGTTCAGGCCCGGCTGCACGGTGCGAACATGCTTGCCGAAGCGAAGCACGACGCCGAGCTCCTCGGACTGCACGCGGAAGAAACCCGACAGCAGCCAGAACGCGGCGATCAGCAGCACGATCAGCGCGATGCCTATGCCGGAGAAATAGCCTCCGGGTATGATCTGCTGGAGGCGGTCCTGGCCGCGCCGCAGAAGGTCTTCCAGATCCGGCGGCCTCGGCCCGACCGGTTGCGGGCCTGAGCCCCATGGTCCCTTCGGACCCGAGCCCCATGGGCCACCGCCCTGATTCTTCCACGGCATTCGACGCTCTCCTCGGCAGGGTGGAAATTGCCCCCGCCCGCTTTGTCCGGTCCGGCTTTATAGGGGACACGCAAGTCCCTTACAACGCAGCGGTGACCGCCTTCCGAGCTATGCTCGGGCACGAAAAAGTCAATGTAAACATTGAAGAAAGCGGTTAATGGCCGCGCCGCCGACGATATGTCACATAGGAGTATTCGGCGCAGTCCTCGCCTCCGGCAGGATGGCGGACGCGTGCGACCTCATCCCATTCCGCCTTGTCGATGTCGAAATGCGTGTCGCCTTCAGGCCGCAAATGCACTTCGGTGACTTCGAGACGATCGGCCCGATCGAGCCATTGCCGAAAGATCTCGGCGCCGCCGATCACCACGATCTCAGTGACCGAACGCCGCAGGGCATCGCCGAGCGCAACCGCGCCGGCATCCGCGGACGATGTCGTGACGATGGTGCCATGGGCGCGATAATCCGCATCGCGCGTGATCACGATGTTGGTGCGGGCCGGTAGCGGCCGGCGAGGCAGGGAGTCGAAGGTCTTGCGGCCCATGACCACGGGCTTGCCGATCGTGAGCGCCTTGAAGCGCGCCATGTCGGACTTCAATCGCCACGGCATCGCGTTGCCGGCGCCGATGACGCCGTTCTCCGCAATGGCGACGACGAAGACGATCTCCATCAGGTCGCGCTCCCGGCAAGCCGCGTCAGCGCGGGACCGGTGACGCGGCACAGCGTCCAGTCGTCCATCATGACCGCGCCGAGCGACTTGTAGAACGCGATCGACGGCGCGTTCCAGTCGAGCACCGCCCATTGCAGGCGCGACCAGCCGTTGTCGACGCATTCCCTGGCGAGATAGACCAGCAGCGCCTTGCCGAGGCCCCTGCCCCGATGCGACGGCCGCACGTAGAGATCTTCGAGATAGATGCCGTGGCGACCGCTGAAGGTGGAGAAATTGGCAAACCACACCGCGAAGCCGACCGCCTCGCCGTTCCACTCGGCGATCGCGCAATAGAGTTGCGGCCGTTCGCCGAACAGCGCCTCGGCGATATCGGCCTCGGTCGCCTCGACCTCGTGCGAGAGCTTCTCGTATTCGGCGAGCTCGCGGACGAAGGCAAGAACGAGCCCGGCTTCGCCCGGGCGCACACGGCGGATGTCGAGGGCCATCGGTGCTAGACCGCGACTTCCGCTTTGATGTGCGGATGCGGGTCGTAGCCGACGAGTTCGAAATCCTCATACCGGAAGGAGAAGATGTCCTTCACATCGGGATTGATCCGCATCACCGGCAGCGGACGCGGGGCACGCGTCAGTTGAAGCCGCGCCTGCTCCAGATGGTTGGAATAAAGGTGCGTGTCGCCGAACGAATGCACGAAGTCGCCGGGCTTGAGGCCGGTGACCTGGGCCACCATCATGGTGAGCAGCGCGTAGGAGGCGATGTTGAAGGGCACGCCGAGGAAGACGTCGGCCGAACGCTGATAGAGCTGGCACGACAGCTTGCCGTTGGCGACATAGAACTGGAACAGCAGGTGGCACGGCGGCAGCGCCATCTTGTCGACGTCGGCCGGATTCCAGGCGGTGACGATCAGCCGGCGCGAATCCGGCGTGCGCTTGATCATGTCGATGACCTTGGCGATCTGGTCGATGCTGCCGCCATCGGGCGTTGGCCACGAGCGCCATTGATGGCCGTAGACCGGGCCAAGGTCGCCGTTGGCGTCGGCCCACTCGTCCCAAATGGTGATGCCGTTGTCGCGCAGATACTTGATGTTGGTGTCGCCCTTCAGGAACCACAGCAGCTCGTGGATGATCGCCTTCAGCGGCAGCCGCTTGGTCGTCAGCATGGGGAAGCCGGCCGACAGATTGAAGCGCATCTGATGGCCGAACACCGAGAGCGTGCCGGTACCGGTCCGATCGGTCTTCTCCGCGCCGTCTGAAAGAATCCGCTCGAGCAGGTCCTGATACTGGTGCATGTGCGACTGAGCCTTTGGGGAGGTGGCGAACTTAACGGCGCCCCCTGCGGTACGACAGCAGCGATTCGCTGCATGCACCGATTATACCCGGAAAAATGAGCATCCCGGCGCAAACGACAAGGGGCGGAACCCGCGTCCCGCCCCTCACCTATCGGCTTGAAAGTGCTGATTAAGTTGCCGGCTTGAGCACCGGGGTCCACTTCGCGATCTCGTTCTTGACGAGGGTCGCCAGAGCCTCCGGCGTCCGCTCGGCAGGGCCCGGGATGACGCTGCCGAGCTCGAGCAGGCGCTTCTTCACGTTCTCGTCGTCGAGCGCCTTGCTGGCCGCAGCGTTCAGGCTGGCCAGGATCGCCGGCGAAGTTCCCTTGGGCGCGAACATCGCGTTCCAGGCCTGGGCCTGGAACTTCGGCAGGCCCGCTTCCGCCGTGGTCGGCACGTTCGGCAGCGACGGATTGCGCTCCGGCGTTGCGATCGCATAGGCCTTGATGGTGCCGGCATTGACCTGCGGAACGGCGTTGACGATCTGGTCGCACATGTAATCGACCTGGCCCCCCACCAGCGCGTTCATCGCGGGTCCCGTGCCGTTGAAGGGCACGCCAACCGGCTTGATATCGAGGATGGAGTGGAGAAGCTCGCAGGAGACGTGCGAGACCGAGCCGACGCCGGCATGGGCAGCGTTCACCTTCTCGGCGTTGGCCTTCACATAGGCCACGAACTCCTTCAAATCCTTCGGCGGAAAGTCCTTGCGCGCGAGGATCAGGATCGGGGTGCCCGCGAGCAGCGCGATCGGCTCGAAATCCTTCTCGGGATGATAGGCGAGCTTGGGATAGAGCGGCACCGATGCGGCATGGGTGCCCATGTGCCCGGTGATCAGGGTGTAGCCGTCATTGGCCGCGCGCGCGGCGCGCGTGGTGGCAGTGGTGCCGCCAGCACCGACCACGTTCTCGATGATGATGCTCTGGCCCAGCGTCTGCGCCATATGCCCGGTGACGATGCGCGAGATCACGTCGGTCGGTCCGCCGGCCGCGAACGGCACGATCATGGTGATGCTGCGGGTCGGATAGGTCTGCGCCTCCGCCGGTGCAACGAAAGCGGATAGCGACGCAAGCGCTGCGGCACAGGCGCCCGTGAGCGCGCGAATGAAGGTCATGTCGATCCCCGTCGTTCCCTTGTCGTTCCCTTGGACACAAGCAATTGGATACCAAACAAAATGCCGGCCCGAAGGCCGGCATTTTCATTTCACGAAGCCGTAACACAAGTCGATCCGACTTCCGCATGCGGCGCGCCGACGCAGGCGCCCTCAGTTCTCGGATTCGGTGAACACCTCGTCACGCTTCGACCGCAGCGCCGGCAGCACCGTCAGCAGCAGCAGGGCCGCCGAAATCGCCAGCAGCACCGCCGACAGCGGCCGCGACAGGAACACGCTCCAGTCGCCGCGCGAGATCAGCAGCGCACGGCGCAGGTTCTCTTCCATCAGCGGTCCGAGCACCATGCCGAGCAGCAGCGGCGCCGGCTCGAAATCATGCTTGATCAGCCAGTAGCCGACGAGGCCGAACACGCCGGCAAGGATGACGTCGACCGGCGCGTTGTTCACCGAGTAGATGCCGATCGCGCAGAAGATCACGATCGAGGGGAACATTAGCCGGTAAGGCACGCGGAGCAGCCGGACCCAGATGCCGACCAGCGGCAGGTTGATGATGATCAGCATCAGATTGCCGATCCACATCGAGGCGATCATGCCCCAGACGAGGTCGGGCTGCTTCTGCATCACCTGCGGACCCGGGACGATGCCGTGGATGGTCATCGCGCCCACCATCAGCGCCATCACCGCGTTCGGTGGGATGCCGAGCGTCAGCAAGGGGATGAAAGAGGTCTGCGCCGCCGCGTTGTTGGCGCTTTCAGGCGCCGCAACGCCCTCGATCGCGCCGCGGCCGAACCGCTTGGGATCCTTCGCGAGCTTCTTTTCGAGCGTGTAGGCCGCGAAGGAGGCGATCACCGCGCCGCCGCCAGGGAGGATGCCGAGGATCGACCCGAGCGCGGTGCCGCGCAGAATTGCAGGCGCCGAATCCTTCAGATCCTTCCTGGTGGGCATCAGACCGGTGATCTTCTGCTGCACGAGGTCGCGATTCATCTCGGCGCCGGCGTCGAGGTTGCGGATGATCTCGGCGAAGCCGAACACACCCATCGCCACCGTCGCGAAGCCGAGACCGTCGGCAAGTTCCGGAATGTTGAAGGCCATGCGCGAGGCGCCGGTTTCGATGTCCGAGCCGACCATCGAGAGCAAGAGGCCGAACACGATCATCGCGATCGCCTTCAGCACCGAGCCCTTGGCCAGCACGACCGCGAAGATCAGGCCGAGCACCATCAGCGAGAAATATTCGGCCGGACCGAACGCCAGTGCAAGCTTGGTCAGCGGCGCGCCGAGCACGGCAATGAGCACGGTCGCAACGCAGCCGGCGAAGAACGAGCCGATCGCCGCAATCGCCAGCGCCGGGCCGGCGCGGCCCTGCTTGGCCATCTGGTGGCCGTCGATGGCGGTGACGACCGATGTCGCCTCACCTGGAATATTGACCAGGATCGAGGTGGTCGAGCCGCCATATTGAGCGCCGTAATAGATGCCGGCCAGCATGATCAGCGCACCGACCGGCGGCAGGCCGAAGGTGATCGGCAGCAGCATCGCCACGGTGGCGATTGTGCCGATGCCCGGGAGCACGCCGACCAGCGTGCCCACGAGCGCACCGATCAGGCACATCAGCAGATTGATGGGAGTTAGCGCGACGGCAAAGCCGTGAGCGAGGTTGGCAAAGATATCCATTATGCCCTCACTGCAGGAAACGCGGGAACATCGGCATCGGCAGCCCGAGCACGTAGGGAAAGAGGATCGCGCAGCCGAGCGTCAGGCAGGCGCCGACGATGGCGGCCTCCAGCCAGCGCGTCTCGTGCGACCCCGTCGCCGCGATCATAAAGCTCGCAAAGGCCGTGACCACGACGCCGAGAGGCCGGATCGCCAGCGCGAAGAACAGGATCGCGGCCATCACGAACATCGGTCCGCGCCAGGCATAATGGGCCATTGCCGGCCCATCGGTCAGAAGGCCGGTCAGGGCGATGCCGGCGGACAAGGCGACCAGCAGCGCACCGAACATCCGCGGTGCGGTGCCGGCGCCAAAGGAGAAGCCGCGCATGCCCTGCAAATCGCTCGAGGCCCACAACGCGAACAGGGCCAACGCCATCAGGATGACCCCGCCGACATAATCCTGAGCCGACCTGATGGTCACGAACAGCGTAAGGATCGCCACCGCAAAGAGCGGATAAGAGTAGATCAGCGCGAGTAGTACTTCGGACGACGCCTTCTTGCTGTCACCGCTGGCCGCTCCGATCAGCGCACCGGGCGCACCGGCAAGCAGCGCGGTCGCGTGGTTGATCACGACCGTGGCCGGGCCACGGCCCGCGCCCCAACCGAAAATCGTCCCTATCGACCAGATGAATTCGAAAATCTGCGGCGCGATCGCCAGCAGACAGAAGCCGAGCGCCATCGATGTGTTTCGAGTGGCTGCCGCCGAGTGGCCCATCGTATCGGCCATGCATGTCTCCTCCGCGACCCCTAAGTCACGAGCACTGTTGTTCTAAATCGGCTGGAATTGGATCCCCCGCCCGACCACTGCCTAGCCATTTTCATTACACAATGCCAGCAAAACCCAACACTCCCCCGGCGAGCAAAAGCCAGAGTGGATTGATGCGCGAGACGGAGGCGATCACCGCAACCATTGCGGTCAGAAGCACTGCAGCAATTGTGCGATCGGTCGACTGGGCCAGGATCAGGGCACTCGCCGCCATCAATCCGATCGAGAGCGGAACCAGTGCAGCCTGAATCAGGCCGGGCCAGCGCGATTGGCTGGGCCGATTCAGAAGCCGGCTGACATAATAAGCAAGCAGGGCCGTCGGCAGGCACATCGCCAGCGTGGCCGCCAACGCGCCAGGGATGCCGGCGACGGCATAGCCGATTAACGTGACGATAAGCACGTTCGGACCTGGCGAGAGTTGCGCGATCGCATAGGCGTCGGTGAACTGCTTGTCGGTCATCCAGTGATGCACCTCGACCGCGATGCGGTGCATCTCGGGCACCGCCGCCGCGGCGCCGCCGACTGCGAAAAGCGACATCAGTCCGAAGGTCGAGATCAGCGCCCAGATCGGATTCTCGGGCTTCATGCTGCTACTTTCCGCCGCAGGAAAAAAGTGGCGCCGATGCTGAGGGGAGTAGCGGCCAGCAGCACCGCGGGGAGCGGTAGGCGAAGCACGCCGATGGCGAGGAACACGACGGCCATCAAGCTCAGCGCGAGGGGATCCTTTCGCTTCAGCAGCGGCGTCATCATGCGGATCACCACCGCGATCAAGAGACCGACCGCCGCGCAGGAGATGCCGGCGAGGCTGCGGCGCAGCACGTCGAGGTCGCCGAAATGGGCGTAGGCAATCGCGAGCACCGTCATGATCAGGGTCGGCGGCAGCAGCAGCCCGGCAAAGGCGGCAACCCCGCCGGCGATGCCGCGCAGCCGCGATCCGAACACCATCGACAGATTGACGATGTTGGGCCCGGGCAGGAAGTGGCAGAGCGCAAAGGTCTCGTTGAACTCGTCCGCCGTCATCCAGCGGTGCTGTTCGACGATGGCCCGCCGGGCAAATACCAGAACCCCGCCGAAACCGGCCAGCGACATTTTGGCAAAGGCCAGAAACAGCGCGAGCAGACCGGGGGGAGCGGGGGCGAAATCCGGCTCTTGCACGGCCGGTGCTGAATCCGAGGACATGTCAGGAGCTTAGAACGGGGTTCACGCCGCGGCCAAGGTCAGGCTCGCGTCGGACCGGACCCTATCCAAAGGGAACCGCACTCCCAGCATTCGAAACCCCTGTTTTTCGAAACGTTTGCGCCCTATATTGGGAATGCCGGTTCGCCGGCTATGGAAATAAACGGTCGTCGCAATAAACCATTCGGACCCGGGGGCGGTACCCGGCGCCTCCACCAAAGCCCACCGATCTTCGGGCTTCAGCCTGCCGAAAGGCGGGTTTTGGCGGGGGCGAAATAGGATCGACGAGGGCGTAAAGGGCGAACTTTTTCCCGGTATTGTTCCGCCGTTATCGGGCTATGCAATAGTTGCCAACGACAACTTTGCTCCGGTTGCTCAGGCTGCGTAACGCAGTTTGAAAGACCATTCTGAAGTCCTAACGGGTTAAGCTCCGTTAGGCGGGGTTCGGAGGCACCTGGCAACAGAAGCCTCCACTTTACTCTTGATTTTCTTCCCCGGCGGGGACTCCTGCTGACCCGTCAGGCGCGATACTATTGCAGCTTGGCGAGTCGGGTCGGCACGATCCGGCTTCGGGATGCAACAGGACCACCATGGCGACCGATCATATCCGATACGATGTGCTGGCCCGCGACGCGTTGCGCGGCGTGCTGCGGAAGGTGCTGACCGATGCCGCGTCCCAGGGCCTGCCGGGCGAGCACCATTTCTTCATCACCTTCGTGTCGAAGGCCGAGGGGGTGAAGCTGTCATCGCGGCTGCTGGCGCAATATCCGGAAGAGATGACGATCATCCTGCAGCATCAGTTCTGGGACCTCACCGTGCTCGAAGACCGCTTCGAGGTCGGGCTGTCCTTCGGCGGCATCCCGGAACGGTTGATCGTGCCGTTCAGCGCCATCAAGAGCTTCCTCGATCCGTCCGTGAAGTTCGGCCTGCAGTTCGACACCTCCGATGTCGCCGAGGTCGCGCCGGAGAATTTGCCGGCTGCCCCTGCTCCTTCGGCCGTCGCGGTGCCCGCCGCCACCACTGAAAAGGCCGAGACCCCG
>Ga0207426_1002577_pt1 | contig 11294 bp, 10 predicted proteins | sample AraplaMF_Cvi_mMS_FD_184265 | JGI IMG/M metagenome (GOLD analysis project Ga0207426, IMG submission 184265) | Arabidopsis root microbial communities from the University of North Carolina, USA - plate scrape MF_Cvi_mMS (SPAdes) (version 2) | ecosystem: Host-associated > Plants > Roots > Endosphere...
GATGGGCCCCCCGATGCGCCGGTGCTCCTGGAGACCGAGCGGGTCTGACGCACAATGGGGGGACGCACGGCTGAAGGGGATCTGCCATGAGCGCCGAGGACCTCGAGAAGTACGAGACCGAGATGGAGCTGAAGCTCTACCGGGAGTACCGCGACGTCGTCGGGCTGTTCAAATATGTGATCGAGACCGAGCGTCGCTTCTACCTCACCAATGACTACGAGATGCAGGTGCACTCGGTCCAGGGCGAGGTCTTTTTCGAGGTGTCGATGGCTGACGCCTGGGTCTGGGACATGTACCGCCCGGCCCGCTTCGTCAAGCAGGTGAGGGTACTCACGTTCAAGGACGTGAACATCGAGGAGCTCAACAAGAGCGATCTGGATCTTCCGGGGAGCTGAGCCGGCCGGAGCGGCCGGGTCCCGGGGCGGCCCACCGTCATCCGGACGGGTGAGCGGGTTATCCACATCCGGCTCACTGTCCACCAAGATCCAAAAGATCGGGTCGGGGGCGTCACAGTCGGTGCCGGAGGTGGTACCGCATGAACGCCATGCAGGCCGGCAGGCCGGGAAGAACGCACCGATCACGGACGCGCCGTCGAGGACGCGCTCCGCGAGGGACCGCAACGCGGCACGGGGAGCGAGTTCAGCGGGCGCCGGGGGTGAGGCCCTCCGAGGGCGCTCGACGAGCGGGCAGGGCGAGGTGCTCGGGTCGGGCTCGACGAGCGGTCCGGACGAGGCGCACAGCGGCGCGGGGCCGGTCGGCGAAGAGGTGCACAGCGCGGGCTCGGGGCAGGCCGCGAAGGTTACGTCGGCCGGTGGCCGCAGGGGCGGAGCGCCGCCCCCGGGGCGTAAGCCCCCCACGGCGGCCGGGCGGACCGCCGCCGAGCCACCAGGCACCGACCCGAGAGACACCGGCCCCACGGCGGCCAAACCTCCCGACACCCGGCGCCGCGCCCTCGGCCGCTACGGCGAGGACCTCGCAGCCCGGCGGCTCATCGAGGCCGGAATGCGGATCCTGGACCGGAACTGGCGTTGTCGCGACGGAGAGATCGACATCGTCGCGGCCGACGGCGACGCCCTGGTGGTCTGCGAAGTCAAAACCCGCCGCGCCGGCTGGTACGAACACCCCATGGCGGCCGTACGCCCCGAGAAGACCGCCCGGCTGCGACTGCTGGCGGAACGCTGGCTGGAGCGACACGGCGGCCCCCCGCCCGGAGGCGTACGGATCGACGTCATCGGCGTACTGCTCCCGGCCCGCGGCGCCCCGGTCGTCCAGCACGCACGAGGGGTGGCCTGATGGGATTCGCCCGCACCTGCTCCGTCGCCCTGGTAGGCGTCGAAGGTGTCGTCGTCGAAGTCCAGGCCGACCTGGAACCCGGCGTCGCCGCCTTCACGCTCGTCGGACTCCCCGACAAGAGCCTCATCGAGTCCAGAGAACGGGTGCGCGCGGCGGTCGTGAACTCCGGCGCCGAGTGGCCACAGAAGAAGCTCACCGTCGGCCTCAGCCCGGCCTCCGTGCCCAAGGGCGGCAGCGGCTTCGACCTGGCCGTGGCCTGCGCGGTCCTCGGTGCCGCCGAGCGCCTGGACCCCCGCGAACTCACCGACCTGATGATGATCGGCGAACTGGGCCTGGACGGCCGCGTCCGCCCCGTACGCGGAGTCCTGCCCGCAGTATTAGCCGCCGCCGACGCCGGATACCGTCAGGTCGTCGTCCCGGAACAGACCGTGGCCGAGGCATCCCTCGTCCCCGGCATCTCCGTCCTCGGCGTGCGCAGCCTGCGCCAGCTCATCGCCGTCCTCGCCGACGAACCGGTGCCCGAGGAGGAGGACCCCCGGCAAGAAGGCCGCCCCGACCCCTCGCTCGCCGGGCTGGTCGTGCCCGGAACCAGCGTCGGGGCGGGCTTGCCGCCCGGGGACCACACCCCCGACCTCGCGGACGTCGCAGGCCAGCACAGCGCCCGCCGTGCCCTGGAAGTGGCCGCCGCTGGACGCCACCACATCTTCTTCAAGGGCCCGCCCGGCGCCGGCAAAACCATGCTCGCGGAACGCCTACCCGGGCTGCTGCCGCCCCTGTCGCCCAAGGAATCCCTGGAGGTCACCGCCGTCCACTCGGTAGCCGGCACCCTCCCGCCGGGTCAGCCGCTCGTCCACCGGCCGCCCTACTGCGCCCCGCACCACTCCGCGACCATGGCGTCCCTCGTCGGCGGCGGCACCGGACTGCCCCGCCCCGGCGCCGTCTCCCTCGCCCACCACGGCGTGCTGTTCGTGGACGAGGCCGCGGAGTGCAGCCCACGCGTCCTGGACGCACTGCGCCAGCCGCTGGAGTCCGGCCATGTCGTCGTCGCCCGAGCCGCGGGCATGATGCGCATGCCCGCCCGCATCCTCCTCGCACTCGCGGCGAACCCCTGCCCTTGTGGACGGCACGGCACCACCAGCGGCGGCTGCGAATGCCGGCCGTCATCCATCCGCCGCTACCGGGCCCGGCTCTCCGGCCCCCTGATGGACCGGGTGGACCTGCGCATCGCCGTCGAGCCGGTCGCCCGTGCCGAACTGATCGCACTCGGCCGCGACACGGAAACCACCGCCGCCGTGGCCGAACGCGTCCGGACCGCCCGGGAACGCGCCGCAGCCCGCTTCGCCGGCACACCGTGGCACACCAACAGCGAGGTACCAGGGCACGAGCTGCGCACCCGCTGGCAGGTCCACCCCGGCGCGCTGGCCCAGGCGGAACGCGACCTCGAATGCGGCCTCCTCACCGCCCGCGGCCTCGACCGCGTCCTCCGGGTCGCCTGGACGGCCGCCGACCTGGCCGGCCGCGACCGCCCCACCAAGGAGGACGTCAACTGGGCCCTGGAACTCCGCACCGGCGTACGCCGCGGCGCGTTGACGACGGCTGATAGCGGCGGCAAGCGCCAGGAGACCGCTACCGCTCGGCCGCAGCACAAGCAGGGGCAACCATGAACGGCATCGACGCATGGGGCTTCGCCACTGATGAGCCTGAGCCAGCCGACAAACACCGGGACCGCGCACACGACCCCACGGTCGGACCGGGCCGTGCCGTACCCACGACGACCGAGCCGAGTTCCACAACCACCGACCCATCCCGCGCAGCCGGCGAGGCGCCCGACCCGTCGCGTACGGCTCGCGCAGCCCTCACCCGCATCCTCGAACCAGGCGACGAAACCGCCGGCCGCTGGCTGCGCGAGATGGGCCCGGAGGCTCTGTGGCAGACCCTGGCCGACGAGGATGCGGCCCCACCCCCGGGCGCTAGCCGGGCCAAGGTCGCGGGCCTGAGGCTGCGCGCCGCCCGCGCACGCCCCACGGCGGACCTCGACGCCGTCACCGCACTCGGCGGCCGGTTCATCTGTCCCGGGGACGACGAATGGCCCGGCCAGCTCGACGACCTCGGCGACGCCCGCCCCATCGGCCTGTGGGTGCGCGGGACGGCCAACCTCCGGCTGTGGGCACTGCGCTCGGTTGCCGTCGTCGGCGCCCGGGCCTGCACCGAATACGGAGCCCACCTCGCCACCACCCTCGGCGCCGGACTCGCCGACCGCGGCTGGACCGTCGTCTCCGGCGCCGCCTACGGCGTGGACGGCGCGGCCCATCGCGGTGCGCTCGCCGCGGACGGCGCGACCACCGCCGTCATGGCCTCCGGAGTGGACCACCCCTACCCGCGCGGCCACACCGAGTTGATCGGCCGAATCGCCGAACAAGGCCTCGTGGTCGCCGAGTTACCGCCAGGCGACCACCCCACCCGCAGCCGCTTCATCCAGCGCAACCGTGTGATCGCGGCGCTCACCAGAGGCACCGTCGTCGTAGAGGCCGAACTTCGCAGCGGCTCCCTCGTCACCGGCCGGCGGGCACAGACCCTCGGGCGCTTCACGATGGGCATGCCGGGCCCGGTCACCAGCGGCCTGTCCGCCGGCGTGCATCAACTCCTGCGCGGCGAGGCCGCGGTGGTCACAGACGCCGACGAGGTCATCGAGCTCGTCGGCAGCATCGGCGATCTCGCCCCCGACCGGGAAGGCCGGACCCGTATCCGCGACCTTCTGGACCCCATCGCCACCCTCGTACTGGAGGCGCTGCCGGCGCGCGGCAGCGCGGGCACCCGCCATCTGGCGCAGGAAGCCGGAGTGCCCCGCGATGTCACCCGCGCCAAACTTTTCGAGCTGCTGTCCCTCGGATTCGTTCAAAAGTGCGGTGATCGCTGGGAGTTGGTGCGACGCGCCGAGGCGACCGGGCGTTCCCGGCGAGGCGGTACTTGACCTGGGGCGAACGGGTGAAAGGGTGAGGGGAATGACCGCAGAATCCAGGTTTGCCGTGCTTCGTGGCACGGGCCCGACCCGTGGGGAGACGGCAATGTGGCGCACGGGACGTATGAGGCCCCGCCCGTCATGTCACGGCGTCCGCCCGCACGGCCCTCCGGATGCCCGTGCCCGGCACCGTGTCCGGATGTCGCCACGCCGTACGAGGTAACTCCGGGGTGCGGGCAGCGGAACGTATCTGCGCACCCCCGAACCTGCCTTCCTCGCGCACCGCGACGCTGTGGTCACGCTACGCTCACAGGCAAATTCCACCCTCATACATCCACCCACCCGCGTCTCGGCAGAACGGCTCAAGGCGACGAATGCCCCAGCACACCTCCGGGTCTGACCGTGCGGCTGTACCACCCGCCGCACGCGGCAGCGTGCGCCCCGCTCCGCCCAGCTCGCTCGACGAGCTGTGGCGCGCCTACAAGGCGTCAGGCGACGGCAGGCTGCGGGAGCAGCTGATCCTGCACTACTCCCCGCTGGTCAAGTACGTCGCCGGCCGCGTCAGCGTCGGCCTGCCCCCCAACGTCGAGCAGGCCGACTTCGTCTCCTCCGGGGTCTTCGGACTGATCGACGCCATCGAGAAGTTCGAGCCCGAACGCTCCATCAAGTTCGAGACCTACGCCATCACCCGCATCCGTGGCGCGATGATCGACGAGCTGCGCGCGCTCGACTGGATTCCGCGCTCCGTACGGCAGAAGGCCCGCGCCGTCGAACGTGCCTACGCCACCCTCGAAGCGCAACTGCGCCGTACCCCCTCCGAGGCGGAGGTCGCCGAGGAGATGGGCATCGCCCTGGAGGAACTCCACGGAGTGTTCAGCCAGCTGTCCCTGGCCAACGTCGTGGCGCTGGAGGACCTGCTGCACGTCGGCGGCGAGGGGGGCGAACGGCTGAGCCTGATGGACACCCTCGAGGACACGGCCGCCGAGAACCCGGTCGAGATCGCCGAGGACCGCGAGCTGCGGCGCCTGCTCGCGCGTGCCATCAACACCCTCCCCGAACGCGAGAAGACCGTGGTCACGCTCTACTACTACGAAGGCCTCACGCTCGCCGAGATCGGCAATGTCCTCGGCGTCACGGAGAGCAGAGTCAGCCAGATCCACACCAAATCCGTACTCCAGCTCAGGGCGAAGCTCGCCGACGTCGGACGCTGAGTCACGCGCTGCGGGCGCCAGGTCTTCCCACGCGGTCTCGCCATGCGGAGTGCCACGGGGGGCGTGCCATCCGTAGAGTGGTGACGTGCCCAGGATTCGAGCGGCCTCCGTGGCCGAGCACCGGTCGATGCAGCGCGGCGCCCTCTTGGACGCCGCCCGCTCCCTGCTGTCCGAAGGCGGAACGGAAGCGCTGACCTTCCCCGCCCTCGCCGAGCGCACGGGCCTCGCGCGCTCCTCCGTGTATGAGTACTTCCGCTCGCGCGCCGCCGTCGTCGAAGAGTTGTGCGCCGTCGACTTCCCGGTCTGGGCCGCCGAGGTCGAAGCGGCGATGCAGCGTGTCGACACGCCCGAGGACAAGGTCGAGGCATATGTGCGCCGGCAACTCGCGCTGGTCGGCGACCGGCGCCACCGTGCCGTCGTGGCCATTTCGGCCGGTGAGCTGGACGCGGGCGCGCGCGAGAAGATCCGCGCGGCGCACGGCGGACTCATCGCCATGATCGTCGAGGCGCTCGCCGCCCTCGGCCACGAACAGCCCCGGCTCGCGGCCATGCTCCTCCAGGGTGTCGTCGACGCCGCGGTCCGCCGCATCGAACTGGGCGCCGCAGAGGACCCGGGCGAGATCACGGAGGCGGCGGTGGCGATGGCCCTCCGCGGGGTACGCGGCTGACTTCGGGGGCTTCCCCCCCCGGGCCCCCGGCCCACCCACCCACCTCCACCACCTCCGCGCTCGTTGGCCCGCAGCCCGCAGCCCGCAGCCCGCAGCCCGCAGCCCGCAGCCCGCAGCCCGCAGCCCGCAGCCCGCAGCCCGCAGCCCGCAGCCCGCAGCCCGGCCGTGCCCGTGGCGTGCCCGTGGCGTGGCGCCGAGCCGCTGTGCGGCCCTTGCGCTGCCTTTGCCTGGGCCTAACGTGGGCCGGTACCTGTGCGACGCCCGTGCCACGCCACCGGCGCCTCGCTGTCGAGCTGCTCTTACCGTTGCGGGCTCACCCTTTCCGTCGCGATCACCGCAGTGTCGGGACCGCCGCTTCGCCGTGATCACTGCGTCTCGCGCTCACTCACCCCCTCGCCCGACGACCTGCCAGCGTCCTCCGCCCCGCCGCCTCCGCGGGCCTCCCGGCCTGCCAGGCAGTCGGCCGAACGCCCAGATCGCCACGGCCGCGAGTCCGGCCGCCTCGATGAGGGCTACTGCCGTAGGTGCCGAGCTTCTTGCCTGCGCTGTGGGCTCCGGTGGTTCTGGATGAGGGGAAGAGGCAGCGCCGCCTGCCGGTACGGGGACTCCGAAGATCGGCAGTAGCCGGGAGGGGCCGCCGCGGAGCATGGTCCGGGGCAGCAGGGACAGTGGGTCCAGGTAGGTCTTGTCGCGGCGTAGACCCCAGTGGAGGCAGGGTTCCCGGCAGTGGAACGGGCCGTTGGGCTGTAGGACGGCGACCGGCTGGCCGGCCTTGACGCGTTGGCCCTTCCGGACCGTGGAGCGTACGGGTTCGTACGTGGTGCGTAGCGGAGGGTGGCCCGAGCGGGACACCTCGAGGGTCAGGACGCCGCGGCCTGCGACGGTTCCGGCGTAGGCCACCCGGCCAGGGGCTGCTGCTCGCACCACGGCGTCGGCGGAAGCGGCCAGGTCCACCCCGCGGTGTCCGGCCGCCCACGGGGAAGGAGGCGGATCCCAGCCCCTGATCACCGTTGGTTGTGCGCCCGCAGGGCCTCCCACCGGCCAGGATCTGTCCTTGTCGGGTGGCGCGGCAGGTGCCGTGTGTGCCCCACCCTCAGGACGCCACCCCGCCCCCTCGCCCACCTCCACACGTCCCGCAACCACCGCCGAATCCGCCCCGCAACCCACCGGCCTTTCCCTCCTGCGCAGCACCAGCCCGTCAACCTCCTGCCTCACCGGTCTCTCCACCCCGCTCCCCACCGGCCCGTCGACCCGGTACCGCACAGGCTGCCCCGCCACGAGCCCCAGCCCGCCCTCTGCCCCACGCGCCGCCAGTCGTTCCACCCCACGCTCCACCCCGCGCCCCGCCACCCCACTCACCGATGGAGCGGCAGCGCTCGCGAGGGGCGGTGTGAAGAGCGTCAGAACGGCGGCCGTGGCCGGGGCCAGTAGTACCCCCGCCGCATGGGCCGGGAAGAAGCAGCTCGGCCCGTATCCCTTCGGCTCCCCTCGCGACCCCGGTGGCAGAGGCGCGGGCGACCGAAAGAGGGACGACGGGGCCGGGGACGAGCAGCGAGACCGAGACCAGGACCGGGACCGGGGCCGAGGCGGAGGTGGGAACGAGGGCGAGGGCCGAGCCCGGCGCCAGGCAGCCGGAAGGGGCCCCGGCCCGCGCCCCGCTAGGCCGCGACGCCCGGGCCGCCCACCGTCCACCGGCCGTGGGAAGCGCCCCCGGAAGCCGGTGAAGCCGCTGAAGGAGGCACGGAAGGCACTGGCCGGGACCGAATGTCGTCGGGGGTTTTGCTGCGGATCTCGTTGCCGGTCTCGTCGCTGATCTCGTCGCGGGTTTCGTCGCATGTGCTGACGGTGGCGCAGTCCGTCGCGGTGTGTGGATCTTGGTCTGGAGCTGTGGATGACGGGGCGGTTGTGGACAACGGTGTCACTCGGGTGGGGCTCGAAAAGGTGCGTGTCGCCCGGTGCATCGGCAGTCCCGTACACTTCTGATGGCGATCCGGGTCACCGGGTCGACTTCGCACGCCCCGCCGTCAGTGCACCAGTCCCGTTCGGGCAGCACGATGGCCGCGCCCCTCGGTCCTCGGACGGCTCCGCAAGGTGTCTTCCCCGGCAGGCGCGTCGGGGCGTCAGGCACTGCGGCCGACCGGCCGCAGTGGAACCGAGAACAACAAGGAGTACGGCCATGGCCGTCGTCACGATGCGGGAGCTGCTGGAGAGCGGCGTCCACTTCGGGCACCAGACCCGCCGCTGGAACCCGAAGATGAAGCGCTTCATCTTCACCGAGCGCAACGGCATCTACATCATCGACCTGCTCCAGTCGCTGTCGTACATCGACCGCGCCTACGAGTTCGTCAAGGAGACCGTCGCCCACGGCGGCTCGGTCATGTTCGTCGGCACGAAGAAGCAGGCCCAGGAGGCCATTGCCGAGCAGGCGACCCGCGTGGGCATGCCCTACGTGAACCAGCGCTGGCTCGGCGGCATGCTGACCAACTTCTCGACCGTCTACAAGCGCCTGCAGCGCCTGAAGGAGCTCGAGCAGATCGACTTCGAGGATGTGGCCGCCTCCGGCCTCACCAAGAAGGAGCTCCTGGTTCTCTCCCGCGAGAAGGCCAAGCTGGAGAAGACCCTGGGCGGTATCCGCGAGATGCAGAAGGTGCCCAGCGCCGTCTGGATCGTGGACACCAAGAAGGAGCACATTGCCGTCGGTGAGGCGCGCAAGCTCAACATCCCGGTCGTCGCGATCCTCGACACCAACTGCGACCCGGACGAGGTCGACTACAAGATCCCGGGCAACGACGACGCGATCCGCTCCGTCACCCTGCTCACCCGCGTGATCGCCGACGCCGTCGCCGAGGGCCTCATCGCCCGCTCCGGTGCCGCCACCGGCGACCAGAAGCCCGGCGAGAAGGCCGCTGCCGCCGAGCCGCTGGCCGAGTGGGAGCGCGACCTGCTCGAGGGCGAGAAGAAGGCTGACGACGAGGCCCCCAAGGCCGAGGAGAAGCCCGCTGAGGAGGCCGCTCCGGCCGCCGAGGCGCCCGCCGCCGAGGCCGAGAAGCCGGCCGAGCAGGCCTGACCCGCAGCATCCGGCTGATGACGGCGGGGGAGGGCGCCACAAGCGCCGCCCCCGCCGTCCACCCGTAGATCTTTCGACTTCGAGATTTCGAGAAGAGATTCACAGACCATGGCGAACTACACCGCCGCTGACGTCAAGAAGCTCCGCGAGCTCACCGGCGCCGGCATGATGGACTGCAAGAAGGCCCTGGACGAGGCCGAGGGCAACGTCGACAAGGCCGTCGAGGCGCTGCGTATCAAGGGCCAGAAGGGCGTCGCCAAGCGCGAGGGCCGGTCCGCCGAGAACGGCGCGGTGGTCTCCGTGATCGCCGGCGACAACACCTCCGGTGTCATCGTCGAGCTGAAGTGCGAGACGGACTTCGTCGCCAAGGGCGAGAAGTTCCAGGCCGTCGCCAACGAGATCGCCGCGCACGTCGCGAAGACCTCCCCGGCCGACATCGAGGCCCTGCTCGCCTCCGAGATCGTGGCCGGCAAGACCGTCCAGGCGTTCGTCGACGAGGCCAACGCCAACCTGGGCGAGAAGATCGTCCTGGACCGCTTCGCGCAGTTCTCCGACGGCTACGTGTCGGCGTACATGCACCGCACCATGCCCGACCTGCCCCCGCAGATCGGTGTCCTCGTCGAGCTCGACAAGGAGAACGCCGAGGTCGCCAAGGGCATTGCGCAGCACATCGCCGCGTTCGCCCCGAAGTACCTCGCCAAGGACGACGTGCCGGCCGAGGTCGTCGAGGCCGAGCGGCGTGTCGCCGAGGAGACCACCCGCGCGGAGGGCAAGCCCGAGGCCGCCCTTCCGAAGATCGTCGAGGGTCGGATCAACGGCTTCTTCAAGGACGCGACGCTGCTCGGTCAGCCGTACGCCCTTGACAACAAGAAGTCCGTTGAGAAGGTCCTCCAGGAGGCCGGTGTCACCCTGAAGCGCTTCTCGCGCATCAAGGTCGGCATCTGAGCCTGTCGCGAAGGCAGCGAATGACCTGCGACCCCGCTAGGGTCGTACGCAGTCGGCCGCTCAACGGCCGGCCGCAGATGTGACGAGGAGGCCATTGCCGCAGAGGGATCTGAACCAGACCCACGGCAATGGCCTTCTTCGTATGTGCACGAGGAGAGCTCAATGATTCACGGTGCCGACGGCGCGCACACAGACCATGCCGGTCACGGCGGCAGGCGACGCTTCCTGCTGAAGCTGTCGGGCGAAGCGTTCGCCGGCGGCGGGGGACTGGGCGTCGATCCCGACGTCGTGCACGCGATGGCCCGCGAGATCGCCGCCGTGGTGCGCGACGGCTATGAGATCGCCATTGTGATCGGCGGCGGGAACTTCTTCCGCGGGGCCGAACTCCAGCAGCGCGGCATGGACCGGGCCCGCTCCGACTACATGGGCATGCTGGGCACGGTCATGAACTGCCTGGCCCTCCAGGACTTCCTGGAGAAGGAGGGCATCGACTCCCGCGTCCAGACGGCCATCACCATGGGACAGGTTGCGGAGCCGTACATTCCGCTGCGTGCGGTGCGCCATCTGGAGAAGGGCCGGGTCGTGATCTTCGGCGCCGGCATGGGCATGCCGTACTTCTCCACCGACACCACCGCCGCCCAGCGCGCCCTGGAGATCGACGCCGAGGCCATGCTGATGGGCAAGAACGGGGTGGACGGCGTCTACGACTCCGACCCCAAGAAGAACCCGGACGCGGTGAAGTTCGACGCCCTCGAATACGGCGAGGTCATCACCCGGGATCTGAAGATCGCCGACGCCACCGCCATCACGCTGTGCCGGGACAACAAGCTCCCGATCCTCGTCTTCGAGCTGCTCGCCGAGGGCAACATCGCGCGCGCGGTGAAGGGTGAGAAGATCGGCACGCTCGTCAGCGATCAGGGCACCCGGGCCTGACGGCCCCAACTGCCGCGATTCCGTACGGGCATCGGCCTGTACGGGCGGCAGCTCCCGCATCGGGGGAGACCCTGGTACGGGGATGGACAACCGCCTGCCGGTCGGACACCGTGCAGGAGAAGACGCGCGGCAGGGGCGAGGCTCTGCTTCTTACCGAAAAGACCAGGAGCAAGTGGTGATCGAAGAGATCCTCCTCGAGGCCGAGGAGAAGATGGAGAA
>Ga0207426_1002579_pt1 | contig 11277 bp, 9 predicted proteins | sample AraplaMF_Cvi_mMS_FD_184265 | JGI IMG/M metagenome (GOLD analysis project Ga0207426, IMG submission 184265) | Arabidopsis root microbial communities from the University of North Carolina, USA - plate scrape MF_Cvi_mMS (SPAdes) (version 2) | ecosystem: Host-associated > Plants > Roots > Endosphere ...
GAACGGGCCGAGGTCCGGGGTGGTGGCGCGACGCCGTCATCTACCAGGTGTATGTGCGCTCGTTCGCCGACAGCGACGGTGACGGCATCGGCGATCTGCGCGGCGCCCGCGCCCGGCTGCCGCACCTGAAGGATCTGGGGGTGGACGCCGTCTGGCTCACCCCGTTCTATGCCTCACCGCAGGCCGACGGCGGCTACGACGTCGCCGACTACCGCGCCGTCGACCCGCTCTTCGGCAGCCTCCAGGACGCCGACGAGCTGATCCGCACCGCCCACGACCTGGGCCTGCGGGTGATCGTCGACATCGTCCCCAACCACACCTCCGACCGGCACCCGTGGTTCCAGGACCCCGGACTCGCCCGGGAGCGCTACCTCTTCCGCCCCGGCAAAGGGGAGAACGGCGAACTCCCGCCCAACGACTGGGAGTCGGTCTTCGGCGGCCCGGCCTGGACCCGCACCGACCGCGGCGACTGGTATCTGCACCTCTTCGCCCCCGAGCAGCCCGACCTCAACTGGGACAACCCCGAGGTGCACGCCGAGTTCGAGGCCATCCTGCGCTTCTGGCTCGACCTCGGCGTGGACGGCTTCCGGGTCGATGTCGCGCACGGCATGATCAAGGCGCCCGGCCTGCCGGACATCGGCCACGGCCAGCAGGCCAAGCTGATCGGCAATCAGGTGCTGCCGTTCTTCGACCAGGACGGGGTGCACACCATCCACCGCGCCTGGCGCCGGCTGCTGGACGGCTACGGCGAGGCCCACGGCAAGCACGTCGTCGGCGTCGCCGAGGCCTGGGCCCCCACCGCCGAGCGCCTCGCCCTCTACGTCCGCCCCGATGAACTCCACCAGGCCTTCAACTTCCAGTTCCTGAACGCCCCTTGGGAGGCCGGTGCGCTGCGCGAGGTCATCGACGCCTCGCTCGCCGCCACCACCTCGGTCGGCGCCCCGACCACCTGGGTGCTGTCCAACCACGACGTCGTACGGCACACCACCCGGCTCGGCGGCGGCCTGGACCGCGCCCGCGCCGCCACCCTCCTGATGCTGGCGCTGCCCGGCTCCGCCTACCTCTACCAGGGCGAGGAACTGGGCCTGCCCGAGGTCACCGACCTCCCCGACGAGGTCCGCCAGGACCCGGCCTTCTTCCGCGGCGGCCGGACCACGGGCGCCGCCGCCACCAGCGGCCAGGACGGCTTCCGCGACGGCTGCCGGGTGCCGCTCCCCTGGTCCGGCGAGCTGCCGCCGTACGGCTTCGGCGACGGCGGCAGCTGGCTCCCGCAGCCCGGCGACTGGGCCGCCCTCACCGTCCAGGCCCAGACCGGCGACCCCGCCTCCACCCTGGAGCTCTACCGCACCGCCCTCGCCCTGCGGCACCGGCTGCCGGGACTGGGCGACGGGGAGATGAGCTGGGCCCCCGCGCCCGACGGGGTGCTCGCCTTCACCCGGCCCGGCGTGCTGTGCGCCGTCAACACACTGGGTCACGACGTGGAGCTGCCGCCGCCCGGCGCGCTGCTGCTGGCCAGCGCCCCGGTGACCGGCAACGGGGCCGCCGCGGTGCTCCCCGGTGACAGCTGCACCTGGTGGGCAATCTGAGAGCCGAACGGTACAGTCCCACACATGACCGCCCGGCTGGCCGATATCGCAGCGCAGGCGGGTGTCAGCGAGGCCACCGTCAGCCGGGTGCTCAATGGAAAGCCCGGAGTCTCCGCCACCACCCGCCAGTCCGTGCTTGCCGCCCTCGATGTGCTGGGCTACGAGCGCCCGGTGCGGCTGCGGCAGCGCAGCGCCGGGCTGGTCGGACTGATCACTCCGGAGCTGGAGAACCCGATCTTCCCGGCGTTCGCCCAGGTCATCGGCCAGGCCCTGACCCGCCAGGGCTATACGCCGGTCCTCGCGACCCAGACGCCGGGCGGCTCCACCGAGGACGAGCTGACCGAGATGCTGGTGGACCGCGGGGTGGCCGGCATCATCTTCGTCTCCGGGCTGCACGCCGACACCTCCGCCGATATGCAGCGCTATGAGCAGCTGCGCGGCCAGGGCGTCCCGTTCGTCCTCATCAACGGCTTCTCCGACAAGGTGCAGGCGCCGTTCGTCTCCCCCGACGACCGGGCCGCGGTGGACCTGGCGGTCACCCACCTCAGCGCGCTCGGCCACCGGCGGATCGGGCTGGCGCTCGGCCCCAAGCGCTTCGTGCCGGTGCAGCGCAAGATCGAGGGCTTCGTCCGCAGCATGCGGGACCGGCTTCAGCTCGACCCGGCCGAGGCGGAGCATTTCATCCAGCACTCCCTCTACACCCTGGAGGGCGGCCAGGCCGCGGCGGGCGCGCTGATCGAACGGGGCGCCACGGCCATCGTCTGCGCCAGCGACATGATGGCCCTCGGCGCGATCCGCGCCGCCCGGCAGCGCGGCCTCGACGTCCCCGGTGACATCTCCGTGGTCGGCTTCGACGACTCCCCGCTGATCGCCTTCACCGACCCGCCGCTGACCACGATCCGGCAGCCGGTGACGGCCATGGGACAGGCAGCGGTACGGGCCCTCCTGGAAGAGGTCGGCGGCACCCCCGCCCCCCACAGCGAGTTCGTCTTCCACCCCGAACTGGTGGTGCGCGGCTCGACCGCCTCGGCCCCCCGCACCACGGCGCGGATCCCGAAGCCGTCGCGGGCTCACTGAGCGCCACATCCCCCGTGAGTACGGGGTCCTGGCATACCCCACAGGTCCGATACGAGGCCTCGAATACCCGCCCGAAGGATGATCGGCAAGACGTCCGTTTCTGGCAGACTGTCTGCCTATGGGTGATGCGAATACGAGGATTTTGGACGGCCCGCCGACCACCCCGCCACCCAAGGGGGAACACGCGGACCGCCCGGTGACCGACCGCCGATTGGCCGGACTGCGTGCCCCCCGCTCCCCCCGGCTCTGGTTCGAGATTCTGCTGATCGCGGTCAGCTACTGGACCTACTCGGTGGTCCGCAACGCCGTGCCGGAGCAGAAGATCCAGGCGCTGAAGAACGCCGACTGGGTCTGGCAGACGGAGCACTTCCTGGGCATCGCCGTCGAGCGCACCGTCAACCACGCGGTGAACTCCGTGACGTGGCTGATCGTCACGATGAACTACTACTACGCGACACTGCACTTCGTCGTCACGATCGGTGTCCTGATCTGGCTCTACCGCTGGCACCCCGGCCGCTACGCCGCCGCCCGGCTGGCCCTGTTCACCACCACCGGTCTCGCGCTGATCGGCTATTACCTCTACCCGTTGGCGCCGCCCCGGCTGATGCCGGACGGCGGCTTCGTCGACACCCTCGTGCACCACGGCACCTGGGGCTCGATGGCGTCCGGCAACCTCGCCGCGATGTCCAACCAGTACGCCGCGATGCCGTCGATGCACATCGGCTGGTCGCTGTGGTGCGGCATCACGATCGCCTTACTGGCCAAGCCGCTCTGGTGCAAGGCCCTCGGGCTCCTCTACCCCACCGTCACCCTGCTGGTGATCATCTCCACCGCCAACCACTTCTGGCTGGACGCGGTGGGCGGTGTGCTGTGCCTGTCCCTGGGCTTCGCGTGCGCCTCTGTCTGGTACGGGTCGTTGCCGCATCGGCTGGCGCAGGTGCTGCCGGCTACGGCGTGAGTCAGGGCCTCATACGGCCTGCCCCGCACCCTCCTCCGGGAAGGGGCGAGCACGGGGGAGGCCGCATGAGGCCCTGGTGCTACCGAGCGCGCGGAAACGCGCAGGGTGCGCGGCGCGTGGCCACCGGGTCAGTCCCGGATGGCGCCGTCAGCAGCGGGGGGCCGCCTTTTGGCCTCCGTGTGATACCACTCGATGAGGTGCGTGCGGAAGAGCATGGCAGCGAATTCGGGGTCCCAGTCCGCACTGAACTCGGGCACCACATTCTGCCGCCATTCAAAGGCCACCCCGGGATGACTCGCCATGGCGAAGGTGGCAGTGATCCAGACACCCTGCTCTCTCCGGTCGACAAGCATTTCCCGCAAGGAACCCTGATCCTCTTCCGAGGCCAGACTCTTCGGCAGGGAGCTTTCCAGGGACCGCTGAAACTGCGCGAGCCACTGTTCCACCTCCATGCCGCCACGCGGCGTATGCTCCACGACCTCTCCTCTCGATCCCGTCATTCAAGGAACGCCGTAATGATGCCGACCGGTCGACCGTCCTTGGAGGCTTCGTCCTCGCGCTCCGTGAACACCACCCGGAACATCTTCCCGGTGGCCGTCCGGTTCCTCACCACCGTCGACCCCTCATCATCCTCGTATTTCCCGTCTTCGAGGGTATCGTCGATCCAGCCGATCAAGGCAGTGTCATCTTCCGGGTGCTTGTCCTGAATGTGGTTGTAGCCGAACTTCAGATCCCCCTGCCGCAGGGGCACGTCTTCGCCGTTCTTCCCGAAGAACGAGTTGCGTATGTGCCACTTTCCGACTTCCGATTTATGAGCCGCCGGCGAGGCCATGCGCACCTGCGAAACCGTGGCAGCTTGCGCGGGCGCCGCGAAGACTCCCAGAAATCCAGCCGAGGCGACGGATGCCGACAGGATCCCCGCCAGGATCCTCTGTTTACCCCACATCATCATTCCCCCTTGCGTTGGAATTGATCAACGCATGAAAGGAAATCAGAAAACGATCAAGGGGACGAGGGGCGGAATAAGCCCCGCCGCCCCCGCCGATAAATCGAAACATGTCCGCCGTTCACCTTTTCCGGCCACCACCGGAATCACCGGCACACACCATCGCTCTCCGGCCATGGGCCATGCCGCAGCAGCCGGGTTCCCGTCGTCCGGACCGGGAACCGGCTGGCTGAATCGTGTCGCTCACGGCAGCGGGCGCACGGGCCGCGCGGGCAACGGCCGGAGCGGGTACCCCCGGCCCCCTACGCCCCGTGAAAGAGCTCCTCGACGACACCCCGCGCCCTGCGGGTCACCCGGCGGTAGTCGTCGATCATCCCGCCCGTCTGGCCCTCCTCGTAACCGAGGTAGCGACCTACGGCCGCCAACTCGCGGCCGTCGACGGGGAACGTGTCGCCGGGGCGGCCACGGACGACCATCACGGCGTTGCGTACGCGGGCGGCCAGCACCCAGGCCTCGTCCAGGGTCTGGGCGTCCTCGGCGCCGATCAGTCCGGCGGCGTGCGCCGCGATGGTCGTCCATGCACATCGGCTGGTCGCTGTGGTGCGGCATCACCATCGCCCTGCTCGCCAAGCCCCTCTGGTGCAAGGCCCTCGGGCTGCTCTACCCCACCGCCAACCACTTCTGGCTGGACGCGGTGGGCGGGGTGCTGTGCCTGGGCTTCGGATACACCGCCGGGGGCTCAGCCGGCCCATTTCCCGGACAGGAAGGTCAGCGCGAACACCGCCGCCAAGGGGCAGGCGAGGCTCAGATAGACGCCCTTGAACCGTGGATGACGCAGGCTCCACGCGGCCAGGTTGATCCACAGGGGCCACCACAGCAGGGTGGCGCGGGGGATCGACATGTACCAGTACGAGGTGCCCAGCGCCCACAGGCTGAGACCCATGTAGAAGGCCTCTGGCCAGCGGCGCTGCCGGACCAGCAGGCCCAGCAGGAGAAGTCCGACGAGCACGGCCACCAGCTCGGCCTGGAACATGAAGGCGTACCCGGTGGCATAGACATCACCGAAGGCGCCGGTCCAGGTGTTCCCCCACGCCTCCCAGGGGGCGTGGAACTCGCGGTGCCAGCCGCGTTCCTGGGCATGCTTCCACGCCATCCAGTCCCCGGTGTGCGCGTGCAGATACCAGCTGTAGAGGACGGCCGGCAAGGCGGGCAGGACGGTCCAGGGCAGACGGCGCCCGTCGCGGTGGGTGCGGGCGGTGAGCAGGAAGTGCAGGCCGATCGCGGCGGCGAGGAAGAGACCGCTGACCCGGACAGTGGTGGCCAGGGCGGTCAGGACGGCCGCCAGGGGCCAGTTGCGGCGCTGGGCGGCGAGCCACGCGGGCAGTGCGAGCGCGAGGAAGAGCGCTTCGGTGTAGCCGGCGGCAAGGAAGATCGTGCAGGGCGAGAGCAGCAGGAACAGGACGGTGCGCCGGTCCGCGCGCGTGCCGGGCAGGTACAGCCGGGCGATCCGTGCCAGCGCGACGACGGCGACGGCTCCGGCGAGGAAGGAGATGAGCAGGCCGGCCGCGGTCCAGTGCGGGACGACGGCGTGGACGGCGCGCAGCCCGAGCGGGAAGCCGGGGAAGAACGCCTCCCTGTTGTCCCAGCCGGCCAGCCCGGGGCCCCCTCCCCCGGGGAAGTAGCCCTCGCGCGCTATGTGCAGGTAGTGGCCCCAGTCCCACTGCTCGAAGGGCGCGAGGGCGGGCGCGGCGTGGCGGGTTCGGGGATCGGCGGGGAACAGCCATCTGGTGCAGTAGACGGTGGTCCATATTGCGGTCCGGGTCAGCAGGTAGAGCCAGAGCATTTCCCGGTCGGCAGGGCCAGGAAAGAACCGGCGGCGGCCGGCGAAGGCGCCGCGCGCGCGGGAGGGGTGCGCGCGGGAGGAGTGGACAACTCCGGCCGCCCGGGGCGGCGGTGCGGGGCGTTCCGGCGCGGCGGCACGTGGCGGGGGCACGGCCGCCCCCTCGGTCACCCGAGGCGACGTAGTGGACATATAGGACACTCCGGGTCGTGCGGGACCGCCCGGCGGCGGCCCGCCGGGTCAGGAGGTGGGCGAGGTCAGGGCAGCCGTGTGGAGCTGAGCTGGGTCGTCGGAGGCTGCGTCGGGGCGTCGGAGGTGCCGTCGGAGGTGCCCCGGGAGGACCTCGAGGTGGGGACGGCCGAGGATTCCGCCGTGCTCGTCGGACGGGGGGTACCGGTCCGCGGCGGGGTGGGTGACGGTTTGGAGGGGCCCGGCGTGGCCGGGACGGACGGATGCGGACGGTCGGGCAGCAGGGTGACCGCGGCCGCCGTGCCGCCTGCGAAGACCAGGCAGGCCGCGGCCGCGAGTGCGGCCATCCGGTGCCGGCGCACCCGGTCACCGCGCTCGGTGACGGCCGAGACCGGGGCACAGTGTGCGCGGGACCGCCCGGTGGAGGCCGCCTCCTGGAACAGCGACCTCAGCGGGTCGTGGGACTCAGGCACCGGGGGCCTCCTCAATGCGCGGATCCTGCAGACGGTCGGCGAGCGTGGCCCGCCCTCTGACCAGATGCGTCTTGACGGTGCTGGCGGACAGGCCGGTCTCCCTCGCGATCTGCTCGACGGTCAGATCGCACACGTAGTGCAGGGTCATCGTCCGGCGCTGCTTGGGCGGCAGCTCCCGCAGCGCCTCCACCAGCGCCACCTGCTCCGGCCCCGGCCCCTCGGTGTGGGGCGGAGCACCGCTGCGCTGCCAGGCATCCGCCGTACGCCGCCGGAAACGCCACCGGCTCACGGCCAGCCGCCAGGCGACCGTACGGATCCACGCTTCGGGCTGCCCGTCGCGGTCGAGCTGGCGCCGCCGGCTCCAGCCCTTGACGAACGCCTCCTGCACCACGTCCTGCGCCTCGTGCAGGTCGCCGAGCATCACGTACAACTGCCCCGTGAGCCGCGCGACCGCCTGGGCGTAGAACTCTTCGAACTCCTCGACGGTCAACAGCCACTCCCGGATATCTCGCTTCACCCCGCATACGCCCGGCACGGGTCATCCGGTCGACACCGGACACGAGAAATCAGCGTGACGGTCCTCACGGAACCGGGACCGGCCGACACGCATTACGACGGCGGGAGGCAGCACCGCAGCACCGCAGCACCACAGCGCCGCCGGCGCACCGGCCGGGCCGGCCTCCGCCGGCGCCGCCGCGGGCACACCGCCGGCCGGTGGGGCTCACGCCCCGTAAAAGAGCTCCTCGACGACACCCCGCGCCCTGCGGGTCACCCGGCGGTAGTCGTCGATCATCCCGCCAGTCTGCCCCTCCTCGTAACCGAGGTAGCGGCCCACGGCCGCCAACTCACGGCCGTCGACGGGGAACGTGTCGCCGGGGCGGCCACGGACGACCATCACGGCGTTGCGGACGCGGGCGGCCAGGACCCAGGCCTCGTCCAGGGTCTGGGCGTCCTCGGTGCCGATCAGTCCGGCGGCGTGCGCGGCGGCCAGGGCCTCGCGGGTGCGGGTGGTGCGCAGGCCGGGGACTTCCCAGCCGTGCTGCATCTGGAGCAGCTGTACGGTCCACTCGACATCGCTCAGGCCGCCGCGCCCCAGCTTGGCGTGGGTGGTGGGGTCCGCGCCGCGGGGCAGCCGCTCGGCCTCCATCCGGGCCTTGAGCTTGCGGATCTCGCGGACCGCGTCCTCGCCGAGGCCCTCGGCGGGGTAGCGGAGCGGGTCGATCAGTTCGATGAACCGCTCGCCCAGTTCGAGGTCGCCGGCGACCGGTTCGGCGCGCAGCAGGGCCTGCGACTCCCAGACCAGTGACCAGCGCCGGTAGTAGGCGGCGTACGAGGCGAGCGTCCGCACCAGCGGGCCCGTCCGGCCCTCCGGGCGCAGGTCCGCGTCGATGAGCAACGGCGGGTCGGAGGAGGGGAGTTCGAGCAGCCGGCGCATCTCGTTGGCGACGGCGTGGGCGGCCTTGGCGGCCTCCTGCTCGTCGGCGCCCTCGCGCGGCTCGTGGACGAAGAGGATGTCGGCGTCCGAGCCGTAGTTGAGTTCATGGCCGCCGAAGCGGCCCATGCCGATCACCGCGAAGCGGGTGGGCAGGGTGTCGCCCCACTGGTCGCGGACGGCGGCGCGCAGCGCACCGGCGAGGGTGGCGGCGTTGAGGTCGGAGACGGCGGAGCCGACGGCGTCGACGGAGTGGCCGTGGTCGTTCGCCGCCGGGCTGAACTCCGTGCCGTACGCGCCGATCACATCCGCGGCGGCCGTACGGAACAGCTCTCTGCGGCGCACCCCGCGGGCCGCCGCGACCGCGGCCTCGGCACCGTCCGCGCGGCCGACCGCGGCCAGCACCTCCTGCTCCAGGGCGGCCCGGCCGCGTGGCTGGAGCCCGTCGGGGGCGCCCAGCAGGGCGACCGCCTCGGGGGCGCGCAGCAGCAGATCGGGGGCGAGCCGGCCGGCCGAGAGCACCCGGGCGAGGTTCTCGGCGGCGGCGCCCTCGTCGCGCAGCAGCCGCAGATACCAGGGGGTCTTGCCGAGCGCGTCGGAGACCTTGCGGAAGTTGAGCAGTCCGGCGTCCGGGTCCGCGGAGTCCGCGAACCAGGCGAGCAGCACCGGCAGCAGGGTCCGCTGGATGGCGGCTTTGCGGGTGACGCCGGAGGCGAGGGCTTCCAGGTGGCGCAGGGCGGCGACCGGGTCGGCGTAGCCGAGGGCTTCGAGGCGGTGGCCGGCGGCCCTGGCGGAGAGCCGGGTCTCGCCGGGCTCCAGGTGGGCGACGGCGTCCAGCAGCGGCCGGTAGAAGAGCTTCTCGTGCAGCCGGCGCACCTCGCGGGCGTGCCACCGCCACTCTCTGCGGAGGGTGTCGACCGGCTCGGTGCGCAGGCCCAACGAGCGGGCCAGCCGCCGCAGTTCACCCTCCTCCTCGGGCATCAGATGCGTACGGCGCATCCGGAAGAGCTGGATCCGGTGTTCCAGCGTGCGCAGGAAGCGGTAGGCGGCGTCCAGGGCCGCGGCGTCCTGGCGTCCGACATAGCCACCGGCCGCCAGCGCCGCCAGGGCGTCGAGGGTGGTGGCGCTGCGCAGGGTGGCATCGCTGCGGCCGTGGACGAGTTGCAGCAGCTGGACGGCGAATTCGACATCGCGCAGCCCGCCGGGGCCGAGCTTGAGTTCCCGTTCGACCTGCGCCGCGGGGATGTTCTCGACGACCCGGCGGCGCATCTGGCGCACATCGGCGACGAAGTTCTCCCGCTCGGCGACCTCCCAGACCATGGGCGCCAGCGCGTCCACGTACTCCTGGCCCAGCTGGAGGTCACCGGCCATCGGGCGGGCCTTGAGCAGCGCCTGGAACTCCCAGGTCTTGGCCCAGCGCTGGTAGTAGGCGAGATGGCTGCTGAGGGTGCGGACCAGCGGGCCGTTGCGGCCCTCGGGGCGCAGATTGGCGTCCACCGGCCAGATCGTGCCCTCAACGGTGTTGTCCGAGCAGAGCCGCATCATGCGGGCGGCGAGCCGGGTCGCGGCCTGGAGGGCCTTGGCCTCGTCCACGCCCTCCTTGGCCTCGGCGACGAAGATGACATCGACGTCGGAGACGTAGTTCAGCTCGCGGCCGCCGCATTTGCCCATGCCGATGACGGCCAGCCGGCTCACCGCGGCGTCGCCGGGCGCCTCTTCGTAGGAGATCTCCAGGGCGGCCCGGACGGTGGCGGTGGCCAGGTCCGCCAGCTCCGCGGCGGCCTCGGCGACATCGGTGGTGCCGCACACATCGCGGGCGGCGATGCCCAGCAGGGAGCGGCGGTAGGCGGTGCGCAGCGCGTCGGCGCGCGGCCGTTCGGCGTTCTCCCCGCCCCAGATCCCCTCGGCGAGCGCCAGCTCGAACTCGGGGGTGGTGGGGTGCAGATCCACCGACTCGTACGTGACCAGCGACTGCCAGTCGTGCGGATGCCGGACGAGGTGGTCGGCCAGCGCCTCGGAGGCGCCCAGCACTCCCAGCAGCCGGTCGCGCAGCGGTTTCGCCGCGACGACGGTGCTCAGCAGCGCCTGCTGCTCGTCCGGCTCCTGGGCCTCGACCAGCCGGGCCAGGCTGTGCAGGGCGAGGTCCGGGTCCGCGGTGGCGCCCAGTGCCTCCAGCAGGACCGAGTCATCGCGTACGGACGCGAACGGAGCGGAATCGAGCAGCGCCCCGGCCGCCGAGGGGTCGGTGAAACCGTGCCTCAGCAGCCGGGTGAAGGTGCTGCTCCGCCGTCCCTGCGGAGCGGGAAGTGCCATGGGTGCAAGCCTCTCGGTGGCGCGGTGGCTCAGAGCACGGGCAGCATCTTGCGCAGCTCGAAGGCGGTGACCTCGGAGCGGTACTCCTCCCACTCCTGCTTCTTGTTCCGGAGGAAGAAGTCGAAGACGTGCTCGCCGAGGGTCTCGGCGACCAGTTCGCTGCGCTCCATGAGGTCGATGGCCTCGCCGAGGTTCTGCGGCAGCGGTTCGATGCCCATCGCGCGGCGCTCGGAGTCGGACAGCGCCCAGACGTCGTCATCGGCGCCGGCCGGCAGCTCGTAGCCCTCCTCGATGCCCTTGAGGCCGGCGGCGAGCAGCACGGCGTAGCACAGGTACGGGTTGGCGCCGGAGTCGATGGAGCGGACCTCGACCCGGGTCGAGCCCATCTTGCCGGGCTTGTACATGGGCACGCGGATCAGCGCGGAGCGGTTGTTGTGGCCCCAGCAGATGTAGGAGGGGGCCT
>Ga0207426_1002580_pt1 | contig 11267 bp, 9 predicted proteins | sample AraplaMF_Cvi_mMS_FD_184265 | JGI IMG/M metagenome (GOLD analysis project Ga0207426, IMG submission 184265) | Arabidopsis root microbial communities from the University of North Carolina, USA - plate scrape MF_Cvi_mMS (SPAdes) (version 2) | ecosystem: Host-associated > Plants > Roots > Endosphere ...
GACCTCGGGGAGGGTGCCGCAGGAGTGCTCGGTGACCGCCGCCCGGACCGTCCCCTTGGTCACGTTGTGGCAGTTGCACAGCACCGCGCTGTCCGGCAGCGCGGACGGGCCGAGCGCGGCGGCCCCGCCCCCGGCCGCCCCGGCGGGCAGCACCAGCTGCTCGGGCGACACCGGCGGAACGCTGCCGGTCAGCGGGCGCAGCATGCCGTACGCCTCGGCGTCGCCGACCAGCACCCCGCCCAGCAGCTCGCCCTCGGCGCCGATCACCAGCTTCTTGTAGACCCCGCTGCGGGCGTCGGAGTAGACCACGTCCAGACAGCCGTCGGTGGCGCCGTGCGCGTCACCGAAGGAGGCGACGTCCACCCCGAGCAGCTTGAGCTTGGTGGACAGGTCCGCGCCGGTGAAGCCGTCGGCCGCTCCGGTGCCGGCGCCGAGCGCGTCGGCGAGGGTGCCGGCGGCCGTGCGGGCCATGTCGTAGCCGGGCGCGACCAGACCGTAGACCCGGCCGTCGGCGGCCAGGGCGCACTCGCCGATCGCGTACACGGCGGGGTCGGCGGTGCGGCACCGCTCGTCGACGACGATGCCGCCGCGGTCGCCGACCGGCAGCCCGCAGTCCCGGGCGAGCTGGTCGCGGGGCCGGACACCGGCCGAGAAGACGACCAGATCGGTCTCGATACGGGAGTCGTCCGACAGCCCCATGGCGGTCACCGCACCGGCCCCGTCCGCGACGATCTCCTTGCCGCCGACGCCGGTGTGCACCTCCAGGCCCATCTCCTCGACGGTACGGCGCAGCGCGCGGCCGCCGCCCTCGTCGACCTGGAGGGCCATCAGCCGCGGCGCGAACTCCACGATGTGGGTGCGCAGCCCCAGCCCCTTCAGCGCCCCGGCCGCCTCCAGGCCGAGCAGCCCGCCGCCGACCACCACACCGGTGCGGGCGTTCTTGGCGTACTCCTCGATGGCGAGCAGGTCCTCGATGGTGCGGTAGACGAAACAGCCCGCACTGTCCTTGCCGGGCACCGGCGGCACGAACGGGTACGAGCCGGTGGCCAGCACCAGGGCGTCGTAGCGGACGGTCAGGCCGGAGCGGGCGGTGACCGTACGGGTCGTACGGTCGACGGCCGTGGCCGGGTCACCGAGGTGCAGTTCGATGCCGTGGCGGGCCATGAAGTCCGGATCGACCAGGCTCAGGTCGTCCGGGCTGCGGCCGGCGAAGTACGACGTCAGCTGGACACGGTCGTAGGCCGGGCGGGGCTCCTCGCACAGCACGACCACCCGGGTCCGCTCGGTGACGCCGCGGTCGGCCAGCTCCTCCAGGAAGCGCTGGCCGACCATGCCGTGGCCGATGAGGACAAGGGTGGGGGTGGTGCCAGGCGCGGCGGCTGGCGTGGCTTCCGGGTGCGGCGGCATCGAGGTCATGTTCCTCAGCCTGCGGTCCGGCTGTTACCCGCCCGCATCTGCTCTGTTTCCCGGGCGGAACGCTGCCCTCAGTGGCGGGCGGACCGCCGTGTGAGGGCGGGCCCGCCGCGTGCGGGGCCCGCCCCTGGGGTCTGTCCGTCCCCGACCGGCCGGACGGTCAGCCCTGCGGCTGCGCCGGGCACAGCCGCCGCGGCTTGTCGTCGGTGCGCAGCTTCGCGTCCACACAGCCGCCCGGCAGACCGTCGTGGGCCCGGCTGCCGAAGTTGGCGGTGACGGTCAGCGTGCCGTCGCCGAAGACCGTGCGCTGCACGCTGCGGTCCCCGGTCAGCCACCGGAACGAGGTCAGCTGCTCGGTGCCGGCCGCCCGGTGCAGCGGCGAGAAGTACTTCTGGAGCGCCGCCATCTCGGCCCCCTTCTTCTCCAGTGTCGGGCCGTCGAGGGCATAGTTGAGCGGGGTGTTGTAGAGCATCGCCAGCAGCGCCCGGGTGGTCTTCTGCTCGGGCAGCTTCTCGTACGACAGCTCCCAGCGCTCGGCGTTGACCAGCGAGCCGTGCAGCGCGGTCTCGTAGAGGGGGACACGGTACTTGGGGTCGTACATGGCCGTGGCCAGCTCGGCGGGCAGTTTCACCGGCTTGAAGAACGCGCCCGGGGCCTTCTCCGGGAAATAGCCGCCCCAGGTCTTCCTGTCGCGCTCCAGCTTCCACAGGCCGTCCGCGGCCGGGGTGCCCGAGCCGTGGTCGTAGGCCAGCACCTGGTTGGCCCAGGGCTGGGCGGACTCCGAGCCGAGGACGAGGTTCTCCGACAGCCGCCGCATCCGGGCGAGCCGCATCGCACGGTCACCGGCCTTGGTCATCTCATGGCCCTTGCCGTGGTCGCGGAACACCTCACCGGTCGCATCCACGTCGAGGAAGTAGCTGTCCGCGCCGTTGGCGACCATCGAGCGGGTGCGGTCGGCGAGATAGTGCTTGCGCGGTTCGGCCTTCTCGAAGGCACGGGAGCTGAGGTAGCAGCCGCGGTTCCCGAACCCCGTCTCCGGGGTGCCGTCCGCCTTCCGTATACAGAAGTCGGGGTAGACCCGGCCCGGCCAGGCCGAGGTGGGGCTGTCGGCGGACTTGGGGTCCTGCCCGTTGGCGAAGGTGTCGTACGGGCCGACGAGATACCCCGCCTTCTTGGCGGCCCGCACCGCCGCGGCGTTCATCGGGTCCGGACCGGCGTCGTAACCGAGCCACATCCGGTCCACGCCCAGCCGCTTCAGCCCGGCGACCCCGGAGGCGGTCCGGGCGTCGCCCCACACATAGGCGTGGAACGCGCCGAGCAGCTTGCCGTTGGCCGGGTTCTGCCGGATCTTCCGGCGCAGGCTGCCGAGCTTTCCGCGCTGGGCGAGGTAGGAGCGGTAGTCGGCGGCGGGGGCGACCGGATTGCCGTCGGTCAGCGCGAAGGAGACCTCGTAGTCACGGGTGCCCTCCCCGGCGTCGAAGGCGTGCGCGGCGGTGGTGCGCAGCCGGCCTCCGGTGGAGGCGAAGCGCAGCGAGGTGCCGAGATCGGTGGGGGTGAGGTAGCTGACGCCGGCGGAGCCCATGGAGTAGCCCCACAGCGGGAGGGCCAGACCCTCACCCATGTCGACGGTGCTGCCGGCCAGCCCGCCCTTCTCGGGGCCGGCGTTCCAGAAGGCGTCCTTCACCGGGATGTCCAGTCCCTCGCCGCGCGGAATCTGCACGGCGGAGGCGGCCCGGTCGGTCCCGGTCACCGGCCAGCTGACCGACCCGTCGCGGTCCGCCCGCAGCTTGATCCGCAGCCGCCCGCGCTCCGAACCGGCCGTCACCTCCAGCCCCTTGTCGGGGTAACTCCACCGCGCCCCGCGGGCCGTACGCGTCACCGGCCCCGGCTTCCCGAGCCCGCCGCCCGCCGGCCCGGACAGCACCAGCGCCCGCCCGCTCGCGGTGCGCGCGCTCACCGCCAGCGAGGCGGTGTCGATCACGGCCGTACCGCCGGTGACGGGCAGTTCGAGCCGGCTGCCCTCCAGCGTGCCGGCGGCGGCACTGTCACATCCGGCCACCCCGAAGGTGGTCGCGGTGAGGGCGAGCGAGGCGGCGAGCACACGGGTGGCGGTCCGGCTGCGGCCGGTGCCCTGAGGGGACTTGGAAGCGTCGGAGATCATGGGGACCTGGATAGTCCCCGGTTGTAAGAGGGTTCTAAGAGAGCGCGGTTCTGTGGGTATCCAACCGGAGCCGCTGCCCGCTGCCCGCTGCCCGGCGGCCCCGCCCTAGTAGCGGATCGCCGGGAACCAGTCGCCGCGGCCCCCCGGTGTGAGATCGAGCAGGTGCCACACCGGTGTGAGCAGGTCGATACCGCGCTGGTCGATGTCATCGGCCATACGGGGGTGCACCGAGTAGAAGTGGCGCAGCGACCCGGTGTCGTCGCGGGTGAACACCGACACCGTCGAGTCCTGGTTGCCCTCGGCGTCCTCGCTGCCCAGGTCGTACTTGAAGGTGTTCGCCCCGGCGCTGAGCAGCCGCAGATTCGTCCACTGCCGGTCGCGGGCGTATGCGCGCAGCACCGGCAGCTCGGCCGCGGCGACGACGGCGAAGTCCGCGTTCTGGGTGACGTGGTGGGCGATCCCGTTGAACCCGTCGATCCACATCGTGCACATGGGGCAGGCCTGCTTCTGCCGCTTGCCGAACATGAAGTGGTAGACGATCAGGTCCCGGCCGGGCCCGCTGAACAGCTCGCTGAGCCGCACGTTCCGCGTCGGGGCGTCCCCGGCGTGCAGATCCGCGGGGCCCTCCTCGAAGACGTAGTCGTCCACGACGGGGCCCGGCGGCAGCCCCCGGCGCAGTTCGGCGACCCGTTCGCGGCGGCGCATCAGCTCGATCTCGGCCTGCCGCAGCTCCTCGCGGGCGTCGGCGTATGCGGTCGACTCCCTGGTGAGTTGGGTCTGGCGCATTGCCACCTCCTGGACGACTACGGCGGGCAGCCGCGGTCCCTGGCCACCGGCTGCTGTGCCCTCATTGTCGGCTTGCGCACCGCGCCCCGCCACGCGAGGACGGGCCGCTCAGTCGAGCCACTGGGAAGCGAGCCCGGCGAGGTAGGAGAGCGACAGGGCCATTGTGGTGATCTGGAGCGCGGTGGTCCCGCCGGCCCAGTGAGTGAGCAGGGCCATCGCGGAGGCCACCCACACACTCGTACACCAGCTACAGCTGACCAGGTAGGACGGTTTGGAGTCGTCGCCGAAGCGGTCGGCCACCCAGGAGCGGAACCCCGCCGCGAGCGTGTCCTTGGTGACGAATCTGGTGAGCCGGCACGTGGCGCCGAGGGAAAGAAGAAAGTCAGGAAGGCTCATGCATTCCACCTCCACCCTGTCACCGCTCGGGTGCTGGGTGGCTCCTTGTCTGGGCGGTTCCCTATTGATTGATGACGGTGATGGTGCCGATGCCGCCGGCCCGTTGGTTGGCCGCGTCGGCCTCCTGCCAGGTGTAGAACAGGCGCACCGTGCCGTCCGGCAGAGTCAACTGGTAGAGGGTGACGCCCTGACGGGCACCACCGCCGCAATTGCAGCCCATGGTCCGCTCCTTGTGTGACGTTTCGCGATGAGGGCCGATACGGCCCGGCCGGTGTGGGGAGGATGTCCCCGGGCCTGTCTTGGGCCCGCAGCCGTCCCCCGTATCTGCGTTACGGGGGACGGCTGCTTCGCCGGGTCTTGTCAGCCCGAGGGTGTTCGTGCCGCGTCAGCTGCGCGGCGTTCTGCTACCGGTCGTGCGGCACACGCGCCGGGGGAGGGCGTCAGGTGAGGCAGACGCCCAGGCTGCTGGACGACTGGAGCGGCCCACTGGCGCCGGTGGTGGTCGCCGTGTAGGTGGCGAACAGCACCTGCCCGATGTTGAGGACGGCCGTGCAGCTGGCGTTGCCGCTCGCGTCGGCGGTCGCGGTGCACACCACCGGCCCGTTGGCGCCGCCCAGGTGGAAGGTGACCAGCGAGCCCGGAGTCGCGCCACTGGCGCTGAACGTGGCCGTGGCGAAGGCCCAGGGCAGCGGGGGGAAGCTGATCGTGTAGCAGGCCGGGTTCGCCGTGAAGCCGGTCGCCGTGCCCACGGTCACGGTCTTCGTGCCGGCGACGCCGACGCAGGTGCAGGCGCTGGTGCCGGCGATCACGGTGCCGGTGACGACGGTGGCTCCGGCCGGCAGGGTGCTGGTGGTCACGCTGGCCTGGCCGGACGCGTTGGTCACGCCGATCCCCAGCGGTCCGCTGGTGGTGCTGAAGAGGACGGTCGCGCCCGCTACCGGGGCGCCGCCGCAGGTGACGGTGGCGGTGACGGTGACCGGCTGGCCCGCGGACGGGCTGGCCGGGGTGGACGACAGGGTGACCACGCAGCTCTGCGCCGGGGCGACGGTCACGGTCGTGGTGGCGGCGGAGCCGACGCAGGTGCAGGCGCTGGTGCCGGCGATCACGGTGCCGGTGACGACGTTGGCTCCGGCAGGCAGGGTGCTGGTGGTCAGGCTGGCCTGGCCGGACGCGTTGGTCACGCCGATCCCCAGCGGCCCGCTGGTGGTGCTGAAGAGGACGGTCGCGCCCACTACCGGGGCGCCGCCGCAGGTGACGGTGGCGGTGACGGTGACCGGCTGACCGGCGGACGGGGTGGCCGGCGTCGCCGCCAGGGTGACCACGCAGTTCTGCGGCGCGGTGACGGTCACGGTGGCCGTCGCGGAGACGCCGACGCAGGTGCAGGTGGTGGTGGCGGAGATGACCGTGGCGGTGACGACGTTGACGCCGGTCGGCAGCGAGCTGGTGGTGACGCTGGCCTGCCCGGCGGCTGTGGTGACGCCGACGCCGAGGGAGCCGCCGGTGGTGGCGAAGAGGACCGTCGCGCCCTGGACGGGTACGCCGTCGCAGGTGACGGTGGCGGTGACGGTGACCGGCTGGCCCGCGGCGGGGTTGGACGGCGTCGCCGTCACCGTGACCACACAGTTCTGCGCCGCGCTGACGGTCAGCGTCGCGGAGGCGGCGCCACTCGTGGGGCCGGCGGCCACCACCACGCCCGTTGTGGTCCCGGTGAACGTGGCGCTGGCATTGCCACTGGCGTCAGCGATAACGGTCTGCGGGGTCGCTCCGTCATAGGTGAAGGTGATCGCCTCACCTGCCACCGCTCCGGTGACAGCGGCTTGGAAGGTCTGGCCCGCCGAAACGGTTGACGGGGTGAGCGTGAGAACGAGTGCCATGCTGGACAGCCCCTTTCGAAGGCTCCGTATGAGGAGGTGGGGGCTGCGGCACGCCGGAGGGCAGACAACTGTCCTGGCGTGCTCACCTGTCGGGGGTGCCCTGAAGAACACGACGAACCGCATCACACCAGCAGCCGTCCATGGTCCCCCGCCAGGGGATGGGCACCCCACCGTCGGTAGCACCGATTCAAGGGTCCGCCCGCACGACACGCCATAGTTGGCGACCGGATTAGCCCGGATGGCGCAGCGCGTATCAGTGGCGGGTACCGACCTTCGGCCTCAACTACGGTGCGCCGTCGCAGCCTTGAGCCGCAGGAAATCCGGCGCCGGAGATACCCCATGGCGCCCGCGGTTCTTAACCGCCGGTCAGCGGATCCTCAAGGCCGCCTTAAGGATCTACGGAACGGCCCTGACCTGCTGTTTCCGGTCTCCGAGCGGCCGTATTTTCGACGCCGTGACGATCCACGCCGACCCCAGCGACCGGTACGCGCCGGGCGGCGCACCCGGTCCTGGTGCCCCGCCTCAGGGCCCCGCCGACCCGCCGCCCACCCATCCGCTGTACGCGCGACTCAACCCCCGGTACCTGCCACCCCGGCCGGCCCGCGCACCGCGCGGGGCCCCAACGCCCGCGCCTCCGCTGCGCCTCACGCCGACGGCATTGCTGCGGGGGCTGGCCGGCGGTGCGGTGTCGGTCGTCACCCTCTGGCTGGTGCAGGCCGAGCCCTCGGTGCGGCTCGATGCGCTGTTCGCCACCCTCGCCCACCTCAGCGGTCTGCTCGCGGGCTACGGAATCCTGGTGATGCTGCTGCTGATGGCCCGGGTGCCGGCCGTCGAACACGGCGTCGGCGCCGACCGGCTGGCCCGCTGGCACGCCCGTGGCGGCCGTCATGTCCTGACCCTGTGCCTCGCCCACACCGTCTTCGCGCTGTGCGGTTACGCCGCCCACACCGGCGCCGATGTCCTCGGTGCCGCCGTCGGCCTGATGGGCTACCCGGGCCTGGCCGCGGCCGCCGTCGGTACCGCGCTGCTGGCGGGCGCGGGCGTCACCTCGGCCCGTACGGTCCGCCGCCGGGTACGCCATGAGACCTGGCGCGCCGCACATCTGCTGACCTACGTCGGCGCCGCCCTCGCCTTCGCCCACCAGCTCTCCGGACCGGATCTGGCCGGCGGCCCGCTCGCCGTCTGGCTGTGGACACTGCTGCACACCACCGTCGGCACCCTGCTGGTCTGGTACCGCATGGTCGTACCGGTACGGCAGGCGCTGCGGCACAGTCTGCGGGTCACCGAGGTCCGGATCGAGGGGCCGGACGTGGTCTCGGTCGTCATCCGGGGCCTGGGGCTGAACGCACTGCGGGCCGAGCCGGGGCAGTTCTTCCGCTGGCGGTTCCTGGACCGCCGGCTGTGGCGGACGGCCCTGCCCTTCTCGCTCTCCGCACCCGTGCGGGACGACACCCTGCGGATCACCGTGAAAGCGTGCGGCGACCACACCCGCCGGATTCGCCGTCTGCGGCCGGGCGTACGGGTACTGGCCACCGGCCCGTTCGGCGCGCTGACCGCACACCGGCGGACCCGGCGCAAGGTGCTGCTGCTCGCCGGCGGCGTCGGGATCACCCCGATGCGTGCGCTCTTCGAGACCCTGCCGGGCGGCCCGGGGGACCTCACCCTCCTCTACCGGGCGGCCAACGCCGCCCAGTTGGTGCTGCGCGAGGAGCTGGAGGAGATCGCTGCCGCGCGCGGTGCGGCGCTGCACTACCTCCTCGGCCCGTCCGACGGCCCCTTCGATCCGCTGGCCCCCGGGGCCCTGCGCCGGCTCGTCCCGGACCTGGCGGAGCACGATGTCTATCTGTGCGGCCCGCCCGGCATGTCCAGGGCCGCGGTCGCCGCCCTGGAACGGGCCGGGGTGCCGGCCGACCGCATCCACTGCGAGCAGTTCACCTTCTGAGGGCCGTCGAGCGTTTCGCCGTCCCGGTGGGCAGCGGCCTGCTGCCCCTCGTCGGCCCTGTCCCGCGTCAGCCCGTCGCCCCGTCCCCGTCGTCCCCCGTCGTCCTTCGTCGGCCCGCGCCCCGAGCAGCCCGTGGTCCCTCGTCGGCCCGCGCCCCGGTCCTCCCGTCGTTCCCGATCGCTCCGACCCGTAAGGAACCCGCCATCCATGGCCAGCCACCGCAAACCGCACACCGTCCCGGCCGTCACCGTCCGGGCCCGCCGTCAGCTCGCCGCCTGCCTGGTGGGGGCCAGCGCGCTCGCCGCCACCCTGGTGTCCCGGACGGTCACCCCGGCCGCCCCGCCCTCCCCCGACCGGCCGCCGGCCGGGTACAGCCTCCCGGACCGGGGCGGCGCCGTGGAACTGGTCCACGCGGAGCGACGGTAACCGTCGGCGCCACACCGTCCCCGAGCGTCTCCGTCGCTCCGCCGACGCGCACGGCTGCGCCAAGTCCTCCCTGGTGACGGCGGTATCCGTCGTCATGCGCCCGCCAGGGATCACGGGACAACAGCCCGTGGGCGGCGGCCGGTTCATAAGATCAGCCGGTGCCTCCTGACATATCGCTCTTCACCCTGACCCTGCTCTGCCTGGCCGCGCTCGCGGCGGGCTGGATCGACGCCGTGGTCGGCGGTGGCGGACTGCTGCTGCTCCCCGCGCTGCTCGTCGGTCTGCCGCACGCCCCGGTCGCGTACGTACTGGGGACCAACAAGTCCACCGCCATCGTGGGCACCACCGCGGCCGCGGTCACCTACGTCCGCAAGGCCCCGATCGATGTCCGGACCGCGCTGCGCATCGGCCTCGCCGCGGTCGCCGGCTCGCTGGCCGGGGCGTTCTTCGCGGCCGGTATCAACAGTGCGGTGCTGCGCCCGCTGATCATGGCCGTCCTGCTGGGGGTGCTGGTCTTCATCCTGGTCCGGCCGGCCTTCGGGACCGCCCCCGCGCCCTCGGGGCCCGTCTCCCGTCAGCGCGTCCTGGCGGCCGTCCTCATCGCGGGCCTGGGGATCGGCTTCTACGACGGGCTGATCGGGCCCGGGACCGGGGCGTTCCTGATCATCGCGCTCGCCGCGGTGCTGCACATGGACCTGGTCACCGCCTCCGCCACCGCCAAGGTCGTCAATTGCTGCACCAATATCGGCGCACTGACGATGTTCGCGATCCAGGGCACCGTGCTGTGGCAACTGGGCGCCGTGCTCGCCCTGTTCAACTTCACCGGCGGCATGGTGGGCGCCCGGATGGCCCTCAAGCGCGGCGTCGGCTTCGTCCGCGGAGTGCTGGTGGTCGTGGTCGTCGCGCTGCTGTGCAAGCTGGCCTACGACCAGTGGCTGGCGGCCTGAGGGGGGCGGACCCCGCCGCCGCTCAGAACCGGCAGCGGTACATCCGCGCCATGTCCCGCACCGCGGGCAGCTTCGCCGACATCCGGGCCGCCAGCCGGCTGCCCGCCGGCAGCTTTTCGACTCCCGGGATCTCCATGGCGCTGATGTTCTCGACGATCTCCAGCTTCGGGCTCAGCGCCGCGATCCCCGCGGTGTCCGTGCCCCAGTGCAGCCGCGCACCGGCCTTCACCACGGGGCGGTTGAGCCACTGGACGCGGATCGCGAACCGGCTGAAGGCGTCGAACGCCAGCTCACCGCCCGGCACCCGGTCCATCAGCCGCCGCAGCAGCGCCGTGCCGTCCGCCTCGGTCAGATACATCAGCAGCCCCTCGGCCACGATCATCGCCGGCCGGTCCGCGGGAATCCGCGCGACCCACGCCGGGTCGGTCACGGACGACGGGATGGTCGTGTAGCCCGCGCGCTCCGGGTAGAGCTGCCGCCGCAGCGCGATGACCTCGGGGTAGTCGATGTCGAACCACCGCACCCCCGGCCCCGGGTCGAGACGCTGGACGCGGCTGTCGAGGCCGCAGCCCAGATGCACCACCGTCGCCTCCTCGTGCCGGGCGAGGAAGCGCGCGGTCCAGTCGTCCAACTGACGGGCGCGCAGCGCGACTCCGGCGGCGTTGCCGGGGCTCAGCCGCATCCTGCTGAAGTCGTAGTCGAGCCGCCGCATGGTCTCGGCGGCGGTGGTGTCGCCGAGGATCGGCTCCTTCGCGCGGCTGTCGACCGCGCGGCCGTAGAGCGTGGCGAGAAGGGTTTCCTTCTCCTCGGTCAGATGCACCTGGGTACGCGGACTGGTCATGAAGTAGAGAGTACTTAAGATTCAGAAAAATGTGAAGACTCAGAATTCCGGAGAGGCGCTCCGGGATGCCCGCGCTATCTCCGGTCCGTCCCCGTCAGGGTCGAAGGGCGCGCCCCGGCCGGTATCTCCATGACGGCGGTCAGCAGTACCGCCGAGTCCTCCAGGGCCAGCAGACCGTGCCGCTCGCGCGGCGTCATGGCGACCTGACCGGCCATCAACTCCTGGCCCCCGCCCGCTCCGGTCAGCCGGACCCGCCCCCGCAGGACTTGCAGGCTCGCCGCCGGGGGTGCGTTGTGCTCGTCCAGCGCGGCCCCCTCGACCAGTGCGATCACGGTCTGCCGCAGCCGGTCGTCGTGCAGGAAGAGCCGGGCACTGCGCCCGTGCGCGGAGGCCCTGGCCTCGTCGAGCTGCTGGCGGGCGAGCGCATCGAGATCGTCCATGATGCTGGCCTTTCGCGTACGGACCGGCGGCTGGGCTGCCC
>Ga0207426_1002584_pt1 | contig 11258 bp, 11 predicted proteins | sample AraplaMF_Cvi_mMS_FD_184265 | JGI IMG/M metagenome (GOLD analysis project Ga0207426, IMG submission 184265) | Arabidopsis root microbial communities from the University of North Carolina, USA - plate scrape MF_Cvi_mMS (SPAdes) (version 2) | ecosystem: Host-associated > Plants > Roots > Endosphere...
TTTGCGGTTCATCTGCACCTTCCGTTTGCGCGAACACTGCACATGCAGACGCGGTTCGCACGAGTGTTTCGATAGTCGTTCATAGCAATGCACGCGCCAGAATGCGCGACGCGTCGAACCGGAGCGGCTTCGTTGCATGTTAGACGGGTTTGCCCATCGCGCGGTCGATTTCTTCGTGCTATTGGGGGCTTCAGGATGACGCAGCGCCACTTCGCTTCAGATACCGCGCGATGAACGTGCGCGTCACATCGTGAGGAAAACGCACGGCCACGCTTTCGCCGCTGACCATTTCCACGACACCTTCGCCATAGCGCCGCACGAGGACGCGCTCGCCCCGCTCGAATGCGGGCACCGTCCGCTTCGGTCTTGCCCCGCCTTTCAACCGGGCCTGTTCGACAAGCTCGCGCGGGCTTTCGATGACCTCGGGCGGATGCAGGCAGTTGTCGCACTCCCCACAGGTCTTTCCCTCGAGTTCGTCGCCGGGCATGACGTAATGCGCGCCAGAGGCGGAGACCGTTTCGCACGCGCGTGCTTCATCCGTGTCGTGCGCGAAATAATCGAGCAGGATGCGCCATCGACACCGGGCGCTTTGCGCATAGCCGATCATGCTTTCCAGCACCGCGCGGTCGCGCTCCGCTCGCGCCACATAAGCATTCGATGCTTCGTCGAGTCTCGCGGCGGCCTTGCTGCCGTCCTCATCGATCAGCTTCATGCCGCCGTGACGCGTGCGTCGCGTCATGCCGATGTCGTTGAGCAACGTCGCCGCGACGCGGAGCTTGTTCGCGCCCACGTCGGGCAACGCTTCACGCAGGCGCGCAAGCGGCTTCTCGAGCGTCTTGCCGCTGTTCTCGTTGGCGAGCTCACGCACCGTGCGCGCGACGCGTTCGATCGTCTGCGCGCTCGGATAGCGGCCGCTCAGGAAGAACTGCTGCACCTGCTTGTCCTTCAGTTCGAACAGCAGCGTGCAGTTTGCCGGTTTGCCGTCGCGTCCCGCACGGCCTGCTTCCTGATAGTACGCATCGAGACTGCCCGGCATCTGCGCATGGATGACGAAGCGGATATCGGACTTGTCGATGCCCATGCCGAATGCGTTGGTGGCGACCATCACACGCGCCCGGTCTTCCATGAACGCGTCCTGTGACGCGGACCGCGCGTTCGCCGCGAGCTTGCCGTGATACCGCTGCGCCATCACGCCCGCTTCGACCAAAGCCGCATGAAGCGCGTCGCATTCCGCGACTGTCGCGCAATAGATGATGCCGCTGCCCTTCTCGCTGCACGCAAGTTCGACGACGCGCTTGCGCTTGTCCTCGGAGTTCGTCATCTGCTCGACGGCGAAGCGCAGGTTGTCGCGATAGACACCCGTATGAATGATATTGGCCTTGCGCATCGCGAGCTCGCGCACGATATCGACGATGACAGCGGGCGTCGCCGTCGCCGTGAGTGCGAGTACCGGCGGGCGGCCCAGCAGCGCGAGCGCCTGCGTGAGCTCGACATACGCGGGACGAAAGTCGTGTCCCCACTGCGAAATGCAGTGCGCCTCGTCGATCACGACGAGCGCGATCCCGGGGAAGCCCGGCGTCTTGAGTTCGTCGAGGAACTCCGTGCTGACCAGACGCTCCGGCGTGACGAACAGCATGCGCAACGCGTTTTTGGAGAGGGCATCCATTGCGTCGCGCGCTTCGCTCGCGGAGAGTGCGCTGTTCAGGACGGCGGTCGCAATGCCGGCTTGCGTCAACTTCGTCGCCTGATCGCGCATCAGCGAAATCAACGGCGAGACGATGAGCGTCATGCCTTCGAATTGCAGTGCGGGCAACTGGTAACACAGCGACTTCCCCGCGCCGGTGGGCATGACAGCAAGGGTATCGTGCCCGTCCATCACGCTGCGGATGACGTCTTCTTGTCCGGTCCGCAGATGCGGAAAGCCGAATACTCTACGCAGCGCATTTTCCAGTTGTCGGTCGAGCGGCTTGCGCGTGCGTTCTACGGTCGAAGGCATAAGATTCCATCGTTCGGAGCATGCGTTTGATCCGCTCGCGGTTCAACGCTTGCTCCGTTGTCTACAGGGACGTCGGCCGAAGCGGTCGCTTCGGCACTTTGTCAAACGCCCGCCGCGCCGCCTGACGGCACCTCGACGGGAAGCGAACGCTTATGCTCCGTTGCGGTATGGAAGCGCCGAATCGTGAGAAGCACCTCCTCGCTTACTTCCTTTCCCTCGAGAAAATCGTCGATGTCCTCGTAGGTAATGCCGTAGCTCTCCTCATCGGGTCGTTGCGGCGTGAGCGTCTCGAGATCGGCGGTCGGAACCTTCATGACGAGTGAGTCTGCCGCACCCATCGAACGCGCAAGCGCGCGCACGCGACGCTTCGTGAGTCCCGACAGGGGCAGCACGTCCGCGCCGCCATCGCCGTACTTCGTGAAGAAGCCCATGAGGGACTCCGCCGCGTGATCCGTGCCGATGACGACGCCGCGCCGCGCGCCCGCTATCGCGTATTGCGCGATCATCCGCTCGCGTGCCTTTATGTTTCCCAGCACGAAGTCTTCCTGGAAGTCATCGGTGTACTGTGCGCCGCCCTGCTTTAACGATGACAACATTTCGTCCGATGGCCCCTTCACGTTGACGGTCAGCGTCTCGTCGGGACGCACGAACTGAAGCGCGAGCTGCGCGTCTTTCTCGTCGCGCTGCGCGCCATAGGGCAGTCTGACAGCGACGAAGTGAGCCTCATAGCCGCGTGCACGAAGCCGCTCGACGCTCAGTTGCGCAAGACGTCCCGCCGTCGAAGAATCGACGCCGCCGCTGATACCGAGCACGTACGTCTTGAGTCCCTGTGAAAACAGGTAGTCGGCGAGAAAGGAGATGCGACGCTCGCGCTCTGCATCCACATCGAAATCGCCGGCGATGCCGAGTTCGCTGATGACCTGTTGCTGCCATTGTTGCCATTCACTCCTGCTTTCGTGCATGCTCGCCTCCCTGTTCGTTCGCTCAGCCTTGCCGCATCTCGTTGAAATGGTGTTCGATGCGCGATAACGCATACAGCGCGGCAGCTTTTCGGACTTCGTTGCGTTCACCCTCGAAGACCTTGGTCTCACTGAAAGTCTGGATGCGACCGTCGCGCAGCTTGTAAGACCAGGCAAAGCATTGCGTGCCGGCCGGCGGGCCGTCGTTTCCGGGAGGCGCATCGGCGACGCCCGTATTCGACACGGCAACATCCGCACAGCACGCCTCTTGAGCCAGCGCGCCCTCGGCCATTTCTCGCGCGACCGCCTCGCTTGTCAGTCCGTGCTGCTTCATCGTTTCTTCACGTACGCCGAGGAAGCCCGCCTTGCCAGTCGGCGAATAAGTCACGAAGCCAACATCGAGGCAAGCTCCGCTTCCCGGCACCGATGAGATCAGCGAAGCGATAAGGCCCGCAGTGCACGACTCGGCCGTCGCGAGCATCAGGCCGCGAGAGCTGAGAAACGACACGACCTGTCTCGGGATGTCCACTCTGTCTTCTCCGTTCTCGTTGGCGACTACCGGCCGACGCAACGGATCAGCAATCCGTAGACCAAAACGGAACACTGGACCGCCTTGTCGGCGCCGCGTTTTCGAAGCAGCGTGTGCCATAACAAGCGACGCCACGCCTTTTCTTCTGATGAATCAGGAGAGGCGTTTACCGTCCGGTCGCTCGGGCTTGTTCCCCGGCTTCCTGCGCAGCGTCACCGTTCGTGTTCTGGCCGCTCGTAGCGCCTTGCGCATCCTCGGCTTCGATGGATGCTATCGCCTGCTGCCAGAATTCCTCGGCGCGTCCGTCAGGCGAGCCCTCGCGCTCCCAAATCTCATAGGCGCGACGACGAATGCGGTCTTGCTCTTTCTGATCATCCATGACCTTTCTCCTGTTATGCGGCATCGCCGCCGCCGGATTGCGAAGCTTGCACGCTGCTGACGCAACCATCGTGCCGCGGTCATTCGATGCACTACGAGACCGGCAACTCATCGGGCCTCTGCCAATCGGCACGCCGTTGTCGGTAATTGCTTCCCGCTTCGATCGTGACGCTGAACATTTCGCGGCGATCAGCCCGCAAGATTTCCGGCGTTGTTGACGTTAACGCAGATACGTTGAACCGTGCGGTTCGCCCGATCGAACCGACGCACTATTACAGAGACCCCGTCCCACGAATGAACGACGCATTCCGCCCGATGCCGGATGAGAGCGGTGCGAGTGCCACGGACAGAGCCGCGGCGCCGAGCGCTGTCCCGCAGAATCAGCAATTCCTGTCTTTCGTCCTTGCGCGCCACGCCCGGGGCGTGTCGCCGCGCGTTCCCGGTCTCATGCTCATCGCGATGGCGGGCTGCGGCGTCGCGTCGATAATCTTTCAGATGCTCGGCGACCTGTCGCCTGGCGTGCGGCTGTTGCTTGCTGCGGGCGCCGGCGCCGGCGTCCTCGCGCTCGGCTGGCGATACCTGCGAGGTGAAGAGGCGCGTGCGGTCGCCGCGCACGCCCTCGCGAGCGCGCTGCTCGACGCCAATCGCGAGTGCATGAAGCTCCTCGATGTGAACGGCCACATGCTGCGCATTTCGGAGTTCGGCGCCGAGCTGATGCAGGCCCCGTCGCCCGAGGCGCTGGCGGGCGCAAACTGGCTCGGCTTCTGGTCCGGCGAAGACGCCAGCGCCGCCCGTGTTGCGTTCGACGGCGCATTGCGTGGCGCCCGGACCGCGTTCACAGGCGCGTGCGCGACGACGCAGGGACAGCCGAAATGGTGGCATTCGCGCCTCATCCCCATCATGGATGCGCGCAAGCACCGCGTGCTCGCGCTGCTCTGCGCCTCCACCGATGTCACGCTCGAACGGACGCTCAGCATCGACCTGCGCGCCAAGGAGCAGCTGATGTCGGAGATGGAAGCGCACGTCAGCATGGTGTTCTACTCCTATAGCGCGGACTTCACCTACTTTCATCATGTGAGTGCGGGCGCCCGGACCGTGTTCGGCATCGAGCCGGCGGTGCTTCACGCCCATCCCGCCGCCTGGCTCGATCTCGTCCTGCCGGAAGACCTTCCCGCGTTGCAGGCGGAGATGCACCGGATCGTCGCGGAGTCGGCTGAAGGCCGCATCCAGTACCGTATTCGACGCGCGAACGGGCAGGTTCGCTGGATACGCAGCACCGGCTTTCCCATGCGCAGCGAAACGGGTGCCGTGACGCATATCGTCGGCATCAGCGAGGACGTGACCGTCGAGCACGAGCATCTGGCCGAGCTCGACCGTCTCGCCTACTCCGACGCGCTCACGGGCCTCGCGAACCGCTGCGCGCTCGTGCGTCGCATCGAGGCGCTATGCGCTGCCGGGCTGCCGTTCGGGCTGATGTTCATCGACCTGGACCGCTTCAAGGTGCTCAACGATACCCTCGGCCACACCGCTGCAGACCGGCTGCTGCGGGAGGTCGGTCACACCATCAAGGCTGTGCTGCCGCCAGATGCCTATGTCGCCCGTCTGGGAGGCGACGAGTTCGCGGCGCTCGTCGCCGCCCCGGCCGACAAGGACGCTCTGTCGCGCGAGGTAGAGGCCGTGCTGCGGGGAATAGCCGAAAGCGGACAGGCGAGCCGCAGCGGCGCGTGTGTGACGGCATCGATCGGCGTTTCCGTGTTTCCGGACGACGGCGTGGATCACGAAGCGCTGCTGACGAGTGCCGACATCGCCATGTACGCCGCGAAAAAGGCCGGACGCAACGGCTTTTGCTTCGCCGCGAAAGACGCCATGAAGCGCATCGTCGAATTCGAACTCGAACGGGACCTGCCTGCGGCGCTCGCAGAAAACCAGTTCGTCCTTCACTATCAGCCGATTTACGACGCCCGCTCGCTCGGCGTTCATAGCGTCGAGGCGCTCATACGCTGGCGTCACCCGACGCGAGGCCTGATTCCTCCAGGCGCGTTCATCCCGATTCTGGAGGAGAGCGGCTTCATCGTTCCGGTCGGCGATTGGGTCATCGAACAGGCGCTGAGCCAGCTCGCCCGATGGCGGCAAAAGACGGCCACGCCGCTCGGTGTCTCGATCAACGTGTCTGCGCGGCAGTTCGGCGGCCGCCGCATCGTCGATGTCATCCACGACGCGTTGAGCCGTCATGACGTGTCGCCTTCCAGCCTGCACATCGAAATCACCGAAAGCGCGCTAATGGACGATCCCGCGCTCGCGCAGGAGACGCTCAGAGCGCTCAGGCGACTCGGCGTGGGCGTGGCGATCGACGATTTCGGCACCGGTTATTCGAGCCTGCGCTACCTTGCCGACTTCGCGCCCGACATGCTGAAGCTCGACCGGTCGTTTATCGGGCGCATGGCGACCGACGACTCCATCGAGATGATCGTGCGCGGGATGATCGACATATCGCACGGTCTGGGCGTGCGTGTCATCGCCGAGGGCGTCGAGCACGTCACGCAACTCGACGCGTTGCTCGAGGCGCGTTGCGACTTCGTGCAAGGCTATTTTCTGAGTCGGCCGCTCCCGGCAGAGGAGATCCTCGGCGTGAATGCGTTTCCGTCTGCCGTTCTCGAAAGCGAGTGACCGATTCAGGCTGTGCGCCTGCCCGCAGTCTTGTCTTGCGCCCTCGCGAGCCGCCGCGCGATTTCGGCGGCCGCCCCGTCGTCATCCGCGATGTTCAGAGGGCCTCCGTCGCCTTCCGATGCGAGTTTCAGATAGGCGGCGGCGAGCTTGCGCAACTCGTCCTCGGTCGCGTCTTCAATGCCGATCAACTGATTGCTCGCCAGGCGATGGGACGCCAGCAACTCGTTGAGCTTCAGATGAAGCGCGACGCTGTCCTTGTTTGCGCTCTGCTGAATGAGAAAGACCATCAGGAACGTGACGATCGTCGTGCCTGTATTGATGACCAATTGCCAGCCTTCGGAAAAGCGAAACATCGGTCCGGACACGAGCCATATCACGACCGAGATGACGGCGAGCCCGAATGCCACAGGCGAGCCCGCCCATCGCGTGACGGCACTCGCGAACGCGTCGAACGCCCGCGTGATCGGATTGGCTTTCGCGTAGCCCGGACTCGACGTCGTGGGCACGGTGTGCATCGGCTCTGCATCGGGCAGTGGGTTTTGTCGACTCATATTCGGGGCCGCAGAAGTAGTTCGAGCCAGAAATTTATCAACCGGACCTTTCGAAGGACATACGGGCGCCGTTTTTCTCGCTTCTGCCCGCGCCAATGCCGCTCACGGAGACCGGCTCATCGGGCGCTATATTAGGCCAACGCGCCAGCAGTTTCAGCGGGACATGCAACGCTCGCCATGAATCTTTCACCGGACTCGGCCTTTCAAGGCCGGCATCGAACCTGTTCCAGTCCGCGGAAATCCGTCGGGTACAGATCGGCACTCCCGTCCAGGTTTCCAGTCGCTGCGTAGAGCAACGGCTGCCCATCCGGATCGAGCACCGCGCCGTCGACGACCTGGCCCACCACCAGGCGATGATCGCCGGCCTCGATGTCGGTGACCGTCTGACAGTCGAAATAAGCAAGCGCGTCGGGCAATAGCGGCGCCCCCGTACGACCTGCACGCCACTGCACCGACGATAGTTTGTCGACCGCGCGGCCCGATTGCGTTCCGAAGTGCTCGGCCGATGCCTGCTGGTCCGCTCGCAGCACATTGATCGAGAAGACCCGCCCGCTCTTCAGAATCGCATAGGACGCGTGTTCCGGATTGATGCTGAGCGCGACGAGCAGCGGGCGATAGGAGACCATTGAGACCGAACTCGCAGTGAACGCATTTCGCAGATTGCCGTGCGCGACGCCGATTACATGGACGCCTGTGGTCAAGCGCCGGAAGAGGTCCGCCATGCCGTTGGCCATCACACCACCTTTGGTGTCGTTAGCCCTGCGATTCTGTTGATTCGATCATCGCGAAAGCTGTTCGCGCTTCATTCAAGGTTCGTTGCAATTCAGCGGGATGACAGTCCTGTTGCGGCGGGCGTGATAGCGGTATCGAAGTCGCCCAGTGCTTTTTCGAACCACACAGACCTGTCCGCCGAACGATTGCCGGGCTCGACCGACATGCGACGGTACCCACGAGCTTCGCAGGCCCGCGATGCACCCCGCTCGGCCGGCGTAACGCAGAGCCGCAGCACGTGATAGCCCAGCAAGCGTGCTTGTCCTTCGAGATGTGACAGCAAGGTCGCTTCGAGACCGCGATATTGCAGACGAACATATAAAAGCCTCACTTCGGCGACGTTGTAGCTTTGCCGTCGGATCGCTCCGCATCCCATCGCTTCGCCCATCGAGTTTCTCGCCAGCACGAAACGGGCGCGGATGCTCCGCAGGTCGCCATATGCAATGCTCTGCTGTGCGCTCTTCCCCGTCATCGCCGCGAGGTAGGCCGAGCGTTCATCGCATAACATGCGTGCGTCGAGCGAATCCGGCTCTTCGCTGCCGATATAGATGGTTTCGAAGTCGGTCATGCTTGCCTCTGCTTAAACGGAACCGGAAGGTAATGTCCGTTGTCTTGCCTAGCAATGTGCGTTCCGTCTGGTCGGGATTGCCATATCTGGCAGGAATGAGACGAATTAGACCGTGCGTGCCGAATATTTCCGTTGGACGGTTAATCGCCGCGTCGGGCGACGCGTAACGCTATTCCGATGCGGCGAATGTCGGTCCACGCCGCAAACGAATCGGACCACGAATAGTCAGTTCGGGGTTCAGCGTCGCCCGGCCTTGTGCGATGACGATTCTTCCGTCACAAGCCAGATGTGCAGCCACTTTCCGTACCGAGGGCATGAGTGCGCGCCATTCCTCTTCATCGCAAAGAAGCGTGCGCGCAACGTCCGATGGACAAATCGAGCTTGTTTCAGCGCGCCGGCCGAGCAGATCCAGCACGCAACGTTCGATGTCGAGATCCGTTATGGTCATTGCTGATTGCAAGCCTCACGCGTTTGCCGATCTTTCGAATTCTCATGCGAAGCAATATGCAGCGGCCGCCTCCGTCAGAGCGATGCCGCGTAGTTCCTCGGGCGATGCGAAATGCACATCGATGATCTCACGGTTATCGAGCCGTAGTTCGGGCATGGAATCGAGGTGCAGTTCGAAGAAATGCACGGTGTCTCTTCGTCCATCCCAGACACCGCAGGCGCTGCCCGCCGGAATCAGCGCGTGTGACGAGAAGCCGATCTCCTCGTCCAGTTCGCGCAATGCTGCCTCATAAGGCGTCTCACCAGCGCTCACACTGCCGCCGGGCAAATTCCATTCGGGCCTATACGATGACTTCACGAGCAAGAGCGTTCGTCCGACGTAGATCGCCACGAGCGCGCCTTCATGGTGAGGCCGTCGAAGGTGCCACCACACGCGAGCGAGCTGATATCCCGTGCGAAGCAGCATGCGCCATACAGAGTCGATAAGCGTGGCCGGTCGCGCTCGTTCAACGCTCGGCATCGGTGCTCTCCTTTTTCCTTTCAAATATCAGAAGGGGTGGCCAGAGTTCTGTGCGGCTTCGGCAAGACGCGCCCCGCGTATTGGTCGAAGTGATCGATATTGGCTGCGGTATCGCCGATCACACCGGAGCTGGGGTATTCGATTGTCGCACGTGCGCGAAGGTGCACCCGACGAAGACATGGAAGTTCGCCTGCAGCATCATCATGGTGCGTTGGCGCACGTCAAAAAAGCGCGTCGATGATTCGCCGGTTTCGATTCTCCTCGGGCTAGCCGGAGCATTTGGTCGAGAAGCGTTATGGGGAAGCGGTCAAGGCCGGTCCTGCCAAGCTTCTCGACGCTCGGACACGGAAGCCTGGCAACGCGAACCCGGGGCGCAGACAGAGGTTTTGCATCGGACCTTGGAGCCACGGGGCGGTGTTAGCCGACCTACAGACTGCTCTTGGACGCGCGGATCATCCGTGTCGGAAATACGCGTAAACCCCCATCAAGTCCCGTTGAGCGGATGCCGTTATCCCCAACAAGCTACAAGTGGTAACAGCACGCGGAGAAGCTAACGTTTGCGCAAGACTGGACTTTGAGGCCCGCCGTGAACGGCATGTCTGAACGTCACACTCCGCGACGTGTGATCGCAGAAGCAAGTCCGCATCGATGCGCGGGGTGCCCGGCAGAAGGAGATGAGTGTGAATCTTGAAAGCGACATTAAGCAGCTTGAACGGTCGATCAATACGTTGATTTGTCGACCGACGCTGATCCGCCGTGAATACTGGGCAGCCCAGACAGAAAAACTTCTCGTGCTTCCAGGACTATCGGCCCGCGATCGTCATCGCTTGACCGTCCTGCTTGATCTTCTTGGCACAACGACCCGCGAACAGGCGCCTCCGTCAGGCTCGCCAGCCACGATGCTCGGCCTTCCCAAGGGAAACGAATTGCAATGTGCCTAGCACGGATCGCATCCTCACCTTGACCTGCCCCGGGTTCTATTCCGAACTGCGGCTCGAGTCGCCTGTTCTACGCGACTCATAGTGGAGCAACGACCGCGAAGTCCCACCGGCTTGCGGACCGCTTCGGGCGTGCGTCACCCGCAGATGCTCCAGGCGCGAGGCGTACGCGTCGAGCGACCACGCATCCATTCGAAGGCACGACAGTCGTCGACGTGCCATCCTCCCCATCGCGCTTGCCCAGGCGTGACTTCCCGCTCATGCAGGAAGGTAATGCGCCTCATGAAATCTTTTCGATTGTCGTCGCGACGCAGCCGCGTCGAGAATGATTTCGCCCCCGCCGCCGGCGCCGATTCGCGGTCGCCGGACAACTCATCCGCATCGACATCGACGCACACCAGGTCATGCGCGACGTTCATCCGGACGTGGCTATCGTCGGCGACGCGCGCGAGGCGTTGAGCGCCCTGTCGACGCGACTGCATCATCGCGGGCGATTCGACGAGCCCGGTCCATGCGGGCAACTTCCTCTACGACGCGTTGCGCATCAACCGAAGGTCAAGCTCTTCAGCGACTGGATCGTGCGCGATCGGGATACCGTTTCGGCTGTCGGATAGTTCGAGATCGCGTCAGAACAAGAAGGCCGCGGACCATCGCGAGCCGTTATCCCGGCGCCGCCCATGCACACGTGAATGCCGAGGGTTGTATCGAGTTGCCGGGTCTGAACGATGGCCATTACACTCGGACATGCCCTGCCGCGCGAGTCGCCAGCGCGAGCCATCCGACCACGAACCGGACCTCCTGCAAAGCATATGGTCAACGACCTCTGGTACAAGAACGCGATCATCTATTGCCTGTCCGTCGGCACGTTCATGGACGCGAACGGCGATGGCGTCGGCGACTTTCAGGGCTTGCTGCGGCGGCTCGACTATCTTCA
>Ga0207426_1002585_pt1 | contig 11252 bp, 12 predicted proteins | sample AraplaMF_Cvi_mMS_FD_184265 | JGI IMG/M metagenome (GOLD analysis project Ga0207426, IMG submission 184265) | Arabidopsis root microbial communities from the University of North Carolina, USA - plate scrape MF_Cvi_mMS (SPAdes) (version 2) | ecosystem: Host-associated > Plants > Roots > Endosphere...
CGCCGCCCTTGGCGCCGACCACGGCGATGATGCGGCCGACCGCCTTGGCTTCCGGCGCGGAGAACAGGTTGCAGATCGAGCGCACGACGTCGATCGCGCCGACCGGCGCGAGCACGTAGTCGCTGACGCCGCGGCGCACCAGCTCGCGATAGAGCGTGACGTCGTTGATGCGGCCGATCACCACCACGCGGGTGCCGGCGTCGCAGACGGTGGCGAGGTGGTCGAGCCCGCCCAGGAGGTCGTTGCGGCCGTCGCTCTCGAGCACGATCACGTTCGGCGTGGGGGCCGAGCGGTAGGCTTCGATCGCGGCCGCCATGCCGCCCATCTGGATCTTCAGGTGGGCCTTGCCGAGGCGGCGATCTTCGCCGGCCGACTGCACCGCGGCAGCGGTCTCCACGGTCTCGCAGAAAGCCTGGACCGACACGCGCGGCGCGGGGGCAATATGCTCCTCGACCGGCGGAGGCGCTGCTTCCGGCTGCTCTTCTTGGGACTGGCGAGCGTAGTTGATCATTTGCCGGTGTCGCTGAGTTTGGCCTTTTCGGCCTCAGGATAGGGGACCGCCGTCGGCAATCCCTTGCGATACTTTTCGAAGAAGGCGGTGCGCCGTGTCGTGTAGGACGGCGTCTCGGACCGCGGCTGCTCGAGGTCCGACGGGTTGTCGACCATGGCCGCGAGGTTGCGCTGATAGGCGCAGCCGTAATTGTAATAGTCCTTGTTCTCGAACCAGCTCTTGTTCTTCATCGAGGGTCCGATGTCCTCCGGCCACAGGCCGCAGGGGCCGGCGACCGCGGCGATCTTGGAATAGGTCAGCCGGATCGGCGGCAGGAAGCGCTTGTCTTCCGGCTGGTAGGGGCGGGTGATGATGCCGCGCGGCGGAACGCCCGCAGCACTCAGCATCGCCTGGATCTCACGCATCGACTCCGCCGCCGGGCGTGCATTCGGCGTGCCCGCCGGCACATCGATATGGATGGCGCCGGTGCCCTCGCGCAGCCAGGTCGATGCCAGGCCCATCACGTCGGCGCGCTGGGCGGCGGTCAGTCCGCCGCGGGCGTGGCCGACGAAGACGACGATCGAGCGGTTCTGCTCCTCGATCGCGATCGGATGACGCTGCTTGTAGTCGTCGGGAATGGAGGCGGTCGCAATCTCGTCGTGCTGGCAGCCGCCGAGCGCAAGCGCGATACCGACGAGCGCGCCACCGAAGCCGGTGGCGCGTTTGCGAAGCTGGGGTGGTCTTGTGATCATCGTGAAGTCCCCGTTCCGCCTCAGTCGGTGATGAAGCCGTAGGTGCCGCGGTAATTCCGGGCCGGTTCGGTCCGGCCAGGCACGCCGTAGATGCGGTTGATGTTGCCGATCAGTTCGGCCTGCGGGTCCGCAGGCGCGGAGAAGCCGTCATCCGGACGCGACAGGTCCTTTGGCGTCGTCGCGCGAACCACATAGGGCGTCACGATCACGACGAGCTCGGTCGCGTTGTTGACGAAGTCGCGGCTGCGGAACAGCGTGCCGAGGATCGGGAGCTGCATCAGCCCCGGCAATCCGCTCACGGCCTGCTTGGTCTGCTGCTGGATCAGGCCGGCCATCGCCATCGCGCCGCCGGAGGGAATTTCCAGCGAGGTCTCGGCGCGGCGGGTCCGGATCGAGGGCACCGTCAGCGAGTTCACCGAGGTCGAGGTCACGGCCTGCGACAGCGTGATCGCATTTTCGTTCGAAAGCTCCGAGACCTCGGTCATCACCCGGAGGCTGATCTTGCCTTCGGTCAGAACGATGGGGGTGAAGTTGAGCGAGATGCCGAACTTCTTGAAGCTGATCTGGGTGGTACAGACATGCGTCGTGGGATCGCACGAATAGCCCGCGGGCACCGGGAATTCGCCGCCGGCGATGAAGGTGGCCGATTCCCCGGAGATCGCGGTCAGGTTGGGCTCGGCGAGGGTGCGGATCACACCCGCGGTCTCCATCGCGCGCAGGGTGGCCTGCACCGAGGGCGTGGCGCCGAACTTGGTGGTCAGGTTGTTGCCGTCGACGAGGTTGCGGCCGAGCGCCGTGAACGGGTTCGAGTTGGTGAAGCTCACCACCGAGGTGCCGTAGTTCAGGTTGGCGGAGAGGTCGATGCCGAGCTGCTTGACGATGGTGCGCTGGACTTCGGCCACCGTCACCTTGAGCATGACCTGGTCGCGGCCGCGGACCACGATCGAGTTCACGACCTTGTCGGCGCCGCCGGCGAGGCGTGCGGCGAGCTCGTGGGCCTGCTGCGCCTCCATCGGGTTCGCCGCCGTGCCGGACAGCACGATGCTCTCGCCGAGCCCGTCGATCTGGATGTCGGAGCCGGGCAGGATCTGCTTCAGCGCGGCGCGCACGCCGTTGAGGTCGCGCTTGACCGCGATGTCATAGGCCGCGATCTGCTGGCCGGCGGAATCGAAGAACACGATGTTGGTCTGGCCGACCGTGGCGCCGATGATGTAAGCGCGCTGCGCCGAGCGCACCACCGCGTTGGCGATCTTGGGGTCGGCGACCAGCACGTCCTTGATGTCGCGCGGCAGGTCGATCACGATCGACTTGCCGACGCCGAGCGAGAGGAAGCGCGCGTTCATCTGGCCGTCGGCCGCAACCGGCGCCGGGGCCGGCGCTCCCGCCACCGGACGGTAGTCGGCGGCGACCACGGGGGTCAGCGCCGGGTTGAGCACCAGCGCGACGGCGGCCGAAAACGACAGGGCGCGGACCAATGAGGTTCGCATCGTCGTCAAATCTGCCCTGCATTTCATATCGACTGCCCTCATCGTGCCTTCGCCGTCGAGCTTGGAATTCCGTAGCGGATGATCGAAACGCCATCGCGCTTCTGTGCGGAGTCATCGAGCGTGATCTCGCTCATCTTGACGTCGACGATGCTGCGCAGCGCGAGCGACAGCGTGCCGCTCTGGCGCGCCGCGGACAGCGTCGCGGTCTGCGTGGGATTGAGCTCGAGGGTGACGGTCTTGCCGACCACCGCGTTCTGGCCGTCCTTCTCCTTCGGAGCCTGGTCGATGGCGAGGACGCGGATGTTGGCCAGGATGATCTCGGAGGTGACGATATCGGGAGCGCCGCTGCTCTGGTCCGGATTCTTGAGGCGGCGGGTGAGAAGGACGTCGACACGATCGTTGGGCAGGATGAAGCCGCCGGCGCCGGTCTCCGGCGAGATCTCGGTCGAGATCGCGCGCATGCCGGTGGGCAGGATCGCCGCCATGAAGCCGGAGCCCTCGGGCTTGACCAGCTTCTGGTCGCGGATCGGTTCACCCTGGATGAAGGGGGCGCGCGCGATCGAGCCCGTCACCTGGGTGGCGCCCTCGGGGCGTTCGTTGCGGCGGATGAAGGTGGCGCTGGCGGTCGCCGCCGGCCAGGTCTGCCACTGCACGTCTTCCGGCTTGACGGTCTGGCCGAGGCCGATGTCGTTCTTGGCCACCAGCACGTCGACGGTGGGAAGCTGCGCGACCGGAGCCGCCGGGGGCGGCGCAGAATGGTCCGAGCCGCTCGCCAGGTACGCGGCGACGCCGCCGGCGCAGATGGCGACCGTCAGGACGACAATGCGTGCCCTATTCATACGCTTCACTTTCCAACAAAACGCCGCGACGCTGCCGCCGCCGTAATCGGCAGTTGACCAGCTATTCGTCAAAGCATGGTTAATGAGGCGTATCTAAATCGCCTTAACGCCGGGTTTACCCGTGGGCGTTCAGCGCATTGCGAGGTGGGCGAGGTCGATCGCCTTCACCCAATCGGTCTCCGGATAGACCATCAGCGCGCCAAGCGCGAGCGCGATGCCGTAGGGAATGCCGCTCTCCTTGTCGTGCAGCCGCGCGAGCCAGGCCTGGCCCGCAAGGCCGTAGGGCAGCGGCCACTGCCGGAACTGCAGCAGGAGCAGGGTCAGCGCCCCGCCGAACAGCGAGGCGTAGAGCAGGAAGTTCATCAGATGAGCGAAGCCGAACCAGAGCGCGACGGAGGCTGCGACCTTGGCGTCACCGCCGCCCATCCATCCCATCGCGAAGCAGGTGAAGGCCACGGCCAGCAGGAGCACGCCGGCGCCGACATGGGTGAGCATCTCGTAAGGTGCCATGCCACCGGCGAAGGCAAGCACGAAGAAGCCCGCGATCAGCGCCAGCGACACTCGGTTCGAGATGGTCATCGTGAACAGATCGCTCGCGGCGGCGAATGCCATCAGGGCCGGGAAGAGCATGAGGCGCGCAAGGTCGAGGATCATGGGCAGCGTCTTGAGGCCTGGGTTGTCGCGGGATCTGGCGTCGCCCCGAGGCTAGCCGGCAGTGCTAAATAAACCGACAACGGGGCAGGGACCTTAACAGGCGCTGCCCGGAAGCGGCGGCTCACCAGAGGCTGGCGATACGCGCGGCGAGTGCGACCGTCGCCAGCAGCAGCGCAAGGCATACCCAGTAGGCCGGCGAGCCGGCTTGCGCCGTCTCCGCCTCGCTCGCCGCAACCGCGGCATCGGTTCTGTACTTTCGCGACGCCACTGGAACTCGCCGTGCTCAGAAAAACAAAGGCCCCGGCGGACCGGGGCTTTTGCCGTCGTTTGTCGGTCGCTTACTTCAGTGACGAGCTGATCGAGCCGAACTTGGTGTTCAGCGTGCTGCCGAGGTTGTTGACGACGGTGATGATGGCCAGCGCGATGCCGGCGGCGATCAGGCCGTATTCGATGGCGGTAGCGCCGGATTCATCCTTCGCGAAACGTGCAATCAAGTTCTTCATGAACAAACTCCATCTGGGGTTGGATCGCCTCGTTCGGCGCTGTCTTTGACGCGCCGAAGATGAGAGCCGAGCTCTTTCGGTAGAGTTAATTCGATCGCGCAAAGGCGCCTTCCGCGCGATGCTTTTGCCCAGAGTGAATTTCACCTTAAGGCGCCCGCTGAAACTCGCCCCGGTTCCGGACGTGCCGCAAGTGCGCTCCCCGACTTCACCCTCCCTTAAATTTCGCGGAGTAGGCGTAAGGGGACCCGCAATCCGGAAAAGAGGCGACGATGTCGAGCCTGCCCATGCAAGTCGCCCTGATGCTCGGCGAGACCATCGCGAAAGTGGTCCCCGTCACCTTCGTGCTCGCGATGGTGTTCACGGTGCTCGAGCATTTCTGGGCCTGCAATCCCGGCGCGCCGTGGTGGCGCAAGCGGGAGATCGTCACCGACATCTGCTACTGGTTCTTCGTGCCGGTGTTTGCCCGCACCATGCGGATCGGGCTCCTGATCGTCGGGGCGAGCGCCTTCTTCAACATCCATGACGCCGACGGTCTGATCGCCTTCTACGACAACGGCCACGGCCCGCTGGCGCAATTGCCGCTCTGGGCGCAGGCCGCGCTGTTCCTGGTGCTGTCCGACTTCATGCTGTACTGGCTGCACCGGCTGTTTCACGGCGGCGAGTTCTGGAAGTACCACGCCATCCATCACTCCTCCGAGGAGATCAGCTGGATTTCGGCGGCCCGCTTCCATCCGGTCAATCTCGTGCTCGGCACGATCGGGGTCGACGTCGTGCTGCTGATGGCCGGCATCTCCCCGAACGTCATGATCTGGCTCTCCCCGTTCACGACCTTCCATTCGGCCTTCGTGCACGCCAATTTGAACTGGACCTTCGGGCCGTTCAAATACGTGCTGGCGACGCCGGTCTTCCATCGCTGGCACCACACCCCGCTCGAAGAGGGCGGCGATACCAATTTCGCAGGGACGTTCCCGGTCTGGGACGTGCTGTTCGGCACCTTCCGCATGCCGGAGGGGAAACTGCCGCAGGACTACGGCAAGGACGAAGCGACCATGCCGAAGGAGATCGGAGGGCAGCTTGCCTATCCGTTCCGCCGATAGGGCCCTCCAGAGCGGCAAATCGGCAGTCCGTTCAAACAATAGAAGGCGAATTTGCGGAACGTTCACGAATTGAAGGCAGGTTAGCGGGGTCGGGCACCGGCTCCGCAGTTATCTGATCGCTTCTGCCGGTTTGTGACGTCCCGGGGGTAAGAGTATGCGTAAACAACTGCTGCGCCGCCATGCGCGCGTCTGTCTTCTGGTTGCGGCCGCGGTGCTGTCGTCGCCGGCTGCCGGCCTCGCCGAATCCACCGCCGAAATGATCGCGGTCAACGTCGACCAGGCCAAGCTGGTCCGGCTGCCTGGCAAGGTGGCGACCATCGTGGTCGGCAATCCCCTGATCGCCGACGTCACGCTGCAGCCCGGCGGCATGATCGTCGTGACCGGGAAAGGCTACGGCGCCACCAATTTCATCGCACTCGACCGCGCCGGCGAGATCCTGGTCGATCGCCAGATCCAGGTCGAGGGTCCGAGCGACCGCCTCGTCACCGTCTATCGCGGGGTCGAGCGCGAGTCCTACAGCTGCGTGCCGATTTGCCAGCGTCGCGTGACGCTGGGTGACAGCGACGCCTACTTCAATACCACGATGAGCCAGGCCGGTTCGCTGAGCAGCAATGCCAGCGGCAACGCCGGCGCGGGCGCCAAAACCAACTAGCAAGACCGGCTCGCAAGACCAGCGGGCAAGTCAGATCGGCGAGGTGCCTCGGCGGATCGTGTGATCCGGTCCGGGCATTTGCGCTGGCGTGGACGAGCTCGTCTTGCTGCGCTCTTTTCCTGCACGTCCGATCGTCCCTGGTTAACGATCCGTTAACGGCGCGCCTCGCCGGCTGCGGCCGGCCTGCAACACTTAAACAATCAGTTTTAGCTAGTTTCGAGCGAATAAATTGCCGCTGCTGGGGAATTTGACGCGATGCCATCGCCTGCACCCGTAAGGTTCACGCTGCGAACCGCGCTGCGCCGGTTTCGCGGCAACCGCCGCGGCTCTGCGGCTGTCGAGTTCGCGCTGGTCGCGCCGATCTTCTTCGCACTGCTGTTCGCCATCATCGAGACTGCGCTGATGTTCTTCGCGAGCCAGGTGCTCGAGACCATCACGCAGAACTCGGCGCGCGTGGTGCTGACCGGACAGGCGCAATCGGGTTCGGTGACCGCCTGCGCGGTGTCCGGTGTCAGCACGCCCTGTACGCAAACCACCTTCAAGACCTACGTCTGCAGCCAGATCCCGGCCCTGTTCGATTGCAGCAAGCTCTATGTCGACGTCACGAGCTACTCGACCTTCTCCGCGGTGACGCTGTCGAGCCACATCGACGGCTCCGGAAATTTCGACACGACCGTAAGCTACAGCCCCGGCAGCGCCGGCGACATCGTGGTGGTGCGGCTGTTCTATCAGTGGCCGCTGTTCGTCACCGGGCTCGGCTACAACATCGCCAATCTCACCGGCAGCAAGCGGCTCCTGGTGGCCACGGCCGCATTCAAGAACGAGCCCTATTAGAGGTCGGTGGAACGATGCAGGCGATTGCGAAAATCCGGCGGGCGATGCGTCTTTCCGCGTATGAATTCCTTGCCGACGGCCGCGGCCTGGCGGCGACCGAATTTGCGGTCGTCGTGCCGCTGATGCTGGTGATGTTCTTCGGGACGGTGGAGTTCTCGTCGGCGGTGGCGATCGACCGCAAGGTGACGCTGATGGCGCGGACGCTGTCGGACCTCACCTCGCAGTCGACGTCGGTCGGCGATACCGACATGACCAACTTCTTCGCCGCCTCGACCGGCATCATGACGCCCTATGCCACCTCGCCGGTCTCGGCGACGATCACCGAGCTCTATGTCGATCCCTCGACCTTGCAGGCGCATGTACAGTGGAGCAAGGGATCGGTGCCGCGGACGCAGAAGTCGGCGGTCACCATTCCCACGACGCTGGCGGTCGGCGGCACCTATCTGATCTTCAGCGAGGTCAGCTACATCTACACGCCGTCGGTGGGCTATGCGCTCAAGAGCGCGATCACGCTGAGCGACGTCGCCTATACAAGGCCGCGGCAATCGACCTGCGTCTATTACAGCCCGGATACCTCCTGCACGACCTACTGAGCGCGCGGCATCCATTCGAGCATGAAAAAAGGCCGTGCATCGCGCACGGCCTTTTCCGTTGTCGCTTCGACGTCCGCAGGCTCAGCCGGCGGAACGAAGATTGTCGGCGGCCGACTTGCCGGAACGACGGTCGGCGACGATCTCGTAGGAGATCTTCTGGCCTTCGCGCAGCGTGCCGAGACCGGCGCGCTCGACGGCGCTGATGTGCACGAAGACATCCTGGCCACCATCGTCGGGCTGAATGAAGCCGAAGCCCTTGGTCGCGTTAAACCACTTCACGGTTCCCATGCTCACGGGGGTAGTTCCTTCTCAGATATGCAGTATCGAAGCCCACTTTCGCAGGCAGGTTAGATCGAGTTTCTGGAAGGGTCGTCAGCGTGTCTGAACCGGCTGTACCGGTGGATGCCAATGTCGTCCGGCCGAAAATCGATTAGCTCATTTTATTGGAAATGGGGTCTCAAAACAATCGGGACGTGCACGATTTTTTGATCCGCCATGGCGTCCATGGCGGATCAGCATACAGGTCGGAATTTTACCTCTGCACTTGCGTGCGCGAAGTGATCAGCGGCGACGGAACTGGCCGCCGCGCTGTCCGGGACGCGGCGGTCCGCCAACCCCGCTCGGGCGTTCGTCCTTGTGGCGGAAAATCAGCCGGCCCTTCTCGAGATCGTAAGGCGACATCTCCACCGTCACGCGGTCGCCCGCGAGGGTCTTGATGCGGTTCTTCTTCATCTTGCCGGCGGTGTAGGCGACGATCTCGTGTCCGGCGTCGAGCTGCACGCGGTAGCGGGCGTCGGGGAGGATTTCGGTGACCAGTCCTTCGAACTGGATCAGCTCTTCCTTAGCCATGTGGTTGTCTCCAGTCGTGGACGGCTAGTGCGAATGAGGATTGCGGTTCGGTCGGCCGTTGGGGCGACTCTCGCGACGCAAAAAGGCAACGCCTTGTATTCCATCAGGCTTGCCGGCGCTATGCGCGGGACGCTGTTCCGACCGATCGGCTGGTGAGGAATTCATCTTACCACCGGAACCGCGGCGGCGGCGAGACCCCTTGGAGGCCTTGTGGCCTTCACCGGGCCTGCCATCAACAGGTCTGCCATCGGCATGACGTCCTTCATGGCGTCCCTCGCCGGGCCGTCCGTCACCGTTCCTGCCGGCGCTGTGATGGCGCCCGTCGGCATGCCTGTCGTCGCCACGCCGTCCGTCACCATGCCGTGCGCCCTGCGGACGCTGGCCCGGGCGGCCGCCCGGCCGGCCCTGCCGCTGCTGCTGCGGGGGCGGGCCCGCATCGCGGCGGCCGGCGTCGGTGCGCAGGTCCTCGCGTGGCAGCGCCACCTTGATCAGCCGTTCGATGTCACGGAGATAGCTGAGCTCCTCGCCGCCTGCGACCAGCGAGATCGCGGTGCCGTCGGCGCCGGCGCGCGCGGTGCGGCCGATGCGGTGCACATAGGTCTCGGGTACGTTGGGCAGGTCGAAATTGATGACGTGGCTGATGCCGTCGACATCGATGCCGCGGGCGGCGATGTCGGTGGCGACCAGGGTCCGGATTTCACCGGAGCGGAACTGCGCGAGCGTGCGCTCGCGATGGTTCTGCGACTTGTTGCCGTGGATCGCGCTGGCAGGAATGCCGGCCTTCTCGAGGGTCTTCACGACCTTGTCGGCACCGTGCTTGGTGCGGGTGAACACCAGCGCGCGGTTGATCGGCTCGTCCTTCAGCAGCTTGGTCAGGAAGGCGGGCTTGGCCGAGAAATCGACCTGGATGATGCGCTGGTTGATCCGCTCGGCGGTCGAGGAGACCGGGGTCACCGCAACGCGGGCGGGGTCGCGCAGCATCGAATCCGCGAGCTCGGCGATGTCCTTCGGCATGGTGGCCGAGAAGAACAGCGTCTGCCGCTTGATCGGCAGCTTGGCGACGATTTTGCGGATATCGTTGATGAAGCCCATGTCGAGCATGCGGTCGGCCTCGTCGAGCACGAGGAACTCGACACTCGAAAGCTTCAGTCCGTTGCTCTGCACGAGGTCGAGCAGGCGGCCGGGGGTGGCGACGAGCACGTCCACGCCCTGCATCAGGGAGCGGACCTGGCGGCCCATCGGCACGCCGCCGATGGCGAGCGTCGAGGACAGGCGGATGTGACGGCCATAGGCATTGAAGCTGTCGAGGATCTGGCCGGACAGCTCGCGGGTCGGCGACAGCACCAGGACCCGTGCGGTCTTGGGCTGCGGCTTGATGCGGTTCTCGAGCAGGCGGTGCAGGATCGGCAGCGCGAAGGACGCGGTCTTTCCGGTTCCGGTCTGGGCGATGCCGACGACGTCGCGGCCGGTCAGCGCCGTGGGAATGGTCTGGGCCTGGATGGGGGTGGGGGTGACGTAATTCTCTTCAGCGAGAGCACGGGCGATCGGTTCGGCGAGGCCGAAGTCCTGAAACGAAGTCAAAAGATGGGTTCTTTCCATGTCAAAAGCGCAACGCCCGGCGCATTCGGCGCGGCGTACGCAAAAGGGTGTCGAGAAGACACCTGCGTGTTTGGGGTGTCGGATGGCTTGGGAGCTGATGGGGCAAGCCAGAGGCCCGAGAGGGCTTAAGAACACGCGGCTCGCTACGACCCCTTGATTCGCAAGAGGTCTCGACCGTTCATATGGAACATTGACGGGGCGCTTTCAAGGCAGATCGGCCCGAAACGGTGGTTGCGGTGCAGAAATAGTTTATGCCGGAATTTTAGACAGAGGCACCATTTTGCTCAAAAAATAAACTGCCTGCCGCATTCGCATACATTTTATTCGCCCAATATTTGAGCAGATCAACCGCGGCGAAACTTGGATTGCGGCAGATTTGTCTAATCTGACCAATGAGTTGGCACGTGCCCAAGGCATGGCACGGTTCTTGCGATTCCGTTAATCGCAGGCGGCCGTGGGGCCGTTTCGCAGCGTCTTTTCACGTCTGCGTCAGGGAGATGATACATCCATGCCTACCAAATCCATTCACGATATAGCGGCGTCATTTAGCCGCCGCGGCGTGCTCGCCGCGACCGCCGGCCTGATGCTCGGTCTGGCTTCCATTTCCGGTGCCAAGGCCGCTGACGACACCATCAAGGTCGGCGTGCTCCACTCTCTCTCCGGCACCATGGCCATCAGCGAAACCACGCTGAAGGACACCATCCTCTTCCTGATCGACGAGCAGAACAAGAAGGGCGGCGTCAACGGCAAGAAGCTCGAAGCCGTCGTCGTCGATCCCGCCTCGAACTGGCCGCTGTTCGCCGAAAAGGCGCGCGAGCTGATCACCAAGGACAAGGTCTCGGTCGTGTTCGGCTGCTGGACCTCGGTGTCGCGCAAGTCGGTGCTCCCGGTGTTCAAGGAGCT
>Ga0207426_1002586_pt1 | contig 11249 bp, 11 predicted proteins | sample AraplaMF_Cvi_mMS_FD_184265 | JGI IMG/M metagenome (GOLD analysis project Ga0207426, IMG submission 184265) | Arabidopsis root microbial communities from the University of North Carolina, USA - plate scrape MF_Cvi_mMS (SPAdes) (version 2) | ecosystem: Host-associated > Plants > Roots > Endosphere...
GCCAAGCTCGCGGACTGCCGCAGCGACGACGTCGACCGCAGCGAGCTGTTCATCGTCGAGGGAGACTCGGCGCTGGGCACCGCCAAACTGGCGCGCAACTCGGAGTTCCAGGCCCTGCTGCCGATCCGCGGCAAGATTCTGAATGTCCAGAAGTCGTCGGTTTCGGACATGCTCAAGAACGCCGAGTGCGGCGCCATCATCCAGGTCATAGGGGCCGGCTCGGGCCGTACGTTCGACATCGACACCGCCCGCTACGGCAAGGTCATCTTCCTGGCCGACGCGGACGTCGACGGCGCCCACATCCGCTGTCTGCTGCTGACCCTCTTCCAGCGCTACATGCGCCCGATGGTCGAACAGGGCCGGGTGTTCTCCGCCGTCCCGCCGCTGCACCGCGTCGAACTGATCAACCCCAAAAAGGGCCAGGAAAAGTACATCTACACGTACTCGGACAACGAACTGCGCCAGACCCTGCTCGAACTCCAGCGCAAGAAGGTGCGCTACAAGGACAGCATCCAGCGGTACAAGGGCCTGGGCGAGATGGACGCCGACCAGCTCGCAGAGACGACCATGGACCCCCGCCACCGCACCCTGCGTCGCATCAACATCAGCGACCTCGAAGCGGCAGAGAAGGCTTTCGATCTCCTCATGGGCAATGAAGTCGCCCCCCGTAAGGAGTTCATCACCAACTCCGCGTCCACTCTGGACCGTTCGCGCATCGACACCTAAGGGGCCGCAGCTCCCGACGGGCGCCTCTCCACCCCTGGGTGGACAGGCGCCCGTCGCCGTTTCCACCCGGGCCCCACCCTGGCTCCGATCCGGGCGGCAGCACCGCTCCGTAGCGTCGGGACGGTCGAATTCCCCGTCCCCCGGAGGGCCAGGTCATGAGCGACTTGCTCAACGTCGTTGTGATCATCACGGCTGTTGCGCTGGTGTTCGTCCGTCAGTTCAGGGCGCACCGTGTCACTTCGGAGAGCAAGACGTGGTGGCTGATCCCGCTCGTCCTGACGGTCATGGCGGTACGGGAGCCCGGCCTTCTGGACCCCGCACACCACACGGCGTCCGCCGCCCTGCTCGGGGTGGAGGTCCTGATCGGGCTGGCCTGCGGCGTGGGCTGAGCCCGGACGAGGCGCATCTGGTCCGACGCGGACGGTGTCGTGTGGACCAAGGGCGGCTGGGCGGCGGCCGGCGTGTGGCTCTGCGGTCTGGTGCTGCGCCTCGCCCTCCTGGGCGTCGCCGCAGCCATGGGCGTCCACCAGGGCAGCGCGGCCACCATGCTCTCCGTGGCCGCAATGCTGCTAACCCGTGGTGGGGCCACCCTGTGGCCGGCCCAGGCGGTGCAGCAGAAGTACCGTGTCCCTGTCGCGGGCTGAGGCCGTGAGCACGCCGCGAAGGACCGTACGTGCTGCTGAACTCCTGGACGAGCTGGCCGCTGCGGGAGTCGCTGTCCCGTGAGGGGATGACCGGCGCCCGGATGTGGATCCGCCGGTGGTGGTCGCGGCCCTGATGTGGCCACCCTGGCGGGGCGGGCGTTCACTGGCTGGGGCCTGGCCGTGGCGGGTGCCGGCGTGGTCGGCACCGTCTTGGCGTTCCGCGCCCTCTACCGCAGGACACTGGCCCGCCGTCTGTGGCCGTCCATCGGCTTGTTCGCCCTCTTGGAGGCCGCGGCCTTCGGCTTCGACCTCGCCGGTGCGCGGGTGCCCGCGATCGTCCTGTGGTGCGCCTGCGCCATCACCGCCATGGAGCGGCTGCCGCTGAGTGTCGCCCTGTGCTCCGCCGCCGCCCTGGGTGCGTACGCGGCGATGAACAACCACAACTGGATAGCGACCCCGCCACCACCGTGGACCTGGCGCTGGCGGGCTACCTCATACGGCTGGACGCCGAGGCACGCGGCAACGCCCAGCGGCTGCTGGCCCAGGAACGGGCGGCCCACAAGGCGGAGGCCGAATCGGCGGCGCTCACCGAACGCGGGCGGATCGCACGGGAGATCCATGCCGTGCTCGCCCACAGCCTCAGCGCCCAACTGGTGCACCTGGAGGCGGTACGGCTGCTCATCCAGCACAGCGCCGACCTCGAAGCCGACCGTGACCAGCTCCTGGAGCGGGTCACGTCGTGCCGGGGGATGGCCCGAGAAGGGCTGGAAGGCACCCGTGAGGCGCTTTGCGCGCCGCGCGGGGAGGTGACCCGGTCGAGGACTTCCTGAGCCGCCTGGCCGCCGCTGAGGGCGCTCAGCTGAAGGTGACGGGTGAGGCCCGCGCCGTGCCGGTCGAAGCGGTGCTCGCGGTCCGCAGGGTCGCCCAGGCAGCGCTGACGAACGTGCGCAAGCACGCTCCGGGAGCCCGGATCCGCGTGCGGCTGGAGTACGGGACGGATGACGTGGGGCTCGAGGTGCGCGACTCCGGTGGCCGTGGCAAACCCGGCGAGCTTGCCAAGAGCGGCTCCGGGTACGGTCTGCCCGGAGTGCGGGAGCGCGCGGAACTCCTCGGCGGAACGCTGGAGTCCGGCCTCGATGGAGACGGTTTCGTGGTGAGGTTGCGGGTGCCCGCATGACGGAGCGCACGGTCGCACGAGTCGTGGTCGCCGACGACCAGATGGTGGTGCGCGAGGGAATCGTGATGCTGCTGGTGCTGCTGCCCGGCATCGAGGTCGTGGGATCGGCCGCCGACGGGGAGGAGGCGGTCCGCCTCGTCGCGGAACTCGCCCCCGACCTCATCCTGATGGACCTGCGGATGCCACGCTGCGACGGCGTCGAGGCCACCCGCCGCATTCGTCTCGAGCACCCTGGTACCCAGGTCGTGGTGCTCACCACCTATGCGGACGACGACTCGCTCTTTCCCGCTCTCCAGACCGGCGCACGCGGCTACCTGACCAAGGACGCCGACAGCGACGAGATCGTCCGTGCCATCGACGATGTGCTCTCGGGTGAGGCCGGCCTGTCGCCCAAGATCCAGCGCAGGCTCCTGGAGCGCTTCACAGAGCCCGTGAGTCCCCGGCGGCGTCCCTCGGACGAGCCGTCGGACGGGCTGACCGCCCGCGAGGCGGAGGTGCTGCGGCCGATCGCCGAGGGACAGTCCAACCCCGAAATCGCGCGCACGCTGCACGTTTCCACGGCGACCGTGGAGACCCACATCAACAATCTCATCGCCAAAGCGGGGTTGCGGAACCGGGCCCAGGTCATCCACTACGCGTACCGCCGAGGTCTCGCACAGCCGCCCGGGTAACCCCTCACCTGATGGGGTGAAGGATTCGCAATGAAGCATCCCGGATCTTCCTTTCTGTCCACCCTTGGGCCGCACGGACAACAGCCCCGTGCATCAAGGAGAGTTCGGTGGACAAGCAGGACGGCCGCTCGGTCGGTGAGCCAGGGGCCCTACGGCTCGACGACCCCTGGTACGACACTCTCGCCTCCGGGTGGGGCGAACTGGACGAGGCGGCGGAGACAACGGACAGGTGGGGTGAGGCGCAGCCACCACCGGTACCGGTACCGCGGTCCGCGCCGCACGACGAGGTCTACCTGGCGGTGCAGCGAAGCGCGGCCTTCCAAGAGGTGCGTCGCCGCTACCGGCGCTTCGTCCTGCCGGGCACGGTGGTCTTCCTGGTCTGGTACCTCGCCTACGTGATCGCGGCGACCGCCGCGCCGGGCCTCATGGCCCACCGCGTCGCAGGGGCCCTGAACATCGCAATGCTCGCCGGCCTCGGCCAGTTCGCCACCACCTTCCTGCTCACCTGGGCGTACGCGCGCCATGCCCGGCTGCGCAGAGACAGCGCGGCGCTCGACATCCGCTGGGAAACCCAGGAACTGACGGGAGGGAACACCCGGTGACCGGTGACCACCAGACTCTCGCGCTGCTCCTGTTCAGCGTGTTCATCGCCGTCACCCTGGCGATCACCACCTGGGTGAGCCGCCGCAGGCGCGGTACCACCGAGGAGTTCTACGCGGGCGGAAGACTCTTCTCGCCCATGGAGAACGGCTTCGCCATCGCGGGGGACTACATGTCCGCCGCCTCCTTCCTCGGCATCTCCGGACTCATCGCCCTCTTCGGATACGACGGCCTGCTGTACTCGGTCGGCTTCCTCGTCGCTTGGCTCATCGTCCTGTTTCTCGTCGCCGAACTGGTCCGCAACTGCGGCAGGTTCACTCTCGCCGATGTCGTCGCCGCCCGGATGCGGGAACGCCCCGTCCGTGTCGCGGCCGGTGCCGCTTCCGTCACTGTGTCGGTGCTCTACCTGGTGGCACAAATGGTCGGTGCCGGCAGTCTGGTCGCCCTGCTCGTGGGGAGCGCTGGCCAACAGGCCCGTACGTGGATGGTGATCGGGGTCGGCGCCCTGATGGTGGTCTACGTTGCCTTCGGCGGCATGCGGGCCACGACCTGGATCCAGGTCGTCAAAGCCGTACTCCTCATGGGTGGTGCGGTCGCACTGACCGTCCTGGTACTGATCCGCTTCCACGGCGACATCAACGCACTGCTGAACACCGCCGCCGAACGCAGTGGCCACGGTCGCGACTTCCTCGCACCCGGTCTCAAATACGGCGGCGACTGGACTTCGCGGCTCGACTTCATCAGCCTCGGTATCGCACTCGTCCTGGGCACGGCCGGACTGCCGCACATCCTCTCCCGCTTCTACACCGTGCCCACGGCGCGCTCCGCCCGTCGCTCCGTCGTATGGTCCATCGGTCTGATCGGTGGCTTCTACCTGATGACTATCGTGCTTGGGTTCGGTGCCGCCGCAGTACTGGGCAGCGATGCTGTCCGGGCGTCCAATACGGCAGGCAACACCGCTGTCCCGCTGCTCGCCCTCGATCTGGGAGGCGGCGCCGGTTCGACCGGAGGGACTGTGCTCTTCGCCGTGGTGGCCGCGGTCGCGTTCGCCACCATCCTGGCCGTGGTCGCCGGCATCACGCTCGCGTCGTCGGCCTCTGTGGCACACGATCTTTATGCCTCCCTACGACGCCCGCGCGACACCGCGCAGGAGGCCCAGCGCGCCGAGGTGACCGTGGCGCGCATCGCGGCGGTGGCCGTCGGCGCGGTCGCCATCGGCCTCGCCCTGCTCGCCCAGGACTTGAACGTGGCCTTCCTGGTGGGGCTGGCGTTCGCCGTCGCCGCGTCGGCCAACCTGCCGGTCCTGTTGTTCACCCTCTTCTGGCGACGCTTCACGACCCGGGGCGCGGTGTGGTCCGTATACGGCGGTCTGATCCCGGCGATCACTCTGGTCATCCTTTCGCCGGTGGTCTCAGGAAGCCCGGAGGCTCTCTTCCCTGGACTGGACTTCGCCGTCTTCCCACTCGACAACCCCGGTGTCGTGTCGATCCCGCTGGGCTTCCTGATGGGCTGGCTGGGAACGGTGCTCTCCCCGGAGCCCGCCGACGAGGCACGACACGCGGAGACGGAGGTACGGGCGCTCACGGGGGCGGGGGCGGCTTAGGGCGTGTCCGCTGGGCAGCGGCGGACATGCCCTGACGACGCAGGACCAGACGGGGCGCGGCTGCTGCCTCCCCGCTGAGCCTCATGGCCCGCCTTCCAGTGCCCCTGAATGCCTAGACCCACTCGTATCGGTGCTCAGGGCGGCCGGTCTCGCCGTACCTGAGTGTGAGGCGCACCCGCCCGGCGCGTTCCAAGAGTTTGAGGTAGCGCTGGGCGGTCTGCCGACTCAGCCCCGCCTGGAGGGCGACGTCCTGCGCGGACAGCGGGGCGTCCGCGGAGCGCAGCACCGAGCGGACGCGGTCGGCGGTGGCGGTGGAGTGCCCCTTCGGCAACTCGGCGGAGCCGGCGTTGGCCGCTCCCAACGCCCCGAAGATCCGGTCCACTTCGGACTGCTCCGCCTGCCCGCCGCCCGCAAACGTGCGGTGCAGCGCCGCGTAGCCCTCCAACTTGGAGCGCAGGCCCGCGAAGGTGAACGGCTTGACCAGGTACTGCAACGCCCCGTGGCGCATTGCTGCCTGCACGGTGGCGATATCGCGAGCCGCAGTCACCATGATCACGTCGGTGAGCAGACCGCGACGTCGCAGCTCGCTGACCAGTTGAAGGCCTGTTCTGTCGGGGAGGTAGTGGTCCAGGAGGATCAGGTCGACAGGGTGCGTCTCAAGGGCGGTGAGGGCTTCCGCAGCGGTGTGCGCGAGGCAACTGACACGGAACCCCTCGATTTTGGCGACGTACGCCGCATTGATCTTCGCGACGTGCACATCGTCGTCCACGACCAGTACGTCGATCATCGGCCGGCCTCCGTGGCGTCTTCGGGGCGGCGAGTGCGCGTTACGGCCCGTCTGGGGGTGTGGGCGTCCCGGATTGCCTTCTGCAGGGCTGCTTTACGGGGCTCGGGAAGCTCATCGGACAGTGCGTCGGGGACCGTCACGGTGAATACCGCACCGCCTCCGGGGCGCTCGCCGACCTCAGCGCTGCCTCCGTAGCGCTCGGCGAGTCGGCGTACGAGTGCCAGGCCGATGCCGCGCTGCCCGTGGGCGGGTGGCTCCTTGGTCGTCCATCCCTCGGTGAAGATTTCCGCGCGACGTTCCTCGGGCACACCCGGCCCGTTGTCACTGACACGCACCACAGCGGTCCGGCCGTCAGCGCGGATCTCCGCCTCCAGTTGGGCGTCGCGCTCACCCGATGTGGCATCCAGGGCGTTGTCGACGAGGTTCCCGAGGATGGTGACCAGGCTGGGCGGGTCGACCAGACGGTCGGGCAGGTGGGTCTCGGGTGAGACGCTCAAGGAGACGCCGCGCTCGGTGGCTACGGTGGCTTTGCCCACCAGGAGTGCGGCAAGCAGCGGATCATGGATGCGCTCGGTGACCTGCTCTGCGGTCGCGCGGTGTACCCCCACAGCCTGTGTCACGAACTCCACGGCTTCCTCGTGCAGCCCGAGTTCGAGCAAGCCGAGCAGGGTGTGCAGCCGGTTGGCGTGCTCGTGGTCCTGGGCGCGAAGGGCGTCGATGAGGCCGCGGGTGCCGTCCAGTTCGCGGCCCAGTCGCTCCAGTTTGGTGCGGTCGCGCAGGGTGACCACGGCACCGCCGTCATCGGTCGGCATGCGGTTCGCCACCAGGACCCGCTGGCCACTGACGGCCAGCAGGTCCGCCCCCGACACCCGACCGGCCAGCACATCGGTGGTGCGGCCCGGTGGCAGGGCTGCTTCCAGGGAGCGTCCGGTGTCCTCGGCGCGGAGATCCAGGAGGCGCTGCGCCTCGTCATTCATGAGACGGATACGCCCGTGTTTGTCGAGCGCGAGAAACCCCTCGCGGATGCCGTGCAGCATCGCCTCCCGCTCGGCGAGCAGCGCGGAGATGTCGGAGAAGGCCAGGTCATGGGTGCGGCGCTGGAGACGGCGGGAAACGAGATAGGCGGCGAGAGCACCTACGGCGAGTGCTCCGCCCGCGTAGGCGAGCAGCTGGGGGACGGTGGAGAGCAGCCGTTCCTGCACGCTTTCGTACGCGATGCCGACAGAGACGGCGCCCACGACCTTGCCGTCCTCGTCACGGAGCGGGACCTTGCCGCGCGCGGACCGGCCGAGGGTGCCCTCGTCGATCTGCATGACGTCCTGGCCGGAGAGCGCGGCGCTCGGATCAGTCGAGACATGGCGCCCGATCTCGTCAGGGTCGGTGTGGGACCAGCGCACCCCCCGCCTGTCCATGATCACCACGTACTCGGCGCCAGTGGCAGCGCGAATCCGCTCCGCCTCGTTCTGCACGGGGCCATGACGAGTCGGACGCGAGGACTCCAGGGCGTCGTCGAGGTGTGTTTCAGCCGCGGTGGTCTGCGCGATCGCGAGAGCGCGGCGCATCGCCTGGTCGTCGAGCTGCGCACTGAGCGGGGCGAGGAAGAGGCCGGTTGCCAGTGCGGTGACACCGGCAGCGATGGCTAGCTGCACCATCAGGACCTGGGAGAACACCCGCCGCGGCCAGCCCAGCCGTGGCCGGGTACGGCGCGGTCTCGGGGTGGCCGGCTCCTGGTTGACCGAGGCCGTAGTCTCGGCGGCCGGTCGGCTGTCGGCCGTACCGGCGCTGCCTGGCCTGTCGGTAGAGGCGTCGGGGACCGGCGTGGCGGTGGGAAACGGTGCGAAACCCGAGGGCTCTCCACCGCTCGGGCGTGGAACCGACTCTTCCTTTTCGCCCATACGAACGAACAGTAAGCGCGGCGGTGGCAGGGTGGGCAATACCTGATGGAGGGAATTCGGAGGGTGTCCGGGCGGCGACTGGGATGTGACACCGCCCGCTCCCGAACCTGGGACCAGGGTCGGATGCCTGCCTCGCTGTGCTATCGCCTAGCCCAGGGCAAACACCAAGATCCCCCATGCCAGCACGATCGCCCTTGCCATGACAGCGGCGGCCACCGCGAGGACGATGGCGCGACTCACGGCTGCCAGAGTCGGCGCGTCCATACGATCCCCCAACAGCAGGTCACCGATGTGTCGGCGTCGTCAGCGACCCGCTGATTGCGCGGCGATTGCCCGTTGTACGGAAGGTGCAGGTCAGGTGTGCGTGGACAAGGCCGGGGGAGCGCCAAGAGCAGTTATCCACAGGCCTTTCGGGTGCCGAGTGTGCGCGCTTAGCCTCGCGTGGTGAGGCCGGCGGGAGCCTTGCTTGGGGCGGTCAAGGCCGCCAGGGCGAGGCGCGTCGTGCGTACGCAGGAAGGGAGTGGGCAATGAGGTCGGCGGGGGATGGCTGCGGTGCGTGGCGGCAGCGGTGGAAGTGGGTGGGTGGCGTACGGTTCGGCCGCCGAGGTGGGGCTGTACGGGCTCGACGCGGTTGGTCCGTGCGTTTCGTCTGCCGCCTCACCTGGTCCTGCGGCGGCCCTGCGGTACCGGTGGACGGGAATGGTGGGCCGGGCCCTGCTTCAGGTGGCCGGGGTCGCCGGCCCCCACACGGCCATCGGCCCGGCAAGCGGGCAGCCCCGCACCTCGCGCGGGTGGGGGAAGCGAAGGCTGCTGGAGCGCTCGCGGACTGTCAGGTCAAGCCTGCGAGATCACCTGCTGGCGGCGGCCTGGGGCGTCCCGTGAAGCATGCCGTTGGCCGCAGCGACGGAGACAACCGCCATACGCGCCGGTGGACCGAGCGGCGCACCACAGCTAGCGGGCGCCGCAGCACCATCGGCTCGTTGTTCGACGGTGACCTGCCAGGTACGCCCGTCGGAGTGCGCGACGGTGACGACCCAGGCAGGGGAGGCTCCCACAACCGTCGCGCTGGGCGTCCGACTGTTGGCCGGCTTGGGTTCGGGCCACATCGGGTCGGTCCGTACGACGTCGAGTGCGTCCGCCCGGTCCTCCCCGGTCAGCCCGCGGAGGGCAAGGTCAGCGGCCTGGCCCGGCCGGTCCCAGGCCGAGCGCCCGCGGCAATGGTCGCTCGTGATCCGTCCGTCGCGCGCCGCCTCCACTGCCTCCTTGACCAAGGGGGCCGAGGCGCGTCCGTAGGCGTAGCCGTAGGGGAGGACGAAAAGGGTCGGGGAGAAGCGGTGGCCACCGATGTGGGTGACCTCCCAGACCTCGGACCCGCCGGCGGCGAGCTCGGCAGCGAGCGGGCGGCCGAGCAGGGCACAGCAGCGGTCCCGCTTGCCGTTGGTGCAGACGAGAACCAGCGGTTCACCGATGTACGGCTCCCAGAGGCCGCGATGCTCTCCCGCGCCCAGGGCCGTGAAGTCCAGGTCGAGGGCGGCCCGCGGGTCGGTGACAGTGGTCGTTCGGATCCAGGAGCACCCGGGGGCGGTGTGCGCGAGGAACATCCGTCGCCTGGAGGCGCCGTGACAGTCGGCGTGGCGTCCCGGCCGCCGGATAAGGGCGACGCGTACGCCCGTCCCCTCTGCCGCGGCTTCGAGGGCCCGGCCGACGTCAGGATCCAGGTGACTGTCCGTCAGCGCATGGGCGCCCCAGGGTCCTGTTTGCTCGATGAGCAGCCAGGTCCGGGCAGGCGCAGCGGTTCCGGCGAGCGATTCGGCCGATTCACGGGAAGCGGTGGCGCAGGTACTCACATAGGTGAGCCTAACCTCATCCATCGGGAGTCGGCTTTCGGGTGGGCATCCAGGGGACGAGGGCGAACGGAAGGAACCGAGCGTTAGCGGGTGTCACACCGCGTGAGTCCCGGCGATGCCGATGTCGATGCCGACCGCGTTTTGCTGGTGGTGCCTGGGTCGGCTCTGCCCCGTCCCTCCTTGCGGCTGCCTTTCATGGCAACGGTTGTGGCGGGCGGGGGCCGTGGTACTGGCCGCTGGGGCGCATGCGGAGGGGGCGTTCGGCGTATTCCTCCAGGGCGTGGGCGATCCAGCCGGCCGTTCGGGAGATGGCGAAGATGGTCTCGCCCGCCTCGGTCGGCATGCCCGTCGAGACGGTCAGGACGGCCAAGGCCAGGTCTACGTTGGCGTGCAAGTCCGTGTGCCGGGCCGTTGTGGTGATCACTTGGCGGGCAGCCTCCAAGGCGGGGCGGGCCTGGGGTACGTCTTCCAGGAGCTTGAAGAGGGCACGGGCTCGGGGGTCCTCGCTGCCATAGAGACGGTGGCCAAGGCCTGGTACGCGGCGGCCGGCCCGTAGGTGGTCGGCGACGACGGTGGCCGCGCTGCCGCGGTCCAGTACCTCCAGCAGCATCCGGTGAGCGAGCCCGCTCGCCGCGCCGTGCAGCACGCCGTCCAGCGCCCCGAAGCCGGCCGACACGATCGCGTACGGATGGGCACGGGCAGAGGCTGCGACCCGGACCGCGCAGGTGGAGGCGGCGAGGTCGTGGTCGATGAGCAGGACCAGCGCGGCGTCCAGGACGCGGAGTGCCGCGGCGTCGGCCGGTTCAGCGGTCAGCCGCGACCAGAGGCGTGGGGCGAGTGCGTTGGCCGCGCACTGCTTCGGGGCCTGCGACGGCAAGGCGTCGACAAGGGTCGGGATGAGGCTGCGGGCGGTCTCGATGACGGTGGCCTCGGACAGGTCGAAGCGCAACGGGTCGGCGGACGCGGCGGCGATCACGGCGACCCGTAGCCGGTCCATCGGTCCGCTGTGAGCCGGCAGTGCCTGGGCGGCTCGTCGGGCGGCGGACAGAGCGTCCTGCGGCGCTGTGAAGTGGATGCCGGGCCGCAGTTCGCCGGTCCACAGCCACTCGGCGACTTCCTCGTAGCTGTAGTGGGCGGCGAGTTCCGAGGTGTCGACGCCGCGGAAGTAGCAGTGGTCGCGGTCGATCAGTGTGATGCCCGTACGGACGGCCAATTCGTCACCGGAGGCAGAAGATTCGCGGCGTCCGGTACGGCGGGCGAGGGCGTCGACCTCCTTCACGTCGAAGGTGCTGCCGCGGC
>Ga0207426_1002587_pt1 | contig 11246 bp, 7 predicted proteins | sample AraplaMF_Cvi_mMS_FD_184265 | JGI IMG/M metagenome (GOLD analysis project Ga0207426, IMG submission 184265) | Arabidopsis root microbial communities from the University of North Carolina, USA - plate scrape MF_Cvi_mMS (SPAdes) (version 2) | ecosystem: Host-associated > Plants > Roots > Endosphere ...
GCTTGGCGCCCTTGCCCTCCTTGAAGGAGGCGAACTTGTACGGGCCGGCGCAGACCGGCTTGACGTCGTAGTTCTCCTTGGTGTCCTTCGCGCCCTCGGGGACCACGCTGTAGCCCGCCATGGCGAGTGCGTAGGGCACCTGCGACTGCGGCTTCTTGAAGTGGAAGACGATGGTCTTCTCGTCCGGGGTGTCCAGCACCGTCTTGGGCAGGTGGTCACCCTTGTACGGACCGTCCGGCAGCGCCTTGCGGTACGTGGTGCCCGCGCCCGACAGCCAGGTCTGCATGTAGGTCGGGCCGTCGGTGACGAACTTCGCGTACATCCGCTCGAAGGTGTGGCGGATGTCCTTCGAGGTGATCGGCTTGCCGTCCTCGAACTTTATGCCGTCCTTGAGCGTGTACTTCCAGGTCTTGCCGCCGTCGGACATCTGGCCGGCGTCGGTGGCGAGGTCACCGACGACCGTCTTCTTGCCCGCGTCGTCCTGCTTGTACGTGGTCAGACCACGGAAGATCAGCTTGGACAGGTCGCCCAGGTCGCTGACGTACATCTGCGCCGGGTCCAGGTGGTTGAAGCTGTCACGCTGGAAGACGCGCATGGTGCCGCCCTTGCGGGCGCCCTTGACCTCGGCGGCCGGGCCGGTGGAGTCGGCGGCCGTGCCGAGCGCCACGGTCTTGGACTGCGCGGCGGCGTCCTTGTCCGTCTGGGACTTGTCCTTGCCGCCGCCGCCGCCGCTGCTGCATCCGGTGAGCGCGAGCGAACCGGCCGCCAGGGCCACGATCGCGGCGCGTGCTCTGCGCGTAGATAGTGCGTTCATGAGGTTCCAAGCACCTGCCTGTCGGTTGTTGTCCAGATGTGCTGCCTGACGCAACCGGTACGAGCCCGGCCCGGGGGTGACAGCGCCCCCCTCATGTGGACGATCAGCGCCCGGACTTGGGATCGAAGGCGTCCCGGACCGAGTCCCCGAGCAGGTTGAAGCACAGCACGAAGATCACCATCGCGGCGCCGGGGAAGAGAAGGAAGGTCGGGTCGTTCTCGTAGACCATGCCGGCCGTGTGGAACAGCCGTCCCCAGTCCGGGGTCGGTTCCATGATGCCGACGCCCAGGAAGGACAGGCCGGCCTCCGCCGTGACGAACAGCGGGAGCATGTAGGTGGCCTGCACCAGGATCGGCGTGACCACGTTGGGCAGCAGTTCCTTGCGGATGATGCGCCAGGGAGAGGCACCGGTGATCTTCGCGGCCTCGACGAACTCCCGCTCACGCAGGGACAGCACCTGGCCGCGCAGCAGCCGGGCCAGGCCCATCCACCCCAGCGCCCACTGCACCAGGATGAGCGCGACCACCCGCACGTAGGTCGGGGTCTCGTCGCCCGGCGGGATGAAGAACGCCACGACCACGGGCATGAAGGCCACGAAGGTCAGCTGGCTGGGGAAGGCGAGCAGGAAGTCGATGATCCGGCCCAGCCAGTAGTCGGTCCGGCCGCCCACATAGCCGGCCGTGACGCCCAGGAGGGTGCCGGTGATGACGACCAGGATGGTCACCGCCACCGAGATGCCCAGGGACGTCCGCATGCCGTAGATCAGGGACGTGAACAGATCGCGGCCGAGGGCCGGTTCGATGCCGAACCAGAAGTCCCCGGAGATGCCGCCGTTGGCACCCATCGGATAGCCGAACTCGTCGAAGAGGCTCGGGTCCTCGTTGCCGTAGAAGGTGTACGGGTTCTTGCCGTACAGCGAGGCGATCACCGGAGCCAGCGCGGCCACGACGAAGAAGGCCAGCACAATGACCGCGCAGATGACGCCCGTGCGGTCGCGCTTGAAGCGTCGCCACATCAGTTGGCCGGGGGAACGGCCAACGAGCTCACCGTCCTTGCCGTCCTTCGTCTTCTTCAGACCCTTGGAATCAAGTCCGGGTGGATCGGACTTGGTTGCCGCGGTCTGGGATGGACTAGTCATCGCGAAGTGCCCCCGCGCCGAGTTCTCTTGGAACGTGAAGCGGCACCTGGTCGCACCGCTGGATGAGCGGACTTTCGCAAGTGATTTATGGCGGAGTCAAGGGGATCGGGTGTGCTCGTGAACAGGTCGTCTACTTCTTGAGCGAAGATTGCGCAGATCGACGCCCGGGCGTGCTTGACAGGGGTCCGCGATATGCGGCATGGGGGACATATCGCCATCAACTTCTTTAACATGAAGGCAACTTCACTGTCGCAACACCGATATACGGACGCGCCATGATGAACAACGTACGGCCGTGCGGGTGCCGTAGACCGGCCGGGACGCCAGAGGGCGTCCCGGCCGGTTGCTGCTTTGTCTGGGTTTCACCCATCGCCCCGGCCGGCTCTGTTGTCGCCGGGCCGGGACTCGAGTAGACCTGCGGGGACACCTCCCCTGCGGGGTGCCATGGACGACTCGGGTACTTCGACACGGACGGGGGGCGAGCCGTGTCCACAGTGCGGGACAGCGTTCTCACCCGCGGCGCGCGCGGCCTCGGCGCACTGGTCTGCCTGCTGCTCGCGCTGATCGGCGTGGGCTGGATCATCCGCGATCTGACCATCGCCCAGCAGGGCGCGGACGTCGGGCGGTTGTGGCTAGGGGAGGCGCCCCGGCCAGGGGAGTTCACCGCCTGGGCCACCTCGGCGCTGGACCCGCTGCTGGTGCTCGGCGCGCTCGTCGCCGCGGTCGCCGCCCTGCGCACCGCCGTCGCCTCGACCCTGGTCACCGGCGCTCTGCTCTCCCTGGCGGCCGCCACCGCACTGCTGCGGATCCCGCTGGTGTGGATGCTGGGCGCGGGCTGGCTCCAAGGGCTGGACAGCGGTCTCATGGCGCGGGCACGGCTGACCGCCCTGGTTCAACTCGCCCTGGCGGTCGCGCTGATCACGGTGTGCGCGGCGGGGCGGCGGCGGGACGGGACCGGCGGTCGCGGAGCGCACGGCCTGCCGGCACCGGAGCCCGCGGCCTACGGAGTGGTCCGTGCGGTGCCCCTGGCGGCGGGCCCCGGGGCGCCCGGCAGCCCGTTCAAGGGGCCGGCCCGCACCGTCGCCGTCCTCCTGGGCACCGCCGCAATCGCCGTCACCGGCTGGGAGATCCACTGGTGGGCGCAGCTCGGCGGGGAGATCTACGCCAAGGGGCTGTTCGGCGACGCCTCCGTCTTCCGCGCGCTGCTCCAGCCGCCGGTGCACTGGCAGGCGGTGGCGCTCGCGCTGCTGGCCCTGGGCGCCGCGGCCTCCGCACTGCGCCGGACGGCCTGGTCCCGGCCGGCGGCGCTGACCGCCGCGGCCCTGCTGTGTGTGCACGGAGCCGTGGCACTCGCCTTCGCCGGGCACACCGGGAAGCTGGGCCGCTTCGCCGTGCTGCCCGTCCGGGCCCAGCTGGAGCTGGGAACCGCGGGCTTCGTGGTGGCCGCCGGACTGGCCGCGCTGGTCGCGGCGGGCCGGCCCGGCGTCCCGGCGGCGGTCCCGGAGACGGACGCGGTGCTGGCGTACGGCGCTGCCCCGGGCGAGACGCGGCCGCCGCACGCCCCGCCCCCGCCGTCCACGCTCCCGCCCGGCTGGTGAGACGGGCCGGGGGCGGGGAGGACTTAAGGGGGCGGCGAACAGATCCCGTAGGGGGTGCGGGGGCCCCTGCGGAGCCACAACGGGGCAGGGGCGGAGGGTATTCCCGCGGTCAGTCCCGCATCCCCAACGACCGCTTGAGGAAGTCGACCTGGAGCAGCAGCAGGTTTTCGGCCACCTGCTCCTGCGCCGCCATATGCGTCACCCCGGACAGCGGCAGCACCTCGTGCGGACGGCCCGCCGCCAGCAAAGCTGAGGACAGCCGCAGCGAATGGGCCACCACCACGTTGTCGTCCGCGAGGCCGTGCACGATCAGCATCGGCCGGTGCGGCTCCACGGCTAGGGACAGCCCCTCGTCCGTGATCAGCGAGTTCTCCGCGTAGACCGCCGGTTCCTCGTCCGGGTGGCCGAGATAGCGCTCCTGGTAGTGGGTGTCGTACAGCCGGAGATCGGTGACCGGCGCGCCGACCACCGCCGCGTGGAAGACATCGGGCCGGCGCAGCGCGGCGAGCCCGGCGAGATAGCCGCCGAAGGACCAGCCGCGGATGGCCACCCGCTCCATGTCGAGGGGAAAGGATCCGGCCAGCGCCTGGAGGGCATGGACCTGGTCGTCCAGGGCGTACTCCGCGAGCCGCCGGGAGACCGACTTCTCCCATGCGGGGGAGCGGCCCGGGGTGCCCCGGCCGTCCGCGACGATCACCGCGAAGCCCTGGTCGGCGAACCACTGCGAGGTCAGATGGGCGTGGTGCGCGGCGACCACTCGCTGGCCGTGCGGACCGCCGTACGGGTCCAGCAGCACCGGCAGCGGACCGTCGCCCTCCTGATAGCCGCTCGGCAGCAGCACGGCACACGGGATCTGCCGTTCCCCGGCCAGGACGAGACGGGGCCGGGCGGTCAGGGACGGCTGCTCGGCGTGCGAACCGATCGTGGCGAGCACCTTCTCCCCGCCGTCGGCGTCCAGCCGCACCACCTCCACCTGGGTGCCGGGCCGCTCCAGCGACGCCTGGGACAGCACGGTCAGCGCCCCGCCGCGCACCGCGGAGGACACCGTCGCATACGGGCGCTCGCCCACCCGCTCCCAGCCGCCCTGGTCACCGCTGCCGCGGAACCAGGCGCGGTAGACGCCGATGTCGTGCATATCGGTGCCGCTCGCGGAGAACAGGACATCGTCCTCGCCGATGTCCAGGACGGCCCGGACGTGCAGCGGCGCCCCGGTCAGCGGCCGGTCGCCGACGAACAGCTTGCGCGCGCCGCCCTCGTCCGCGATCCGCACCAGCCGGCCGTCCGGCGTCCAGGCCGGCACCCCGGGGAACGGCTCGACCCAGGCCTCGTCCTCGTCCTCGTGCACCGTCCGGGTCGCGCCGGTCGTGGTGTCGACGGTCAGATAGCGCTGGTCGCGCTGGTCGCGGGCCTGGACGAGCAGCAGCGGCGGCCCGGCCGCTGACCAGTGGACGCGCGCCAGATAGGGGTAGCGCTCGGTGTCCCAGACGATGTCGGTGCGGGTGCCGTCCAGGCCGAGCAGGGTGAGGGTGACCTCGGCGTTGCGGGTACCGGCCGCCGGGTAGGCGACCCGGGTGGGCTCCCGGTCCGGATGAGCCGGGTCGGAGATCCACCAGCGCCGCACCGGCGCCTCGTCGACCCGCGCGGCCAGCACCGCGTCGCTCTCCGGTGACCACCAGAAACCCCGGTAACGCCCCATCTCCTCGGCCGCGATGAACTCCGCGAGCCCCCAGGTCACCTCGGGCCCGTCGGGCTCGGCCAGCACCCGGTCCGCCCGCCCGCCGGCCGCCGCGCCACCGCCGTCGCCCTCGTCCGACGTCGCGGCGCCGTCCACCGGCACCACCCTCAGCCTCCCGTCCGCCACAAAAGCCACCTGCCGGCCGTCCGGTGACGGCCGGGGGTCCACCACCGGCCCCTGGGCCGGGAGTTCACGGGTGGTACCGGCGCGCAGCTCGGAGACGAACAGCCGCCCCGAGAGGGTGAACGCCGCCAACTCCACGGCGGAGTCCGTCGCATAGCCGACGATGCCCGCCGAGCTCTCCCGGCTGCGCTCGCGGCGGGCCCGCTCCTGCGGGGGGAGGTCCTCGTCCGCGCCGGCCAGCAGGGCCTGCGGGTCGGCGGCCGGGAACTCCCGTCCCTCTTCCAGGTCGAGTACCCACAACTGCTGGCTGCGGTCGGTGCCCGCACCGGAGCGGAGGAAGGCGACGCGCGCGCCGTCGGGGGAGAGGGCGTAACTGCGCGGGGCGCCCAGGGTGAAGCGCTGCGTACGGGCGTACTGCCGCGGGAACGAAGGCTGTCCGGTCATGGTGCGAGCCTAGGGCCTGTCGTCGCGGGGCAGGCGGGAGTTCGTCGACAGGCCCCAGGGGGTTTGGCGCCGATCAGGGCCGGGTCGGCGCAACCGGGTCCGGCCCCGACGGCGGACCGGCTCACCCCGGTCGCGCCCGTGAAGATCGTGTGCGCCCCCGCTCTGCTTCCGTGCTCCGACTTATGCGCTAGCGCGGAAAGTTATGATCCCTTGCGCGTAGTGGGTACGGGGTAAAGAGCCCTTGGCATACCCGGGTGCGCGGGTCGTGAAGTCGGTCCGGGCACCCTCAACTCTGTCCGGACCGTATGTACTTGGAGGTGAGCCGCCGTGGCACTCTCGATTTCGGCGGTGGTGCTGCTGGCGATCATCGTCTTCTTGCTTGTCAAGAAGTCTGGACTGAAGGCCCCGCATGCGTTGGTCTGCATGCTGCTGGGCTTCTATCTGGCCAGCTCGTCCATCGCCCCGACGATCAAGCAGCTGACGACGAACGTCGCCGGGATGCTCGGGAACATCAAGTTCTGAGCCGCCCCCGGCCCGGCCCGCCCGTGGTGGGCCCGTCCGCCGTCCCGGCACCCGGGTGGCGGACGGGATCGCCTGCGGGCGGCGGACGGGGTGGCTCGTAGGCTGTCGGCATGACCGATCAGCCCGCCCGTCCCCCGCAGCCACCCGCCGAGGGGAGCGCCTCGCCCGCCGCCTTTTCCCGGCGGCTGCTGCTGGTGCATGCGCACCCCGACGACGAGTCGATCAACAACGGCCTGACCATGGCCAAGTACGCGGCCGAGGGCGCGCTGGTCACCCTGGTGACCTGCACCCTCGGCGAGGAGGGCGAGGTCATCCCGCCCGAGCTCGCCGCGCTCGCGCCGGACCGCGACGACACCCTCGGCCCGTACCGCGCCGGTGAGCTGGCCGCCGCGATGGCGGCCCTGGGCGTCACGGACCACCGCTTCCTCGGCGGGCCGGGCCGCTACCGGGACTCCGGAATGATGGGCGCCTCCCAGAACGACCGGCCGGACGCCTTCTGGCAGGCCCCGCTCGACGAGGCGGCCGGTGAACTGGTGGCCGTGATCCGGGAGGTCCGGCCGCAGGTCCTGGTCACCTATGACCCGAACGGCGGATACGGCCACCCCGATCACATCCAGGCGCACCGCGTCGCCATGCGCGGTGCCGAGCTGGCCGCGCGGGCGGACTTCCGGCCGGAGCTGGGCCGGGCCCATGAGATCGCCAAGATCTACTGGAACTGCAACCCCCGGTCGGTGGTCGAGGAGGGTTTCGCGCGGCTGCGCGCGGCCGGCCACAGCTTCCCCGGGGTGGCCACCGTCGACGATGTGCCGGGCGTGGTGCCGGACTCCGAGGTCACGGCGTCCCTGACCGGCGACCCCGCCTACGCGGCCGCGAAGTCCGCGGCGATGCGGGCGCACTACACCCAGATCGCGGTGGACGGGCCGTTCTTCGCGCTCTCCAACGACTTGGGCCAGCCGCTGTTCCGCACGGAGCACTATCAGCTGGTGCACGGCGTCCCGGGCGCCGCGGCGGGGGTCCGGGAGGACGATCTCTTCGCGGGTATCGGCGAAATGGTGGGTATGGAGGAGAGTGCCCGGATTGAGGAGGCGGCGGAATGAGCACGGCGAAGGGCGGCGGGAACGCCGGTGAGGGAAACGGCGGCGCGGCTTCCGGCAAGGGGAACCGGGCGCGGGCGGGTGGAACGTCCGGTATGCCGTCCGGTGCCCCCGTGGCGCCCCTGGCCGGGTCCGTGCCGGCCGCGCCGCTGACGGCGGGACGGGTCGGCATATATGTGCTGCTTCTGGTCGCGGGCGTGCTGGTGGCCGGCGCCGGGACGCTGGTGCAAGCGGCCTGGTTCCCCGGCGGTTTGGTGCTGGCCCTGGCCGGTGTCGGCGGCCTGTTCTACGGGGGTGGCCGGGCGACCGGCACCTCGGCGGGCGTGCTGGTGCCCGGCGCGGCCTGGCTGGTGACCGTGTTCCTGCTGCTCAGCAACGTCCGGCCGGAAGGCGACTTTCTCTTCGGCGCGGGGCTCGGCTCGTACATCTTCCTGCTGGGCGGCATCGTGGTCGCTGTGATCTGCGCCACCGCCCAGCAGATGCGTCCGACGGGCGTCCGGCCCGGCCGAGTTGGCGGATGACGTGGTCCAAACCGGGACGGATGCCGTGCCGGTCCGGGTGAACGAACCGGGTCCCGGGGGTTCGCCCGGGGCGGGGGTGTTCGTACGCTCCCCGGGTGGCCGCCCGCGGCGGACAGTATGGTGGTGCGCGCCGTCGCGCCGCCCTGGGGGCACCTCCCGGCCTGTGGCCGGGGATCATCTCTGACGAGCGGCGGAGCCAACCGGGAGAACCTGCTTTGAGTCGTGAATCTGACAGTTCGTCCTCCGGCCCCCAGGGTCGTGGCGGAGCCGCGTACCCGTCCGGGACGCCGCCGTACGGCTCGCCCAGGGGAGAGGCCGGCGACGCACCGGCGTCCGGTGCCGCGGCGCAGCCGGAGGAGCCCAAGACCGAGACCACGCTGACGACGCGGATCAAGATCAACATTCCGGGGTCACGCCCCATCCCGCCGGTCGTCGTGCGCAAGCCCGTCGGTGAGGAGGCCGGCATGAACGGATCGGCTGGTTCCGGCGGTTCCGCCGGATCCCGCGGCACGCCCCGCCCCGCCGAGCGGAACGCGGAGCGTACGGCGAACACGCCCCGGCCCGACGCTCCGGCGGACGAGGCCCCCGCGAGCGGCCCGCCCGAGAAGACCAGCGACTGGTTCGCCCCGCGCAAGCCGCAGGGCGGCGCCGGTGCGTCCTCGTCCACCGGCTCCCACGCGGTGCCGCCCACCCCGGGCGGTGCCACGCCGCCACCCGCGCCGGGTGGTGCCACGCCGCCGCGCGCCCCGTCGGGTGCCAAGCCGCCGCAGCGCCCGGACCTGCCGTACTTCTCCGACAGCCCGGCACCGCAGGAGGGCGCCTCGCCGTTCGACGGCGGTGCCCGGCCGGGCACCGGCTCGCCGTTCGACGGTGCCCCGGCCGCTGCCGCCTCGCCGTTCGACGGTGCGGCTCCCGGCGGCGGTACGCCGTTCGACGACCCCGCCGCTCCCGCCCGCGACCACAGTCCGTTCGACGCCCCGGCGGGCGGCCCGAGCGGCCCGACGACCGGGCCCGCGCGCGGCAATGCGGCGCTCAACCTCCCGCCCGGCTTCAGCGACCCCGGCACCGGCGGCACGCCCCGGATCGACGACACCGCGGAGCTCACCCCGCAGCCGCCGGCGCCGCTCGCCGGGCCGGGCAGCGGTCTCGGCGGCGGCGTCACCGGCGGACTGCCCACCGCCCCCAAGGGCAAGCGCGGTCCGAAGGCCCCCCAGAGCGGCGGGCCGGGCGGCGCTCCCGGCGGCCGCGGCCGGGTGTCCGGCGACACGCTGGTCAGCGGCATCCCGAAGATCCCCGGCGACGAGAAGCCGTCGTCCCCGTCACCGTTCGCGCAGGCCCCGGCCGGTGAGGGCGACAGCGCCGCCCCCAAGCCGCGGCCCAAGATCCCCGAGCCGATCAACCCGCCCAAGAAGGGCCGTAACAAGCTCGTTCTCGTGGGTGTCGGCGTCGTGGTGCTGGCCGGTGTCGCCTACGGTGCCGGGCTGCTGCTCGACCACGCCGATGTGCCCAACGGCACCACCGTGCTCGGCGTGGACATCGGCGGCACCACCAAGGAAGAGGCCGTCAAGAAGCTGGAGACGGCGCTCAAGGACAGCCGTACCGCGCCGCTCAAGCTCACCGTCGACGGCAAGCCCGCGACCCTGCGGCCCACCACGGCGGGTCTGGACATCGACCCGCAGGCGACCGTGCGCAGGGCGGCCGGCCGGGACTACAACCCGGTCTCCGTCATCGGCTCGCTGGTCGGCGTGCACCGCACCGCCGAGCCCGCGGTGATCGTCGACGACGAGAAGCTGCAGATCGCCCTGCAGAACGCCACCGGGCCCGGGGGTGCCACCGAGGACGGCGGGATCACCTTCGAGAACGGCAAGGCGGTGCCGCACTACGGCGCGCCCCACAAGGCGATCGATGTGGACGCGTCCAAGAAGAAGGTCACCGACGCCTACCGCAAGCGCGCCGCGACCGGCACCGACGCCCCCGTGGTGCTGGCCGCCGGCACCCAGCAGCCGCAGGTCAGCAAGGCCGCGGTGAACAAGGCGCTGAAGCAGTTCGCCGAGCCCGCGATGTCCGGGCTGGTGACGGTCCGTACGGACGCGGCGCACACGGTCTCCTTCAGTCCGCAGAAGTCCATCCCGAAGTTCCTGTCGTTCAAGATCATCAACGGCGCTCTGGTGCCCTACTACGACCGGCCGGCTCTCAAGCGGCTCTACGGCGACACCTTCAACGGCGTCATGGTCACCAAGGGCGACGGCTCCAAGCACCCGGTCAGCGTCGAGGAGGTGGCGAGCGCGGTCGGCAAGGCCCTCCAGGGCACCAGCCCGGCCGAGCGGGTGCAGACCATCGCCACCAACGGCAACTGACCGCCGTCCGCGCGACATCGCAGGTGAGAGGCCCCCGCAGGGCGTCTGCCCGGTCACCCCGGGAAGACCCCTGGGGGGCCTCCCTCATGACGGATGTCATGGGGGAGTGCTGACAGCCGGCACTGCCGCGCAGGGAGCGGAGGCCGGAAGCTGAGAGGCATGACGACCACAGCGGCCACCACCGCCGACACCACCACCGCCGCGACGGCGGAGCGGGCACCCGTGGTCAGTTTCCGGCAGGTCAGCAAGAGTTACGGCGCGGTGCGCGCGGTCTGCGACCTCGACCTGGAGCTGTTCCCGGGAGAGACCGTCGCCCTCCTCGGCCCGAACGGCGCGGGCAAGTCCTCCACCCTCGATCTGCTCCTCGGGCTGCGCACCGCCGACTCCGGCACCGTCACACTCTTCGGCACGACCCCGCAGCGCGCGATAGAGCAGGGCAGGGTCGGCGCGATGCTCCAGAGCGGCGGCCTGATGGAGGGCGTCAAGGTCAGGGAACTGGTCAAGCTCGCCCGTGATCTGCATCCCCGAGGCCATCCGCTCGACCGGATCCTGGCCGCCGCCGATCTCACCGACATCGCCGACCGCAAGGTCGACAAGCTCTCCGGCGGCCAGGAACAGCGGGTCCGCTTCGCCCTCGCCACCGCGGGCGCCGGCGATTTGATCGTGCTGGACGAGCCGACCACCGGGATGGACGTCACCGCCCGGCAGACCTTCTGGGGCGCGATGCGCCGGCAGGCCCGGGAAGGCCGTACGGTCCTCTTCGCGACGCACTACCTCGAAGAGGCCGACGCGATCGCCGACCGGGTGATCGTGCTGCACCGCGGCCGGGTGCTGGCCGACGGCACCGCCGCCGAGATCAAGTCCAGGGCCGGCGCCCGCCGGGTCACCTTCGACCTCGAC
>Ga0207426_1002591_pt1 | contig 11226 bp, 5 predicted proteins | sample AraplaMF_Cvi_mMS_FD_184265 | JGI IMG/M metagenome (GOLD analysis project Ga0207426, IMG submission 184265) | Arabidopsis root microbial communities from the University of North Carolina, USA - plate scrape MF_Cvi_mMS (SPAdes) (version 2) | ecosystem: Host-associated > Plants > Roots > Endosphere ...
GATAGGATCCGCTCCAGGAACTCCAGGATATCTTCTTCATCGTCAACTAGTAAAATAGTCGGTAACATACTGCAATATGCTTAATCTATTCGGTTTTTAAAGGGATCTGTAATACAAAGGTATTGATCTGCCCGCGACTGTTCTTCAGGTATAGTTTACCACTGTGCAGCTCAGCCAGTGAACGGGCCACCGTAAGGCCGATGCCGGTGCCCTTCTGCTTTGCGGTCTCCTTCAGCCGTACAAAAGGCTGAAAGATCTTCTCCCGCATATCTGCGGAAATAATATGCCCATCGTTGCTGATCTCTATCGTAAGGTAAGCATCGTCTTTCCCTGCGGGCTGCAATACAACCGTTACCTGTGCACTGGCATATTTGATAATCGTCTTTCCCTGCGGGCTGCAATACAACCGTTACCTGTGCACTGGCATATTTGATAGCATTGCTCAGCAGGTTGCCCAGTATCCTTTGCAGCGCCTCTTCATCAGCAACGGCATTAATAGCGGCAGACGGCAGGTCAATGGTATAATCCAGTCCGCGTTTTTTAGCCTGCGGGGCAAAGTCGAGGAAAGCTTGTTGCAACAAAGCCTTTACATTCACTTTGGTAAAATCCAGGCGAAAGCTTTTCACTTCAATCTGCCGGAAGTTCAGGATATCATTCACCAGCGACATCAGCCTGTTGGTATTCCGCTCCATCATCATTACATCATCTTTGATATCCGGCAGCTCGTCTCTTTTCTCCAGCAGGTTCTCCAATGGCCCTTTGATCAAGGTCAGCGGCGTACGTATCTCATGGGCTACATGTGTAAAGAAGTCGATTTTGGCTTCAAAGCTTTCTTTCTCCTTTTTCTTCTGCGTTCTGCGATGGTAATCTCTGATAATGTAAAACCCGATCGAAACTACCAGCAGCGCATAGAAGAGGTACGCCAGCGGGCTTGCCCAGAAAGGAGGCAGTATATGGATGATGAGCTGCCGTTCAGATTCATCTCCTGTCCCGTTCACAGCTGCTTTCACCTTGAACACATATTCTCCCGGCGAGAGGTTTGTATAATACACTTTACGGTTAGGCTGGATGGTGGTCCAGCTTTCATCTACCCCGCTCATCATATACCGGTAGCTGGTCATATCGGGAGATATATAGCTCAGCGCTGCAAAGTCCAGGCTGATGGAAGAACGGTTGTAAGGCAGCTCTATCCTGTCTTGATACAGGATGGATTTTTTCAGCAGGCCGCTGTCGCGTGCGGCAGATATTTCCCGGTTGTTCACATACAGGCTGGTAATATACACAGGCGGAGTAGGCGTATGGCTGGGCGCCTCATCCGGTCTGAAAGTGATCATGCCTTTTATGCTGCCAAAGTAAAGGGTGCCATTGGCATCTTTGAAACCGGAATTGTAATTAAAGTGATCGCTGGGCAATCCGTTACTTTTTGTATACACCACCATACGCCTTGTAACAGGATTAAAACAAACAAGGCCCTTTGAAGTGCTGACCCATAGCTGATGACGGTCATCCTCCACTACTTTATAAATGTAATTGCTGGGCAGCCCGTTCCTTGTCATATACCGGATAAACTGTTTCCTGGCAGGCCCCAGCTGTGAAAGTCCGCCGCCTTCTGTAGCAAACCACAGGTTACCGGCATGATCTTCAAAAATACCATTGATATAATCGGTAGGCAGACTGTTCCTGTTGGTAAGGTCGTTCACCAGCTGTCCTTTGATCTGCATTTCGCGATTGAAATAATAAACGCCCCCGCCATGCGTACCTACCCAGATAGTTTTATTGCGATCCTCGTACAAGCTGGAGATGGTGATACCCGGCGGTACTTCAGGCGCCTTTACAAAACCATCTGTCTGCGGATCATATTCATACAACGAATTGCCGGTTCCTATAAATATCCGGCCGGAGGATGAGCGGAGCAGACTGGCGATAAAATCGCTCCTGAGGTCCCGCGGACCGCGCCCTGCAGAATAATGTTTACGCAGCTTACCGGTTTTGATATTGAGCACATCGAGTCCATGCTCGTGCGTACCTATCCAGAGATCGTTACCATCAACCACCAGGCCATGAATATTGGAATAGGTAATGCTGCCCGCCGTGCCCGCAGGCTCAAAATGGGTAATGTTTCCCGTAGCGGGGTTCAGTTTATTCAGCCCTGCATCTTCTGTACCTATCCATATATTGCCATCATTATCCTGGCAGATCTCACGGGCGGCATTACCGCTGATGGAATTCTTTGAATAATCGGGATAATATTTCCGGAAGAACTGATGCTGTCTTGCGTAATAATTAATACCACCAAAAAATGTCCCCGCCCACACATTCCCTTCGTGATCCTTACAAAGAGAATACACCGCGTTATCCGACAATGAATAAGGATCCAGGAATTTCTTGCGCAGGTTCACCATCTTCCCGCTGCGCAGATCCAGTATAAAGATGCCGGATTCCGTACCGAACCAGATCTCGTTATCAGAATACTTCATCATACTGCGGACGTAAACGGTGGTTTTATCCGGGTTATAGGTAAGTACGTCTTTATATGTCCTGGTGGCAATATCAAACAGCTTTGCGCCCTGGCAGGAGGTACCTACAAAGATACTTTGCGAGCCTATTGGCAACAGCGCTTCCATAAAACAGCTGCCTACGGCCGGAGAATGTGAGAACATGCTGTAGCCTTTGAAGGTTTGCCTGGCCCTGTCAAAACATTGCAGGTCTCCCGCAATAGTGCCCACCCATAAATTGCCGTCGCCTGCCACGCAAATCGTATTGGCCATAAAATAGAGGTCCTTCGGAAAGCGCTTTACCTGGCCGGTTTTCAGGTTGTAGTTACACACCGAGTGATCGGCAATGAACCACAGCAGGCCTTTGTTATCAGACTGCAGATTATATACATTACGGAGCGTGTCTATGACCCTTGTAAAGCGCTCCCGTTCCCGCTCATAGCGGTACAGGCCTTTCTGGGCGCCCACCCACATGGTGCCATGTTCGTCCGTATAAAGAGAATAGATAAGGTCTTTGGTAAGCGAGCGCTCGTAGTCATGATCCAGGTTGAATACTTTGATCTGGTAGCCGTCAAAACGGTTCAGGCCCTCCTTGGTGCCAAACCACATAAAGCCGTCCCGGTCCTGCAGAATACTGATGACCGTATTATTGGACAGGCCGTCCTCCACCTGGTAATGCCTGAAATAATAATGTTGCTGAGCAGCAACAGGCAGCGCCAGCCGCAAAGCCAGCAATATCACTGTCAAACACCGCAGAATCCGCATATTATCAAGTAGTTAGATATGGTTGATGCCTGGTCCCCAAACCCGTGAAACATTTTGAACAAATAATGATACGCCCTGAATAAACGATTTAGCAAACAAAAACTTACTTCGCATAAAGGTTTAAAAGTACCAAATACTTTGCAATAATTACGTAATCGTTTACGTCGTTTTATTAACCAATAATTTAATAAGCTTATCTATGACATTCCGCGTTAAGCGTCCCCCTGCCGGGACGGGGACAACTATTGCCTTTATGCTGATCCTTTTCCTGATTACCTGTTATCATTCCACTACCGCACAAACCGCCAAATTTGTTGTTAAAGGTACTGTAGGAGACAGTTCCGGTGTAGGGATACCTGGAGTAACCATACAGGAAAAAGGTACCAAAAATGCCACTTTAAGCTCCCCGGACGGGACTTATTCCTTATCCGTAAGCAGCGAAAAAGCTGTGCTGCTCTTTAGCTTTATAGGTTTTATTCCACAGGAAGTAAATGTTTCAGGACGCAGCTCCCTCTCGGTGCGCCTCCTGAACGACAAGACCGACCTTGGTGAAGTGATCGTAGTAGGTTACGGCACCAAACGTAAAGGCTCGGTAACCGGCGCTATTGCGGCCGTTACTGCCGATGATATCAGCCGCGTGCATGGCGCCTCTACGGTGAGCAGCACCCTGGCTGGTAAACTGGCGGGCGTTTCTTTCCGTATGCCTGACGGACGGCCCGGCGCCAGCGCCAACATCCAGATCCGTAACCTCGGTAATCCGCTCTATGTAATAGACGGTATCCAGCAGGATGCAGGCCAGTTCAATAACCTGGCGCCCAACGATATTGAAAGCATCACTGTGCTGAAAGACGCCTCTGCCGCCATTTATGGTGTGCGCGCTGCCAACGGCGTAGTGGTGGTAACCACCAAGAAGGGAAAACTAGGCGCCCGCAACACCATCAACCTGGACGCTTACACCGGTATCCAGAACTTCACGCGTTTCCCGGATGTGCTGACCAATTCGTATGATTATATGAAGTACCGCGCAGAAGCAGAGATCAACCGCAACGGCAGTACTAACATCACAGACGCAGAACTGGAAAAATACAAGGCCGGTACAGAACGCGGCTACCAGAGCTTCGACTGGAAAAGCTTCATCATCAAAAAGAACGCGCCTATCCGCTCTGCCAACAATCAACGTTTCCGGCGGTTCTGACCGCATCAACTATTATCTGTCGGGCACCCACATGTACCAGAACTCTGTACTGGGCAGGGAATTCCTTTTCAAACGCACCAATTTTCAGTCTAACGTAACTGCAAAAGTGACTGACCGCCTGAAAGTAGGTGTCATGCTCAACGGCCGCATAGAAACAAGGGATAATCCCGGCGTGCCTTATGGCGACGACTACTGGCTGGCACGCTTTGCCATCCTGCGGAATACCCCGCTGGAAAGGCCATACGCCAACGACAATCCGAAATACCTGAACGATATCAAACATAACGAAACCAACTGGGCCTACCTGAACAAAACCTACTCCGGTAAATACAGGAGCGACTGGCGCGTGCTGCAGGCTAACTTTAGCGGTGAATACCAGATACCCGGCATCAAGGGCCTTACCCTGAGCGGTATCTATTCTTATTACATCGCAGATCACCTGCTGAATAACCATGAGTACACTTATGTTACGTATACGTACGAGCCTGATAACGACTTTTATAAACCTACCGGTGGCAGCACCAATCCCTGGAGGGAGGAGGGAGCGCGAGCAGATCAAACAGATCAATACCAGCCAGCAGGTACAGCTGAATTATTCCAACACCTTCGGCAGGCATACCATCGGCGCTACACTGGTAAATGAAAGGATCAAGAACCAGCGCCTCCGCAACTGGATCCACTCCGTACCTACCACCAATGAGCTGCCACTGATCTACATCAGCACCGCAGACAGGTATGACGATAGTGACGACATCGAAGCACGTATCGGCTACATCGGACGTTTGAACTATAGCTATGACGATAAATACTTCCTGGAAGTAGCCGCCCGCCGCGATGCTTCTTACATCTTCGCTCCTGATAAAAGAGTAGGATACTTCCCTTCTGTTTCTGCAGGATGGAGGATCTCCGAAGAAAAGTTCATGAAATACCTCGTTGGCAATACCAATGCACTGAGCGACCTGAAGCTCAGGGCCAGCTACGGTATCATGGGTGATGACGGTACGCAGCTTGGTCTGCCCGCCTACGCTTACCTGCCTGGCTACAGCTATAACACAAGCATTGCCATCCTCGGCGGACAAACCGTGGTAGGCTCCAGAGACAGGGGCGTTCCTATCACTAACATCAGCTGGTTAAAGAGCCGGATGTTCGACGTAGGTGCAGATTTCAGTGTATTGAACGGAAAGATCACAGGTTCTGTGGATTATTTCTACCGCAAACGTACCGGGCTGCGCGGCCGCAAATCAGACGTGCTGGTGCCTTCTGAGATCGGTTATACACTGCCGGATGAGAACATCAACAGCGATGCCCAGTATGGTGAAGAGATCATGCTGAACTATAACGGTAAGATCGGGAAGGTTCTTTTCACCGCAGGAGGTAATATTGGTTACTCCCGTCAGAAATTCCTCGAATCTTACAAGCCTATGTTCTTTAACTCATGGGATCATTACCGCAACTCAATGGAAGGCCGGTTCACCAAGATCAACTGGGGATATGAATCCATCGGCCAGTTCACTTCACAGGAACAGATCAATGCCTATCCTGTAAATATTGACGGCAAAGGCAACAGCACCCTGCTGCCTGGTGATATTATCTATAAAGATCAGAACGGGGACGGTATCATCAACTACTATGACGAACGGCCCATCGGCCTTGGCGCAGGCACACAGCCCAATATCAACTTCGGTTTCAACTTCGCCCTCGCCTACGCTGGTTTTGATTTCCGTGCAGATTTCTCAGGCGCTTCCGGCTATACCTGGTTCCAGAACTATGAAACAAGATGGCCCTTCCAGAACGATGGTAACCTGAACACTATTTTCCTGGACCGCTGGCACCGTGCCGATATGCGCGATCCCAACAGTGCCTGGATCCCCGGCAAATACCCGGCCCTCCGTTTTAATAATGGTGAGCACAGCAACTACTACAACTCTGATTTCTGGGCCCATAACGTAACATACCTGCGGGCAAGGACCATAGAGCTGGGTTATACAGTGCCCGTTCATATTCTCAAAGCCGTAAGGATGCAGAAGGCCCGTTTCTATGTGAACGCGTATAACCTGTTTGCTTTCGATAACCTGAAACCTTACGATATAGATCCTGAGATTAATGACGATAACGGCTTGCAGTTCCCGCAAAGCCAGGTGTTCAACATAGGTATGAATCTCTCTTTCTAATTAACGGACCATATTAAACGACCAAGATGAAAAAATATCTTCCACATATACTATTCTCTCTGATGCTGGGCTCCGCCGCTTGTAAAAGTGACAGCGAGTTCCTGGACGTACAGCCCAGCTCACTCCTTACCATCGAACAGGCCTTCAAAGATCCTAACCAGGCGCTGTCCGTACTGGCTGATCTCTATGACAGGCAATGGGACATCAGCGGCCTTGATAATGGTTGGGGCTCCTTTGCCGACTTCAGTGAAACCTTTCCTTCCAATAATGATTCGAAGTTCTTCGTACAACGCGACAGCTGGAATTTTGGCGAATGGGGCATGTGGGACTATGGCTATGTGCGCGATGTGAACCTCTTTATTGAAAGGTGCACCGCAGCCACCACCCTGAATGAAGAGATCAAGACAAGGTTCCTCGCGGAAGCGCGTTTCCTGCGGGCTGCCCACTATTTTGAAATGACAAAAAGAATGGGCGGCGTGCCGCTGGTCCTCAAATCAATGGTGTATAACTTCGGCGACGATCCTGCTCCCCTGCAATACCCGCGTTCAAAAGAAGCAGAGATGTACGACTTCGTGATCAGCGAAATGGAAGCCGTTAAGGCCAACCTGCCCATAGACCCTAACGAAAAAGGCCGGGCCACTATGGCGGCGGCACTGGCGGTAGAAGCAAGAGCAGCCTTATACGCCGGCTCAATAGCTAAATATGGCGCTAATACCCCTCAGGTAAGCCTGCCGGGTGAAGAAGTAGGTATTCCCGCTGCAAAAGCAAACGCTTATTATACTAAAGCACTCGCTGCTGCCAGAGATATCATCGACGGAAAAGCAGGCGCTTATTCCCTGTACAACAGGAAGCCCGACCTGGCGGAAAACTTCGCCAGCCTCTTTTACGATAAAAGCGGTAACCCGGAATCTATATGGGTAGAAGATTTTAAATTAAGAAGCGGTAAGGTGCATGGCTTTACCGTATCCAATCAGCCACGTTATGGCGCTGAGGAAGAAGAAGGCGGAAGACTTAATCCTTCCCTGAACCTTGTTGAGGCTTTTGAGAAGCTTGACAACACCTTCGCGCCCCTGCCAGTTACAGACGCCGGCGGTAATCCGATCTATTACGACAACGTGACAGACATCTTCGCAGGCAGAGATGCCCGCTTAGCCGGTACAGTGATCCTGCCCGGTACTGTCTTTAGAACACGCAAGGTCGATATATGGGCGGGTTACCAGCTGGCGGACGGCAGCATTGTTACAGGTGACGACCGCGGCGCACAGAAAAAACTGCCCGGCACCAATGTGGATGTACAGGTAGTTGGCTTCGATGGGCCAATTAACGGCAAAGAGTTCACCGCACAAACAGGCTTTTACATCCGCAAATACCAGGATCCGGTTCCCGGCGCTGGTTCCCGCGGCACCAACAGCGAAGTACCGTTTATCCGTTACCGCTATGCAGAGGTGCTGCTCAATGCTGCTGAAGCAGCTTTTGAACTGGGCCAGACTGCAGTTGCAGCCACCTACATGAACCAGGTGCGCGCCCGTGCAGGCCTCATCACTCCACTCTCCCCGGCAGACATCACCTTCGACAGGATCGTGCATGAACGCCGCGTAGAACTCTCCTTTGAAGGACATATCCTCTTTGATATGAAACGCTGGAGACTGGCGCACATCGTATGGGACGGCGCCCGGATGAACGTTGCAGACCTCACCAGCAACATCGGTAAAGCCACTAAACACAGCACACAACCTTACGGGCTCTGGCCTTACAAATACTACAACCCGGCCAGCGGAAATAACGGTAAATGGGTGTTCAAAATAGTATTACCCTCACTGGTAACACAGGCCAACCGTTTCAGACTGGGTAACTACTACTCTTTCATTGATGACAACACCAGGGCAAACAACCCAAAGATTGTAAAACAGCCTAACCAGTAATTGTTAACAGTTAGAACTAATCACCATGAATTTCAAACGTCACTATATAATATTACTGATGCTCGCCGCAACAGCAGGCGCCTGTAAAAAAGACAACTACGATCCACCATCCGCAGACATCAAAGGCCGCATCGTATACAAAGGCGAGCCTATCGGTGTAGAGTATGCCCAGGTATCCTACCAGCTGTATCAATACGGCTTCGGCAAAACAGGGCCCATTGAAGATTTCCTGACCCAGGAAGGAGGCTATTCCCAGAAACTGTTCAACGGCGAATACAAGTTCATCATCCCGAACGGCCAGGGGCCTTTTGTATGGAGAAAAACGGCCAGCGGTGCACCAGACAGCGTGACCATCAACGTTCAAGGCAGCAGTGAGCTCGACATCGAGGTTACACCTTATTACATGATACGCCAGCCTAACCTCACTGCCTCCGGCGGTAAGGTGACCGCCACCTTCAAGATCGATAAGGTGATCACAGATGCTTCCGCAAGAGACATTGAGGAAGTAAATCTTTACATCAATAAAACAACATTCGTATCCGGCGCCAGCTCTAACAATATAGAATCTGCAAGGCTGGGCGGCGCAGACATTACCGATCCGAATAATGTCACCCTGCAGCTCACCATCCCCGCCCTGGTACCGGCACAACCTTATGTGTATGCCCGTATCGGCCTGAAAATAGCTGGCGTAGAAGACAGATTATTCTCACCTATTGTAAAAATATCTCTGTAGCATAACAAGAGTCCGGCCTTTCATTCATTGTTGCTTAACCACTCATAATATACAGGCGCGCCTGCAACTTAAATTGGATTAATTTAAACTATAAATAAGTGTTCATGAGAAGAAAATGCGTTTTTGCGATCTTATTATTTATCAGTCAATGGAGCTATGCACAAAGGCAGGCGCCTGCCTATCCACTCATCACACATGATCCCTATTTCAGTATCTGGTCTACCAGCGACGAGCTGACGGCAACACCTACCAAACACTGGACCGGCGCCGATCACTCTATCACCGGCATACTGAAAGTAGACGGCACCTTGTACCGTTTCCTGGGAAATGAAGGCTTATACTATAAAACAGTAGTACCCGCCGCCGATGAGGTAAACTACCAGGCGGCCTACACAGAATCCACACCCGCAGACAACTGGAAAGATCCTGCCTTTAACGACAGCCAGTGGAAGAAAGGACAAGCTCCTTTTGGCGATAACGCCGGAATGGTGAAGACCCAATGGCTGAGCAGAGACATCTGGACCAGGAGAACATTCAATCTCAATCAAACTAATTTTAACAAGCTGTTCCTGAAACTGCAGCACGATGATAACGTGGAAGTTTTCCTGAACGGAGAAGAACTGTACAGCTATAAAGGCCACACCGGCCAGTTCAAATACCTGGCGCTGGATGAAAAGCTGCGTAAGGCCCTGAAGAAAGGCAAGAACGTACTGGCCGTACATGTGACCAATACCGGCGGCGGCGCCTGGCTGGATGCCGGCATCGTAGAAGAACCCGCACCGGCTCCCGGTCCTTCCGTTGAAATTGCCCGTCAAAATAAAGTAACTGTCAACGCTACACAAACTATATATGAGCTCACCTGCGGTAAAACAGATGTGAACCTTACCTTCACCTCTCCCCTGCTGCTGGATAACCCGGACCTGGTATCAAGGCCCGTATCTTATGTGAACGTAGCCGTAAAAGCAAACGATGGTGCACAGCACGACGTACAGCTGTATTTTGGCGCGTCTACAGACATTGCCGTAAATACCCCCGCACAGGAAGTGAAAGCGCAGCAATACGCCGCAAAAGGGCTTTCTATACTGAAAGCGGGTACCACTGCCCAACCGGTATTAGAGAAAAAAGGCGATAACATCCGTATCGACTGGGGATATATGTATGTGGCTGTTCCAACCGCCAATACCGTACGCCAGTTCGTTTCTCCTGCCCGTCCCTTTACACAGGTATTCCAGCCTGCCGGCGCGGTTACTTCCACTGGCAAACACCTGGTGTTGAATACGGTTGTATCCATGGGTAAAGTAGGCGCTACCGCCAAAGAACAACTGATCCTGGTAGGATATGACGACCTCTATTGCGTACAGTTCTTCAAAGAGAACCTGAAAGCCTGGTGGAAAGAAAAAGGCGGTACCATCGAAGATCAGCTGTCTGCAGCCGCTAAGGATTATAACAACATACTGCAACAGTGCACAGCCTTCAACGAAAAATTATATACCACCGCAAAAGAAGCCGGTGGCGAAGAATACGCAAGGCTCTGCGAACTGGCTTACCGCCAGAGCATCGCCGCACACAAGCTCTTAAAGAGCCCGCAGGGAGAAACCCTGTTCCTCTCTAAAGAGAACTTCAGTAACGGTTCTATCAACACCGTAGATGTTACCTATCCTTCTGCGCCGCTGTACCTGCTCTATAATCCCGAGCTGTTAAAAGGCATGCTGAACGGTATCTTCTACTACAGCGAATCCGGTAAATGGAGCAAACCCTTTGCCGCGCACGACCTGGGCACTTATCCGCTCGCGAACGGCCAAACCTACGGAGAAGATATGCCTGTAGAAGAATGCGGTAACATGATCATCCTGGCTGCCGCCATCGTAAAGGCAGAAGGCAATCCTGAATACGCACGCAAACATTGGAAAACACTCACCACTTGGTCTGAATACCTGGCAAAAGA
>Ga0207426_1002595_pt1 | contig 11223 bp, 7 predicted proteins | sample AraplaMF_Cvi_mMS_FD_184265 | JGI IMG/M metagenome (GOLD analysis project Ga0207426, IMG submission 184265) | Arabidopsis root microbial communities from the University of North Carolina, USA - plate scrape MF_Cvi_mMS (SPAdes) (version 2) | ecosystem: Host-associated > Plants > Roots > Endosphere ...
GACCTTCCACTTCGCCGACTTCACGAACTGGAACACCCCGACCGGCCAGCCCTGGTTCCAGGCGCGCAGCGCCAGCCCGAAGGCGGCGGTGGACTTGCCCTTGCCCTGCCCGGTGTGCACGAACACCAGCGGGCGGTTGCGGCGCTGGCGGGTGGTGAGACCGTCGTCCGGCACGACGGCCGGCTGTCCCTGTGGCATTACGCTGCCTTCCTGTTGCCTTGCACGGTCCGTACGAGCGCGGAGACGCTGTCCGCGCGCAGTTCGTCGAGCGTGACCGCGGTGCCCTGCAGGTCACGGGCCAGCTCGCCCGCCAGCCCCAGCCGCACCGGGCCCGTCTCGCAGTCCACGACCACCGAAGCGGTGCCCTCGCCCGCCAGCAGCCGGGCCGCGCGGGCGGCGCGGGCGACGGGCTCCGGGCCGCCGGTCGCCCGGCCGTCGGTGACGACCACCAGCAGCGGCCGCCGCGAGGCGTCCCGCATCCGCTCCACCCGCAGCACCTCATGGGCCTTCAACAGGCCCTCCGACAGCGGCGTGCGGCCGCCCGTCGGCAACTGCTCCAGCCGTGCCGCGCCCGCCTCGACCGAGGACGTCGGGGGCAGCGCCAGTTCGGCGCCGGTGCCCCGGAAAGTGATCATGCCGATCTTGTCGCGCCGCTGGTAGGCGTCCAGCAGCAGCGAGAGCACCGCGCCCTTGACGGCGCTCATCCGCTTCCGCGCCGCCATCGAACCGGACGCGTCCACGACGAACAGGACCAGATTGCCCTCCCGCCCCTCGCGCACCGCCTCGCGCAGATCGTCCCGGCGCACCACCAGACCCCGCCCGTGGCGGCCGCGCGCCCGCTGGTGCGGCGCCGCGGCCTGCACGGTCGCCGCCAGGTGCAGCTTGCCCAGGGCGCCGTGCGGGCGCCGCGCCCCGGTCGTCCGGCCGTGCGCGGTGCGCGCCCGCGACCTGCGGCCGTCCGCGCCCTCGCCCAGGCCCGGGACGTCCAGCCGCCGGGTGCGGAACGGCTCGCCGGCGCCGACCGCCGGCCTCTCCCCGGCCGCGGACCCCTGCGGCGCGCTCTCGGGCTCGGGCTGCTCGGCCCGCTCGGGCGTCTCCGGGGCCTCCCGGTCCTGCTGGTGCGGAAGGCCGGACTCCGGCGGGAGCGGGGACTCGTCGGGACCGCCGTCCTGCGGGGGCTGCCCGCCGCCGCCGTCCGGACCGCCCCCGTCGGGACCGCCCCCGTCGGGACCGCCGTCCGGACCGTCCGGCTCCGGGTCGTCGTCGCCGTCCGCGTTCTCGTCCGCGCCGAACTCCTCCAGCGTCCGGTCGAGTTTGTCCTCGTCCAGGCCGGGCGCGTCGAAGGGGTTGCGGCGCCGGCGGTGCGGCAGCGCCAGCAGCGCCGCCTGCCGCACGTCCTCCTCCAGAACGTCCGTCCGGCCCGCCCACGCGGCCAGCGCGGTGGCGGTGCGCGCCATCACGATGTCCGCGCGCATCCCGTCCACCTCGAACGCCGCACAGGTCGCGGCGATCTGCCGGAGCGCCCCGTCGCCCAGGGTCACCTGCGGCAGCAGCTCCCGGGCCGCGGCGATCCGGCCGCGCAGCGCGTCCTCCTCGGCCGCCCAGCCCGCCGCGAATCCCGCCGGGTCGGCGTCGTAGGCCAGCCGGCGCCGGACCACCGCCACCCGCTCGTCGGGCTCGCGCGAGGCCGCGACCTCGACCGTGAGCCCGAACCGGTCCAGCAACTGCGGCCGCAGCTCGCCCTCTTCGGGGTTCATCGTCCCGACGAGCAGGAAACGGGCCGCGTGCCGGACGGAGACGCCTTCGCGCTCCACGTACGAGGCACCCATGGCGGCCGCGTCCAGCAGCAGGTCCACCAGGTGGTCGTGGAGGAGGTTGACCTCGTCGACGTAGAGGATGCCGCGGTGCGCGTCGGCCAGCAGGCCGGGCTCGAAGGCCTTCACGCCCTCGGACAGCGCCCGCTCGATGTCCAGCGCGCCCACCAGCCGGTCCTCGGAGGCGCCGACGGGCAGTTCGACCATCCGCGTCGGACGCTCCTCGACGCCGGCGGTCTCGTGCGGCCCGTCGGGACAGCCGGGGTCGGGCGCGGCCGGGGCGCAGGCGAAGCGGCAGCCGCCGACCACGTCCACGGGCGGCATCAGCGACGCCAGGGCGCGGACGGCGGTGCTCTTGGCGGTGCCCTTCTCCCCGCGGACCAGCACGCCGCCCACTGCGGGGCTCACCGCGTTCAGCAGCAGCGCGAGGCGCAGATCGGCCATGCCGACCACCGCGGTGAAGGGGTACTGCGGGGTCGTGTTGTGCGCGGTCGTCATGCTGTGTCGTCCTCCAGGTCGTCGGGCGGCTGCGTCGTCGGTGTCCGTGGCGGTCCTCCAGTGCGTACCCTCATGGCGCCCCCGGAGGCACGAACGGCAGCCCCTCCGGTACGCCCTGCTCGATCAGCCGCAGCAGCGCGCCGGTGTCCGCGTGCTCCTCGATCAGATCTCCCAGCCGGTCCAGTTGCTCCTCGCGCAGCGCCTCGAAGCAGGTGTCCGGGGCCGGTACGAACGCCCGGCCCGCGCCGGCCGCGACCCGCCGCAGGAAGGCCCGGCGGAAGCCGTCGCTCTCCAGCGAGCCGTGCCAGTGCGTGCCCCAGACCGAGCCGGTCCGGCAGCCGTCGAGGAACTCCTCGTCGCCGCCGGTCACCTCGGCGACGCCGTGGTGGATCTCGTAGCCGGTCACCGGCTCGCCCAGCGCCTCGCCGGCCGGCCGCGCCAGGGTCTTCTCCGCCGCGAACCGCACCCGGACCGGCAGCAGCCCCAGCCCGTCGACCACGCCCGCCTTCGACTCGACGTCGTCCTCGATGCGCTCGCCCAGCATCTGGAAGCCGCCGCAGATGCCCAGCACCGGGCGGCCCTCGGCGGCCCGCCGGACGAGCGCGTCCGCCAGCCCGCGCTCGCGCAGCCAGGCCAGGGCCCGGACCGTGCCCCGGGTCCCCGGCAGCACCACCAGGTCCGCGTCGGCCAGCTCCTCGGCCCGGTCCACGAACCGCACCACCACGCCCGGTTCCGCGGCCAGCGCGTCCACGTCCGTGAAGTTCGACATCAGGGGAACGGCACAGACCGCCACCCGCAGCACCTGGGCGCCGTGCGGCGGGGCCACCACGCTCTCGCGCACCGCTCCCCGCAGCGACACCCGCAGGCCGTCCTCCTCGTCGATGCCCAGGCCGTGCGAGAAGGGCAGCACCCCCAGCGTCTGCCGCCCCGTCAGGCCGCGCAGCATGTCGAGGCCCGGCTCCAGCAGCGTCACATCGCCCCGGAACTTGTTGACGAGGTACCCGGCGACCAGCGCCTGGTCCTCCTTCGACAGCAGCGCGGTGGTGCCGAAGAAGGAGGCGAACACCCCGCCGCGGTCGATGTCCCCGACCACCACCACCGGGATCCGGGCGGCCCGCGCCAGCCCCATGTTCACGATGTCGGTGCGCCGCAGGTTGATCTCGGCGGGGCTGCCGGCACCCTCGCAGATCACCGCGTCGTGGGTGCGCCGCAGCTCGGCCAGGCAGTCGGTGACCGTGCCGAGCAACTGCTCCTGGCGCCCGTCGTGGTAGCCCCTGGCGCTGAGCTCGCCCACCGGCTTCCCCAGCAGCACCACCTGGCTGCTGCGGTCGCTGCCGGGCTTGAGCAGGACGGGGTTCATCAGCGCGGTCGGCTCCACCCGCGCCGCGGCGGCCTGCATCGCCTGGGCCCGCCCGATCTCCGCGCCCTCGCGCGTGACGAACGAATTCAGCGACATGTTCTGGGCCTTGAACGGCGCCACCCGTACGCCCTGCCGGGCCAGCCAGCGGCAGATGCCCGCCGTCACCACGCTCTTGCCGGCGTCGGACGTCGTGCCGGCCACCAACAGGCCACCGCCGACGGCCCCACCGGATGCCTCGAACCGCCCGTTCACCGGGTCCTCCTCATGCGCCGGGGCCCCGGCTGTCGTGAGCCGTGCGCGCCAGTGCAGCCACCGCCGCGCGTGTCCTCGCACCCGCGGCCCGGCGGGTGGCGGGCGACGGGGCCCGCCGCACCGCACCGGCCGCCAGCCGCGCCGCCACCGTCGTCACCAGCGCCAGGGCGCTCACCCGGCGCGAGAGCCGCACGGCCCGTTCGATGTCGGGCACCGCCACCGGCGGGGCCCCGTCGTTGAGCACCGGCCGGTGCTCCACCCGCCCGCCGTACGCCAGCGTGCCGCCCAGCCGGACGCCCAGCGCGCCCGCGAACGACGCCTCCACGGGGCCCGCGTTGGGGCTCGGATGGGCACCGCCGTCCGCCCGCCAGGCCCGCAGCGCACCGCGCCGGTCGGGGCCCGCGAGCACGGTGAGGGCGGCGGTCAGCCGGGAGCCGGGCCAGCCGGCGAGGTCGTCGAGCCGGGCCGAGGCCCAGCCGAAGCGGCGGTGGCGCGGCGACTTGTGCCCCACCATCGCGTCCAGGGTGTTCACCGCCCGGAACGCCACCAGGCCGGGCACGCCGCCCAGCGCGCCCCAGACGAGGGCGCCCACCACGGCGTCCGAGGTGTTCTCGGCGACCGACTCCACCACCGCGCGGGCCATCTGGGGCCCGTCCAGCGCCTGCGGGTCGCGCCCGCACAGATGGGGCAGCCGCTCCCGCGCCACGTCGAGGTCGCCCGCCGCCAGCGCCCCGCCGACGGCCCGGGCCTCCCGGCCGAGCGAGGTGCCGCCCAGCACGGCCCAGACCGTCGCCGCGGTCAGCGCGATCCGGGCACCGTCGCGCAGGGGGGCCGGGGCGGCGGACCGTACGGCGCGCTGCACCAGCGCGGCACCGGCGGCGGCACCGCCCGCGCACAGCACGGTGTGCACCGCTCCGTAGCCGCGGTGGTCGCGCCACAGGCGGCGTTCGACGGCGGCCGCGGCCCGGCCGAAGGCGGCCACGGGATGGCCGCGCCGGGGGTCCGCCGCGATCAGGTCGCCGAGAAAGCCGAGGGCCGCGCCGCACGCATATCCCGCGTGTTCGCCGCGCACCGGATCAGACCGCCGCCAGGGCGTGTCCACGACGTGCCACGCCTCGAAGGGGCCCTGCGAAAGCGGGCAGTGGGGCTCTCGACGGGCAGCCGGGCATGGCGGTATGTCCTCACTCAGGGTCCGCGCCCTGGCTCGACGTGACGGCGACCAGAGTCTCCTGGCTCCCCGGATCGGCGGCTCCTCCGGCCTTCCAGTCCCGCGTGCGTCGGCGGACGCAGACGAGGCGGACCGTGGCCTTCGCTGGAGGAACGCTCCCCGGTGACAGTGGCGGGACCGCGCCGGATTCGCACCGGACTTCCTCAGCTGTCGCCGAATGGCTCCGGCAGTCCACCACGTCCCGCGAATGCCCGTCAACTCACCCTTGACCTGCGACGCAGCCCTGTGGCAGGCGCTGTGGTGCACGCCACAGCGTGGCGGCGGGATCACCCACGGTTGCCCCCGCCCCTGATCCCGCGTCACTATCTGGTGCACGGCGGCGACGGGGCCGCCGGAAGGGGGCCGGGGGATGCCGCAGCGCGCTGACCGACATGAGATCCGCATCAGGATCACGGGCACGAACAATCCCGACCGGGACGTCGAGGACCTCAAGGCGTGGCTGGAGCGCGAGCCGTGGCTGGATCGCCGCCGGCACGACTGGCTGCTGCGGCCGCGGCCCGCCGACGGGGGTGCGGAGGGGCCCGGCGACATGGCCGTCGGCATCGACGACCTGATCCTGGTCGTCGTCGGTGCCGTGGCCGCCGAGATCACCAAGAGCCTCGGCATCGCCCTGCAGGAGTGGCTGCGGCGGCGCCGGGAGGAGCGCGACACCGGCGAACGGCCCGCCGTCGCGGTCGGGGCCGGTGACGGCGACCTGCACCCGCTCGACGAGCCGGGCCCGGGCGCCGCGGCCCCCGAACACCCCGATCCCGGCAGCCCGGCGGACGGGAGCGGCAGCACTGCCGGGGACTGAGCCGGATGTCCGAATACGACGCACGGGGCAAGGTCAACCGGGCGCTGCTGATCTGTGTCGACGACTACCGGCACCTGCCCCCGCTCCCCGCGGTGAAGGACAACGCCCGGGAACTCGAACGCGTCCTGCTCGCCCCCGGCACCGACCTGTTCACCCGCGGCGAGGTCGTCATCTGCCGCCCCCAGGAGCCGTGGGAGGTGGAACAGGCGCTGGACGCCGTCACCCAGGACGCCCGCGGACTGCTCCTGGTCTACTTCTCCGGCCACGGCCGGGTGGGCCGCGACGGCGGCAATCTGCAGCTGACGGTCGGCGCCTCGGAACGGCGTCACAAGACCGTCTCCTGGCAGGACATGGTGCTGCCCTACCTGGACAACGCACGGGCCGACCGGATCGTGATCGTCCTGGAGTGCTGCTACGCGGGCAACGCGAGCGAGGCCTTCTACGCCTGCCGCAAACCCACCTCGCTGCTGATGGCCGCGCAGCCCAACCGCCGCATCTTCAGCGGCGAGGAACCCACCGGGGGCAGCGTCTTCAACCGCGCCCTGGTGCAGACCCTGGAGCGGGGCGTACCCGGCAAACGGTTCGTCACCTTCGAGGACCTCGTCCGGTCCCTGCGCGACCAACTGGCCGCCGAACGGACCCCGATGGGCGACGTCTGGGAGCCGCGCTCGGCCAAGCAGAACACCGTCGACGACGTCGTGCTGTCCTTCGCCACCCCCGAGGCCCGCCCGCCGACCCCGCTGCGGATCCGCTTACGACGCCGGCTGAAGTCGTACGTCCGGCACTGGCCCAGGATCCTGCTGAGCCTCGCGATCGTCCTCGTCCCGGCCACCACCGGCGCCGTCCTGCTCACGCTCCCGGACCGCGAGGCACCCTGCCCGCCCGCCCTCGAACTGCGGCTGCTCACCGCCCCCGAGGCCGAACCCGCGCTGCGCCGGGCGGCCTTCGACTACGAGATGTCCGAGGCCAACACCCGGCCGCTGAGCGGCGAGGGCGACCTCCCCGACGGCTGCCGGCGCGCCCAGATCACCGTGTACTCCGCCGCCAAGGACCAGGTCGACCAGGGCTTCGCGGCCGCCGACCGCTGGCAGGGCGAGGCCCGCGGCACCGGCAGGAGCCGGCCGGGCGGCCAGGTCACCGACCCCCTCTACCGGCCGGGACCGCAGCCCGACATCTGGATCCCGGAGTCCACCGCCGACTACGACGAGGCCCGCCGCGGCATGCCCGCCACGGGGTCCCCGGCCACCCTGCACTACACCGCGCCGGTCGCCTACACCCCCCTCGTCGTCGGCATCCCGGCGCCCCGGCGGCTGGACGACGTCGAACCGGCCGGCGCCTCCTGGCCCGAGCTGCTCACCGGCACCGACCGCGCCCACCGCGACCTCAAGCTCCTGCGGCCCAGCCCCGTCCTGTCCGGCACCGGCCTGCTGCACACCCTCGGCCTCTACCTCGCCCGCGACGGCTCGGGCACCGCGGCGGCGGGCACCCCCGACCCCGCCCTCGCCCGGCAGGCCGAGGAGCGGCTCGCCGCCCCCGGCAGCCAGTACGCGGGCAGCACCGAACTGCTGTGTTCGCTGCGGCCCGACACCGACGCCGCCGGCGCCGTCGACCGGACGAAGTCCGCGCCCCTGGTGTCGGAGAAGTCCCTCGCCGACTACAACCTGGGCCACGCCATCGGCAGTTGCCCCGCCCTGGACTCCCCGCTCCCCCTGCGCGACCGGTACATCGCGTACTACCCCGGCAACGTCCCCGCGCTCGACCACCCCCTGATCCGCGTCGACTGGCACGGCGCCGCGGACGCCGCCCCGCGGCAGGCCGCCGTGGCCCGCTTCGCGACGTGGCTGCGCGCCCCCGACGGCGGCCAGCGCACCCTGACCGACCAGGGCTACCGCGGGGTGCGCGACAGCGGCCCGCGCCGGGGCTCACCGCTGCTGGACAGCCGCGCGGACGTCAGTCCCCTCGTCGCCCCCACGGTCCCCTTCACCGCGGACCCGGAGCAGGTCTCCCGGGTCCTGGACGGGTACGACAAGGCGCAGCGCTCCAGCCAGGTGCTGATCCTCATGGACGCCTCCACCTCCATGGCGGAGAACGGCAAGCTCCCGGTCGCCCTCGGCGCGGCCGGGCGGGCCGTGGAACTGGCCGGTCCACGGCACACCTACGGCCTGTGGACCTTCCCGGACCGCACCCGCCCCGGCGACCGCGACGCGGTGCGCGAACTCGTCCCGCTCGGCAGCCCCGACCCCGCCCGGGGCCGGGCCGCCCTGGACCGGATCGCGGGCCGCCCGGACGGTGAACTGGTCGACCACGGCGCCGCGATGGAGGAGGCGCTGACCCGCGCCCTGCGGACGATGAAGGAGTCCCCGGCCACCAACAAGGCCATCGTGCTCGTCCTCGACCAGGACGACGGCGCCGCCGGGCGCGCGGCGGGCGTGGAGCGCACCCTCGGCAGCCTCGTCGAGGACGGGCCCGAAGTCCCCGTCCTGGCCCTGGTGATGGGCAAGTCGGGCTGTGACACCTTCGCCCTCCAGCACCTGGCCGACGCCTCCCACGGCCAGTGCGTGCCCAGCGGTCCGCAGGCCGTCGACACGCTCGCCGGGCGGATCGCCTCCATCGGCACGGCCACCAAGGGGGACCGATGACCACCCCGCGCACCCGGGCGAGGGCCGTACTGGTCGGCCTGGCGCTGCTGCCGGCGGCCGGCGGCTGCACGGCGGGGGAGCCGTCCGGCCCGGAGCGGGGCGCGATCGTCCTCGCCACCGGCAGCGACCTCAGCAGCTCCGGCATCCGCCAGGACCTGATCCGCGCCTGGGAGAAGGAGCACGGCCGCACGGTCCGGATCGTCAAGCTCCCCGACACCGCCGACGGCCAGCGCAGCCAGCTGCTGGCGGCGGGCCAGTCCGGCAACGGCGGCTACGACGTGCTCAACCTCGATGTCGCCTGGACCGCGGAGTTCGCCGAGGCGGGCGTCATCCGCCCCTGGGCCGACCGTCTGGACGGCGACTTCCTCGACAGCGTGGCCAAGACGGTGGAGTACGACGGCAGGGTGTGGGGCGTCCCCTTCAACACCGACGCCGGGCTGCTCTACTACCGCAAGGACCTCCTGGCGGAGTACGGCCGCCCCGTCCCGTCCGACTGGGACGAGCTGGAGAAGACGGCGCAGGACGTGGCGAGCGCCTACAACCGCAAGGCCGCCGGCGACGCCCGCGGCCACGGCAGGAAGCCGCCGAGGATGTACGGCATGGTCGCCCAGCTGCGGCCCTACGAAGGGCTGACGGTCAACACCCTGGAGTCGGCCTGGGCCGACGGCGGCGACCCCGACGCCACCAGCTTCACCAAGGACGAGCAGGTCGGCGCGCTCCAGCAGGGCGTCACCGACCTCAAGGGCCGGCTCGACGCGATCATGCCGCACGAGGCCACCACCATGGACGAGACGGAGAGCCGCCGCTGGTTCGCCGACGGCCGGGCCCTGTTCATGCGCAACTGGCCGGTCGAGTACGCCTCGGTGGCCGAGAAGCTCACGCCCGGCGTGCAGTTCGACGTCACCCAGCTGCCGGCCCGCCGCAGCGACGGCAAACGGATGTCGGTGCTGGGCGGGCAGAACCTCGCGATCTCGGCCGGCAGCAAGCGGCCGGCCGGCGCCCGGTCCCTGATCGAGGCGCTGACCGGCCCGCGCAGCGAACGCTGCCTGCTGGAGCGGGGGTTCGCGGCGACCCGCGAGTCGGCGTACCGCGAGAGCGCCGGGGCGCCGCGCTGCCCGCCGCACAGCGGTGCGGAGCGCGGCGAGCACGGCGCCGCGGGAGCACCGGAGCCGCGGCCCGACACCCGCACCCTGCACGAGGCGCTGCTGGCCGCCGAACCGCGCCCGCGCAGCGCCCACTACCAGACCTTCAGCAAGGTCGTACAGCTCGGCGTGTCCGCCTTCCTCAACGGCCGCGGCGGCACGGCCATCGCCGACCGGCTGGCCCGGGAGGCGGACGACGCGCTCGGCGGACGGGGCGCACCGACGACGAGGCGCCCGGCGGACGACGGCTGATGCCGAGGTCCGCCGGGCGCCGGGTACCGTCCGGTGCCGCTGCCGTCTCCGGTGGGGTCAGGCGGCGACGATCAGGTAGATGCCGTAGGCCACCGCCGCCGCGCACAGGGCGAAGGCGGTCACCGCGCCGGCCCGCGCGCCCGTACCCGGTGCGGCGGCCGCGGTCGCGGCGCCCTCCGGCTGCGGCTTGCGGGACGTCCCGACGATGCCGACGGTGAACAGGCCCACGATCCCGACCGTCACCGCGAGGGTGACGCCGAAAACCTGGCCGAGAGCTGCCCAGTCGATGTTCATGGGGTTCCTTAGGTGATGACGGCTAGCGGGAGACCGTCGCGGCCCGGGGGCGCGGGGCAGGAGGAGTGGAGGTGTCGGCGCCGGACGCCTGGGCGGGGATCCCGGCGGTGTCCGGGGCGTCGGCCACGGTCGCCGCGGCGTCGGTCACCGGGACGTCGGCCGCCGGGGTGTCGGCCGGGGCCGGCTGCCCCGCCGGGGGAGGGGAGACGGCGCGCAGCGCGGCGGTCACCACGCCCACCGGCTCCGCGGCCGGACCTTCGTTGACGTTGGTGTGGTCGACCGGCTTGCGCCGGGAGGCGGCCCAGATCGCGCCGCAGATGCCCAGGCCGAGGACGGCCACCGCCGCCACGCCCCAGTCGCCCTGGCCGGCCAGGAACGCGGCGCCCGCCGCGACCGCACCGGCGGCCGGCAGCGTCAGGCCCCAGGCGAGGACCATCCGGCCCGCCGTGGACCAGCGCACCACGCCGCCCTTGCGGCCCAGCCCCGAGCCCATCACGGAACCGGAGCAGACCTGGGTGGTGGAGAGCGCGAAGCCCAGGTGGGAGGAGGCCAGGATGGTGGCCGCTGCGCCGGTCTGGGCGGCGAAGCCCTGCGGCGGCTGGATGTCGGTGATGCCCTTGCCCATGGTGCGGATGATCCGCCAGCCGCCCAGGTACGTACCGAGCGCGATGGCGAGACCGGCCGAGGCGATGACCCACAGCGGCGGGTCGGCGTGCGGGGCGACCACACCGCCGGTGATCAGCGCGAGGGTGATCACGCCCATCGTCTTCTGGGCGTCGTTGGTGCCGTGGGCGAGGGAGACCAGGGCGGCGGAGGCGATCTGGCCCGCGCGGTAGCCCTTGGCGGTGTCCGCCTCGTCGCGGTTGCGGGTCAGCCGGTAGGTGAGCCGGGTCGCCGCCATCGCGGCCAGGCCGGCGACGATCGGGGCGGCCACCGCCGGGATCAGGACCT